>Ga0315279_10000377_pt1 | contig 91998 bp, 82 predicted proteins | sample YL17G06_20_MG_FD_203694 | JGI IMG/M metagenome (GOLD analysis project Ga0315279, IMG submission 203694) | Sediment microbial communities from Yellowstone Lake, YNP, Wyoming, USA - YL17G06_20 | ecosystem: Environmental > Aquatic > Freshwater > Lake > Sediment | place: USA: Wyoming | collected...
CTGGTCAATCAAGTCCCAGATCTTTTGCTCGTCTACCATCACCTTGTTGCTGAGGGGCAGCCGCCGTCCTTCGTTGACGAGTTCCTCCAGGCGATCTACGAGGTGCAGGATGTCCATAGACTTGCCTCCCGTCCCCTAAAGGGGATCTATGCTATGTAGGCGAGGGCCACCTGGCCGTTGCCCGGATCCATTGCTCGGTGGGCAGAGAATATCCTAGAGCACTGTGTCAGGCTTTTACCAGATACTCGGCGATGCTTCGGAACTGCCGAGCTACCAAACTATCCGGCTGCATCAGAATCATCGGTATCCCCCGTTCGGCCGCTTGCAAGGCCAGTTCCGGGGCGGGCGTGACAATGCCGCAGATTTCGTGTTGCAGCAGTTCCTTGAGAGTGTCCTTGGTAAACGTGGCGCCAGCCGGGGCCTTGTTGACGACGGCCACGCTGATTTTGTGGCTGGGCAGGTTGAGTGTTCCCGTCATTTCGCCCAACAACGACCGCGCCAGCGTCAGCGCCACGCGCTGCGGCTCGACTGTGACGACAATCTGATGGCACATGGATAGGCTGTGGCGGTTGGCTTGGTCCAGGCCGACTCCCAGGTCAAGCAGAAGATAGTCAGACACGGCCTCCAAGTGCCGGATGATGGTATCTGCCTGCGCCGGTGAGATTGCGTTGCCTGTGCCGGGCGGCTCGATGGGGCCGCTCAACACGCGGATCCCGGTCTTGTGCTCTTCTAATTGGGCCTCGATTATCTTGGGTTCAAGGCTTTCAACCGGCTGATTCAGCAGCTGTGTCAGTCCGCCGAGGCGCAAGCCCAAGTAGGGGGCCACAGCGGCCAGGCCGGATTGCATGTCGGCCAACACGATCTGCTTGCCCTGGGCAATTTCCTGAGCCAGCGCGACGGCGACGTTGACGACCAGGTTCGTGGTGCCCACGCCTCCCTTGGAGCCCAGGAAACCCCAGACCGCCGCTCGCATTGTCGGCAGCTCCTGCGCCGGTCGCCGCGCCGAGCGCAACAGCGCCGTCTCCAATCGGGCGACCAGCTCGGCGGGATGGATGGGCTTGGTCACGTAATCGTCGGCGCCGGCCTGGTACCCGGCGATCTTGTCGCTCGACGTTCCCTTGGCCGTGAACATCAGGATGGGCAGGTGGGTGGTGGCGGGATTGGCGCGAAGCCGGCGGCAGATCTCATAGCCGTCCATGTCCGGCATCATAATGTCCAAGATCACCGCGTCGGGCTTTTCCATCTGCGCTTTGACGAGAGCCTGCTCGCCCGACTGCGCCGCGATGATTTCGTAGCCTTCCCTTTCGAGCATCAGGCCGATCATTTTGACCACGTCTACGTTGTCGTCAACGACCAAGACTCTCTTTGTCATCGAGTGTCTCCCGATGTCCCCGGCGTCAGTCGCGCAGCGAAACCAGGCTGACCTTGCCGCCCCCATCCTTGCCGAGAATTTTGAACCGTTGAGCCAAAGCGGTCACGACATGCGGCGGGGCCATTTCGTCCACTTTGCCGCCGTGCATGGCGACTTCTTTGACAACACTTGAGCTCAAGAACGAATACTCCTGGCTCGCCATCAAGCAGACGGTGTCAATGTCGGGCGCGACCTGGCGATTCGTGAGCGCCAGTTGAAACTCCCACTCGAAATCCGAAAGCACGCGCAGCCCGCGCACGATCACTCGCGCGCCAGACCTGCGCGCAAACTCGGACGTCAAGCCATGATACAAGTTCACTTTCACATTGGGCAGATGCTGCAACGCCGTGCTCACCATGTCCCATCGCTCTTGCGGTGAAAAGAGGACATTCTTGAGCGGCTGGTCGTATACGCCTACGACGAGCCTTTCGAAGATGGAAGCGGCGCGCGTGGCAATGTCTACATGACCGTAGGTGATGGGGTCAAAAGTGGCAGGGTAGATGGCAATGGTCATTCAATCTCCAAGTTCCGAGTTTACCCCTGGCCCACAGGGAATCTGGGGAGCTGGGGGAACTCTTAATATGTGCTTGATAATACGAATAATTGCTTATTTGTCAATCCCGGTCAGGCTCGGTACGACCCGGCGCACCATCCGAAACGTCGCGTTCGTCACGACGACGCACCAGATGCCAGGCACGAATAGCCAGACCAGCGGGTGAATCAGCGTGGCGGCCAGCAATGCTACTCCCAGTGCGAGCAGCACCAGTGTTTGCCAGAGGCATTTTCCGGTGAGCACCCCTGCCAGGGCTATGGTCTGCTTGAGTGGGATGTTATACAAAGCCTGGATGGGATACAGGTACACATGCAAGATCACCATCGCTACCATAAAGCCGATCTGCAACGCCCATATCAGGCTTAACTCGGCGCGTCCGGGAAACGCCTTTACGATATCACCCGTGGTCCAGCTTATCGCAGCAAGGATGACCAGTGGCAGCGCCAGTGCCACACTGCGCCCGTACAGACGAATCAACCCGCGCGGTGCATCACCCAAACGCGCAAAGCCGCCGCGCGCCGCATTGGCAGCCGGCACGAGCAGACTGGCGAACCCAGGCGCTGACGTAAAAGCAGCCACAATGATGCCCAGTGGCACGGATAGCGTGCCGGCCAGGATCACGGGTATCGTCATCACCCCCACGACCACTGTCCATATCAGCAGAGCAAACATGTCTTCCCACATATCGGTGAAAATCTGACGCAGGAAGGGCGGCGGGGGCAAAGGGCGTTCGTCTTGGGATTTCCAAACCCCGGAGGGGTTGCGATCGGAAGAGGGTGTAGTCATGTTTGTGCTCACTTTTATGGGGTCACGCGCGCTGCTCGGGCTTGGCGTACGATTTCGGCGATGTGGCCGACGTGATCATCGTCGTGCATGAGACCCAGAGCGAAGCGCCCGATCATATTCACCTGGGGCGCGCCCGGCCACGGCTCATAGACGTTGTCCAAATGTGGCTCATCGGGCCACATCGCCAGGCTCATCAGCCTCATGCGGCGACTCTCCTCTAGCCGCCGGCGACACTGCGCAATGGTCGTCACCGTTTGCCAGGGCGTTTCGTAACGGGAACGACCGTGATACTCTACGCCCCGCGCCAACTCGGCGGCCAAGGCGGCCGATTCCTCCGCCGACGCGGTCGTATGCACAACCACGTGCCCCAGGTTCCAGGCCAAGTTGATCTCTTCTTCCTTTGCCGCAAACCGGTCATGCGCATCCGGGTCTACCGGGGTGAAGGTGACGTCTGCATCTACACAGCCCGCAATCAGGCCCTGCATCATATCTACCATCTCGTTCGTCAGGGCACGCAAGTCGTCAAGGGTCAAACCGGCGACAAGCTCAGCCAATGTGATCTTTTTGTCGCGCACTGCTTTAAAGTCTAACATGGAAGCTTCCTCCGTTCTGGAATGTGATTCTGCCTCGTTCGTCCATTACTGCGTTGTGCTGGGCCAACGTGTTTTCGAGACGGTTCTTCTATCTGAAGCTCTATTTCCTCGCGGTTCGGGACTGGCAGGACGGTGGGCGACTGCCGCCCTGACCATAAATTAGGCCGCACACCACGCCAAGACAACGTTTTTTCTGCCGCGCTTTGCCCGCCATCATGGCACAACTACAAGTCTGGCATCGTCAATGTATACATCGTTGTTTTTCCGTGCCCAGTCCCAGTCGGGGCGCGAGTGGGTATATACCGTTACGCTGCTGTTCTTCGCTATGGCTTCTACCTGGAACAGCGCCCAGGCATCCCATGCAGGCTGCTCAAGTGACCAGATGATATTAGGGCTGAAAGGATTGTCTCCACCAGTTGGGTCAATACCGACCTTCAGGTGCATGTCACTGGGTTTGTCCGAAACTCTGCCATAGTTGCAGTCAAGCCATTCAAAGCACATCCATGCCTGCATGTAGATCGAAAACCGCAAGTGTGCGCCAGACTGAATGCCACTGACTTGCTGGTACAGTCCAGCCTCATGCATCCGGCCATACGTAAAATACTTTTGGGCCTGGTCGCCGCTGTGAACGCGGTAGGCATAAGCAGCCTTTTGTACATCACCGAATTCCGGCACGGTCCAGTAGCAACCAGAATCCCTGCCATCACAGTTATAAGGTCGCGTCACATAGGACGGGGGCTGATCAAGATACCATGCTCGCCAATCGGGCGCAACTCGTATCTCTCCAAGTTCATTCTGCATCGGCCACGGCGGGGGCGATTCAAAGTCTCCATTCTTCAACAAGTTGCCATTTGCGCTAACGAAAGGCAGATACATGGTGTAGGTGAGAAGTGTTGTTATTCCCCCTGATGCCCACTCAGCCGAAATAGGCAGAGGATGGACAATATTTCTCGCCCCATCGTACTCGTTGGACGAATTAGCAGATTGGATAGCCAACACACAGGCCAACAAAAGCGAAGTGCTGACTGCTATTGAAAACGGCAAGTAACGGAGATTCATTCTGCCCTTTTGGGAACAACGCATCAATACGGTTATTGCGTTTGCGCCTAGCTCGCCTTTCAGTTGCGGCGGCATGACGCCGCGCCCTCAACTCGCGTCGCTCGCGCTGGCCCAGAACTGCTTGACCTTTTGTGCCAGCCGCTGATTCTCCGGCGCGGTCAACGTCGGGTCGGCCTCGAACAATTTCTGCGCCTGCTCGCGCGCCTGCTCCAACAGCTTCATGTCGGCCAAATTCGCCAGCCACATGTCGGGCAGGCCGGATTGCCGCGTGCCAAAGAACTCGCCGGGGCCGCGCAGTTCCAAATCCTTTTCGGCCAGCGCGAACCCGTCGTTGGTGCTTTCGATGGTGCGCAAACGCTCGTCGCTTTCGGCGTTGGCCGAGTCGGCCAGCAGCAGGCAGTCGGAGGCGTGCTCGCCGCGTCCTACGCGCCACCGTCGTGCTTGCCTGAGGGTGCAAGCCAGCGTTGCTGCGGAGCCGACCAACAGCCACTGGCTTGCACCCCCGGTTATCTGGCTATAGGCCCTCGAGCAGGTTGCCTGCAGCCAAGACAATAAAGGCGATCACCACCAGCCAAAATGCAAAGCCTGAAAGCACCGGAATAGACACGAGGCTGGCAAGGACGCCGACGACCGCAATTACTACGGCAATCCAGAAAGTAATTTGCTTAGGGGCACTGATTTGCATGGTTTTCCTCCGGGAAGATAGGATAGGATAAGTGACCTTCTTGGCTCCGTCGCCATTAGGCGAGTCAGAGAAGGTCCTGGCCTGTTCGCCTTGACCAATCTTTACTTGCCTTTCAGTCGCAGCCCCATGACGCCCCACCCTCAACTTGCATCGCTGGCGCTGGCCCAGAACTGCTTGACCTTTTGCGCCAGCCGCTGGTTATCCGGCGCGGTCAGGGTCGGGTCGGCCTCGAACAGTTTCTGCGCCTGCTCGCGCGCTTGCTCCAGCAATTTCATGTCGGCCAGATTCGCCAGCCGCACGTCGGGCAGGCCCGATTGCCGCGTGCCAAAGAATTCGCCGGGGCCGCGCAGTTCCAAATCCTTTTCGGCCAGCGCGAACCCGTCGTTGGTGCTTTCGATGGCTTTGAGCCGCTCGTCGCTTTCGGCGTTGGTCGAGTCGGCCAGCAGCAGGCAGTAGGAGGCGTGCTCGCCGCGTCCCACGCGCCCTCGGAACTGGTGCAGTTGCGCCAGCCCGAACCGGTTCGCGCCTTCGACGAGCATCACCGTCGCGTTTGGCACGTCAATGCCCACCTCGACGACGGATGTGGACACGAGCACGTTCAGCTCGCCGCGCGCAAACGCGCCCATCATCGCGTCCTTCTCGTCGCCCTTCATCCGCCCGTGCAGCAGCCCCAGCTTGTATTGGGGAAAAATGTGCTTTTGCAGCCGCTCGTATTCGTCCACAGCCGCTTTGGCTTCCACCTTGTCCGAGCCTTCGACGAGCGGGCAGATGATAAAGGCCTGATGGCCCTTGTCCACCTGGGCATGAATGAAGGCGTAAGCGCGCTCGCGCTCGGTCGGCAGCAGCCAGCGCGTCTCGATGGTCTGGCGGCCCGGCGGCAATTCATCAATGACCGAAAGGTCCAAGTCGCCATAGAGCGTGAGCGCGAGCGTGCGCGGGATGGGCGTGGCCGTCATCACCAGCACGTGGGGATTGATGGCGGCCTGCTTGCCGGACCCGACGCCCTTTTGTCGCAGCGCGGCTCGTTGCTCCACGCCGAAGCGATGTTGCTCGTCAATCACCAGGAACGCCAGGTCGCGGAATGTGACATTGGGTTGGATGAGCGCGTGTGTCCCGACGATGATGTTGATTTTGCCCGCGGCGAGCCGGGCATAAACTTCGTTTTTGTTCGACGTGCTGCCGGTCAACACCTCGACGAGGGGCGGGTTGGGCACGTTGGCGAACAGCCGGGCGAGCGTTTTGAAATGTTGCTCGGCCAGGATTTCCGTCGGCGCCATCAACGCGGCTTGGGAGCCGGCGGCCGCCGTTGCCACCATCGCGGCAGCGGCGACGACGGTCTTGCCTGAGCCGACGTCGCCTTGCAGCAGCCGATTCATCGGGACGCTTGCGCGCAGGTCGGCCAGGACTTGATCGAGCGCGTGCTTTTGCGCGCCGGTGAGCGGGTAGGGGAGTGAGCCGATAAAGCGCTCCACCGCCGCTGCATCGAAACTCAGCGCGTGACCTGGGATGGAGCGCCACGCCTGTCGCTGGCGCAGCACGCCGATCTGGATCAAGAACAATTCGTCAAAGGCCAATCGCTGCCGGGCGCGTTCCAGGTCGCCGTCATCGTCGGGAAAGTGGATGTGCGCCAACGCGCGGGAAATATCCACCAGCCCGGCCGAGGCGCGCACCGATTCCGGCAAGTGTTCCTGTAAACGCGGCGCCCAATAATCCACGGTCCGCTTCATCAACCGCCGCAGCCAGCGGTTCGAAAGCCCTTCGGTGAGCGGATAAATGGGGACGAGCCGCGCGGTGTGCAACTGCTCGCGCTCGAGCGGCTCCCATTCGGGCGATTGGAACGTCAGGCGGCCCAGGTATTCTTCCACCTTGCCGCTGACGACGATTTGCATCTTGGGCTTGATCTTGTCGGCCAGGTAGGGCTGGTTGAACCAGGTGCACTGCATCATGCCGGAGCCATCGCTGAGCGTGGCGGTAAAGATGGGCGCGCCGCCGCGCGTCCTGTGCGTCCCCGCGTCCCACACCGATGCGATGATCGTCACTTCTTCGCCATATTCCAGCCGATTGATCGGCTTGAGACTGCGATAGTCGTCATAGCGGCGCGGGAAGAGATACAACAGATCGCGGATCGTCTTGACGCCGAGCTTGGCGAATTTTTCGGCATAGCCGGTGCTGATGCCCGACATCACGGTGATGGGCGCATCCAGTCCCATCCGCTCGGCCTGGGCAGTGGCGCGCGGGGCGATGGTGGGAACGCCCGGCATAACACGCGGGCGCGCCGGAGGCGGCTCGACCGGTTGGGGCGGCTGTGCCGGCTCGACGGGTGGGCGAGTGTCCGCCGGTGGTGGAACTGGAGGAGGCGCGACCGGTTCGCGTTTCACTTCGGGCGTGGGACTCTCGACGGGTGGCGGTGGCGGAGCAGGTTGGGTCTCGACTGTAGGAGCTGATGCCGGTGTAGACATCGCCGTCTTGATGCGCTCGATGGCCTGCACGCGCGCGGGGCGATCCGGCAGTGTGCCATAGCCGCGCAGCAGCGCGGCGATTTGCGTCACCTGCCCGGCGGGCGCGTCGCGGACGGCTTCCTTTTCCCAAAAGTCGGCGAACTTGCCCAGCCCGCCGATGACGGCCTTGTCGCGGAACCCGCCTTCAATTTCAAGTTTCAGGATTTTGGATAGTTTGCCGAAAGATGGGATTGCCAAGTGTCACTCGCTTTACAGTTTGATGCGTGATGGAACACGCTCTACGGTTCTCGTTGGGCGATGGCCGCCAGCCCCAGTCCGTTCGGCCCGACGTGCGTGCCGATGACGGGCGTGACCTCGATCACCGGGATAGGGGGCGGAGCCAGGTGGGCCACATCGCGCGCCAATTGCTGCGCGGCCTCTTGCGCCGTCGTGTGCAGCACGGCGAGATAGTCCAACTTGCCCAGGCCAGTCACCAGTTCCTCTAGTCGCTGGACAGAACGAGCGCGCGTGCGCACCCGCTCGAGCAGGGAGACCACACCCCGGTACACGCCGACAATCGGCTTGACGTTGAGTAGTTGCCCCATCATCGCGCTGGCCCAGCTTACGCGCCCACTGCGGCGCAAAAAATCGAGCGTGTCCAGCGCGGCAAAAACATGCGCGCGCGTTTTCATGTCGTTCAACAGCGCGATGATTTGCGCCACGCTCTGGTGCTGCCATGCGGCGCGGGCAGCGGCCATGCACATCCAGCCCAGGCTCATCGTGACGGTTTCCGAATCGTAGACGGTGACGTGCGCCTCGGGCGCGGCCTCGGCGCCCAACCGCGCCGAGTTGAACATCCCTGAAAGCGTCGAGGCGACATGCAGCGAAATCACTTCGTCTCCGTCGGCGGCCACGCGGCGGTACGTTTCTTCAAATATGCCCGCGCTGGGAGCGGCTGTTTTGGGCAGCACTGCGTCGCGGGTCAGCCGGGCGTAGAACTGCTCGCGCGTGATGTCTACGCCGTCCAGGTAACTGGTTTCGCCGAACTGCACAAAACAGGGGACGACGGTTATATCGCCCGCCAGCTCGGGAGGAATATCGGCGGTGCTATCGGTGACAATCTTGACCATCTATCAGACTGGCTCTCCTCCGATGAGGCCCTCGTAAATGAAAATGCCCAGGCTATCGGGCCCCAGTTGGCAGGCCAGGGCCGGGCCGTATCGCTTCACAGGAAAGCTCAGACCGGGGCAGGCCAGTTTTAACTGATCCAGCAAGAGATGGGTGTCGTCGCTCGTCGTCGGGCCGCTTTGCAGGATCATGCCGCGGGCGATGCTAGAAAACTCGGAGGCGAACTCGGCCAGCTTGTCCAGCGCCTTGTCGCGCGTGCGGACTTTTTCGATGGGGATGATCTCGCCTTCCTCGATCGAGAGGAAGGGCTTGATGCCCAACATCGTGCCGAGGATGGATTGCGATTTGCCGATCAGTCCGCTGTGTTCGAGATAGTCGAGCGTGTCCACAAAGAACACGGCATAGATGTGCGGGATCATCCCGCGCACGATCCGGACAATGTCGCCCAGCGATTTGCTCTCGTTGGCGGCTTGTGCGGCGGCCTCCACCAGAATGCCCAACCCCACCGAAGTCGTCCACGAGTCCAGCACGACAATCTGGCAGCGGCCCAGGTAATCTTCGGCGGCGGTTCTGGCTCGCGCGCACGTGTGGCTGAGCTTGCTGGAGATGTGCAGAGAAAGAATCTGGTCGGTGCTCTTGATGATGTTGCCATACACCGCGCGAAAATCGTCGGCGGTCGGCGCATGAAGCGTGGGCGGCTGAGCGGTGTTAGCCATGCGCTCAAAGAATTCGCTTTCGGTGAGGTCAAGGCCTTCCTTAAAGTACTGCCGTCCGAACTGGATGGTCAGAGGGACGACGGTGACGCCAAGTTTTCGCGGCGTCGCCGGGTCGTCGAAATGCGCGGTGCTATCGGTGACAATATGGACTTTGGACATGTGGGTTACTCGTAAGTCTTTCGCTGAAAGAGTTGAAAAATGGCAAACGTTCAGGTGGTTGACATTTATCTCACCACCAAGGCACAAAGACACCAAGTTTCTTTGTTAGTTGACCACGTCTTGCTAAAAGTTCTTCGTGTCTTGGTGCCTTTGTGGTAAAGGCGAGATACCCACTGAACGGTTACAAAAATGAAATGTGTTGCGTATTCCGTGTTGTAACCTGCGGTCAACGATACGCGATCTGCGATCAGCGATACGCTATTCCGTGCTCAAAATGTAGTAATAGTGCGGCTGGCCACCTTCCACCACTTCGACTTCTTGCGCCGGGAAGTGTTGGCGGATGGCCTTGGCTAGCGACTCGGCTTCCTCGCGCTGGACGCCGTTGCCGTAATACAACGTGACGATCTCACGATCCTGCGTTCCCATCTGGTCGAGCAAGGTCCAGACCACATCTCTTACCGTATCGCCGGATGTGGACAACTCGTCGTTCAGCAGGCCGATGAAGCGGCCTTGCTTGGCGTGGACGCCATTCATCTCCACATCGCGCGTGGCGGTGGTGACTTCGCCGGTCTGGATGTGGTGAGTGGCAGCTTCCATTGCGGCGGCGTTGGCCTCCAGGCTGGCCTGGGAGTTGAACGCCAGTTGCGCGGCGATGCCCTGTGGCACGGTCTTGGTCGGCACGACCAAGACGCGCTTGCCCGCCGGGGCCAGATCGGCGGCCTGGCGCGCAGCCAAAACGACGTTGCTGTTGTTCGGCAAGACCAAGATGCGATCCGTGGACAGTTGCTCGATGAGGTGAACGAACTGTTCCGTGCTGGGATTCATTGTCTGTCCGCCCGCGACGATGGCGCTGGCGCCCAGGCTTTGGAACACGCGCACCAATCCTTCGCCCGGCGTGACGGCGATGGTGGCGATTTCGCCAGGGTACGCGTTCAAGATGCGCTCCGCCTGCGACCGGGCCGACACAAATTCGTCGTACTGGGCCTGCATGTCCTCGGCGGACGCTTCGCGGATGCGGCCCAAAGGACGAATGTATTCGAACACGACCATATAGTCCGGGACGTGAACGTGAATCTTGACGGTTTGGGCGTCGCCGACGATGAGGGCTGAGCGTCCCATCGCGCCGATGTCGGCCCGCATCTGGTCCACGTCCAGGCGTTCGCCCACCACCAGGCATTGCACATCGTAAGAGTAGCCCAGCGCCACATCGCCGGCGTCAATCTCCTCTTCTTTGCCCGCTCTCGCCACCGGCTCAACGGCGGTGACCTCTGCGACGGTGACTGGCTCGTCGCGCAGGTAACGCAACATGCCTTCGAGAATGACCAGGTAGCCTTGCCCGCCGCTATCTACCACGCCTGCCTGCTTGAGGATAGGCAGCAGGGTAGGGGTGCGCGCGACCGACTCGCGCCCGTGCGTCACCATCCACTCCAAAATAACGACCAAGTCGTCGCTCGTCTGCGCCGCTTCCGTGCAGGCGTCAGACACTTCGCGGGCGACGGTGAGGATCGTCCCTTCGACCGGCTTGATGACGCCTTTATAGGCGGTCTGCGCGCCCTCTTGCATGGCCGGGACGAGGTCGGCGACGGTCAGCAGTTCGTTGTCGTCCAGGCTGCGAGCGAACCCACGCCAGAGCTGCGAAAGGATCACGCCCGAATTGCCGCGTGCACCCATCAACGCGCCGTGGGCGACGGCGTGCGCTACGGGGCCGACTCGATCCGTCGGCGTCTTGTTCACTTCGGCCCAGGCCGACTCCATCGTCAACAGCATGTTGGTGCCGGTGTCGCCATCGGGAACGGGGAAAACATTGAGCGCATTGATGGCTTGCTGGTTGCACTTGAGCCAGGCGAGGCTGGCCTTGATCAGTTCTTTGAGCCCCTGGCCGTTGATGGCCGGCAACACACCCGGCCCCGGTGTGCTCAAGGACGGATCGCGTACCATCATTTCACTCACGGGTGCTCCTAAACATCAGAGTTACTCACGCGCAGACCTTGCACATGCACATTCACTTGCGCCACCTGCACTCCCAACGCCCGCTCGACATTGTATTGAACCACATTCATAATGCTATGGGCCACGGACGAGATGCGTGTGCCGTACTCGATGATGACATACAAGTCAATCTGGATGCGGTCGCCCTCCATGCGAACCTGTACCCCGCGATGGGCCGCATCGCCGAGCGCCGTCATCAACTCGTCGGCCAAATCCTTGGGCGCCATGCCGACGACGCCATACGATTGCAGGACAGCCTGCGCTGCCAGCGTGGCAATGGCGGTGGGTGAGATTTCGATTTTACCGAATGGATTTTGTTCCGACATGTGAACCTCGCGCTTCGTGCGTGCTGCGTAGTGGGATGCCCACTACGCAGCACGCGGTACAGTTTGCATCAAATCGGCTCTCGTGGTATCATCGCCCCGCTTAACTCTATAGCGAGGTGATGACGATGGCCAAATGTCAAGTTTGCGGTAAAGGCCCGGATTTCGGACACAATGTGAGCCACTCGAAGCGAGCGACCAATCGGATGTTCAAGCCGAACATCCAGAAGCACACGGTCTATCTCGAGGGCCAGCCGCGCAAGGTGTATATCTGCGCGGCCTGCCTCAAGACGCTCGGCAAACAAAAGTAACTGTCTCTACCGCTTCAACCGTCCTTATTCAGGTGCAGACGCCGGTTCCCCAGGGAGCCGGCGTTTTCATTAACCAACCACCGGGAGCTATAATACACTGGGATACGTAATCAGTCAATCAGTTACTTGGTGATCGGTTACTCGGTCAATCGGCAGCTTGGGCGATACCCTACGGGTCAGGTTCGCCTGGTTTCAACGGGGTCAGCCTTTGAGCAGATTTCCCATCGCGGCTTATGACCCAGATCGTTTCTGCATATCCAGGAAGGCCCATTATATATTCTGGGGGTACTTGCTCGCTTACACTGATGAGCAGCCGCTGACTGTCGGGAGACCATTCTATGTGGGAAATGGTCACTCCGTTTTCTTTCCAAACCAAAGCAGCGTCGCCTGAGAGGCGATTCTTGACAAATACAGCATGTGATAGATTCGTATAAGCCAATGCTGTTCCATCAGGTGTCCAGGCGTAGTGAAGTATCTCCTCCTCCGTCTTGATCTTTGTACTCAAACCAGACCTTAGATCAATGTTATAAAGTGCATACCCACTCCGAGTGTCCTGACGGCTGCTGTACGTCAGTATCTCTCGATCAACCCATGCCAAATCACGTACTTGCGCCAAGTTGCCTGCGACTTTTCGGGCACGAGAGCTGCCTTGTGCATCCGCAATCATTATGCGATGCGGGTTATCTTTAAAGGGGACAAAACAATCCGAACCCAAAACTGACGTGTAGGCAATTTGGTCCCCGTCGGGCGACCAGCGGAGATCGCACAGTGTTGCTCTTTCGGGATTTTCCAGGCCGTTCAAGTATTGCCCATCCCTGTCAACAACGTGTATTGTGTAAGGCTCATCACTATGTCGCCCAATAAATGCGATTCGACGTCCATCGGGTGACCATTGGGGCTCCTCGGCAGGTCTTTCAAAGAGTTGCCGTGGCTTGCCACCTCCAGGATCAACCACATACAATTTTCCGGAAGAAGTAAAAGCGATCACTTTTCCATCAGGCGACCATCTAGGCTGACGATCATCACTCCGATCCCGAACCAGATAACGTTTGTTCGTTCCATCTTGATTCATCACGCAAAGGTCAATGTCCGAAGTATGGCTGCCGGGGCCATCCAGATCAATGGTCCAGACCTCCTGATAGCACGCGTACACGATCTACTGACCATCTGGCGACCATGCTGGGTCAGAAGCCATCGGTATCGGTTTAGATTTTTCTTCGCATGCTGCCAGAAGCATGACAACGCAGATGATCAACGGGCCGGCATAAAGTTTCACTTGGTATCTCTTGATTCCCAGTATCAGTCAGTTCAGTTGATCACCGTTCATTGACTCTCTGTCGAAGCTGACCACACCCTGCCTGGATGTCAATCCCGCGCCGCAGGCGCAGCGTGTTGGCAATTCCCGCAGATATTAACACCGAACGGAACGCGGCGATGCGCTCTCGCGTGGAAGCCGCGCCCGGATAGCCGCTAGTCGGATTGAGCGGGATGAGGTTCACGTGGCAGAGCAGCCCCTTGGCAAGTTGCGCCAGCGCGCGCGCCTGTTCCGGCGTGTCGTTCACGCCTTCAATCAAGGCCCACTCAAAGCTCACGCGGCGATGCGTCTGTGCAATGTATTCGCGCACAGCGGGCAGCAATGCGCTCAACGGATACTGTTTGTTGATTGGCACGAGCCTGCTGCGCAGGTCATCCGTCGCGGCATGCAGTGACACGGCCAGGTTGATCTGGATGTTTTCGGCGGCCAGTTTCTTGATGCCTGGCACGAGTCCCACCGTGGACACCGTCATCCGCCGCGCGCCAAAGTTGAACCCTGACGGGTCGTTGAGGCGTCGGACGGCGGCCATCACCGGGTCATAGTTGGCGAAAGGCTCGCCCATCCCCATGAGGACGATGTTGGTGAGTTCAGAGGTCGGAGGTCGGAGGTCGGAATGTGTGCTGCGTGTTGCGTGTCCTGACCTCAACTCGCGGGCAAAGAAGAGAACTTGTTCGACGATTTCGCCAGAGGTCAAATTGCGCTGCAAACCGCCCTGGCCTGTGGCGCAAAAGGAACAGCCCATCCCGCAGCCGGCTTGCGTGGAGATGCACGTCGTGCGGCGGCGCTCATAGCCCATCAGCACCGCTTCGACCTGCGCGCCATCGGGCAACGCAAAGAGGACTTTGCGTGTCTGCCTGTCCGACGAGCGCTGCTCGATGCGCGACGTCAATTGTCCCAAGACGGTTTCCTCCGCCAACCGTTGACGCAAGCTTTTGGGCAGCTCACTCATTTCGTCAAAAGACGCGGCGAGTCCCTGGTAAAGCCTGGCCCACACTTGCTTGGCGCGATAGGCCGGCTCGCCCCACGATTGGAATAGGCTTGAGAGTTCATCGAAACTCTGATCGAGCAGTGCGACCGGCTTTTTTTCAGCCTTCATCCCTCATCCTTTAGCTTGCGCCAGACCTGCGTCAACTCGCCAATGTCGCGGAAGGTCCAGTCCGGGCGAATGTCCATCCGCTCGACGTCTGCCTCGGTGCTGACGCCGGACAATACGAAAATCGTCTTGAATCCGGCGCGCTGGCCGCCCAAGATGTCGGTCTCTAATCGGTCGCCGATCATTACGGTGGTTTCGGGTTGGCTGCCCAGCCGCGCCATGGCTTGCTGGAACATGATCGGTTCCGGCTTGGAGACGATGAAGGGCTTGGCCTCGGTGGCGGCTTCCAGGAAAGCCAGGATCGCGCCGGCGCCAGGCGTGATCTCGTTTTCGCCGGGCCAGGTTTTATCGGGATTGGTGCCGATGAACCGAGCGCCACGGCGGATGAGGCGAGTGGCCTGCGCGAGCTTGGCGAACGTCGCCTGCCGATCCAGCCCGGCCACGACGATCTCGGCCTCAGTGTCGTTGACGACAAATCCGCGCGCTTTTATGCTTTGGGCCAACGCCGGCTCACCGACGACGAATACGCGCGTGCCTGGCGGCGCAATCGTCTTGAGATAATCCGAAACAACGTCGCACGACGGCAGGATTTCTGCCTCCGACACGCGCACGCCGAACCCGGCCAGCTTTTCGGCGTACTGCGCTGCGGTGCGGGTCGCGTTGTTCGTCGCCAGGACGAATTGGATCTTGTGTTCGCGCATGAACGAGAAAAACTCGATCAGCCCTGGCATGGCCCGGTCGCCGCGCCACAGCACGCCGTCCATGTCGCACACGACGGCACGCACCCTGGCAAGTGAACTCACGTCTTGATTCTTCTTTTGATATTTTAGATTTGACATTTGATATTTGTAATCCTCTGGTGTGTCAATGTCTTCCAGTTGAGATGAATCCTCCACCTGGATCACTGCAACGCGGCCGGCGTACTTGACGACGAGCGGGCGACCGCCCCGGTCGCCAGTGATTTGCCTCAACTCTGCGAACATCTCGCGGGCGAACAGCGCCGGGTTGCCGGGCCGGTTGCCCGCGCGCGGCTCGACGATGGGCGCGCCGGTCTCTTGGAAGCGCGCAATGAGAGCGGCGATAAAGTCCGGCGTGATGTTGGGCTGGTCGCCCAGGACGAACAAAGCAGCCGGCGTATCACCTGGTAAAGCACTCAACCCTGCGCGGACGGACGTGCTCATCCCCTCGCGCCAATTCGGATTGACGACAACCTGCACGGGCCGGTTGCCCAATGCTGAGCGGACCTGCTCCGCGTGTGCGCCCAGCACCACAATGATAGGTCGCGCCGGCGAGGCCAGCACCACGTCGGCGATGTGCGCGATGAGGGGCTGGCCGTGCCAGTCCAGCAATGCTTTGGGCTGGCCGAACCGTTCGGATGCGCCGGCGGCCAAGATGATGGCGGCCACAGGTAGTTCACTCATCGCATCACCGCAGTCAGCACGGGCGCATCCGCGCGCAAGGCCACAATGACGACTTGGCTGTAGCGCGCCTGCCCTTGCAACAACAGGTTGGCCAGCGCAAGTGCAGCGGGGTGGAGCACTGTGCTGCGTTGCGTCAGCAGCGCCACGACTCGGGCGCGCTCCGGCACGCCTTTCAGGCTCGTCTCATCGCACAACACACGGGCGAACAGCGCGGGCGTGAGCGGCGTCTCGGCGGGCACGCCCAGCAAGCGCGTTGCGTCGCCCACCCGATGCACGGTTGTCGCGTCAAGTCCTTGCCCCAGCACATCCAGGTGCGCCATCACGACGACGGTCGTCGCGCGGTGCGGGATGACGGGCTCGTGCGCGGCGTGAAGCTTGATGCCGCAACCTTTAGCACCGTCCGCCTCGACCAGCCACGTGACGCCCGGCAAGTGCTCGGCGAGTCCATCCAGTGTCTCACTGGGCAGACCGTCAAGTTTGAACGGGCGCGACGGAACCGGGTGGTCGGCGTGCGCCGGCACTGGATTGCCCTGGCGGCGCGCAGCCAGCACCAGGCGCGGCGCGTGGTCGAGCAGGTCGGCGATGCGAGCAACATCGGGCCGGGCCGCGAGCATCAGTGCGCCGTCACGTGGCAGCAATGGCTCCATCACTTTGGTCGTCGTTGTGATGATGGCACGTCCGCCTTCGGCGACAAGCTCAGCCTGCGCTCGCCAGATGGCCGTCGTCTTGCCGCCCGCGCCGACGAAGGCGGCGACCTCGCCAGGTCGGATGTCTAATGCTTCGCAGAGTTGCATGGAGAGCATTGTAACATCAAGTGGCGTGGTTTGCTAGTTGGCGAGTTGGCTTGTATAATCCGACCGTGCTGCGCACCAGAATACGCCATACGCAGGTCGTGGTCGAATATCAATCTACCTGGAGGAATCATCGTGAAACTATCTGTCGTTATGCCGGTGTTCAACGAGAAGGAAACCATCCGCGAGATTTTGGCGCAGGTGCGCGCGGTGGGAATGGTGAACGATCTCGTCGTTGTGGACGATTGCTCGACGGACGGCACGCGCGAGATTTTGCAGCAAGAGGCCAAGACTGATCCGCTCATGACGCTCGTCTTGCACGAGCGCAACCAGGGCAAGGGCGCGGGCGTGCGGAGCGGATTGGAGCGCTTCACCGGCGACATTGTCATTATCCAGGACGCCGACCTGGAGTACGATCCGCGCGACTATCCGACGCTGATCCGCCCGATTGTCGAGGGCCGCGTCAAGGTGGTATACGGCTCGCGCTTTATCGGCCCGCGTAAGGACATGCTATTCACGCATTGGATGGGCAATCAATTCCTGACACTCCTCACGAACATTTTGTTCGATACCACCTTGAGCGACATGGAGACGTGTTACAAAGTGCTGCGCGCCGACGTGGCGAAAGGACTGAACATCAAGTCGGACCGCTGGGGGATTGACCCCGAGATCACGGCCAAGGTGCTCAAGCGCGGCAACCGCATTTTTGAGGTGCCCATCTCGTACTACGGGCGCGAGTTTTTCGAGGGCAAGAAAATCTCCTGGCGCGATGGCTTTGTGGTGCTGTGGACGCTGATCAAGTACCGCTTCGTAGACTGAGCAAGATGCAGGCTGCAGATGCAAGCATGAAGCACCTGTCGTCTTGGGCGATGCCGGTCCTTTTGTGTTGGGTCGCTTTCGGTTTGCGGCTCGGCCCGTTGTGGGCGAACCGCTTCCACTCCGACGAGGCGCTTTACGCGACGTGGGCGCTGCGGATCGCAACCTGGCACGACCCGCTGCTCGCTGGCGCAGCGCCGGATAAACCGCCGTTGCTGTTTTACACGCAGGCAGCGGCGTTTTTGGTCTTGGGACATGCGGAGGTGGCCGCGCGGTTGGCTGGGTTGATAGCGGGCGTGGTCAGCGTGGCGTTGGTGTGGCGGTTGGCCCTCATCATCCCCCTGACCCCCTTCTTCTCCCAAGCCTGGGCGAAGAAGGGGGAGGCAACAGCGAACGTCGCTGCGATGGCAATGGCGCTTTCGCCGTTTGCGATTCTGTTTTCGCCCACGGCGTTCCTCGACCCGCTGATGGTGATGTTCGCGCTGGCTTCGCTCGTGGCCGTTATGCGCAGGCGGCATGGTTGGGCCGGTGTGTGGCTCGGGCTGGCTGCGGCGACCAAAGTTCAGGCGCTCATCTTTCTTCCGCTTATTATGGCGTTTGCCGTGTTGCGTGCCCCGAGGCTGAAGCATCGGGCTAATAGCTCAAGCCTGCTGAAGCAGGCTGTTCGGTTCATCGTTAGCCTGGCGGTTCCCGTGAGTATTGTGCTAGTGTGGGATCGGCTGCGCGGCGGCGCGCCGTTCTGGATTCAGCAGACGGTCAACTATGGCGGCATCCGTCCTGTGTACGCTGGTGAAGTACTGCCGCGCCTGGCGGGTTGGGCGAGTTGGCTGCCCTACTTTTTCGGCCTGCCGCTGCTGGTTGTGTTGATTGTTGGCCTGCCCGTGCTGGTGATTTACGATTTGACGCGCGGCGCGCGCACGTGGCCGGCGGTGTTCGACTTGACGTTGACGGCGTTCGCGTTGGCGTATTTTTTCCTGCACTGGCTGCTGGCGTTTCCGACGTGGGATCGGTATTTGCTGGGGCTGGTGCCGGTGATGTGCGTGTTGCTCGGCAGGTTAGCCAGCTTGGCTGTCGGTTGGTTGGCTGCATGGATTCGCTCGACACAGGTAGCCGGGCTGATGGTTGTGTCGTTGACGGTGGCGCTCATGATCCCTTCGGCAGTCCAGGCGGCGCAAAGCGCACTGCCCGTGGGCGGCGACCACGGCCCGCACGATGGCGTTGACCGTGTATCGGCCTATTTGCGCGAGTTGCCTAAAGGGACGGTCGTTTACGATCATTGGCTGGGGTGGACTTTGCGCTATTACCTGTGGGATGCGCCGGCTTACGTGGCTTACTTTGCCACGCCGGGATGGCTGGCCGAGGATTTGCACGTCTTTGGCCGCACGTCGCCGCGTTACGTTGTGTTCCCGGCGGACGAATCCACCACGCGCGTGGAACGCGCGATAGCGCCGGAAGGTTTTGGATTGGCACCCGTGTTGTCCGGGCAAGATCGTCACGGCCAACCGACGTTCACGCTGTATCGCATTGAAAGCTATGACCGCTGACAGTTGCTGCTCGATCTCTTGGCTCTGGCAGCATCATGGGATGTAGCTGGATCCATCGAAACGGAACAAGCGCAGCTCCGTGCCGGTTGGATTGCCTTGCACCCATGACACGCTCCCATCGGCGCGCGTGCGGAAAGAATCATCCCGATCTCCCCACGTGATCCCAGCCGAAGAGACTTGCTCTGGCCCCGCCAGAAGATTTCCACTTCCACTGATCACTCCAAGCCAGTACACATCATCATGGGTGGTCTTCCAACCGACTACATATCGGTCTGCCTGCAAGTCACTTCCCAAACGCGCGATGACGGGATCGCGTTCATCGTTGCCACTGGTATTCGTCAGCCAAACATAGCTGCTTTGAAAAGCTCCGTCAATGGTTGCCAGGGCAATGCCTTTCGCTTCATAACCGGGTCTGGTCATTGCATTAAACACGAGTTTCCATGCTGCTCCACTCAGCGCGATCTGACCTAGTTGGGCTGACACCATCCCCCCGCAATTTCCATCACATGGATAGACGACCTTGTTATCGCTGATCAGAATGCCTTTACTGGCATAGCAATCACTTGAACACACCGGCATGAACTTGCTCAACGCAGGATGGTAACTGATCAATTCAGCCATGGAATGTGAACAGCCCCAGTCCCATCCCCCTGCCTGAATGTCGCCGCTGTCATTCACGTAGGTCAACTGATCCCCGTTGTGTCCCTGGACCCATCCCGAGACCCCATAGACCGCGAAATACGCCGCGTACAAACCGTTCCCGTGGGTCAGACGGCTATCACCGATCCCGGAATCGAAATTCGTCAGGCTGCCATTGATACTAGTTTTCCAAATTTCGTTTCCATTCGTATTGCGCTTGGAAAGCCACATCGTCTTGGAACTGGAGCTCCACAAGAGAACCGCAAACTTGCCATCGTCATGCACTGCCATTCCACGCACGGATAGAGCCGGGAAATCAAAGGTTTGCTCAATGCTTCCGTTGCCGATGACGCTGACGTGCCCATCGTCGCTCGAGTCGGTCCATCCCACTAGTGTGCGCTCATCACTCAGCGGCTCGTGATATAGACGCGGAGACAGTGTGCACCAATTCCAGGTGCAAAAGCTCCCGCTTGATGCCGCGAGCGGATGTGGCAACGTTACAGTCGCCTGTGTGACCAAGTCCTTGAGACTCGCCACAGGCTTGAGCACAATCGGCAAGTGGATGGTGAAAGAGGGGGTAAAGGATAGAGAAGCACTGGGATAAAACGTGGCGCCATCCATGGGGATGGCGCTAGGCTGCATTGAGCTGTCAGCAGCACTCAAAGTTTCAGTCAGGCCATTGGTTTGTCGAGTCACGCCCCACAACGTGAGCATGACCAGGGCCAGCAGACTTGCCAATAGATAGAGCCTTGGGCGTATACGGCTGGGGAACGTGACGACCATATGCTTGTGGAACGGTCGAGTGACGCTTGACATTTTTCCTCCTTCTCACCCGTGGAGTGAATGGGCTAGCGACGAAAAGTCCGGCCGCAATGAAACGTAGAGTGACCGCGACACGATTAGTATAGCCATTCCGACTCAACAGTCAAATGTCGCACACCCAAGTGTGGTAGAATCGGGCGTGGGGGTTACGCCATGTCGAAGCTATCTCGCGCAGTTCAGAGGCTTGCTCCGGCGATCGTCAGTGTTGCGCCCTATCTTGGGTTGCTGGTAGTTTGCCTTGCGTTCTTCTGGAAGCTCGCCTTCACTAATCTCATCCTCGCGCGCGGCGATATGTTCCTGTATTTTTACCCCAATTGGAATTACGCCGCTGACGCGGTGCGCCACGGACATCTCCCGCTGTGGAATCCTTACCTGTTCATGGGTGTGCCATTCCTCGCCAACAGTCAGACCGGCGTCTTGTACCCGCTCAACCTGGCGCTGGCGTGGCTGCCGACGACGCGCGCGATCAACCTGACGATCATTTTGCATGTGTGGCTGGCCGGGGCAGGGGCATATATCTTTGCGCGGCGCAGCTTGGGGCTGAGTCGGTTGGCGGCGTGGCTCGGCGCGGCGACGTTTGCGTTAGGCGGCTACCTGGGCGCGCAGGTCGAGCACGTGAACCAACTCCAGGCGTTGGCGTGGCTGCCGTTCCTTTTCCTTTTCTTTGATCTGGCGCTCGAACGCTGGCGGATAGGTTTTGCGCTGGCGGCGGTTGTGGCGGTGCAATGGCTGGCCGGTCATTCGCAATCGGTGTTCATCTCGCTGGTGGGACTGGGCGTCTATGTGCTGTGGCCGGTCGTGGAAGATGCCGTGGCTCGACGCTGGAATGTGCGCGACATGGCTCGGCGGCTCGGCCTGTGGACCGGCGCGGCGGTGCTGGGAGCGTTGCTTGCGGCAGTGCAACTCGTTCCGACGCTGGAGCTGGCGCGTCAGTCTATGCGCGCGGGCGGATTGACCTGGCGCGAGGCGGTGTCGTTTTCGCTCAAGCCGGGGATGCTGCTCCAGGCGCTGCTGCCCAACTTTCGCCAGACGATTTTCAGCGAGTATGTGGCTTACATCGGCATAGTTGGATTAGCGCTGACGGCAGTGGGACTGTGGACGTGCTGGCGGGACACATCTCAAATCTCAAATCGGCGAATCAGCAAACGCGCATTGAGCATTCTGATGGTGCTTGGATTATTCTTTGCGCTGGGCGGATACAATCCAATCTATTCTTTGCTGGTCAAGTTTGTGCCTGGCTTCAACCTGTTCCGTGTCCCGGCACGGTGGCTGATCTTGTACGCTTTCGGCGCGGCGATGCTGGCTGGCATCGGATTCGATTGGCTCTGCTCCCGTTTGAAATTGGACATTCGGTATTTGAAATTTGGGTTGGCGGCGTTGGTCGTTACCGAGTTATTCTTTGCCAGCCGTCCTCTCGGCTATAACCATCCCACCGCGCCCGACGCTTTGACTGACCTCCGCCCGTCCGTCGCGCATCTACTGGCGGCTGATAAATCTTCTCGCTTCCTCTCTATCTCGCCCATTTTTTTTGACCCCGGCGACTCGGCGGAACTAGCGAGCATCTTTGCCGATCAACTCCCGCCGGATGCGTTTTACGATCTGTTGATTGCGACGAAGCAAAAGGAAATCATCGGGCCGAACCTGTCACTCTATTATCGCCTGTCCGCCGCCGATGGCTATGACGGCGGCGTGCTGCCATTGCGCAACTATGTGACGTTCCAGTCGCTCTTTGTCCCGCCGGACAAGATTGCGCCCGATGGTCGCTTGCGCGAGAATCTGCGCGACGTGCCGGATGCCAAGTGGCTTTCGCTGATGAATGTCCGCTACGTCATCACCGACAAGACGCTCGACGCCTGGCTCGACGATGTGTTTTACGATTTGCAGGGCACGACGGCATTAGGGCCGGCGCATGAGGATGCCCCGGCCACGAGACGCGAGGCGAGTGTGGCGCACGTGCCACACTTTGAGGCCACGGCGCTTGGACTCGTGTCTTTTCTGCAAGACGCGGCAAGTTTGCCGGACCATGCACCTGTGGCCGAGGTGACGCTTGGCTTTGCAGATGGCATCACCCAAACATTTACGCTGCGTGCGGGCGTGGACACTGCCGAGGGAGTTTATACCGGCACAGTGGCGCATCGGCAGGCGCGGGTGGGCGGACATTTTGTGCGCGACCACCCGGAGGTCAATGACTATGTAACGCGGCTGCGGTTCGATGGCCCGCGTGTGGTCACGTCGGTCGTCGTGCGTCCGTTATTGGCACAGGGGCAAATCGTCGTGCGCGGCGTATCGCTGGTGGATGAGCGGACGAGTGGCTTCCAGTCGCTCGTCATCTCCGGGCGTGGGCGCTTCCGGCTCGTCCATTCCGGCGACGTCAAGATTTACGAGAACCTCGATGCGCTGCCGCGCGCTTTCCTTGTCCCAAGCGCGATGGGCGCCGCGAGCGACACGGCAGCATTATCGGCGATGAATGACCCGGCTTTCGATCCGGCGGAGACGGCGGTGCTGATGGGTGCGCAGACTAAGGTAGGACACGCACAAGCGGGCAACTTGCCCTACAAGGCCGACATCGTGAGCTATGAGCCGGAGCGAGTTGTGGTCGAAACGACCGGAGCAAGCGACGGCTGGCTGGTGTTGACGGATGCCGGGTATCCCGGCTGGCGTGCGACGGTGGACGGTGCGCCGGTGGAGATCACGCGGGCGGACGTGCTCTTTCGCGCCGTGCCGGTTCCGGCGGGGCAGCATCGTGTCGAGTTTGCCTACGCTCCGATTTCATTTCGCATCGGCGTCGGCCTCAGCCTGGTGACACTGGTGGGGTGTGTGGTGGCGCTGTGGTTTGGCCGCCGAACGTTAGCCCCTTAAAGTTCAAGGCCAGGAATGTCTCTGCATCCCTGGCCCGCCAAGATCCTCGTGCCCTTCGTGGAGGAAACTGTTACACCACGTTGTATTCGCGCGCGGTCGGCCCGCCGTGAAAGCGGCTCAGGTGCAGAGACGATACATCCAGCGTATGCGTTTTGCCTTCGAGGATTTCTTCGGCCAGTAGCAAGCCGCACACCGGCCCGTGCATAAAGCCGTGACCCGAAAAGCCCGTGATGCAGTAAAACCCGGCCAACTCATCCGCCGCGCCGAGGATGGGATGCGCATCCGGTGTATTCTCATATAACCCGGCCCACCGACTAGAAATGCCGGCGTGCTCCAGGAGTGGCATTCGCTTGCAGGCCGTTTCAAAGTGAACCAATTCCCATTCGGCGTCCACGCTCTGATTGAAGCTCACCGGCTCGTCGTGATTCGTCATCCCGGTCAGCAACCCCGGCCCTTCGCGATGGAAATAGAGGCTGGGCGCGAACTCGATGACGAAGGGAAAGTCAGGTGGCGCCTCAGGCAGGGGAGTGGTCACGGCGATTTGTCGCCGCACGGGAACGACCGGCACATCCACGCCGGCCATGCGCCCCATCTGCCCTGCCCAGGGACCCGCAGCGTTCACGACGATGGGCGTTTCAATAATGCCTTGCCGGGTCTCAACGGCGCGCACGCGGCCGCTCGCCGTGCGAATGCCGGTGACCTCGGTATCGGTCAAACACTGCCCACCCCGCCGCCGCGCGCCGGAGATATAGCCCTGCACTACGCTGCTCGGATCGGCCAGGCCATCGTCGGGGTTCCACGTCCCGCCCAGCGCGTCGGGGTAATGCATGAGCGGCAGGCGGCGGCGCACCTCGTCGCCGTCGAGCCATTGCGTGCGCGCGCCCAGGCTGTTTTGCAACGTCACCTGCCGCTTGAACTCGGCGGCGTCCCTTTCTCGCGTGAGGACAAACAAGTAGCCGCATTGGCGGATGTCAATCGCCTGACCCAGTTCCTCTTCAAACCGGTCGAGCATGGGCAGGCTGATGAGCGAAAGCTTGATGTTGATCTCAGTGTCGAACTGGTATCGGATGCCGCCCGCGCATTTGCCGGTGGCTTCCATGCCGAAAAAGCTGTTGCGTTCCAACAGCACAACGTTCTTGCAGCCCTTGAGAGCCAGGTGATAAGCAGTGCTCGCGCCCATCACCCCGCCGCCGATGACGACGACATCGGCTGTAGTGGGGAATGTCATTTCATTTGTCCTTGCGGTCAACGACCAACCTCCGTAAAGACGCGGAGGCAGGCGACGAAGGGCGAAATTCGTCCCTCGTCCTACAATGTCAGCCAGGTTCCAATGCCGCGTTCTTTGGCGCGGCGATAGACTTCCGGCGCAACAGCCATATCGTCTAGAGCCAGTCCCAGGTTCATCGCCATGGTCCGCTCGTCGTCGCGCGCACGCCCCGGCTTGAGTCCGGCCACGATCTCGCCCAGGTCGGCGTACGGGTCGGGCGTGGTCTGGAAGTAGCCGACACTCTTGTAATACTGGAACTGGGCGTGATCGTCGGTGCTGAGCTTGTCGAACTGCGCTAGCGCTTCGCCATGCCAGTACGAATCAAAGTCCACGGCGCTGGCAAATGCGCCTGGTCGCAGCCAGTCCTTTTCGATGGTGGGTGTGGGATGCTTCAGGATCGGCCCAGAGGTGACGACGAGATCACTTTCGGCCACGGCTTTCTTCGGCTCGTCCACGCCGATGATTTCAATGCCCAGTCTGGCCGACATTTCCTCCACGTAGCGGTGCTGCACGTCAGGCAGGATGTCGTAGGCGTACACGCGCTTGAGGGGGAACAGCGCAGCCAACGCGAGTAGGTTCGTGCGTCCCTGCACGCCACACGCCAGGATACCGGCGACCTCACTTTGTGTGCGGGCCAGGTACTTGGCTGCCAGCGCCGAGGCCGCGCCAGTGCGATACGCCGTGATCCACGTGCAGTCCATCACCGCGTAAGGCAAGCCCGTCTCGGCGTCGTTCAAGATAAGCAGGCCGGTGATGTAAGGCAGGCCGCGCTTGTAGTTTGCCGGATAGCCGCTCACCCACTTGATCCCGGCGGATTGGAGCGCGGGGATGAAGGCGGGCATGGCGTGGATAAAAGCATCCGGCTGGGTATGGATGCCGGGCTTGGGCGGCATTTCCACGCGGCCTTGACCCTTTTCTTTGAAGGCCGCTTCGAGCAAGCGGATGAGGGTGGGCATGTCGAGCGCGACACTTTCCACATCCGTGCGCGAAAGGTAGAGAAGTTGTTGAGACGTCATGGGACTCCTTTCTTTGTGTGCAATCCTTACGCCGTGAATTCTGCCGGCGTCAGTCTTCTTTCCAGGCTGCCAATATCGCACGCACCGACCTACTCATTTCTTTTGAAAAGTCGGCGCTAAACTTGCGCAGGTAGTTGAGTTGCCCAATATTACGGGCGCCTTCAAGAGCCTCCCGGTCTTTGAAGGTTCGTTCGTGCAAGTCATGGTACATTTCTTCAAAGCTGGCCCGATCCAGTCTCTGGTACTGGTTTTCAAACACGATAAACTTTTTGTGGAACCGTCGTGTCAGCTCGCGTTCCTTCTGCCCTTGTGTGGGATACCCAAAGCACACCAGGCAAATGGGGAAAACGTACCGGGGCAAATTGAATAGTTCTCTATGAACCTCATCGTTCTCCATGATGTCGCCGATGTAACAAGACCCTAGTCCTAATGATTCTGCCGCAATCACGGCTGTTTGCGCTGCGATGAGCGCATCACAAGCCAGGAACAAATCTCCTTCTTCCGGCTTCCTCATGGGGACCTTGTTTTGCTCGCATAGCTCTTTGACCCCCGATACCATGTAGTAATCGTACCAGCGTTGATCATCGGCCAGGAAAAGCAAAACGAGAGGGGCTTTGGCGATAAACGGCTGGTTATCACAAGTCTTGGCCAAGGTGTCCTTGATGTTTTGATCCTGCACGTTTATGATGGAATACAACAGCATGTTCCCGGCTGTCGGAGCGCGCAGCGTTGCTTTCAGAATCTCATCTTTGACTTGTTCGCTGATCTCTTTTGCTTCATACGCGCGAATTGATTTGCGGTTCAAGATCAATTCCATCACCGGGTTCATCTTCATTCACCTCTGTCGTTTGAAATCGTGTCGTCTCGTATCAAACTCAAGACTTCCGGCAACAGCGTCTGCGTGGTCGCCATCGCCTCGTTGGCGTAAATGGTGGGGTTGCCTTGCCAGTCGCCAAAGTAACCGCCTGCTTCTTTCAAGATGGGCGGGAAGGGGCCGCAGTCCCACACGCTCATGATGGGATCGAGCATCAGTTCCGCGCGACCGGTGGCGACGAGTAAGTAGCCGTAGGCGTCACTCCACCCGGCGCGATAGTAACTGGCCTGGATCAATCGCTTCCAGGCGGCAGACCGGCCATGTTTGTCAAACGAGGCGACATCGGTAAAGGTCAGCACTCCCCGGTTCAGATGTGGCACGTTGGACACGCGAGCGCGGCGACCGTTCCACCAACAGCCTTCCCCAGACGCCGCCGCAATCATTTCTGCCAGCGCCGGAAAATAGGCTGCGCCGACCTGGACGGTTCCCTCGATTTCCAGACCGATGAGCACGCCGTAGAGGGGCACGCCGCGCACAAAGGACTTGGTGCCATCAATGGGGTCAATGATCCAGTGGTGAGTCGCTTGTTCGGCCCCCTGCATGCCGAACTCTTCACCGATGATGGCATGGTGCGGGTATTGTTTCTCAATGCGGCTGCGAATGAGCTGCTCGGCCTGGCGATCGGCGATGGTGACGGGTGTATCGTCGGCCTTGTAATCCGGCTGCAGGTCCGTTTGAAAGTAGCTCAGCGTGAGTTTCCCTGCCAGATAAGCGGTCTCGATGGCAAAGTCGAGATAAGCGCGTAAAGGTTCTGACATTCGTGCTCCTTGGTCTAGATATTTTTCCCAACGGCCAGCGCGCGCCGCCAGCGTTTACGGCCGGCTAATTCTCGGCCCACCTGTCGTCGTATTCAATCTCAAAGCGCAGCTTGTGCCGGGCTTTTTCCTGCGCCAGCGCCAGGAACGTTGCTTTCATCTTGTCATCGTCGGCGCTCGCGGCGAGATCGGTGTAGAGCCTGAAAGCCGCCTTTTCCTTTTTCATCGCCAAGACCAGCGCACCCTGGTAGTTCATGTCCGGGCCGGGCGCGACATCCACCGCTCTTCTTGGGCAAAGCCCTCAAAGACCTGGCGCATCCCGGGCGTTTTCGACTGGTCAGCCAGGCGCATATAAAACTCGGCGGCTGCTTTTTCCTCGCCGATGGCAAAATCTAGAACCTCGTCAATCGAATGCCACTGTTGCATTTCTTATCCTCCTTGCGCGATGGATATTGGATCAGCAAAGGATTCCTTGTGCGGGTCATTCCACTTTGATCTCCACCAGCCACTTGACCCATTTGTTGCCTGGCAGCGATGAGAACACGGCGCGGACGGGAAAGCCATGCAAAATAGGGAGCGGCTGGTCATGCCATTCATAAGCCAGATAGTTGTTCCCCGAACGTGCCTGCAGCAGAGTTACAGAGGCAGAGTATCTATCGTCGCCAACCAAGCTGATAGTCCCTGCATCGGCCTGTAGACCTGCCAGTTCCAACACATATTCCAGCGATGCTCCAGCCCAGGTTGCACCATCCTCAAAATACCCAGGGCAAATCAGTGGCGCATCGGTGGTTCGAATCTTGGGCATGCAACGCAGATCATCATAGGTCAAGCTAAGCGGCTGGTCAACCTTTCCCGTCACCTTTAGCCGATAGCTTGCGAGGTCTATTTCTTGTGGTATGCCGGTCATGTGGAGTCCAGTGGTCGGATCCAACTGTAAGGAGGGAGGTGTCTGGGCAGGTCGAGTCGGCACGATGATGGGGGACAAGACGCAAGGTGTGGGGCTTGTGTTTGGTGTAGAAACTGTGCTAGTAGCGGCAGGAATCGTCGGTTCGGTTGTCAGAGTCACAGATGGGATAGGCGTTGTTGTTGGGCGCGGCGCGGCGCAGGCTGCGATGGTTGCCAGGATCAGAATTGTGATAAGGATCGTTCTCAAATTCGTTTTCATGATGACCGCCTGGACATTCTCACTCTTGCGAAGGTGAAACCTTCGCAAGGGTAAACAGGATCACCAGATATCGCCCACGGTGAACCCGTCTGGGAACGGGTCCTCCGCGTCAACGACGTAGGTGCTCATGCCCGTAATCCATGCCCGCCCGCTGATGGTCGGGATAACGGCCCGGTATTCACCCACCTGCGTTTCCCCAATCAGTCGCCCCGTGAACATCGTCCCCAAGATTCCCTCGTGATTGAAATCCTCATTCAGCCCCAGTTTGCCTCGTGCATACAGCGTCGCCATTTTGGCGCAGGTGCCTGTGCCGCACGGAGAACGATCAATCGAGCCGGTCCAGGTTGACGGGCGGTTCCAGTCGAGCTGGCCCGTCGAAACGGTCACAGCGTTTTTCAGATGCGCGTCGGGGCGCGTGGGGGGCGCGGAGAGTTGGGCAATCGTCACGCCCGCAAAGCCGGGTTGTTCGGGATGTACCACCGGCAACTGTTCCTGTGCCGCCGCTTTGATCATCTCGCTGATCCGCACAATGTCCCGCCCTTCGTCGGGCGTCAGACGCAGCCCAAAGGCTGTGGCGTCGCTGATGACGTAGAACATCCCGCCATACGCGACATCCACTGTGACGGCGCCGAGGTGCGGAACCTCGATGCGGGCGTCCAGGTACACGGCAAAGGCCGGCACATTCTGAAACGTGACCCGTTGGACTTGCCCATTGGCGCAGTCCGCTCGCACTCGGACCAACCCGGCGGGCGCTTCTAAAGTCAGTTCCGTGACCGGCTCTTGCATCGGCAGCATCCCAGTTTCGAGCAGCACCGTAGCGACGCAGATCGTGTTCGTGCCCGACATGCCAGGATACTCGACCTGTTCCATGATGACAAAGCCCGCGTCGGCTTCGGGATGCGTGGGCGGCAAGATCAGATTGCAGCACATCGCCGGATAGCCACGCGGCTCACGCAACATGCGTTTGCGCAAGCCATCGGCGTGCGTCTGGAGGTAGCGCATCTTTTCGAACATCGTCGCGCCGGGCACGTCCAGCACCCCGCCGACGATCACCCGACCCGGTTCGCCACCGGCATGGGCATCAACGGCTTGAAGCATGTTGGCGATACGCATGGTGGCCTCCGTTGACCAAAGATCAAGTGTATATGCCGGGAGAGTAACCATTCTGGCATAAGGGCTTGCGGTAGGAGCGACTTGCCGCCTGGGGGCAAGAGCGACAATTCGCGACTGCGGGCTGAGCAGCTACCTGCCGCGTAGATATGCCATCACCGCCATAGGCGGCTTTCATTGCGGGGGCCGTTCCGTAATTCCCGCGAGCCTCCTCGCCAACCGCATCTTTTCTTCCAGGTCGGCCAGCCGCGCCAGCATAATTCTCTGTGCCTGCGGCGACCCAGCCCCATGCATTGACTCCGTGAGATAAGCTGCCGCCCCCGGCCCCAGCGTGAGATTCTCCATCAGCCGCAGCATCCGGCAGCGTTCCTCCGTCGTATAGCGGTTCACGCTGCGCAGGTATTTGGCCAGGAAAGGTCCCACCTCGGGATGGGCCAGGTCCTTCTCCGACGGCAGCGTGACGAGCAAGCCACCTGCAATATCTTGTGCCAGTCGCGCGATTTCATAAGGGAAACGTGTCACGTTGAGCTTGCACACGTTCGCCAGCAGCAGGTCAATCAGATAGGTGCCTGAGGCTGTCGGTTTGCCTTCCGCCGAGCATGCGATGCCGCACGCATACATCGTCTCGTTGAGGTGGACCATCTCGACGATCTTGTCTTTGATATGCGAGGCCTTGTCTGTGCCGTGGTACTGGGCCAGCGACTGCGCCGTCCCGATCAGCACGTCACCCACACCGACCTTGCAGCCGCCATAGCTCTGGCGATGGTAGCCGGCAAAACGCTCGACGAGTAGCCCGCTGAAGGCGTATTCGCCGGCCATGAACACCCGCTCCCAGGGGACGAACACATCGTCCAGGATAATCACCGCCTCGTGCCCACCGAACTCGCGGTTGCCCACGTCGAGCTGGCTGCTTTCCAACTTGCGAGTGTCCGAAGGCTGACGACCATAGATCATGAGGATGCCTGGGGCGTCCGCCGGGACCGCAAAGGCGACGGCATAGTCCTGGTCCTCCTCCGAGAGCGTCTGCGTGGGCATGACCATAATCTCGTGCGAGTTCAAAGCGCCGGTTTGGTGGAGCTTGGCGCCGCGCACCACAATGCCATCGGGCTTTTTCTCTACGATGTGCACGAACAGGTCCGGGTCGGCCTGCTGCGAAGGCGCCAACCGCCGATCGCCTTTCGGGTCCGTCATCGCGCCGTCTACCACCAAGTCGTGCTCCTGCACGTGCTGCAGGTACCGGCGAAACCTGGCGTGATACTCTGTCCCCAGCGCTCGGTCCATTTCGTAGGTCACTGAATCCATCGCGTTAAACGCGTCCATGCCCACGCAGCGCTGGAAACAGCAACCCGTCTTTTGCCCAAGCAGGCGTAGCATCTTTACTTTAGCCACCAAGTCGGCCGTGTTCTGGTGCAGGTGTGTAAATCGGTTGACCGTCTGGCCTGTCAGGTTGGAGGTGGCTAGCATCCGGTCGGCGTACTCGGGCTGCTGGGCCAGCTCGTACGTCGTCGCGCATGCGTTGAGCGACGGCCGGACCAAGGGGTGGTCAACCACGCTCTCGACCTCCTGGCCCATAATAAACACGCGCTTCTTTAGGCTCCTCAGGCTTTCAATATACTTGTCTCTTGTCATCAGCGCCATCGCGACCCTCCTTGCAAAGTGCTCATTTCTGATAGATTCACACAGCGACGCAATGCGCTGCGTCAAGTATAGATTCGTAGACGTAAACCAGCGGTATAACATCCATAGCCACACATGTGCCGGGGTGTTATGTGGAATGTCGGCAAACGCTTCAGCCTGCCGCCGCGCCACACTTGTGACCGGGTGCAAGTCAACTATTGAGGCCGCTGGCGAATTGGCGTTGCCCGGCCTGGGCGGCAAGGGTTGCCCCTACGTTTTCTGCGCGGCTGGCACGATGTACTTTTCGATCAACTGGAATATCTCCTCGTGCCCATCGAGCGCAGCCGTTGTGACGATCACCAGTTTTAAATCCGGTACCACAAAGATGGTCTGCCCATAGCGTCCAAGGGCCGTATAGGCACCGAAAGATGGATAGATCCACCACTGATAGCCATAGCCGAGCTGGCTATCCGTTCCAACATGCTTTTGAGTAGCGGCTCTGTCCCACTCGGCAGAAACGATTTGTTGCCCGTCCCAGGTCCCGTTATGGAGATACAAGTAGCCCAGCTTGGCCATGTCACGCGGAGTGATCTGGAGGCCCCAGCCGCCAATAGAGATGCCTTTAGAATCGGTGTCCCAGTTAAAGCCGGAAATGCCAAGCGGTGCAAACAGTTCTTTTTGGGCGAAATTCCGAGTATTTATGCCGGTTTTCTGCTGGACGATGGCCGACAGCACGTGCGAACACCCCGAGCAGTAGTTGAACTGACTTCCCGGCTGCGCGCTCATGGGTTTGTCCAACACGAAGCGCACCCAGTCGCCGCTGACATACATCTCCCGGTATATGGGATCTCCCTCTTGCCAATCCAGGCCAGATGTCATGGTAAGCAGGTCCTTCAGGGTCATGGCCTCCTTGCGTGCATCCTGGTTCTCGAAAGGACGTCCGGGGAAGAAATCGTTAACTGCGCGGTTGACCCCAGCGATGTAACCTTTGTCGATGGCGATTCCTACCAGAGTGGAAATAAAGCTCTTGGTACAGGAATACAACTCGTGTTTCTGATCCTGGCCGTAAGACTGGAAATAGGTCTCGCTGACGATATAGCCATTGCGGATTACCAAGAGACTGTGCAAGCTCAGATTCTGTTGTTTGATTGTGTCCAGCATCAGTACCAGCTTCTGCGAGTCCATGCCCTGAGCCTCGGGTGTGGAAGTGCGCCAGCCTTTGGTGGGCCAATACTCGGTCAAGGCAGGCATCTGGCTGGGCGCTATGGAAGGTGTTGCCGTGGGCTTGTGGCCCGAACAACCGATCACAACCACGCTGAGCGTCCATAGCAATATGAGGACTTGGACGTGTCGGCTGAAAGGTTTGGTATTCAAGAGTCTTGAACTCCTGTGGGCTGGGGCGTCCGGGCTTTCTGACTAGGCGTGCCCGGAAGCAAAACGTGAAGCGCGACCATCACGCTTCACGTTTCACACTTTACACCCATGGCTCACCCGTAAGAGCAGCAGTAATCTATCACGCCTTCGATGTGCAGCTTGAATGACGAGTTGGCGGGCACGGCAAAGCTTTCGCCCACGTGGAAGGTTTGCCACGTCTCGCTGCCGGGCAGAAGCACGTTCATCTCGCCGCCCAGCACTTCCATCACTTCCTTCGCCCCGGTGTTGAATTCGTAATCGCCGGGGAGCATGATGCCCAATGTCTTGCGCGAGCCATCGGGGAAGAGGATGGCGCGACTTGTCACCTTGCCGTCAAAATAGACGTTGGCTTTCTTGAGCGCTGTCACGTTCTCAAAGCGATCTTCTGCCATGAGTTATGCTCCTTTGTGGTCAACCCTTGCAAAGGTTCAAAACCTTAGCGAGGGTATGGTTTATTTCAAAGGCGGGCAAGCCCGAGGCGGAGCGCGACAGGACAGAGCAGGGATTTATGATCCGCCCAGGTAAGCCTCCTTGACCTGGGGATTGCCTATCAACTCTTGTCCGGTTCCGGAGAGGGCGATACTGCCTGTCTCCAACACATAGCCACGTGTGGCCGTGCGTAAAGCCATGTTGGCGTTTTGTTCCACCAGCAGGATCGTCGTGCCCGTCTGATTGATCTCGGCCAACACACGAAAGATGTCACGCACGAGCACCGGAGCCAGGCCCATCGAAGGCTCGTCGAGCAGCAGAATCTTGCCATGGCTCATCAACGCGCGGGCCACGGCCAGCATTTGCTGCTCGCCGCCGGACAGCGTGCCGCCGAGCTGATTCTTGCGCTCCTTCAGGCGTGGGAAGAGGCCAAAGACGCGCTCGTAATCTTGCGCAATCTCGGGCTTGTTTTTGCGCTGCCACGTTGCTAACTTGAGGTTCTCCGTGACGGTCAGGTTGCCAAAGATGCCGCGTCCTTCCGGCACCTGAGCTATACCCAGCGCAACGATCTGGTCCGCCGCGATACGGTGCAGGTCTTGGCCCTTGTAAGCGATGCGGCCGCTGTACGGCACGACGCCAGAGATGGCACGCAGCGTGGACGATTTGCCTGCGCCGTTCGCGCCGATGAGTGTGACGATCTCGCCCTCATGCACATCGAACGAGATGCCCTTGACGGCGCGGATAGCGCCATAGGAGACCGTGAGGTCTTGGACTGAAAGCAGGATTCTGTCTTGGCTCATCCCACCGCCTCCTGGCCCAGGTAGGCTTCCAACACCTTGGGATTGTTTTGGATGTCCTTGGGCAGCCCTTCGGCAATCGTCGCGCCAAAGTCCAGCACCTTAAGCCGCTCGCAGATGCCCATCACCAGCCGCATCTGGTGCTCGATCAAGATGATGGTCAGGTCAAATTCCTTGCGCACCCACTGAATGAACTCCATCAACTGATTAATCTCACCAGGGTTCATGCCAGCGGCCGGTTCGTCCAGCAAGAGCAACTTGGGGTTGGTCGCCAGCGCGCGCGCGATCTCTAACCGCCGCTGCAAGCCGTAGGGCAAGTTTTTGGAAAGCTCGTCACTGTAGCCATCCAGCTTAAAGACAGCGAGCAAGTCCATAGCGTGGTGGGCAACGCGCTCTTCTTCCGCGCGGTAGCGCCCGACCTGCAACAGCGCCTCGATGGGCGTATAGTTCACCTGAGAATAATGCGCGACGCGGACGTTATCCAGCACCGACAGGTCTTTGAACAGGCGGATGTTTTGGAACGTGCGCGCGATCCCCTGGGCAGTGATCTGGTTCGGCGTCATGCCGACCAGTTCCGTGCCGTCGAACGTCATGCTGCCCTGCGTGGCTCGATACACGCCGGTGATGAGGTTGAACACCGTTGTCTTGCCTGCGCCGTTTGGTCCGATGATGCCCACCAATTCGTGCGGTTCCAGGTCGAGGTTGAAATCGGAGACAGCGCACAGCCCGCCAAAGTAGTGTGTGACCTTGTTAGCTTGCAGAAGAGGCATCACCCACCTCCTTCTGCTTGGCCTGCCGCCACAACTGGCTGGCGAGCAGGTCGCGCACCGGGACGAACCAGCGGAACTCGCGCAAGCCCATGATGCCGCGCGGCCGGTAGATCATCAGCAACACCAGCACCAGCGGCATCAACACCATACGCCACACGCCCAACGGCCGGAGCACTTCGAGCAGCACCGTGTAAATTGTGCCGCCCAGGATGGAACCGGCCAGTGAGCCGATGCCGCCCAGGTAAACCATGATGAGAATGTCTGTGGATTTGATGATGTCGAACACGCGCGGGTTGATGAATTGCAGCACGTGCGCAAACAGTCCCCCCGCCACTCCGGCAAAGAACGACGAGGTGACAAAGGCGATCACCTTGACCTGCTGCGTGTTGACGCTCATCAAGTCGCTGGCGATCTCGTCTTCGCGGATCGAGAACACGCCCCGCCCAAAGTTCGAATAGACCAGGTTGCGGATGACCCACACCGAGAGCACCGTCCAGAAAAACACCCAGGGCAGCGTCGTCAGCTTTTCCATGCCCAGGAATCCACGCGGCCCGCCGACGGCGTCAATGTTTTCAATGACGGACTTGACGATCATCAGAAAGGCCAGCGTTACGATGGCGAGATAGTCACCGCGTGTCTTGAAGGAGGGAAAGGCGACGACCAGTCCCACCAGCCCTGCCGCCACTCCTCCCAGGACAATCGCCACCGGGAACAACCACGCCGCGAGATTGGACGGAAAGACACTCACCGTCAGTATGGAAGCGACGTAGGCGCCGACTGCCATGAAACCGGCGTGGCCCACGGAGAACTCGCCCATGTAGCCGTTGATCAGGTTGAGGCTGGTAGTGAGGATGATGTTGATACCCACGTACATGATGATGAGCTGCACGTACAGGTCGAGCAGTCCAAATTGGGGAATGGCGAACGACAGCAAAAAGCCCACGGCCAGCAAGACCGGCAGAATCCATCGCCGGGCCATGAGAGCATCCCATCGCGCGCGCCAACTCTTTTGAGGTAGAGTTAGAGTCGTCATGGCATCACACCTTTTGCGGCCTGGGTTTGCCCAGGATGCCGTACGGGCGGAAGATTAAGAGAATCAGCAGCAGCGTAAAGGCCACGAAATCGCGGTAGGTGGACGGGAAAAACGCCGCCACCATGATCTCGACTGCGCCCAGGATAAACCCGCCGATCATTGCGCCGCGAATGTTGCCGATGCCGCCCACCACCGCCGAGATGAACGCCTTCCAGCCGATGATGATTCCCATGTAGGGGTCAATCACCGGATAGGCCAGCCCATACATCACGCCCGCTGCCCCGCCCAGGCTGGTGCCAATGGCGAATGTCATCGAGATGACCAGGTTCAGCGGCACGCCCATCAGCGGCACCACGGTCTTGTCCCACGAGATGGCGCGCATCGCCATGCCCACCATTGTGCGCCGCACGATCAGGTCCAGCAGGATCATGAGCGCAATCGAGAGGACGACGATGATGATTTGGAGCGACGAGATGGACACGCCGCCTAATGTAAACGTGGTGTTGGCGATCAACGTCGGGATGTGCTGGGGATACGGGTTGAGCGCCAGCGTAAAGTTCTCCAAAAAGATGCCCACACCCAGCGCGGTGATGATGGCCGAGACGCGCGGAGCCTGACGCAGCGGCTTGTACGCCAGCCGCTCAATCGTCACACCCAGCAATGCCACGCCCGCCATGGAAATGAGCAGCGTGGGCACAAAGGGCAGCTTGAGGACCGTGGCCGCCAGAAAACAAAAGAACGCGCCGACCATGAACAAGTCACCGTGAGCAAAGTTGATCATGGTCAAGATACCATAGACCATGGTGTAGCCCAAGGCGATCAGCGCATAGATGCTGCCGAGTTGCAGCGCATTCAGCGCTTGCTGAAGAAAGTAGGTCATAATAGCCCTCAAGGGGAAAACCGGCTGACACGGCGACTTGGCGACAAGGTGGCTGGAGCCAGTCACCTTGTCACCCGGTCACCTCGTCACCCGGTCAGAATTACGGGTTAGCGTTGGCAAACCAGACGAACTTGCCACCCTTGATTTGTAGAATCACGGCGCTCTTGATGGGGTCGCCGGAGCCTTCCTGGAACTGCATGGTGCCCGTCACGCCTTCGTACTTGGGGATCTTGGCCAGCGCGTCGCGCACGGCCTGGCGATCCACCTTGCCGGCGCTCTTGAGCGCTGTCCACAGCAGACCGAAGGCATCATAGGTCAACGCGGCCACGTCGTCCGGTGTGGTGCCATACTTGGCCTTGTAGGCGTCAATCATCTTTTTCGCCACGGGCGTGGCGTTGTCGGCGGCATAGTGCGTGCTAAAGTAATAGCCCTCGCAGTCCGCGCCGCACAGCTTGATCAACTCATCGCTGCCCCACGAGTCGCTGCCGATGAACGGCACGTTGATGCCCAGCCGGTGCGCCTGCTGAACTTGCAGCGGCACCTCGCTGTAATAGTTGGGCAGGAAGATCACATCGGGAGCTGCTTGTTTGATCTTGGTCAGTTGCGCCGAAAAGTCTTTGTCATTGGTGGTGTAGGTTTCGAACGCGACGACCTGCCCGCCGGCGCCTTCAAACGTCGTCTTGAAGAATTCGGCGATGCCCTTGTTGTAATCCGAGGCCACGTCGTACAGCACGGCGGCTTTCTTGGCCTTCAGGTTGTCCATGGCAAACTTGGCGACCACGCGCCCCTGGAAGGGGTCAATGAAGCACGCGCGGAAGACATACTTTTTCGGCGCGTTGGTCTTGGCATCCAGCGTGGTCTTGGGGTTAGTAGACCACGGGGTGATCAAAACGACCTTGGAGCTTTCGGCAATCTCCGAGGCGGGGATGGCATAGCGGCTGGCGTTCGGGCCAATGATCGCCACCACGTTCTGCTGGGTGATGAGCTTTTGCGCGGCGGAAGCGGACTGGTCGGCCTTGCCGGCATTGTCCTCGATGAACAGCTCAACCTTGTATTTCTTGCCGCCAATGTCCAGGCCGCCCGCATCATTCACTTCCTTGACAGCCATCTCGGACGCGTTCTTGCACGACGCACCCACGGCCGGGATGTCACCGGTTAGCTCAGCCACCACGCCAACCTTGACAGTAGACGGGCCTCCTGCGCCGCCACCGCACGCGGTGGCAATCATGGTCACGACTACCAAGAGACTGAACAGTTTCAGGGTCTTCATTTCTCCTCCACGAGTATCGGAAGCTGGTTGGCCGGTCGAGAAGACCGACCACGGCGGATTCACTTGCATTGTTGGCCTGCAATGCGACCATGCTCGTCGGGGCCGGCTAGCCCCCTTCGTCCGGTAAGTGGGCCGTGTTACCTCCTGGTGACTGGGTTCGAGCGTCTGCAGCCTGAACACAGGGGATTTCCGTTCAGTCTGGCGCTCACTGAGGAGCGATAGATATTGTAGTGTAGGGAAGCGCGATTGTCAAGAAAGAGTACCCGAATGGTAAAGTGGGTAACCTTCGCATGGTTCCGATCAGAAAGACTGATGTTCCGTTCGGGCAATGATCTCGTCTTGGAGCGCCAGGCTGAGATCGCAGAAATAGTCGCTATAGCCCGCCACACGCACGATGAGGTCCCGATAGTTCTCCGGGTTCTTTTGCGCCGCGCGCAGCGTGGCGGCGTCCACCACGTTGAACTGGATGTGATGGCCGTCTAGCTTGAAATAGCTTCGGATCAGTTGAACCAGCTTGTCCAGCCCCTCGTCATCCTTGAGCAACTGTGGAGTGAACTTTTGGTTGAGCAGCGTGCCGCCCGTGCGAGCGTGATCCATCTTGGCCACCGATTTGATGACTGCCGTTGGACCGTGGCGGTCTGCGCCCTGCACGGGTGAAATACCTTCGGAAAGAGGCAGTCCAGCCCTGCGCCCGTCAGGCGTAGCGCCAATGACGGAGCCAAAGTACACGTGAACCGTGGTCGGCAGCAGGTTGATGTGATAGGCGCCGCCTTTGGTATTCGGTCGCCCGTCTATCGCGTTGAAATAGGCGTTGAACAGGTCAACCATCACGCGGTCGGCATAGTCGTCGTCGTTGCCGTAACGGGGTGTCTTGTTCAGCAGCATCTGGCGCACGCGCTCGTGGCCTTCAAAGTTCACGTCGAGCACCGCCAGCAGTTCGTTCATCGTCAACATCTTTTTATCAAAGACGTGATACTTGATGACCGTCATCGCATCGGTGATGGTGCCCAATCCCACGCCTTGAATGTAACTTGTGTTGTAGCGCGCGCCGCCGTCGTGATAGTCGCGGCCTGTGGCGATGCAGTCGTCAATCAGCAGCGAAAGGAATGGCGAGGGCATGTACGTGGCGTACAATCTTTCGATGACATTGTTGCCGCGCACCTTGATTTCGATAAAGTGCCGCAGTTGTTTTTCGTAAGCCGCAAAGAATTCTTCAAAAGATTCGAACTCTGTTGGGTCGCCTGTCGCCGGCCCGATCTGGCGGCTGGTCCGGGGATCAACGCCGTTGTGCAGAGTCAGCTCTAAAATCTTGGGCATATTGAAATAGCCCGTCAGGTTATAGTTCTCTTTGCCGAACGCGCCAACCTCCACGCAGCCGGACGACCCGCCGTTGCGCGCATCGGCCACGGACTTGCCCATCCGGACGAGTTCTTGCACGATCAAGTCGGTGTTGAACACCGAAGGCTGCCCAAAGCCGGTGCGGATGATCTTGCCCGCCCGTTTGACGAATCGGTCGGGGTTCTTTTTGCTCACCTGAACCGAAGAACTGGGCTGCAAGAGCCGCATTTCCTCGATCACGTCCAACAGCAGGTACGTGACCTCGTTGACGCCATCAGAGCCGTCCTCGTTGACGCCACCCAGGTTGATCTGGGCAAAGTCGGTATAGGTGCCGCTTTCCGCTGCAGTGACGCCCACCTTGGGCGGAGCAGGTTGGTTGTTGAATTTGATCCAAAAGCACTGCGCGAGTTCTTGTGCTTGATCGCGGGTGAGTGTGCCATCTTCCAGTCCCTTTTTGTAGAACGGGTACAGGTGACGGTCGAGGTGACCGGGGCAGAATGCGTCCCAGGTATTCAGTTCAGTCGTCACGCCCAGGTGGACGAACCAGTAATACTGCAGCGCCTCCCAGAAATCACGGGGGGCGTGCGCGGGGACGCGCGAGCAGACCTCGGCGATGTGTTCCAGTTCGGCGCGGCGCTGCGGGTCGGTTTCTTGCTGCGCCAACTCGCGCGCTTTTTCGGCGTGACGTTGCGCAAAGCGGATCAGTGCGTCGGCGCAAACGGACATCGCCTGCAGTTCTTGCTCTTTGGCATACGCTTGGGGATCGCCGATGTAATCCAGCTTTTGCAGGCTGCGCTGAATGTCCTCCTTGAAATCCAACATACCCTTGCGGTAAATCTTGTCGTCCAATACAGTGTGACCCGGCGCGCGCTGTTCCATGAACTCGGTAAAGATGCCGGCCTCGTAGGCGGCTTGCCATTCTTTCGTCATTTCTTGAAAGAGCAGGTCACGCATGGACTTGTTCTTCCAAAACGGAATGATCTTATCCTGGTAGACCTGCCGCGCCTGTGGGCTAACGGCGAAGGGAATTTTTTCTCGCGAGTCAAGAATATCCAGGTCTTGCAGACTGTGGCAGCACAGTTCGGGATACGTCGGCGTGGCTTTGGGAGCGGGGCCTTTTTCCCCGACGATCAGCTCGCCGGGGCCGATGGTAATGGTCTTGTGTTCCATCAAATACTGGAACGCCAGGGCGCGCTGCATCGGCGCAGACATCAGGCGCGTGTTTTGTTGATAGAATTCCGTCACCAGTTCCGCACGCTCGGTCGAAATGGTCGGCTTGGCATCCAGACTCTCTTTTCTCAAACGGGCGACACGCTCACCCATGGACATGGCTAACCTCCTACCCTGACGGTCAATCCAAAGCCCTGCAAAACTGCTGCTATCTCGGCCATTCTTTCGTCTGAGGGGGATTGTGTTTGGGGCAGGGCGTAGGTCTTGTTCAACCGCGCGTATTTATCGGCGCCGGCTTTGTGATAGGGCAAGATACTGACAAAAGGCACGCGGGGAAGCGACGCCACAAACTCGCCCGTTCTCGAAATGTTCTCGTCGTCGTCATTGACCCCCGGAATGATGGGCACGCGCACTGTGATGGCGCTGCCTTGCGACGCAAGCGCCCGCAAGTTGGACAGGATCAGCTCGTTGGACGCGCCCGTAAACCGGCGGTGCTTTTCGTCGTCCATTAATTTGAGATCGTACAGAAACAGGTCTACGTTTTCGCTGACGCTCTGCAAGGTCTTCCAGGCCGCCAGGCCGCTGGTATCCACGGCGGTGCGAATTTCCTTTTCCTTACAGGACTGGAGCAGCGCACGCAAAAAATCTGGCTGCATCAAAGGCTCGCCGCCGGAAAAGGTGACGCCTCCGCCGGACTCGTCGTAAAAGACAATGTCTTTTTCGACTTCCGCCATCACTTCCGCGGCGGTCACTCGGCGTCCGACGATCTCACGCGCTTCGGCCTGGCACACTTGCGCGCAATCGCCGCACACCACGCACAGTGCAGCGTCGGTGATGATCAAGTCGCCGAAAAGCGAGATCGCGCCATGAGCGCAGGCTTCCACGCAGGCTCCGCACCGTATGCATCGGCGTTCCCAAAACCATCTCTCCCGTTCGAGGGCCTGGCTTTCAGGATTGTGGCACCATTGGCAACTGAGAGGGCAGCCTTTGAAGAAAACCGTGGTACGAATCCCTGGGCCGTCGTGAATCGAGAACTTTTCAATATCGAAAATCACACCCGAGTTCGAAAGCGTCATTACTCCACTTGCCCTGTAAGCCGGTTACATATTCGCTCGCTGTAACTGCTCAACCCGTAGCGGCGACTGTGGTCGCCTGGACACACGAGCGAAAGTCGCTACTACCGCAGGCTTTTGCCGGAGCAGCTACGTGTGCCGATTTGATTCTATCACACTTTTGCGTACGGTCCTAGACTTCAAGTCGCTGAAGCGCCTAGATCCATCAGATCGCCGCTGGCGACTTGTCTGAAGTGAGGTCGAGCCAAAGCCGGAAGCAGGGCAGGGAGAGTTGGGACTGGCAAGTTTTGCCCTCTACCTGGAAGCTATTTGGACCAATCCCATACCCCGCGATTGTTCAGGTTCCAGTATGCATCCCTAAGGATGCGATAGTGGGTGTGCTCTTCTTCAGCTAACTTTCTGAACATGGCGTGCCCTTCCGGATCGGCGGTCTGTTCGGCAAGCGCAGCGTATCTGTTTTCCGCTTCGCGTTCGAGATCAATGGCCAGGGTAATGATGGACATCACACTCATTTTACCGGCCTCTTTAGCGCTTTGTATTTCACTAGGCGCGGGGAGCGTCAGTTCCCTCCCCTCGTACCTAATGAAGGCGCCCTTGTCTCGCAGGGACTTTTCCAGGGCGGCCAGTTTTTGGTAGTGATAGCGTTCAAACTCGGCCAGTTGCTGAAAAAGTCTCTGACCCGCTGGATTGGTCGTCTTCTGAATCGCGTCGGCATAGAAAGCCGCTGCTTTCTGTTCAGCCTCCATGGCGATCCGGAGAGCATCCAGAAGGCTCAAATCTTGCTGACTCATCTTTTCCTCCTGTGTGTTGAATGATAGAGTTGCGCCAACGGTTGGCGCTCAACGATGCGCAAGCCAGTTGTATCTTTTGGGTTGCCAGCGCTTGCCTCTTTTGTGGGATGGGGTCTCTCGGAAAACAGTGGCTGTGGCGAACGACAAATGGGAAACCATTATTGGGCGCGAAGGTGTTTGACCGAGTTGCGCTGGGTGCTGCGATCCTTGGCTGCCTACAGTATACTAGGTCATCGGTGGTTTGTAAAGCGCGGAGAATGATTGAATGATTATCGTTTGGACGCATTTCACGTTGGGGGCGGCGATTTCCTCAGCGGCGCAAAAAAGAGTAGAATCAAGGTCACACGACTTTTCCTCTCCCTAACCCGCACCCTTTGGGCGAGGGAACACCCTTATCCCACGGGGAGAAGGGTGGGGATGAGGGCAAATGCCGGAGGACATGATGCAGCGAGCCATTAGCCGCAACACGCTCTTTTACGGCGACAACCTTGCCATCCTGCGCGAGTACATCCCCGACGAGAGCGTTGACTTGATCTATCTCGACCCGCCCTTCAACTCGAACCGCTCGTACAACGTGCTGTTCAAGGAGGAAAGCGGCAGCGAGGCCGAAGCGCAAATCACGCGTTTGACGACGCCTGGCACTGGGGCGAGATGGCAGAGTGGATGTACCGCGAGCTGGCGACGCAATCGCCGCAGCGCGTGGAGCAAATGATCGGGGCGCTGCGCGAATTCATCGGCGCGAACCAGATGATGGCTTACCTGATAATGATAGCTGCGCGGCTCGTGAACCGCCAATCCTCTCCCGTGGCCCAGGCCATGCACAAAGCCGCGCACGGTCACGGGTGAGGTAACCCCGCTTGCCGACCAACTCGTTGTCTGTCTGAAGCGCGTCCACGTTTCAACCGTCGAAGGCAGGGCGGGGTGCCACACTCCATATTCTCAGATTTCGCCGTGCAGCATCCCCAGCAGCCGATTCAAGACCACTTCCCCGTCAGCGCGCAGCGCATTGTGCTCGTACTGGTTTGTCACCCAGACCTTGATCCCTCGAATCGTCTGAGCAGTTTCTTCTGAAAACGACCGTTCCACATACATGTCGTTATAGTAGACGGCGGCTGCACACGGAACAGAGTTGGCTCGCAAGACCTCCGGATTGTAGAGCGACGGCCATCCGTCGTAAGCGGCCAGAATCTCGGCCGCTTCTCTCAGCGGACGCAGATGGTGATAGTCGTCGAACATCCACGGATAGATCATCTCACCCGTGAACAAGACCGGCTTGTGCGGCGATAGTTCGAACTCTGGGTACTCGGCCCGAATGCGCTCTGCTGACCAATGGGATGCTGTTTGTTGGCAATGAATGGACTCGTGCAGGATGGCAAAGATAGGATTGGTCTCGTACTGCTGTGCATTCTCCAGGTTGCGCAGGAAAGTGTAGCTCAGTTCTTGACCGCTAGCGCCGGTTACCCAAGCTTCTTCCAGCAAATAGTGCACCTCTTCAAAACCGTCGCTGGCCCCGAACGCCAGGCCGAGCTGTTGGAATCGCCGAGGCGACAACTGTCCGCCTATGGGCAGGCAAACCTCGTGCTGGGAAAGATAATTCACGATGGCCTGGGCGCGTTTCACATCATCGGGGTAGCGTTCATAGTACAACCGATTCTTCTCGATAACGCGCCGATAGGTGGCGCGATAAACATCGTCTATGGAACGATGGATAGCCGGCAGGCCGCCCGCGATAATGGCTTCTTTGAGCGCATCCGGTGCTACCGACAGATAGTGCGTGATGCAAAAACCACCATAGCTCTGTCCCAATACACTCCAACGCTCGTGCAAGCCCAGCAGTTCACGCCGGATCCATTCTGCATCCTGGATGATCGAATCGGCGCGAAAGTGCTTCAAGTAATCGGCCATGGCTTGAGCCGTCGTGAAGCGAGCCAACGTCTGAAAGCTGACTGGCGTGCTCCGCCCTGTGCCGCGCTGATCGAGCAGCAGTACTCGATAATCCTGTAAGGCTCTCTTTAGCCAGCCGTCGTTGGTGGTGGGACGCGGGGATGCCATGCCGGGGCCGCCTTGAAAAAAGACCAGCCAGGGCAGGCAGGCACTCTCCCGTCCGGCTGCTACAACCTCACGGGCAAATACGGCGATTTGCTCGCGATCTGGTATTGCATGATCCAGTGGAACCATGAAGGTATAGTCGGTCAGTATCAGGCCCGGCAAACGATGGGTAAGGCCGCTAATCATGCATGCTCCTTGACACAACTGTCTTTCGAACCTTCTGGTCACAAACTAGATCTTGATCACCAATTCTTTTGGAAAGTCGGTGAGGTTCTGAACCTTGCCTTCAGGATCGACCCAGATCACATCCTCGATGCGCACGCCAAAGCCTCGATCGGGATAATATACCCCCGGCTCGCAGGTGAAAATGTGTCCCGGCTGGATCACTGTGTTCGCGGATGGCGCGATGGAGAAGAACGGCTGCTCATGAACAGCCAATCCTATGCCATGCCCGAGGCCAGTCGAAAAGCCGCTCTCGGTCTTGGTATCGCTGGCAAGAGTGGGGTGGCCCCGGCTCTCCAAAAACCTGCACGCCATGAGCTGGTAGCGTTGCGTCTCGGTTCCTGCTGCATAGGCCGCAATCAGCATCTGGATGCAATCGTGCACATCCTGGTAAGCTTGCTCCACCTCTGGCGGCGCGTACCCCAGGCAAAAAGTGCGCGTCATATCAAAATAGTAGCCGCCGCCTGCCTCGCGAGTGCCAAAATCAAAGATGATGCTTTCTCCCAGTTGCACAATATCCTTCGGATTTCCTTTGTTGTGGGGAACACTGGTATCGCGCCCGATGGAAAAGATCACACCCTCGGGGACGTCCAGCGAGTGTTCGGCGAGGAAGCGATTAATCTCTTGGTGTACTCGCCCAATGGTCAAGAGAGTGCCATCCGCTTGCATCAGCGTTCCGTCTTTCACTTGGTGTGATTTCAAGAATTCGACGGTCTGTCCCATAATGGCGGCGGAGCGTCGGCCCACCTCGCGGATGCGCTCGGCCTCAATGGCATCCTTGGTGGCACGGGCCGTATCAATCAACGTTGGTTCGCACTCGCCGCAGACCTCGATACTCTCCAGTTGCTCATTCAATGTGTTGAGCAATTTCCAGGCGCCGCCCTGGTCCGCCGCACCGTAAAAGCCGACCTTGCCACTTATGCCCAGGTCGGCAAATGCCCGCCGGTATAGCTCGACGAGTGCCGCTATCTGGTCGGGCTTTTCACGCACGATGCCCTCGTAATCGTACTTGTTCATTGTCACGACGGCCAGTCCGCTGGCAGCGGCTTCTTCCCGATCGATCGGCGGGCACAGGAACACGGGCGCTTGGCCTCGCTTTTTGATCACGTGTCCGCGTATGACCTTGGCGCCATTGGTCATATAGTGAAGCGTTGGGTTACCATTTAGTTTCCCCGAGACGACGATAGCATTCAGCCCACGTTCTTCCATCAGACAATCCAGGTCTTGTTTCATAAGTCTCCTTGAGGATAAGAGATGGACGGGTGTGGCGATTACTCTCGCCCTCGCAGCGTTGGATCGAAAGCGTCGCGCAGACCATCCCCCATAAAGTTGAAGGCGAACATCAGCACAAATAACGCCAGGGCTGGAAAAATCGCCTGGTTCGGAAAGGATTGAATACGAGGGGCTCCGTCTGCGATCATGCCCCCCCAGCTCGGAGTGGGTGGGTTCACGCCCAGCCCAATAAAACTGAGAAAGGCTTCATAGCCGATGTAGCCAGGGATGGCTAATGTTTCGGCAATGATCAAGGGTCCGAAAATATTGGGAAGAATATGCCGCAGAATGATCCTGGATGTCGGAGCACCGAGTGCATACGCCGCAAGAACATAATCGTTTTCACGTACCGAGAGAACCTGTCCCCGGACCAGGCGTGCATCGCCCATCCACGAGGTGATTCCAATGCCGATAAAGATAAATAGCAGCCCGCCCATGGCGGCATCCAATCGGCTGAACGCGTAAGCCGGTGAGCCAGGTTCCAGTGCACTCGACCCGAGGCGAAAAACAGCCATCAGCAGAATGATGAGGAGATAAGTCGGAAAGGCGAACATGATATCTACAATGCGCATCAGCAGGTTGTCCAGCCAGCCTCCTCTATATCCGGCGATGAGTCCGACTGTCAACCCGGCTATTAGGCTGATCAATGGGGTCACAATTCCTACCGCCAAGGAAACGCGGGCGCCGTAAATGATGCGACTGAGCAAATCCCTTCCAAGGCTATCTGCTCCCAGCAAATAGCTGTTCCTGACCTTGACATATCCACCCTGTTCAAGGGGTTTCATGTTGGGAAAGACTTTGGTCACCCAGGCGGGTGCGCCATTGGTATCCTTGAAGGACACATCGTCAAATGCTTTCGGCGCAATACGGGGGGCGAAGAGAGCAACTAGAATATTCAGAATGATAATGATGGTGCCAATCATCGCTGCCCGGTTGCGGGACAACCGGTGAAAGGCATCGGCGGTCAAGCTCCGGCCCTTAACTCTGACGAGTCGTTGGGCTTGAGTGATGCCTTGGGGGCGCTCAAGTTTATCTAAATCCGCCATTTTATTTTACTCACTATTCTTGCCGGATACGCGGGTCGAGCACGACATAGACGATGTCCACAACGGCGTTGGCAATGACGAGAAACATTGCGAGCAACAAAACGGTGCCCATAATTACTTGATAGTCTCGACCGGTGACACTGGTCACGAAAAACTTGCCCATGCCTGGAATGCCAAAAATCGTCTCCACGATGAACGTTCCACATAATAGATAAGCCAGCGTTGGGCCGAGCACGGTCACGATGGGGATCAAGCTGTTTTTCAGAGCGTGCCTAACAACGACCATACGCTCAGACAAGCCTTTCGCTCTGGCCGTTCGAATATAGTCCTGGCTGAGAACTTGGAGAAGACTGGCACGGGTCAGGCGCGCGACGAGAGCCGAGTTAGCAACGCCGAGCGCAAAGGTCGGTAGAATCACTTGCTGCAACTTGCCCCAACCGCTGACCGGTAGCCACTTGAGCTGCACGCCGAACAGATATTGCAGCATCGGCGCAAGAATAATCACCGGCACAGAAATACCGAGAACGGCAAGGCCCATTGCGGAATAGTCAACCAGTGTATTGCGTCTGAGCGCAGAAATGGCGCCCAAGGGTATACCAATCACAACGGACAGCGTGAACGCCAGGAATCCCAACTGCATGGAAATAGGCAAATTGTCGCGGAAAATATCGCTAACGGTACGACCAATGGTGCTATACGTAGGGCCAAAGTTCATCCAACGCAGCGTGGCTCTATCGCCCAAGGGAAGCGAAATGTTGATGAGATATTCGTGGTCCAGGTAATTGGACTGTTCGCCGGTCGTCACTCTGGGTATTACAATATCCCGTATGAAGGTGAGATATTGGATATACAAGGGCTGATCGAGGTGATACTTGGCGTTGAGCGCTGCAAGGGTTTCTGCTGGGAGTCGTTTTTCTCCAGTAAAAGGTCCGCCGGGAATCGCACGCATCAACCCAAAGGTGATAAGCGAAATCGCAAACAAGACCACCAACATCCACAAGAATCGTCGAAGGATAAATCTCGCCATGTCTATATCCCATGACCACAGAGGCGATGTGCGACGCACCTGCTTCGCGAGGTGCGTCGCACATCAAAGAGATTCACAGCTCTGCGCGTCTAATCCGCAAACCTCTAGTCAGGATTACTGAGTGATGTCCCAATCCCAATAGTAATCCATACCGATCACTGTGTAGGTTCGCTTAATATTGGGCTTGGTCAGCCAGGCTGTGACAGGGTAGTAGAGCGTCATCGTCCCGGCGTCGTCTATGTTCAAGAGCTGCTCGGCCTGCGTATACAGCTTCAAGCGAGTCGCTGGATCGGCTTCCACGCGCGCCTGGTCCACGAGCTTGTCAAATTGTGGGTTGTTCCATTTGCCAAAGTTATTGCCCGAGTCGGACCGATAGACGTCAAGCAGATAGTTGTTCGTGTCGTTATAATCTGGGCACCAGCCTGCGCGGTGTATCTGGCCGGCATCCTTGCCTTGCTTGCCCCAATACACTTTATTGTCTATCTGCGATAGTTGGACCTTGATGCCGAGCGTCTGTTGCCACATGGCCTGGAGCGCCTGGGAAACGGCGGTCAGCTCTGTGCCGGTGCCAAACTCGACCGTAATGCTGGGCAATTTATCAGCGGATGCCAACCCCAGGTCCTTCAGCCCTAGTGCGAGTTCCTGCTTGGCCTTTTCCGGATCGAACATCTTGGTCCCTAGATCCGCAAATTCCGGTAGTGCCGAGGGAGCCAGGGCGACGCTGGGAGGTGTAAAGAAGCCGGCTGGGATCTGGCCGCCCCCAAGGACATCCTTTACCAGGCTCACGCGATCTACGGCAAAGTTGAATGCGCGGCGGATGTGGACATTGTTGAAGGGGGCTTTTTGGGTGTTGAAATTCCAGGCTTGAGTGCACTGTCCTGGCACGACCTTGAGTTGCGGGCCCAATTTGGGATCTGCTTGTATGCGGACGACTTGATCGGTAGGGATGGGAGCTTCATCAATGTTGCCCGCCTCGAATTCTGTCAGCCCAGGAGCCGCATCAATAAACCGGAAGGTGACTTGATCCAGCTTGGGCTGCTGAATGCCCTTAGCCCCCGGCCAGAAGGGATTCTTGACCAACGTCATGCTGCTTTCATGCGCCCATTCTTTGAGGGCAAAAGGACCATAGGTATTGATGTTCTTGGGGTCGGTCCAAGCGTCGCCGTTGGCCTCAATTGCCCATTGGGGAACCGCACGCTCGTGGAGAATGCTATAGATTCCGAGAGCATAGCCGATCTTTTCCGGTGCAGTGATCTGGAAAGTAGTGTCATCAACGGCTTTGAGCGCCACCTTGTCGGCAGGTCCCTTTTTATTGTTATAATCGTTTCCACCTACAATGTAGGGCGCCAAAACATAGGCTTCGTTGGCTGCAGTATCGGGATTGAGTGTGCGGAGAAAGCCATAGACGAAATCTTGCGCTGTCACATAGCGCACATTGCCATCTTTGTCCTTGACTTGCTCGACGGCCTTAGTGTCGGGATTGTAGCGTACCCACGGCACCTTGTCAATGAGGTGGAAGGTATAAACCAAGCCGTCGGAAGAGATATCCCAACTCTTGGCCATGCCGGGCATGATTTCATTGGTTTCTACGTTGGGCGCAACCAGAGGGGCAAACAACTGGGTCTCTAACTCGGCATCCCGGGCGTCAACTGCTCGTTGTGGGTCAATGCTTTTAGGATCGTTAGCGTTCCTCGCCACAGTGATCATTTTGGGCTTGGGCGTCGGGGTGGGAGCTTTGGTCGGTGGCGGCGCAGTCGGAGCGACTGTCGGTTGTGCCGGCGCTGTGGTAGGAGCGGCCGGGGGTGCAGAGGTGGGTGGCACAGGTGTCGCCGGTGTGGCACAGGCTGAAAGCACCGTTGCTACCGCCACCACGGTTACAAGGAAACGGGCTGACGTTTTCATCGTGTCTTCTCCTTATTATGAGTCGAGGCTGATCAAATATCGAATGTTGCGCGATCTTGTCGTTCGGTTCTATTCAGAGCTTCCTCCTTTCCAACACTTGCCCCCATGGACGGGACACACTCCTATCGCCTTGAAGGTTCTCTGGGAAGCGCCCTGGCGAGCGTCGGTATATTTGGCTAAAGTCGAGTGATGAGGCTGTACGGATTTTGCTCTTGGGAAAAAGGGTGTACAATGCTCAAGCATACTATCGTTGTTGATCTGATCTCTCGCTTTAGTTTGCCTCGGGGCCAAGAGCCGTCACAGCGTCTTCACAGTCCAGGCACGTAGATTTAGTATAGCAATTGACCGTTATGAATCCATTAAGGAACCCATTAACGAGCTACTTGGTTGTGATGCAGGTCAGTAACGGCTGTCATGTTGACCAGGCGAACGGACGTTATTCTGCTCCATAGCAGTCTGCTGAAATAGATGTTTTGATGGAGAAGCCTTCGATGTCTTATCTTGCCCTGTTTCTGCTGGGCCAGCCTCGCATTGAACGCGATGGTGAGCAGATCAAGGTGCCACTTCGTAAGGCGACTGCTCTTTTATTCTACCTGGCTACTACCGGAGAACCGCACAGCCGCGATGCCATAGCCACTCTATTCTGGCCAGAGTGCAACGAGGGTGCTGCCCTCAACACCTTGCGCGTCAACCTTCATGCGCTCAAAAAGACCTTGGGTGAAGGCTGGCTAGTGGTTGACCGGGAGGCTGTCGGTTTGAGGGACAACCCCAACCTGTGGGTTGATGTGTGCCACTTTAGCAGGCTGCTGGCCGAATGCCGAACCCATAACCATTCCGCAGATGCGGTTTGCCCGGCTTGTCTGTCTCCTTTGGCCGAAGCCGTTCAGCTTTATCGTGATGATTTCCTGACTGGTTTTACCTTGCACGATAGCGCCTCCTTCGATGATTGGCAGCGCATTCAAACCGAGGCCATGCGCCGGGAGGCGATTCAGGCGCTCGACAAACTTGCGCGTTTCCACAACACTCAAGGGGAATTTGGCCGGGCGATTGCCTACACTCAACGCTGGCTGGCGCTCGACCCGCTGCATGAATCAGCGCACCGGATGTTGATGCAACTGTACGCTTGGTCTGATCAGCGTCAGGCTGCACTTCGCCAATATGAAGACTGTGTTCAATTGCTCCAGAAGGAACTGGGTGAGGCGCCCCAAGAAGTTACAACTCAACTGTATCAGGCCATTCGTGAGAACCGGCTGTCTCCGCCGACGATTCCTTCTCCAACACTTGTTCTTGCGCCGCGCCCTTTTGCGCTTCTGGCCCATCCCATTCCCTTTGTAGGTAGAGAAAAAGAGTTGGCTTATATTGCCAAGCTCCTAAAAGAGCCAACGTGCCGATTGCTGACGCTGGCCGGGCCTGGCGGCATTGGCAAAACTCGCCTGGCGCTTCAGGTGGCCGCCGAAAATGCCATGGCGTTCCCGGATGGCGTCTGGTTTGTGACATTGGCCGCTCTGAATTCGCCCGACTTGCTGCCCTCTGCCATTGCACAGGCGCTCAATCTTTCTTCGCCAGGTGGAATGGATATCAAGGCTCAACTCCTTCACCACCTTCAAGAGCGCCAAGCGCTTCTGGTTCTGGACAACTTGGAGCACCTCATCGAGGGGACGAGTATACTGGGTGAAATCTTGAGCAAAGCGCCCGGTGTCAAGCTGTTGGTGACTTCGCGCGAACGTCTGAGCATACAGTGGGAATGGCTGTTTCAAATTCACGGGCTCGAGTTTCCCAAACATGAGACGGACGCCATCGAAGAATACAGCGCTGTCCAGTTGTTTCTCCAGAGCGCCCGCCGGGCGTGTTCCGATTTTGCCCTCGTGGAACAAGACCGACCCTATGTCGTTCGCATCTGCCGCTTCCTGAATGGAATGCCGCTGGGGATCGAACTGGCTGCGACGTGGACACAGATGCTCTCCTGCCAGGAGATTGCGCAAGAGATCGAACGAAACCTGGATTTCCCCACAGTTCCCATGCGAGATCTTCCGGAGAGGCATCGCAGCCTGCGGGCCGTTTTTGATCACTCTTGGAATCTTTTATCGGACGCGGAAAGGAAAGTGTTCGGCAAGTTGTCCGTGTTTCGAGGTGGGTTCCAGCGAGAGGCGGCCGAGCAAGTTGCGGGCGCTTCCCTTCCCCTCCTGTCTGCTTTGGCGCGCAAATCACTCCTGCACAGGCCTCCGGCAGGCCGGTATGAGATACTTGAGGTTCTACGGCAGTATGCCGAGGAGAAACTCAAAGAGAACCTGCAAGAGTGGGAAGAGACTAGCGATCGGCATTGTGGGTATTATCTGGTGTTTTTCCAGGACCGAGAGCCACACCTGAAAGGCGCCAGGCAGGCAGAGGCGCTGGAAGAGATTGCGCAAGAGATCGAGAATGTGCGAGCGGCGTGGCAGTGGGCTATGGCGCGCAGCAAGTGGGAGGAAATTGATCGATCCCAGGAAAGCCTGCATTTGTTCTATAACATACGGAACTGGTTCCAGGAAGGGATGGAGACTTTCGGCAAGGCGGCAGACAGACTCAGGTCAACGAGTGATGACAGCACTAGCCTTCCGAAAGAACAAGCTGTCATCTTGGGCAGACTCTTTGCGCGGCAAGGTTACTTTTGCGATAGACTCTGGCAGTTTGACAAGGCAAAAGAGCTGTCACAAGCAAGCCTTGCCATCTTTGACCGCCTGGGTGTACGAGGTGAGACAGCTTTCTCTCTTCGCAGTCTCGCTCGAGTAGCTCTGGATACAGAAGACTATGTAGAAGCCAGGCGACTCTACCAGTCAAGCCTGGCCGTTTACCAAGAGAATGGTGACCAATGGGGAGTGGCTCGCTGTCTCAATAGTCTGGGCTACATCGCCCTGCGGCTCGAGGAATACCGTGAAGCCAGGCGGTTGCTTCGGGAAGGCCTGGTGATTTCAAAAGAGATTGGCGATCAGTGGGGAACCGCTTACTGTCTTAACGACCTGGGCTTCATTGCTCTGGCCCTGGAGGAATACCATGAGGCGGAACAACTACTTCAGGAAAGCCTGAGCATTTACAAAAGGATCGGCGATCGCCAGGGGACGGCTACGTCTCTCGGCTACCTGGGTCTTGTAGCGGTAGGACGGGGAGAGTATCACGAGGCCAGACAGATCTATCAGAACAGCATCGCGATTTGGCAGGAGATTGGCTATCAGCAAGAGATGGCCTACACTTTTGTCGACCTGGGACTTCTCTTCTATATTCTAGGAGAGTACCAGGAAGCCAGGCAGTGTTTTCAGAAGGCTTTGAAAACAGCCCTGGATGTGCAATCGGTCTTTGCGGCTGTGAAAGCATTGACCGGGAGTGTGACGCTGTTGATGAAAGAAGGAGAGAAAAGCGCAGCTTCCAATCTTGTTGACGAGACCTTCCATCATCCGGCCATACATGGGAAAAAAGATAGCATCAGGCAGGCCCTCTCTTCGGTGGATACCAGTCTGCTTGTGTATGCCCGGCCGAGTCCTGCTCTCTACGCCGAGTTTATGAGTGGAGTTCAAGAGATCAAGACCTGGGTGGGGCAACAGCTATCTTTATGATCGCCCCTGGTCGTCTTCGCGTCGCCCGCGCGTAGAGCTGCGACATGCTTTTTCCGACCGCCGGCCGCAGACCGCAGTCTGCGGTCAATGGCGTCAGTCTGCCAGCGTCGAGCAGGTTTTGGCGTAACGATGATACTGCGCCTCCGCGATGCGCCCTTCCTGGACGGCAGTAGGGGCGACCCTCGCGCAGCGGGTCGTCCGCGATTGGGCGGGCGATGTGCCTCGCGTCGAATTACGGCGTCGGGGTGGGCATGTTCTGGATGATGTTGGAAAACACGTTTCCAACCGAGGGGCCTGTCAGCGCCAGAATGACGAAGATGCAGCAAGCCGCCAGGACACACACGACCAGCAGAACCGCGATGATAATGAGGATGGTCGGCAGTTTGCTCTTGGCGGGTGGTGAAGCCGGTTGAGGAGTTTGCATGGCAGTATCTCCTTTGTTTTGTTCTGGTTAAATCATGCAGCCGTTTTCTCCGCCTTGCATCCTGTGAGTGCGGAGGAAAAGGAAAACGAGGTGGTAGGTTGCATGGCATCCGTATCTAGCTTACAACTTTTTTCGGGCCTTGTCAAAATACAAATTTCTGGTGATGACCCAAAACGTAGGGGCAACCCTTGTGGTTGCCTGGCGCGGGCGACCACGAGGGTCGCCCCTACGTTTTCGCCAGCGGTATCAAAAGCTGTCGCGCGGCGATTTCCTCAGCGGCGCAAAAAAGAGTAGAATTAAGGCCGAGTCTGATTCGTAGCAGGGCGTCCCCACGCCCGCTGTCTGTCATCGGAGGAAACCCATGCAAAGGGCTATCACCCGCAACACGCTCTTTTACGGCGACAACCTCGCCATCCTGCGCGAGTACATCCCCGACGAGAGCGTTGACCTGATCTATCTCGACCCGCCCTTCAACTCGAACCGCTCGTACAACGTGCTGTTCAAGGAGGAAAGCGGCAGCGAGGCCGAAGCGCAGATCACGGCGTTTGACGACGCCTGGCACTGGGGCGAGATGGCGGAAAAGACGTACCGCGAGCTGGTGACGCAATCGCCGCAGCGCGTGGAGCAAATGATCGGGGCGCTGCGAGAATTCATCGGCGCGAACCAGATGATGGCTTACCTGGTGATGATGGCCGCGCGGCTCGTGGAACTGCGCCGCGTCCTCGAGCCGACGGGCAGCCTGTACTTGCACTGCGACCCGACGGCGAGCCATTATCTGAAAATCATCCTAGACATTTTATTCGGGCCAGAGAGGTTTCTCAGCGAAGTGATCTGGCAACGCACAGCAACCAAAGGAGATGTTCGCCGCAAGTTCGGTGCTGTCCACGATGTAATCTTAGCATACACCAAAACCAACAACTACAAGTTTCAATCGGTATTCTCGCTCCCGGATGAAGCTTACCACGAACGTTTTAGATTCGATGATGGTGATGGACGGGGGCCTTACCAAAGTGCTCCGTTAGACAGCCCTAACCCGCGACCCAACCTTACTTATAAATACAAGGGATACGAACCACCGCCGAAGGGATGGCGTGTCAGCTTGGCTGTTATGGAGCAACTTGATAGAGAAGGAAGATTAATCTTCCCGTCAATGCTCGAAGGGAGAATTCGCCGAAAGGTATATCTCAGCGACCAGGCAGGTCCAAAAGTCCAGGATGTATGGACGGATATATCGCCCTTGCAAGGGGCTGCTGCTGAGCGCCTTGGCTATCCCACGCAAAAGCCCCTTGCATTGTTGGAGCGCATCATCAACGCCAGCAGCAATCCCGGCGATATTGTGCTCGATCCGTTCTGCGGCTGCGGCACGGCCATCGTCGCCGCGCAAAAGTTGGGCCGCCGCTGGGTGGGCATTGACATCACGCATCTTTCCATCGCGCTGCAAAAGTACCGACTCAAAGACATGTTCCAGTTGGAAGCAAAGAAAGATTACGTCGTCGTGGGCGAGCCGGAGGATTTTTCCTTCGCCCAACAGTTGGCCGAAGACGACCGCTACCAGTTCCAGTGGTGGGCGCTCTCGCTCGTCAAAGCGCGGCCCGTCGGCTCACCCTCTCCCTCGCAGGGGGAGGGCCGGGGTGGGGGCAAGAAAGGCAAAGACGAAGGCATTGACGGCGTCATCACTTTCATTGACGACACGGCGGATAAGCCCAAGCGCGCGCTGGTGCAAGTCAAGGGCGGACACGTCAAGGCGGGCGACCTCCGCGACCTGCGCGGAACCGTCGAGCGCGAAAACGCCGCGCTGGGCGTGTTCGTCACGCTGCACGTGCCGTCCGACGCGATGAAGAAGGAAGCCGTCGCCGCCGGATTCTATCACTCGCCGGGGTGGAACCAGGACTACCCTCGCCTCCAGATTTTGACGGTGAGCGATCTGCTCGCCGGGGAGCGCGTGCAAATGCCGCCTACCGGCGTCACGTTCAAGCAAGCGCAAAAAGTCGAGTCCAAGCCGGAGGCGGAGCAAGGCAAGCTAGACCTGTCAGATCTAAAAACAGCGAGGGTCAGTTTCGTGCTATAATATTTGCACGGCCTCGTCCTCCCGCAGGTTCCCCTCCTGCGGGAGCGTTTTTAGCCAAGAAAGGATAGAGATGAACAAGTCTTTTTGCATTCGGATCATGAGCATCATTGTGCTCGTGATGGTGGCGGCTTGCCGGCCCGCTCCGCAACCTGAGCCGCCCGCGTCCCCGACTGTTCCAGCCACGCCAACGGCCATCGTCGCGCCCACGGCCACCGCGACGCGCGCGCCAACCGCCAGTCCTGTGCCAACCCTAGTTCCAACGGTCAAGCCGACGGCAGCGCCGATAGTGACGCCGACCGTAGCACCGACGGTAGCACCGACAGCTCAACCAACGTCCACTCCCACCACTGCGCCAACGGTCCAGCCGCCTCCCCAGCCGACGGCCATCCCGGTGACGCCGGATGCCTCGGGTGCTGTTCTGGATCTGTTCAATCGCACTAACGCATTGCGCGCTGCCAACGGACTTGCCGCGTACCGGCTGGTCAACCGGCTCAATGCTGCGGCTCAGCGCCACAGCGACGATATGGCGAACGCGAATAACATCAGCCATACCGGCTCGGATGGGTCCAACGTCAAACAACGTGTCCTGGATACCGGCTATGGAGATTGGCCGGCGGCTGAAAATATTTTCGGCGGCGTCGCGACCGTTGACGACACCTGGGATTTCTGGACGACGGAGCCTGCTCATCGAGACGGCCTGCTCAGCCCGCAATTCCGCGATGTCGGCATCAGCGTGGTGAAAGGCAAGGGAGGCACGTTTTATTACACGATGGTATTTGGCGCGCGCCCGCCGCAAGCGCTCGATCCGACCGCCACGCCGGCGCCGACTCTGGTCGCTGTGGTCCCAATTCCTCCCACGGCGACGCCGAATCCGGCACTGGATGCCGTGGTGGATTTGTTCAATCGCACGAACGCCTTGCGTGCTCAGAATGGCCTTCCACCCTATCGGCTGAGCGATAAACTCAACGCCTCGGCCGAGCGTCACAGCCAGGACATGGCGAACACAGCCAACATTGACCACACTGGCTCAGACGGGTCAACGGCCAAGCAACGCATTCGGGATACGGGTTACGAAGCGCAGTTCACGGGCGAGGACATCTATGGTGGAGTGGTGACGGTAGACGACGCCTGGGACTATTGGTCGAATGACCCACCGCACCGGGCCACCCTGCTCAACCAGTTGTACACGGACATTGGCATCAGTGTGGTGAAGGGCCAAAGGGGTACCTACTATTACACGCTGGACCTGGCCAGGCCCACCCCGCCGTAGGTCTTGCGACAACAAGACCTGACAGGTCTCGCAGACCTGTCACACTGATTTCCCAGGAGCTTGTGCAATTGGCAAGTATTCGCTCGTCGGACTCCCCAACTTGTTGGGGTGAATCGCAGCCTGCCCGAACAAGTTCGGGACTCCAATACTTGCCAGTTTTCAGACTCGGAAAGGCCGCCAGGGAAATCGGTGTGTCAGCTCTACTCTTGTTACCGAGCGGCCTCGGCCACCAGTTGCGGAATCTCTTCGGGGTGGTGTGCCACGTGCACGCCCGCTTCTTCCAGCGCGGCGATTTTGCTTTCCGCCGTGCCGGAGCCGCCTTCGATGATGGCGCCCGCGTGGCCCATCCGCTTGCCGGGCGGCGCGGTGCGGCCCGCGATAAAGCTGACGACGGGCTTGCTCATTTGCGTGGCGATAAAGTCGGCGGCCTTTTCCTCGTCGTTCCCGCCGATCTCGCCGATCATCACCACCTGGTCGGTGAGCGGGTCGTCCTCAAACATCTCCAAACAGTCAATAAAGCTCGTGCCGTTGATCGGGTCGCCGCCGATGCCCACGCACGTGGACTGGCCCATGCCGCGCATCGTCAGCGCATACACGACTTCGTAAGTGAGCGTGCCGGAGCGCGAGACGACGCCAATGTTGCCGGGCATGGTGATGTGCCCGGGGATGATGCCCACCTTGCACGCGCCAGGGGTGATGAGGCCGGGGCAGTTGGGGCCGAGCAGCCGCGTGCCCTTCTGGTCGAGATACGCGCGGACGCGGATCATGTCCAACACCGGGATGCCCTCGGTGATGCAGACGACCAATGGCACGCCGGCATCGGCGGCTTCCAAGATGGCGTCGGGCGCAAAGCGCGCCGGGACGTAAATGATCGAAGCGTTTGCGCCGGTCGTTTCGACGGCTTCCTTGACCGTGTCGAACACGGGCACTTTGCCGTCGGCGGTCCAATCGCCGCCTCGACCGGGCGTCACGCCGCCCACGACTTTGGTGCCGTATTCCAGCATTTGTCGCGTGTGAAACTCGCCCTCGCGCCCGGTGATGCCCTGGACGATCAGGCGGGTGTTTTTGTCAACGAGAATGCTCATCCTCTTTCTCCATTTTAGATTGCAGATGGTTGATGGCCGAGGGCCGGTGAGACGAACCCCCTCAATCTAGGCACAGCCCGCGAGTACGCGAAATCCACAATCGAATCACCGGGCTTTCTTGGTCGGCTTGGCTGGCTTCTTGGCAGGTTTAGCGGTTTTCTTCGCCGCCTTCTTGGTTGGCTTGGGCTTGGTGATTTTCCTGGCCGCGGGCTTGCCAGACGAGGGCATGGCGATCTCATGCTCCTTGGGCGCGTACACCACCGGCGGGGGCGGGGGAGGTGGAACATACTCTTCGCCCTTGGCCGCGGCTACCGCTTTCTGCGCGGCTTCGACGAGTGTGCTGGCTGTTTGCATTTTCGCTCCCGCCAGAATCGCGCGGCCTTCTTCCTCATTCGTGCCCACCAGCCGCACGACCATCGGCACTTCTGTCGGCACTTGCTGGAGTGCGGTGACAATGCCACGGGCCACTTCGTCGCAGCGCGTAATGCCGCCAAAAATGTTGAACAACAAGGCTTTCACGTTCGGGTCGGCCAGGATGATGCGCAGCGCCGCCGCGACTTTATCCGCCGAAGCGCCGCCGCCAATGTCCAAAAAGTTGGCCGGGCTGCCGCCGAACAGCTTGACGATGTCCATCGTCGTCATTGCCAGCCCCGCGCCGTTGACCATGCAGCCGATCTGCCCGTCAAGCTGAATGTAGTTGAGGCCGAAGGAGCGCGCCTCGGCTTCGGAGCGTGTCTCTTCGTCCACGTCGCGCATGACGGCCAGGTCCTGATGGCGAAATGAGCCGTTGTCGTCGGTGACGATCTTGCCGTCTACGGCCAGGAGCTTGCCTTCGCCGGTCACGACGAGCGGATTGATTTCGGCCAGGCTCGCGTCCATGTCGAGGAACGCTTTGTATAGCCCGTGGGCGATGATTGTAAAATCGCGGATGTGATCGCCCTTCAGGCCCAGCGCAAACGCAATCTGCCGCGCCTGATAGTCACGCAGGCCGAGGAACGGATTAATAGGTACCTTGATGATTTTGTCCGGCGCGGTGCGGGCGACCTCCTCGATCTCCATTCCACCAGCAGCGCTAGAGATCATGGTGACGCGGCGGGCAGCGCGGTCAATCACCACGCCCAGATAAATCTCTTGCTGGATGTCGGCCGCCTCGTCCACTAATACCTTGCGGACGGTCAGCCCCTTGATGTTCATTCCCAAAATCTTGCTGGCGACCTGCTCGGCTTCGTCGGGGTTGTTGGCTACCTTGACGCCGCCGGCCTTGCCGCGCCCTCCTACCAGCACTTGCGATTTGACGACGACGCGCCGGCCCAGATCGGCTGCGACCTGGCGGGCCTCCTCTGGCGTGTTGGCGACTTCGCCTTTGGGAATCGGGATGCCGTACTGGGCAAAAATTCGCTTGGACTGGTACTCGTGTAGTTTCACTGATGCCTCCATGTCAGAGCCTGTCTGAAAAGTAGGGCGACATCCCTATGTCGCCCGCTCCGCACAGGGGTGCGGAGCTACGGAAACCGCATTTTCAGACACGCTCTCAGGGGATTCTCGCCCTTAAAGTGTGGGGATTATTTTACACCATTGCTCCGGTAACGCCAATTATTCGTATACTAACCGCACGCTGAGATTTCCAGTTTCACCGCAGAGGCGCTGAGGACGCAGAGCATTTTTAGGAAAACTCTGCGCTCTCTGCGTCTCGGCGGTGAAATTTCAGTATGCGCTGAGTATAGCATCTCAATCATTCTGGGGAGAACCTTGCGAAGGTTTGATCCGAGTTCGCTACGCAATGGGCGGAAACCTTCGCAAGGTTCAAGTCCCCCCACTTTTTGAGAAGATACACTTATTCGACATTCAGTGGTGGCAAGCTGAGCGTGATTACGTCGAGGTTTTGCGTCGTCTGCTTCAGAGGGGCATATCGGGCGATTCCTTTCAGCCAGCGCAAATCAAAATGAGAATTCTGTTTCTTTTACAAGCGAAGGTTATTCTACACCCGGAGAGGCCGGCGGGGTAGTGACGAGTGGCATGAATGTCGAATGTCGAACGACGAATTAACATTCGACACTCGTCATTCGTCATTAATGCTGTTCACCAAACGTCACATCGAGCGACATCGTCTTGCTATCGCGCCAGACCTTGAGTGTGACCTTTTCGCCCGGCTTGTAGTGCAGCAGCGCATTGGTGTACGAAGTGTCCGCGCTGATTTTGTCCTGGCCGATTTCAGTGATAATGTCGCCTTGGCGCAGACCGGCCTGCTCGGCGGGCGAGTTGCTGTCCACACTCCTGACGTACACGCCCCAGTCCATCGGCAAGCCGTTGCTTCCGGCCACTTCCGGATTTATGGTCACGGAGCGGATGCCCAAATACGCGCGCGGCATGTAACCCTTCTGGATGATCTGATCGGCCACGCTCTTGGTCGTGTTGGCGGGGATGGCAAAGCCTAATCCTTCGGCCACATTACCGGACGAATTGTCATTGCGCACGATGGCCGTGTTGATGCCCACCACCTGACCCAGCACGTTGACGAGCGGCCCGCCCGAGTTGCCGGGATTGATCGCCGCGTCCGTTTGAATCAGGCCTTCGAGCGAATAGCCATTGCCACTGTCCAGGTTGCGGCCCGTGGCACTCACCACGCCCACGGTGACGGTGTTCTTGAAATCGCCCAACGCGCTGCCGATCGCGATGACGGTCTCGCCGGGCTGCAAGGCTGAAGAATCGCCAAACTCGGCCACTGCCGGCACGGCCACGTCTACTTTGATCACCGCCGTATCCGCGTAAGGGTCGGAGCCGATCAATTGAGCCGGTGCTTTATCGCCGCCGGCAAAGACCACTTCGAGTGATTGTTGGTTTTCCACCACGTGGTGATTGGTGATGATGTAGCCATCTTTGGAAATGATCACGCCCGAACCCGACGATTTGGGTTGGATGACTTGCACTCCCCAAAAGCCCCTGACTTGCTGCTGTTGCTGCGTGTTGACCACCGTCACCACGGTCGGGCGCACTTTGGCGACGGCTTGCACCACCGCCGAGGTTGTCTCAAGTGTGACTTTAGTAGTTTCTTGTTTCACAACCGGCGAGGCAACGACCGGTGCGCTGACCAATGAGACCGTGGGACGCGCCGGGCGCATCGCCACATACGCCACGGCCCCGCCGCCGAGTGCGCCGCCCAATGTGCCCAGGCTCAGGCTCACCATTACCAGCAACGTTACTGCCCAGCATCCAAAGCCGCTTCTGCGCCGATTTTGTTCCATGCTGTTTCCCATACCTTTCGCGAGGGTCAACCAGACCTAAAAAAAAGCGCGACTGGGTCGCGCCTTGTTTTTCTGGGCCGGCGACATTGTCCCTTTGTCCAATAAAACAGGGTCGCCGTCCCTTTCTCAGGGGGAGTCCTCAATCCTCTATTTCCCCTGTATCAACGTCTATTGTGGCACGTTTGGCTTAAGGTGGGATTAAACACACTTGAAGGTTGCGTGAGTCAGGCGACCTTGTTGCGTTGTCTGGGGGGGGGCGCTATGCTTTACGCCACGTCTGCTGCACTTGTCGTCCAGCGCCGCGTTTGGCCAGCACTTGGCCGTTGGCAAATGCCAATCGCCCGCGCGCGTACACTTGCTTGACCTTGCCTCGCACTCGCCAGCCCTCGAAGGGTGTCCAGCCACACCGCGTCAGCAAGTTGGATGCGGAGAGGGTCCATTGGGTTTCCAGGTTCACCAGCACCAAGTCTGCATCGTAGCCGGGCGCGATGGCGCCTTTCCGATCCAGGCAAAACAACTTCGCTGGGCCGGTTGCTGTGAGCCGCACCAATTCCGCCAGGCTAAGTTGTTTTTGCTGGACGGCGGTCAAGAGCAGTGGCAGCATCGTCTCCAGGCCTGGCACGCCGGAAGGCGGCGTAGGACTGTTCTTTTCTTCAAGTGTGTGCGGAGCGTGATCGGTGGCAATCGCGTCCACGAACTGGAGGTTGTCCCACAGCGCGGCCACATCCGCCTCGCTGCGCAGGGGCGGGTTCATTTGGCCCAACGCGCCCAGGTGGCTTTCGATCCCGGAGGAGAGGAACAAGTGATGCGGTGTCACTTCACAGGTCACCTTGGCGCCGCGTTGTCTGGCTTCTTTCACGGTCTGGATTTCCCGTGCCGTGGATAGATGACAAATGTGAATGGATCGCCCAAGTGACTCCGCCATCAAGATGGCTCGATTGGTTTCCAAGTCGGCGCACAACGGCGGGCGCCGTTGTTGGTGCCGGGCGAAATACCGCACGGCCTCTTCGTTTTCAGCATGGACGGCGACGACACGGTTGTTCGGATAGGCGGCCAAGTGGGCGTACTGATCCTCAAAGCGATCCACCAGCAAGTTGCCCGTGCTCGATCCCATGTACATCTTGAGTCCGACTGCACCTTGGACATGCTGCGCCGTCGTGTGATTATCGGAGGTCGCGCCCAGGAACACCCCAAAGTCGCACAGCGCCTTCTTCGCCGCCAGATTGAGAGCGGCCTGGAGCGATGCTTCGTCGGTGATAGGCGGTTGGGTATTCGGCATCGCCAGCACGGTCGTCACACCACCGGCCAACGCAGCCTGTGTCCCCGTGTAAAAGTCTTCCTTGTGTTCGCCGCCCGGCTCACGCAGGTGAGCATGAATATCAATCAGGCCGGGTAGGGCCAGCAGCCCCTTGGCCTCGACGACCTCGGCGGCAATCGGTCGCCTCAGGTTGCGGCCAATAGCGGCAAAAGTTTCATCCGCGATCAGAATGTCCGTTTCCTCCAGGCCGAGCGGGCTGACGACTTGTACGTTTCGAATCAGTGTAATACTCATGCTCGTCTCGTCTCCACCCATCCTGTCTCATACACCAAGAAACCCACGGACTGGTCAAATGGTTCGTGCGGCACTTGCTCCACGATCAACGCAGTATAGGTGATGCCGACTTTGGTGGTCGTGACTCGTGACAGGAACCGATCGTAAAATCCGCCGCCGAATCCCAACCGATAGCCACACCGATCAAACGCCACACCCGGCACGAGCACCAGATCCATCTCGTGCGGCTCCACCACCGGCAAACTCGCATCCGGCTCAAGCATCCCGAAAGGGTGTCGCGCCAGACAAGTGGGATCGTAGGGATGAAAGACCAGGCGCGGCTCTGGTTTCACCAGAGTGCGCGGGATGGCCCAGCGTTTGTCGTGGGACTGTTTCATCAGCGGCGCGAGGTTGATTTCGTTGCCGAAGGCCATGTAGGCTGCCACTGTTTGCGCCTGCCGGAACATTGGCCAGGCAGCCAGGCGCTCGCAAATGCGCGCGCTGGCTGTGGCAACCGCCTCGGCGGTCAGCGCATCGCGCAGCGCGCGGCATTGAGCGCGAAGGGTTTGCTTTTCCATACGGTGCTTTAGTCTGAAAGTCAGGCGATCAGGTCTTGCTTGCGATGAGCGCCATGTTGTCGAATAGCTCCCAATGTGGGATCGCGCGGATGTGGAACTGTCGCCCGCCGTTGAGCGGGTCGTTGACGACCAGGCCCGCAGCGTCGTACCCCACGACGACGTAACTGTGCTCGCCCGGCACCAGGCGATACCCGCCGGGCTGATCGAAATATCCCGGCGCGGCAAACTGCGAAAGCCACACGATGACAGGTTGGCCATTGTCGAGCGCGGCACGCAGATCGGCGTAACCGATGTTGTATCGGACGTCCAGAGTCAACCCCAGCGACCGGAGCGCCTGGGCCAATGGCTCAGCATAGACGCCATAGTTGACGATGCCGCCAAACTCGGCGTCCATGTCGCCATGAAAGCCTTTGTGCGGGTTGTCGTCTTGGCCGAGCTGACCCTGAATCCATGCTTCGGTGGCGGGCTTGCCCAAATACGCGGCGACCATCCGTGCGGCAGCTGCTTCGCACGTCAAGCTGTGTGCCTGAGCCAACACCGGCACACGCAGCAGCACGGATTTCCCCGCCGGGGCGGACGCAGCGCGCCCTGGAATGAGCAGCCGCTGGCCGACATAGACCTGGCTGGCGTTGGTGATATTGTTCGCTGCCGCAAGCCCCTGCACGCTCACCCCGTAACGCAGCGCCACGCGGAACAGGTTTTCGCCGGAGCCGACAACATGATAGGATTGCGCCGTGGATGCTGGCGAATACGCAGGCGCGCTCGCAGCGCCAGCAGATGGAATGGTGAGCCGCTGGCCGGCGTATACTTGCGAAACATTGCCCAGGTGGTTGGCGGAAGCGATCTGTTGCGCCGTCAGTCCATAGCGCAGCCCGATGCGAAACAAATTCTCGCCGGACTGGACGACGTACACAATAGGCCCATCCGCTCGCGCGATCATCGGATTGACCCATGACCCCATCAACGCTAATACCACTACAATTCGTCGCCACACATTTTCACTCGCCATCCGCTATCTGCCATCTGCTACATAGGCAACCGCCGCCCTGTTACGTTGCGATGAAAGCGTCCAAAATCCAACTTGCCGTCGAGTTGCTCCACGTCGAGCACGGGGCCATCGGTGCAGACCAGGATGTCGTCGAGCGTGCACTGGCCGCACACGCCAAACCCGCACTTCATATACCGCTCCACACTCAGTTGCCCCGGCAGTCCATGCTCGTGACACAGCGCGTGAAGCGCGACGAGCATCCCTTCCGGCCCGCAGGCATACAACGTTGGCCGGTCCGCTAGTTGACGTGTGATCGATTCCGTCACAAATCCTTTGACGCCCGCCGAGCCATCCTCAGTGGCGAGGAGCAATTGTACACCCAAACGCTGAAATCGTTCAACAAAGATGAGATCATCCGCGCGGCGCGCGCCAAGGGCGACCGTTGTGGTGATGCCCTGTGCCGCGGCTTGCGTGGCAAGGAAATACAACGGCGCTGCGCCGTACCCTCCACCCACGAGCAGCGCCGGGCGTGCTGGGTCCAGCCGGAAGGGCCGCCCGAATGGGCCGCGCCAACTGAGCAGGTCGCCCGCTTTGCGCTCGTGCAGCGCGATGCTGAACGGGCCGACCTTGGCCACGGTCAGCGTGAGCGGATCGGGCGCGGCGATGCTGATCGGCTTTTCGTCCACGCCGGGCAACCACAGCATCACAAACTGTCCCGGCTGCGCATCAATCGTGTCGTCGAGGACGAACGTCTTGACGGCGCGAGTCTCTTCGGCGATGTCGGAAATACGAACGGATCTTGGAAGCATAGTCAACTTAACAAAACGCCAGCGCCTTGCCTCTAAAGTCTTCCAGCCGCGCGTAGCCATGCCGTCGCATGTATTCGGCAATGCCACTGGCGACCTCGCCGAACACGTCCATCCCGCGATACGCGGAGTGCACCGCCGACCCGATGCCCACTGCCGTCGCGCCGACCAGAATCATTTCTACCGCGTCGCGCGCATCGGTCACGCCGCCGGTCCCGATGACGGGAATCTTGACCGCTTTGCACACGTCGCGCACGCACTTGACCGCGACCGGTCGAATCGCCGGGCCGGACACGCCACCCCAGCGATTTGCCAGCACGGGCTGCCCGGTTTCCACATCCAGCACCAGCCCCGGTCCCAGGCTGTTGATTGCGGTGATAGCGTCGGCTCCGGCGGCTTCCACTTCGCGCGCGACTTTGGCGATGTCATCCACGTTGGGTGAAAGCTTGACGACGACAGGAATGGAGGTGTTCGCCTTGACGCGGCGCGTGACCTGCGCGGCCACATAGGGGCTGGCCGCAAACGTCTGCACGAATTTGTCGTCCACGTTGGGACACGAGATGTTGACTTCGATCAGGTCGGGCTGCGCCTCGCTGATGTACCGGGCTACGATGCCAAAGTCATAGATTGTTTCGGCAAAGATACTGGCGATGATGGGCACGCCGACTGGCGCGAGATGTTGCTTGGCTTGGCGGATCTCTTCGACCATCACCTCGACGCCGGGATTGGAAAGCCCCACGGCGTTGATGAGGCCATAGCCCCAATCTACAATCACCGGGTTGTGGTGACCCGTGCGCGGCTGAAGCGAACACGACTTGGTCGTGATCGCTCCGCAGCCGGACTGGGCCAGTCGCCCGAAAATCTCGTGACTCAGGCCCAGCACGCCCGAGGCGAGCACGGTCGGATTCGGCAGCCGCACCCCGCACAACGTCACGGACAAGTCGGGTTCCTGAATCGTGGTATTGGGTTCGATCAGAGTCATGCGTCACTTGTCATTCGACAGTCTATCGGTTTTCCATCAGCCATGACTTGACCTTGTCGCGACGAGCAGCAGTGAGCTTGCCGGCCCCTACCAACGCGTCAAGAATCTGGGCCAACGTCAGCACGGCGTGGACGGCATAACCGTGAGCGTCGAGTTCTTCCACGCCGCCCTGTTCGCGGTCCACCAGTACCAGAATGTCTTTTACTTTTAACCCGGCGGCTTCCAGCGGCGCAATCGCTTCGAGCTTGCTGTGGCCTTTGGTGATGAGATCGTCAATGAGCAGTACAGTCTGCCCGCGCTCAAACGCACCTTCCACACTGCGCTCGGTGCCATAGTCTTTGACTTCCTTGCGCGGGTAGACCAGTGGCACGTCTAGCTCTAGCGAGACGGCCACGCCGATGGGCAGCGCGGTATAAGGGATCGCCGCCAGCGCGTCAAACTGAAATGCCCGTGCGCGCTCGGCCAGCACCTCGCCCACTCGCCGGAGCAAGCGCGGACGCGAAACGAGCAGCCGCAAATCCACATAGATCGGGCTGATCAACCCCGACTTTAATTTGAATTGCCCGAACTGCACGCACCCGGCCTCGTGCAAGGCCAGCGATAGTTCCTCAATCTCGGCGGGTTCGATTTTCTCAATTGGCTTGCTCATTATTTCTCCCTGATCTGATTTCGCGTGACGTTGATTTCGTCACGCAATTCGATGGCCGCCGCGCGCGCGGCCTCGCCAAAGTCTTCTCGACCTGAGGCATACAAAATGCTGCGGCTGGCGTTGACGATCGGCCCCAGTCCAGCCGCCGTTGGGCCACATCGCACCGTGGCCGCCAGATCGCCGCCCTGCGCGCCGACGCCGGGCACCAGGAACGGCAGGTCAGGCGCGAGAAAGCGGATGCGCTCCAATTCTTGCGGGTACGTCGCGCCGACAACCACCCCGCACAGGCCGGGACCTTGGCGATGCCATTCCGTCGCCTTACGCACGACGACCTCATAGAGCGTGGAGTGTTGAGCGTTGAGCGATTCATCTTCCACGATCAGACTTTGGAATTCATTTGCGCCGGGATTCGATGTTCGCGCAAGCACGAACACGCCTTTGTCGGCATAAGCCAGGAACGGCTTGATCGCATCCGCGCCGACATAGGGACTGAGCGTCACCGCATCCACACGGAACGCTTCGAACGCGCCGCGCGCATACTGCTCGGCGGTTGAGCCGATGTCGCCAAACTTGGCGTCGAGGATCACGGGAATGTCGGGGGGAACGCAGCGAATGAGACGTTCCAGCGCAATGATCCCCGCTGCGCCTTCAGCCAGGAAAAAACCGAGGTTGGGCTTGAACGCGCAGACCAGGTCCTTGGTCGCGTCAATGATCTCGCGAGCAAAGGACAGCACCGGATCATCCATCTTTTGCAGCGGCAGCGGCAGCTTGCCCGCAACAATATCCAGGCCTACGCACAGCCACGAGCTGTTACGCTGTTGCGCGGCCACGAGCTTTTCTTCGAATCTCATACCGCCCCCAATAGCATGGTCAGCAAGGCCATCCGTAAATACACGCCGTTCTTAGCCTGACGAAAGTAAGCGGCGTTGGGCATGTCGTCAACATCGGTGGCAATCTCGTTCACGCGCGGCAGGGGGTGCAGGATTGTGATGCCAGGCTTGGCCGCTTCGATCAGCTTGCGGCTCACCACATACGCGTCCTTGAGCTTTTCGTACTCGGCGGCGTCCGCAAAGCGCTCCTTCTGAATGCGCGTGACGTACGTCACGTCCGCTTCCCGCAGCGCGGCTGCCAGGTCGCTGGTTTCTTCGATCTTGACCTGTTGCGCCGCACGCAGTTTTTCGATTACGTCCGCCGGCATCTTGAGCGCATCCGGCGCGACAAAAGTGAGTCGCACGTCCCACCGCGCCAGCGCCTGGCTGAGCGAGTGCACAGTACGGCCATGCTTGAGATCGCCGACGAGCGCCACGTGAAGGCCATCGAGTGCCCCCTTCTCGCGCATTACGGTATACAAGTCCAGCAATGCTTGCGTAGGGTGTTCGCCAGTGCCGTCGCCGCCGTTAATGATGGGGATGTCCGCGCCGCGCGCCAATTCTGCCGCGCTGCCTTTTTCCGGGTGACGGATCACGGCGATGTGAGCATAACCCTCGATCATTTTGCCGGTGTCGAACAGCGTTTCGCCCTTGGCGGCCGAACTGGATGTTTTGGCTTCAGCCATACTGATCACGCCGCCCCCCATCCGCAGCATCGCGCTTTCGAACGACAGGCGCGTGCGCGTGGAAGGCTCGTAAAACAGCGTCGCCAGGATTTTGCCGTCGAGCAGTCGCAGCCGCTCGCCCGACGCCACCGCCGCCTCGAACCGGCGCGCCTGATCCAACACCGCGCCGATTTCATCGCGTGTCAGGTCTGCGATGGTGACTAGATCACGTCCATCAAGTAAGCCCATTCTACTCCTTTCTGTTGTTTACACAAAAAAAGACCTTTGGGGAAGGCTGCTCCAAAGGTCAAAAAACGCCAAGCCGCGAGGGGAACCCCCCTCGCCAAGCGATTCAGTTGTGCTGGCACTCGCTCTACTTTCAAGGTCGTTACCTCGGCGGCGATTCTACTCACAAATGAGAATTTGTCAAGCCTCGATCACGCCACAACAGAGCTTTGTCAAAGTCGGCTCGTAGCCCTCGCTTTCCCCCGCGTCGCTTTGCTCCGCGCCCCCTTCCTCTCCCAAATTTGGGAGAGGAAGGGGGCTGGGGGATAGAGAGGGCACGGCACTGACTTTGACAAGGCCCTGCCCAGAAGGCGCGAGCGTTGACAGAGAGCCGGAACATGGTATAATGACCCCATTCTTCGGGATAGTGCAGTTGATGAAAAGTGGGCAGCCCCCACTTTTCTTGTTATAAGAGCATGTCTGAAAATTCAAGGCGGCGCCTGCGCTGTCACAAACCGCTAGTGCGGATAGTTTGGCCTGCCGTTTTTCAGGCAAGCTCAAGGACTGGCAAACAGGAGTATTTGGAAGGATGAAGAGCGAGTTCCTTCTTGCGTTCAACCAAATCTGTAGCGAGCGCAACCTGTCGAAAGAAGTGGTCTTGGAGGCGTTGCAGACGGCGCTGGTCTCCGCGTATCGGCGCAACGTCAACGCCAGCTCGGCGCAGAATGTGATCGCCGAAATAGACTCCAATACCGGCTCGGCAAAGATTTTTGTCGAAAAAGAAGTTGTCGAGCAGGCGCAGGACGACCGCACCGAGATCGCTTGGGAGCATGCGAAAGGGCTGGTGCCCGAAAGCAAGCTGGGCGACATGGTGATGATCGAGTCCACACCGGAAGACTTTGGGCGCATTGCCGCGCAAACGGCCAAGCAAGTCATCCTGCAGCGCATCCGCGAGGCCGAACGCGATGCGCTCTACAACAATTTCAGCGAACGCGAAGGCGAGATCATCAATGGGACGGTGCAGAGCGTCACCGGCCAGGGCGTCGCGCTCAACCTGGGACGCACCGAGGCGCTCTTGCCCAAGAATCAGCAAGTGCCGGGCGAACGCTACTCGGTTCACCAGCGCCTCCGTGCTTACGTGCTCGAAGTCCGCAAGACCTCGCGCGGGCCGCAGATCATTGTCAGCCGTAATCACAAGAACATGCTGCGCCGTCTCTTGGAGCTCGAAGTGCCGGAGATATACAACGGCGCGGTCGAGATCAAGTCCATCGCGCGTGAGGCCGGCGCTCGCTCCAAAGTCGCCGTCGCGGCCAAACAGGCCGGCGTGGACCCGGTCGGCTCGTGCGTGGGGATGAAGGGCGTTCGCATCCAATCGATCGTCGGCGAACTGGGCGGCGAAAAGATTGACGTGATCGAGTGGAGCCCCGATACGGCACTCTACCTCCAAAAATCGCTCAGCCCGGCGCGCGTGCTTGCGGTCTATCCCGACGACGATCCGGTGGACGGCAAGACGGCGCTCGTCGTGGTGCCCGATGATCAACTCTCGCTGGCGATTGGCCGCGAGGGGCAGAACGCGCGGCTGGCCGCCAAGCTCACCGGCTGGCGGATAGACATCAAGAGCGCGATGGAAGCGGCCACGGAAGCCGTGCGTCGCGCCAAAGAGACGGAGATGGCGGCGCGGCTGCCACAGGCTTTGCTCGATATCCTGCCGACTGGCGAGGCCGTCGTCCAGCGACACACTGAACAATCGTTGCCCTGGAACACCGAAGAGCTGCAAGTCGTGCGGCAATTGGTGGATGGTGTCCACCGGCAATTGCTGGCGAACCGCGATGCTCGCCGCGCCGCGGCACGCGCGGCCGCCGCCGCCCTGGCGCCCAAGCCGGCTGCGCCGTCCGAGCGGGCTATTGACGTGCAGGCCCTGTTGGCGCGCATTCCACCGGCTGCGTTCGAGACGCGAGTGGTTGACCTGGGTCTCAGTTCTCGTGTGTTCGCGCACCTGGAAAAAGCCGGCCTGGTCACTGTCGGACAAATATTGCAGCGTTTGGCCGAAGGCGACGAAGCGATGTTGTCTTTGGAAGGCATCGGCCCCAAGGGCCTGGCTGAAGTCAAGGCGCAGATTGAAGCCAAGGGAGTGGGCTTTGTGCCGGAAGTCAAACCGGAAGCACCCGCGCCGGTCGAGGCTGTGCCGATAGTCGAAGCAGCGCCCGTGACCGAAGTCGCGGCTGTGCCGGTGGCGGAAGTGGCTGTGCCGGTGGCCGAAGCTGCTGTCACGCCAGTGGGTGAAGTAACGTCGCCGGTTGCCCAGCCCATAACGCCGGTCGTCGAGCCCGTCGTTGTGCCGCCTCCCATTGAGGCTTTGATTGAAGAAGAGATTGAGGAAGAAGGTGGCAAGCTCGGCAAGAAGGGCAAGGAAAAGGCGAGACAACTGGTCTTTGATGAGCGTTTGGGCACAGTGGTTGCCAAGAAGCAACGCAAACCGGGTCGCCAGCGCGGCCTGTGGGAGCCGGAAGACGAGTAGGCTCTTTGTCGCGAGCCTTTATGTTTTGACATTTGTGACGGCGAGTCTCTGACTCGCCGTCCAATTGCCGGGCAAAAGTTGGGCGGCGCGCTGGGTAAGCGTGTCGCTCGTTTCGGCAGGCATCTGAGCATGACGCAAAAGGCAAGCCCTCAAAGGCACAAGCATGTTCCCCAGCGGACGTGCGTGGGGTGCGGCCAGGTGCAAGGCAAACGTGAGATGGTGCGCGTGGTGCGGACGCCGCAAGGCCAGGTGGAAGTTGATCCCACCGGCAAGCGCAACGGACGCGGGGCATATCTTCACCGAACGCAGTCGTGCTGGGACGCGGCCGTGTCCGGTGGGCGGCTGGCGCACGCGCTCAAGGTAACGCTGTCGGAGCCGGATCGCCAGGCGCTAGAAGCATTTGCCGCAGCTTTGCCGAACGAAGAATGATGACGGAGATGTCTGATGACCTGTGGGTCGCTGGCGATGGGCCATTGGTCATGGACTGGGAGGCCGTATGAGTGCAAACATGAAAAAAGTTGAAATACCCAGCTCATTGACCGTGCGTGAATTGGCGACATTGTTCAACGTCAGCCCGATTGACGTTATCAAAGAGTTGATGAACAACGGTTTCATGGCCAATATCAACCAGGTGGTTGACTATGATACCGCCGCGATTGTCGCGCAAGAGATGGGCTTTGAGCCTCAGGAAATCGCGATCCAAGCCGAGCCGGAGGAGGCCCTGAAGCAAGGCCCAGCCACGCTCTGGCAGCGGCTGTATGCTGGAGAAGACGCGGCCAATCTCAAGCCCCGCCCGCCCGTCGTCACGGTGATGGGCCATGTAGATCATGGCAAGACCTCCCTGCTCGATGCCGTTCGCCACAGCGACGTGGCCGGCGGCGAAGCCGGCGGCATTACCCAACGCATCGGCGCTTACCAGGTGGAACACCAGGGACGCAAGATCACTTTCCTGGACACGCCCGGCCACGAGGCGTTCACGGCGATGCGCGCTCGCGGCGCGCAGGCCACCGATCTGGCAGTGCTGGTGGTGGCCGCCGACGACGGTGTGATGCCGCAGACCCTGGAGGCTATCGCGCATGCCAGGGCGGCGCGTGTCCCCATCGTCGTCGCGCTCAACAAGATTGACAAGCCCAATGCCAACCCGGAGCGCGTCAAAAAGGAGCTGGCCGACAACGGCTTGCTGATTGACGAGTACGGCGGTGATGTCTTGTGCGTCCTCGTGTCGGCCAAGAAAAAGGAAAACATTGACGATTTGCTCGAAGCGATCTTGCTCGTGGCCGACAGCATTCAAATCAAGGCCAACCCCGACCGCCCGGCGGTGGGCACGGTCATCGAAAGCAAGATGGACAAGTCGCGCGGCCCCATGGCGACGCTGCTCGTCCAGAACGGCACGCTGGAATTGGGCCATGCGATGACGGTCGGCACGGCGTATGGACGTGTCCGAGCGATGTTTGACGAGCACGGCCTCCCTGTACAAAAAGCCGGGCCTTCCATCCCGGTCGAGGTGTTGGGCCTGACGAGCGTGCCCAGCGCGGGCGATGTGTTCGAGGTGGTCAAGAATGAAAAGATCGCCAAGTCCATCGTCGCCGAGCGTATAGGCAAGGAGCACGAAACGGCTGCCAGCGGCCCCGTTCGCCCTCTGACGCTGTCTGACCTGTACGCGCAGATTCAGGCCGGCAAAGTCAAAGAACTGGCGCTCATCATCAAGGCCGATGGACAAGGCTCCATCGAGCCAATCGTCAACTCGCTGGAAAAGCTCGGCGGCGAGAAAGTCAAGGTCAATATTTTGCACGCCGGCACGGGCAACATTAGCGAAAATGATGTGATGCTGGCCGTCGCCTCGCACGGCATCGTCATCGGCTTCAATGTAATCGTAGACTCCGCCGCACGCAAGATGGCCGAGACCACCGGTGTGGACGTGCGCCTCTACAACATCATCTACAAGCTCGTCGAAGATTTGGACAAGGCGCTCAAGGGGTTGCTCGAGCCGGTGTACACGGACAAGGTCGTCGGTCACGCCCAGGTCCGCCAGGTTTTCAAGATTAAAGGCGTGGGATTTATTGCCGGGTGCACCGTGCGCGATGGCATGGCGTTGCGCGATGCCAAAGGGCGCGTGCGCCGTGGCGAAGACGTTATTTTTGACGGTCCCCTACATTCTCTCAAGCATTTGCAGGAAGATGTCAAAGAAGTCAGGACGGGCCTGGACTGCGGCGTGGCGCTCGAAGGGTTCAGCGATTTCAAGGAAGGCGACATCGTCGAGTTCTACGTCAAGGAACGGGTTAGTTAGGTAGTTGCCATGCCGGGCCGACGTAAGCAACGTGTTGCCAACCAAATACGATTCGAGATCGCCGAGTTACTGGAACGACGCACCGAAGACCCGCGCCTGCGTGGGCTGTCTATCACGAGTGTCGAGGTCAGCCCGGATTTGCACCAGGCGTTCATCTATGTGAGCGCGTTGTCCGGCAAGGAAGGCAGCCAGGCAGCCTTGGCGGGCCTGAAGCACGCTTCTGGGTTTTTCCGCCACGAACTGGCCGAGCGGCTCGATCTGCGCGTCGTGCCGGAACTGATTTTCCGCTGGGATGCTTCGCTCGAAACCGGCGAGCGTATCTCGCACATTCTGGACGAACTCGCCAAAAGCAATGACGACGCCTGAGTCGCTGCTCCGCAACGCCAGTCGCATATTGCTCATCACGCATATTGCCCCTGATGGCGACGCCATCGGGGGTTTGTTGGGTCTGGGCAAGGCGCTTCGTCGGGCTGGCAAGCAGGTGACGGTTTCTTGTTCCGACCCCGTGCCGACGCGCTTTGCTTATCTCCCCGGTTACGCCGATATTGTCAGCCAGGCCGACGGCCCGTTCGATCTGGTGGTAAGTCTGGATTGCGGCGACCTCAAGCGTGTGGGCCGCATCTATCGCGCCGACGAGTGGCGCGATGTCCCTCTCCTCAACATTGATCACCACGTCACCAACACCCGCTTCGGCACACACTCTTGGGTTGATGCGAGCTACGTTGCCACGTCGGAGATGGTGCTCGAATTGTGCGACCGCCTCGGCTTGCCGGTGGACACTGACATCGCCACCTGTCTGTTGTACGGCATCATCGGCGACACGCTGGCCCTCCGCACGGATAACGTCACCCCGGCGCTGTTGGGCAAAGTAATGCGGCTGATGCAGTCCGGTGCGCCGCTGGCCAACATTATTGACCAGGTGTTCAACCGCCGCCCGTTCAATTTGCTGCGAGCGTGGGAGCAGGCGCTTTCGACGATGCGGCTGGAAGAAGGTGTCGTCTGGGTCGTTCTCAGCCAAAAGGCGCGGCATGAGGTCGGCTGGCCCGACACCGATTTGCAAGGTCTGGCGAATTTTTTGTTGTCAGCCGAGGAGGCGAACCTTTCGGTGGTGCTGGCTGAAAAGGACGATGGTCAGGTGGAAGTCAGTCTGCGCGCCCGCCCGTCGTTCGACGTTTCGGCGGTGGCGGTGGCGTTGGGCGGCGGCGGCCATCCCCAGGCATCCGGCTGCATCATGGATGGGCCGCTAGATGTTGCGGTCGAACGAGTCATCGCCGCGCTCAAATTTCAAATATCAAAACGGACACCCGCGTGATTGACATTTGAGATTTGATATTTGATGCTTGCCATGGATGGTATTCTCGTCGTCAACAAGCCGCAAGGGTGGACCTCTCACGATGTGGTGGGACGCATCCGGCGGCTGACGCATCAGAAAAGGGTAGGGCACGCGGGCACGCTCGACCCGCTGGCGACCGGCGTGTTGTTGGTGTGCCTGGGCCGCGCCACGCGCGTGGCCGAATATTTGATGGGTTCGGACAAGACGTATCGCGCGGTGATGCGGCTGGGCGTGGAGACGGATACTTTCGACGCGGATGGGCAAGTCATCGCCACGCAGCCGGTAAACGTGGACGAGTCCGAATTGTGCGCGGTGCTGGCCCGGTTCGTCGGCGAGATTGACCAGGTGCCGCCGATGTATTCCGCGCTCAAGCGCGATGGCAAGCCGCTCTACAAGTTAGCTCGCCAGGGCATTGAGGTGGAGCGCGAGCCGCGCCGCATCAGGATTCACGACATTGCATTACGTGCGTGGCAGCCGCCCGACGCGACGATTGATGTGCGCTGTTCGTCGGGAACGTACATTCGCTCGCTGGCGCACGACATCGGCGCGACGCTAGGGTGTGGGGCGCATCTCATCGCACTGACGCGATTGGCGAGCGGCTCATTCTCCATTGACGATGCAGTGACGCTGGAAAACCTGACAGGTCTGCAAGACCTGTCGGGTCTATTACACCCGCTCGACGCGGCGCTGCAAGACTTGCCCGTCCTTACGCTCGATGCAGATCAGGCGCGGCGGGTGTTGAGGGGGCAGGCCATTTCGTCAGGCGGAGTTGAGGTTTCAGCCGGTCCATCGCTTTGCCGCGCGCACGATGCGAGTGGCGCGCTGCTGGCGATTATGGTTTTCGATGCAGCGGCGCAAGTCTGGCGGCCAAAGAAGGTGCTGGCCGATGAGACCCGAACTTGACCGTTCCACGAGAGTCGTGCGGCGAATCCTGCTGCTGATGGCCGGCTTGCTGGCGGTCTATGTCGCGGGCAGGGCCATTTACCTTGAGGAGGTCAAGTCCAGGCTCTACGCGGCAGGTCAGGCGGCTGCCATGTCCGGCCAATGGCCCGAAGCGTTCGTGCAGTTTTACGCGCTGGTCAGACTTGATCCAGGTTATCGAGACGCGCGGAATCAGCTCGAACAGGTGATTCAAAAAGCAGTGCGCGTCATCCCCGGTGGGAACGACGTGGACGCCGAAGTCAAGCTGTTGCGTTGGCTGGCCGCTGCGGGCGTTGAGACGACATTGGCCGAGGCGTTGGATCGCAGTGTCGTTTCCATCCCCGCTGGTGAATTCTTGATGGGCAGCGACACAGGTCGTGATGACGAGCGCCCGCCTCGGTTGGTCTACGTGGATGCATTCGAGCTGGATCGGTACGAAATCACCAACGCGCAGTATCGCCGCTTTTTGCAAGTCACACGGCGAGAGCCGCCTCCGTACTGGTCGGGGAACGAGTATCCGCCCGGACAAGGTGATTATCCTGTGGCCGGGGTGAGTTGGCCGGATGCCGATGCCTATTGCGCGTGGGCCGGCAAGCGTCTGCCGACGGAAGCCGAATGGGAGAAAGCTTGCCGGGGCACGGATGGCCGCCTCTATCCCTGGGGCAATGACTGGGCCTGGTATCGGGCCAACCTCGATGCTTCTTCTTATGCCGCTCGCCCTGTTGAGCAGGTGGAACCTGGATACAGCCAGTGGGATACTGCCTGGACGCAGCTCCGGACAGGCTCTGGAGTTTCCAGGCTCCAGCCTGTTGGATCTTATCCAGAGGGCGCAAGCCCGTATGGTATAATGGACTTGGCTGGGAATGTATCGGAGTGGGTGGCAGACTGGTACAACTGGGGCGGCTATTGGGACTGGCCGACGAGAAATCCCCAGGGGATACAGCCGCCGTGGAATCGTTCGCTGCGTGGAAGCGCGTGGTATGATCCGAACGGCAGCGCGGCCTGGGCGCAAAGTCAGAGCCGCTGCTCGGCGCGCAACTCGTCGCACGAGCGGTGCGACCCGCGTATGGGGCTTCGGTGCGCGCGGTCGGTTCCGTGAAAATCCCCGTCAAGCAAGTCAATGACTCGTTCCTGATGCTGTGACTTAGAAAGGTGTTGAAGGATGAATTCTCAACAGCGTACAACTGATCCGATAATGAATTTGTCTCTCTTTGAAGCGCCCAGACAAATCGAGAACCAATATAGCCCTGACGCTGATTTGGTTCTCTACCACGGCGTTGTGCAAGAGTTTGTCGCTACTATACCAGATAACACTGTGAGCCTCATCATCACTTCCCCCCCCTACAACCTGGGCAAAGACTATGAAGACCGCGTTTCGATTAAGGCGTACCTGGATACCCAGGCTGAAGTGATTGCCCAACTTTACCGGGTGCTCAAAGAGGATGGAAGTATCTGCTGGCAGGTGGGCAACTTTGTAGAAGATGGCGAGGTCTATCCCCTTGATATTCTCTACTACGATATCTTCAAGAAACTTGGCCTATTCTTGCGGAATCGAATCATCTGGCATTTTGAACATGGCTTACATGCATCGAAGCGGTTTTCGGGCCGATATGAAACCATCCTCTGGTTCACCAAGAGCGACGAGTATATTTTCAACCTCGACGCTGTGCGAGTGCCTTCCAAGTACCCTGGCAAGCGCCACTTTAAGGGCCCCAACAAGGGCAAGCCCTCGGGTAATCCACTCGGCAAGAATCCTTCTGATATTTGGCAAGTGGTAGCCCAAGATTGGGAAGCAGAGATATGGGACATTCCCAACGTGAAAGCCAATCACCCTGAGAAGACAATTCACCCTTGCCAATATCCTGTCGAGCTTGTTGAACGGTGTGTGCTTGCGCTGACGGACGAAGGCGACTGGATATTTGATCCGTATGCTGGAGTAGGTACGTCATTGATCGCCTCCGTAATGTATAACAGGCGGGCTATGGGCTGCGAAAAAGAAGCCGAATATGTTGACATTGCCCGTGGTCGGCTCCACTCTTTTTTTAGTGGCACGCTACCGCTTAGACCGCTGGGCAAGCCTGTCTATGTACCGACAGGAAAAGAAAAAGTAGCTCAGATTCCTGACGAATGGAAGGACGTTGGCCCCAATAGACTCTTGGAAAAGAAGAGGAGATACAAATGATCATTGCAGGCATCTACTCTTTCAACGGCGGGAAGGAGATCATCGAATCCAAGTTCGGTTCCGAGTTGCGGGAGGTCAAACAAGCCATTGCGGCGGTAGAAGGCAAGGCGCACAAAACCAAAGTGAGTAAAGAAAAGACGATGCCGGATAAGATGCTGTATAAGCCGGCTGCGCTGAACCAAGCTTTGGACGAGGAGTTTCTGCCTCGCCACTGGCAAAAATACAGAGTTCGCTGCGAGTATCCCACTGAATACTACATTTCGGGGTACAAACCTGTTGGTTCATCCAGAGGTGCCTTTCGTGAAATAGATTTCATAAAGAACCGTGTTGGCGTGGAAATTCAGTTTGGGAAATACTCGTTCATGGTCTACAATGTTTGCGCCAAGATGACGATATTTCACAAAATGGATTTGATAGATGTCGGCATCGAGGTCGTACCTCTGAAGGAATTGGCCGATCAGATGTCAACAGGGGTCTCTTATTTTGAACAATTTGTGTGGGACTTGGAGCATCGCGGTGTCTCTGACATTGATATTCCAGTGCTCATTTTGGGAATAACTGTCTAGCGATGCAAGTCTTCCACGACCTCTCTCACTCCATCTCAGATCTCCCCACCGTCCTGACCATCGGCGCGTTCGACGGCGTTCACTTGGGGCATCAGCAGCTCATCCGGTCTGTCGTCGAATCGGCGCGGGACAAGGGCCACTGCGCGGCGCTGGTGACGTTCTTCCCGCTGCCAAGCGTGGTGCTGGGACGCGCCGCGCCGTTCTATCTCACCTCGAACGAGGAAAAGCTGGCGCAGTTGGAGCGCCTGGGGCTGGACGTGGCCGTGATCGTCGAGTTCACGCCAGAGACGGCGCAGATTCGCGCGGCCCAATTCGTCAATCTGCTCATCGAAAATTTGCGGATGCGCGAGATGTGGATCGGTCACGATTTTGCGTTGGGTTACAAGCGCGAGGGCAACGCCGGATTTCTGCGGGCGATGGGCGCGGCGCGCGGCTACGCGGTCCACTCCTTTGAGCCGGTGATGTTGGACGGGCAGCCCGTCAGCAGCAGCCGAATTCGCGATGCGCTCCGGGCCGGCGATATACGCCAGGCCAACGCTTGCCTGGGCCGACCGTTCCAGTTGAGCGGCGTGGTGGTGCAGGGGGCGCAGCGTGGGCGCAGCCTGGGCGTGCCGACGGCTAACCTGTCTGTGTGGGCCGAGCACGCCGTCCCGGCCAATGGCATCTATGCCAGCCGCGCGCACGTGGGCGGCGCGACCGCTTCGCGCAACGCCGTAACCAACATTGGCACGCGGCCCACGTTCGACAACGGTATGCGAACCATTGAGGCGCACTTGCTGGACGCGAAGCGTGACGCCGACCTGTACGGCCAGACGATGGCCCTGGACTTCATTGCCTATCAGCGACCCGAAGTCAAGTACGATAGCGTCGAGGCGCTGGTCGCCCAGATGCGGGAAGATGTGCGAGCCGCGCGGGACATTCTCGCATAAAAGCTTTTCAACGCCAGGGCGCAAGGACGCCAAGACGCAGAGGAACTCTTAACTTAGCGTCTCTGCGTCTTGGCGTTAAATCTGTTACGTGGGAGTCAGTTGATGCCAAAGCCGAGAGATATCTACCTGCTCGACCCTTCTCAACTGTCGCCGGAGGTCATCGCCGTCGCGTTCGCCAAGACGTCGCGCAGCCCCGAGAGCTTTCGTGAGATCGCGGACGGGCTGACGGACGCTACGTCGGCGCAGTTCCACGAGCGATGGGTGGTGGGCTATGGTCACGCCAGCGTGGCCGAGCACGCCGTGCTGCACCTGGCGTTTGAAAATGTCAGCCGCCTGGCGATTGAAGCGATTGAGAACAACCGGCTGGCTTCCTACACCGAAAAGTCCACGCGCTACCAAGTGTTCGAGCGCGACGGCTATTACACGCCCGAAGCCATCGCGCACTCCCAGCATGCCGAGCGGTATCACCGCACGATGGCGACGTTGTTCGATACATACTTTGAAAGCATCGGGCCGGTGCGGGCTGTCGTCGCAGCCCAGTTCCCGCGCAAGCCGGACGAAGACGAAAAGAAATACGAGGCGCGCATCCGCAGCAAATACATTGACGGCTGCCGCTTCCTGCTCCCCACCGCCACGCTGGCGAACGTCGGGATGACGGCCAACGCGCGCGTGCTGGAGAGCGCCATCAAAAAGATGCTCAGCCATCCGTTGCAGGAAGTGCGTGACATTGGCGCAGAGGTCAAGCGTGTGGCGCAGGCAGAGGTGCCGACGCTGGTCAAGTACGCCGAGCCAAGTGAGTACCTCAGGAAGATTTCAAATCTAAAATGTCAAGTTTCAAATGAAGAGCAAGTCGCAGGTCGCAAGGCGCAAAGCGCAACCCCTTTGGCATTAGTTGACTATGACGGCGATGCCGAGGAGCGCTTTGTCGCCACGTGCCTGTACCGCCGGGAAGGAATAGACTATGTGGCGGCGTTGCAGCAGGCGCAGACGATGAGTGGCGCAGAATTGGAGAACGTGGTTCAGGACGCGCTGACAGGGATGGGCGACTTTGACACGCCGCTGCGCGAGCTGGAACACATCACGCTGACGTTTGACTGCGTGCTGGATTGGGGAGCATGGTACGAGCTCAAGCGCCACCGGATGATGACGATCACACCGCAGCCATTGGACATGCGGCTGGGGTATGCGCTTCCGCGCGTGTTCGAAGAGGCGCGACTCGCTGCGCGCTACCGCCGGGCGATGGATGCGGCAGCGGAAACGTTCGCCGCGATAGCCGCCGACTTGCCTGACGAAGCTGCTTACGTTTTTCCCAACGCGGCGAATCGGCGCGTGCTTGTCACGTTGAATCTGCGCGAAGCCTTCCACTTGTGCAATTTGCGCAGCGCCTCCAACGCGCACTTTTCCATGCGGCGCATCGCCATGCGGATGTACGAGTTGATCCGCGAGATCTATCCCACCTTTGCGCGCTTTATGCGCTGCGCCGACACTCCCTCTTCCGAGCAACTGGCCCGTGAATTCTTTGCGAGGGTCGAGTGACAGGCGTTAAATGACGAGCGGCGAACACCTCATTCGCCGCTCGTCATTCGACATTCGTGATTCGACCTTCACTGCAGCCCGCCCAACTCAAACGACGACTGCATCATCTTGAATATCGCCGTGCCGGCGGGTGGCCGCGCAAAGTGAATGGTGAACGCCAGGTTTTGCCCCGGCTGAAGTGTCCACGGCAGCTCTGGCTCGGTGGACGTGACCGGCACGAGCGTCCCCCCGGCTTGCAGGTTGATGTCGGATAGCGAAACGGTCACCGGCTCTTTGGCCGTGTTGCCGATGCCGCCATTGATGACGATTTCCGTCGCATCGTCCGAGTAGCGGGCCTGTGTCACCTGCACGGCGACGGACGCGCGAGGCTCCGGCGTCGGCGTCGGCCCAACAGTCGAAAGCTGGAAGCGCGCCGGAGCAGATCCATCCGGCGTGGGGCTGAATGTCCAGAACACGTTGGGGCCGGGCAACACTTCCGGCACGACAAATCCCGCCGTCGCCGTCAACGTCGTGTTTGGCAGCAATTGGCCGCCCGGCGGTCCATAACTGCCTGCCTGGCTGGCCGGGATGGACAAGGTGTAACGCTTGCCGGCCGCGTCGAGCAATTCCATCTGGAACAGGCTGGCATCCAGCACATCACTCCCGGAGGCCGTGACGGAGAAATCCACCAAATAATACGCGTTGCCCGCCGGCAAGCCTTCCACATTCTTGACGAGCTGGCCGCCCAAGGTCGTCACGCGCGCGCCGGAAACTTCCACCGGCGTTCCGGTCTTGGCGGCTGTGATGCCGACGGGCGTCGGCTCGCTTTCCGCCACGTAGCTGGCTGAAACCACCAGCCGTGAATCATCCGTGCCTCCCAACAGCACCAGTGTTAGACCGGGTCGCAATTGGCGGAACACGTCGGTCTTGTCCACCGTCACCCACTGACGGCCCGAGAAACGAAACGAGAGCGTCTTGCCGCCTAACGTGGTCAGCTTGATCAAGTCGGCCTCGGTGAGACCTGTCAGCAGATCGGTGTTATCCGAGTTTGCCTCCAGCCCGACGATATAGTTGACGAGGGTGCCGAACACCCATACGGCTTTGTTCGGGTTCCCACGCTGATACGGCCAGGCACCTTTGGTGACCTCGACCGGGATCACGTCGAATTTTTTATCCTTGAGTTCGAGGGTGCTGGGCGTGGTCAACGAAAGCGGAACATTCAAGCCCGGCCCGGCGACAATGGAGTCAGGGACCGACGTGCCTTGCGTGGGTGTTGGCGAGGAAGAGCCGACTGCGCCCGGCGTGCGCCCTCGCGTGGCCAAAACAATCACCAGGGCCACGCACACCAACGCCAGAAAGATTGCGCCCCCGGCTGCGCCGGTGAGGATCAGTCGCCGCTGCGGAGCCAGCAGGGCGGAAGTCAAACTCTCCGGCTCGACCGAAGGGGGTGGCATGTCAGACATCGGGTCTCCTGCGATCACGGAATCTGCTTGGGCAGCTCGCGCGGGCTGATGAGCACCGGGATCGCCGCGCCGCTGGGAGGCACTGTGGCCTCAAAGCCCAGGTACGGCACGACCACGCGAACCGAGCCGGCAGCGGGGACGCTAAAGACGGCATGACCTGTGTCGTTCGTAAAGCCTTGCGCCAACAGCGCGCCCGTCGTCGCGTCATACACGCGGGCAGGCAATCCCACTACTCCTTCGCCTGGGTCGGCGACGCCATTATCGTTGGCATCGTAATACACTTGCAGGTCGGCTGTCACCATTTGCTGCACGGGGCCGGCCGGCGTGGGTGTGGGCAGCGCCCGCACCGAGATGGGTGGCATGGCCGTGGCCGGCGATGGGGTCGGAGGCGGTGCTTGTGTCGGGACCGGCGGGATGGGCGTTGGCACAGACGCGGGCGGGGCAGTGGTCGCTCCCGGAGGAGGTGTGGGCGTGGCCGTAACTTGACCGGCGCCGACGGCACACTGCAGCGAATAGGTGTACTGGGCGGACTGGGAATTGGGCACCGCGTAGCCTTGTCCTACCAGGATGTACAAGAACCCATCATAGTTGATGCTGACAGTCACCCGGCTGCGCAGCTCGCCGCGCGCTCTGTCCACATCGTCATTGCCGGCCAACCCCTGGCGGTTGTCGTCGTATAGGATCATGTTCGTGTCGGTGCCGGCGGAAAGGTCGAGCGTCTCGCACGTCACGAGCATGCCAGTCTTGACGCGGATTTTGAAATAGTCGTTGTTGACGCTCTGGCCGGGCAGCGGGACAAAGTTGATGTTGGTATACTTGACGTTCAAGCCGATGCCGGCGGCGTGATCAAAGTCCCAGTTTGGCTCAAAGGCGTCCAGGCCCGGCACGGGTGTATCGGTGGGGGTGCCCGTGCCTGGCGTGGGCGAGGGTGTGACGGTTGGTGCATTGGTGGTCCAGGTTATGTGATATGTTCCGTTGGTCGGGCTGCCCGTCGCGCGTGCGATGTGAAGGAAATAGCTGCCTGTGCTGCTCGCGGTCCAGGCAATGGCTGCATTGTCAGACCTCTGACCGACCAGCGTGATCCTGTCCGGCGCGATAACTTCTATGAACAAGTAAGGATTGATAAAGCCTGTATCAGGACCTGCGATGACGGAATATTGATAGCTCGCCACCCCGTAGAGGGTAAACCAGTCCTGGTCCCTGCCAGGGTCAGCGGGATAGAGCACGGCATTGTAGAGCGACAGTCCGGTGGTGGTACTCGCACCCAGGGCGGCCGCGTTGGCGAGGGCGTCGTTGTAAGTTGGCGCATAGGTGCTGCTATCGTATTGATCTGGCGATGTCCAGGCGGGAGTCGGAGAGGCTGTGGCAGGTGTGGCAGAGGGAGTTGCAGTTGGGGCCGTATAAGTCACGTTCAGATCATACGTCCCGCCAGAGCATTGACTGCTATACTGATACACCTGTAAAAAGTAGGGACCAATGCTAGTCGGCACGAATGTGACACTACCCTTGTAGTCGGGTGTCGTTTTCGGGTCGGATGCCACCATATTATAGTTGTTATCGAAAATGACAATGCGCAAATTGTAGTTGGTACTCAAATTGGGCACGGCCTCGATCTTGTAGGTACTGCTGGGAACAGCATTATCCAGGCGAAAATACTCAGGGAACGTTGGTTTGCTTCCGCCAATGCCTACAGTACCCACGAGAGAGAGATCTGAATATGGAGCCAGAAAGACAGCGGTTATAAATGAATTGCCACTTTCCCCGCCGATGGTGTCAGCGGTGGTAGTGTACGTGTTTGTGCAAGACACTGGGCTAGGTAAAGTGGGTGAAGGTGCCATAGGAGCGAAAAAGGGTTGGCTGGCGCTAGCTGGATTGCTCGCCCATAGCATCAACTCTAGCACTGCTAAGCAGCCGATTCCCAGGGTCAGGACAATCAAGCGGGTGCCGCTCGCGCTCGTGAGGTGTTTCATCGGAATCTCCTCGGCAAGAGCTTTGCGGTGGTCGCCAGGCCACCCAGCAGCCAGGCGATGCAAGTGTGGAATGTAGCCACGATGGTTTCCTCGTTCAATATACCACAAGTACTGCTTCTGGACAACTGGTATTCACCCTTGCGAAAGTTGTAATTGTTGCAACCTTCGCCAGGGCGCCTCAGCAGTTAGCCCGAGACCGCGTTGGACTGTGGCGGCTGCAAGCGGTTACGCAATTTATAGTCGGCGATTTCTTGGCGGATGCCTTCACGCTTATCCATAGCAATCTGGGTCGGCCCGGTCAAGTCGGCCTCCCAATGCTGAACCAGCTTGTCCCAGTTGCCCATCAGCGCTTCCAGCGGATCGAGCAGCTGGGTGACGATCGGCTCGATCAGGCTGCCCTTCAGGCCTTTGCCGGGACTATCGGAGAACCAGTCGTTACGCAGCGGCGTGAGGATTTTGACATTGATGTCGGCAATCGCGTGCGGGACGAGGTTGACGATCTCGCCAATGCGGTCGAGGACTTCTTTAATCTTTTGGCCGCCGCCGAGCGGGATCAAATTGATGACCGAATTGAAGAACGCGCCTAACGCTTGCGTGATCGGGTTCACTTCGTTGAGCGTGCGACCAATCGCGTCTTCCAGCAAGTGGATGCGCTGTGATAAATCGGACACCAGGCTTTCCAGCCAGGTGAGGCCGTCCCGGATGGTCGGGAAGGCCGCTTCAAATTTTATCAGCACGTCCTCGGCGGCTTGCGCGCCGGTCTTTACCAGGTTGACTGCGCCGGTCACCGCATCCAACGCCGCGCCGACGGCGGCCAATCCCGCCGTCACCACGCTTTCGAGTCCCAGGTCGTCCAGTTTTTCATAGAGATGAATCAATTCCCACACACGCGCCAGATCATCTTTCGAGCGTGCCAGGTCGGCGTTCAATTCCTGGCCGCGCCCGGAGCCGTATTGCCATACCGCAATAGCGCCGGCCGTCGCCGCGACGAAACCGCCGGCCAGCGTGGCCGTGAGAAATCGCCGCCGCGAAACCGGACTGCCGGCCACGCTCACCGTCTCCGTGTCCAGCGTCGCCTCGCGGGTGAGATCGGCCAACGAGAGCAGCGTCTGATCGTCCAGGTCGGCCAGATGGCGCGTGATGTGACCGATGAGCGCTTCGCGCTGATCGTTGTGCAGAGGATGTATTTCCACTCAGAGCCTCCAGAAAGTCTAACCTATGTCTAACCCGGCTGCTGGTGTGCCATTATACCCGCACAGACCACGAGAGACAAGCAAGAATTTTGCGCTTGACTTATCTGCAAAGCTAGGCCATAATATCAATCGTCGGTTTATCATTTTCCCCCCCACTTGCCAGGAAGCTATGCAAAGACAGAAACGAGAACTTAATCGGACCTACACGATATTTGGGAGCGGGGCTTGGGGAGGCTGCTCGGCCATCCAGGCCAAGTTGATGGAGTACGGCGTCTGCAGTTACACCGGCTGGGCTCCCGGTCCGCCTCGCTGGCGGTTCCTGTTCGACACGTATCTCACGGTGGCCGAGGTGCAGGCGCTGTTGGGGGATCTGTGGAATCGCTACGAAGTTAAGCTGAAGGACTGATTCCCTTACAAAGCGCAGCTTTTAACCCTTCGCAAGGACGAGTCGTTGAAGGAATAACCGCGTCCGTAAAACAACAGCTCTCTTCAAGAGGGCTGTTTCGCTTTCAGCGGATTGGGGCGTGTTCTTGCGGAGCGGACTCCTCCTCAAGGCTGAGCCGTTACGTGAGCTTCCAGTCACGCGCCCACATTTGGACAAACTGCGCTGCCACCGCATGGCCTTCGCCTCTGGCCAGCGACGGAGCATGGGCGGTCTCAAAGTCTTGATGCAGGTCTTGTATCAACGTGAGTTGGATGCGCGCCGGCTCGACGGAAAAGACCACGAACAGCGTCGTATACTTGCCGGGCACAAAACACAGCCAGTGCCCGCCCTCGATTTCTGTGCTCCGCATCCCTTTGCCGAAAATCTCTTGGGTCGCCGAGCGGAAGCTCGAAAGCATCGGCACTACCAGGTCGGCGTCCAGCTTGAATTGGCCGCCCGAGGCCAGCGATAGGCTGCTGGAACTGTCATAGATAGAGTAGCTGAGAATCTGCGCGGCATTGCGTTGGCGCAGCAGCGTCGTATGGCCTGTGGACACCGCACCGCGCCAGGCGTCCGAGCCGGGCATGTTGGATATCACCGTTTCGATCTCTGCGCGCTGCTGTTGATAGTGAATGTAGATTTCCTGGAACTGCGCCCGGTTGAGCTTGCCCTGCGCGAATTCTTCGGCCACACGCGCCATCTTGCCGCGCAGCTCCTGCAAGTAGAGGTTGGCTTCGGAAAAACTATCGGGCGAATCTTCTGACGGCGGTTGACGCCGCAGCCTGCCGGACGGCGCAGTGAGAGTGGAAAGAGGGTACCGGGTCGCAGGCGGGGCGGAGGGTGCTGGCGTGACCGGACGCGCAGGCGGTTCAGCGGGGCGTTGTTCTGCAGGAGCAGTTGGCTTGCTCCCCAAGAGTCTTTTCAGACGATTTCGAGCAGAGTCTGGCATCTCTTTCGACCTGGAGTATGCGACGTCGCTCAGATAACCTTGACTGGGAACCGACACCCTGGCGGACCACGGCAAACATTGTAGCACGTGCGGTAGCTTGTGTCAAAGACCGGCTGAGCCTATAATTAAAGGCGATGCGTTTGCCTTTTTCACCGCCGACTTTTCCTCTCCCGTCCTCGAACGGGGGAGGGGGCCGGGGTGGGAGAAAACTTACGAAGGGGGCGACCGATGCAATTAGAGCTGGCCGACAAAGTCGTGTTGATCACGGGCGCATCCGGCGGGCTGGGGCGCGAGATGGCCCTGGCGTTCGGGCGGGAGCAGGCGTGCGTCGTCGTGCACTACCGGCGCCACCGGGAAGCCGCCGAGGTCGTGGCCCAGTCCGTCGAGGCGGTGGGGGGCGAGGCGCTGACGATGAGCGCCGACCTGACCGACCGCGCTTCGGTCGAAGCGATGGTCACCGAAGTCAAGAAGGAATGGGGCGGCGTAGATGTGCTCGTCAACAGCGTCAGCGCCTTTGAGGGCGGCGTGTCACTCGAGGCGATGACGGTCACGCAATGGAACCGCATGTTCGACGTGATGTTGACCGGCGTGTTTCACGTCACCAGCTTGTGTGTGCCAAACATGCGCGCGCACAAGTGGGGCCGCATCGTCAACATCGCGTCGCGCAGCGGGCTGACCGGCACGGCCCGGCAGGCGCACTATTCTGCCGCCAAAGCCGGTCTCATCGGCCTGACGCGCTCGCTGGCTAAAGAGCTTGGCCCGGACGGCGTGCTCGTCAATGCCGTCGCGCCGACGACGATCCTCACCCCGGCGATGCGCGAGAGCATGACGCCGGAGACGCAGGAGCGGATGGCGAAATCCATCCCCATCGGGCGCATCGCCACGCCGGACGATGTGTCGCGCGTCGTGTTGTTTCTCGGCTCCGGCTGGAACACATTCGTGAATGGCGAAGTGATTACGGTCGGCGGCGGCGTGCAGACGTAGGAAATATCTAAGGCCAAGACGCAGAGACGCCAAGTTGTATTCTTCGTTGAATGCTTTGCGCCATTGCGTCTTTGCGTTAAAATCTGCTATACGACTTGTGCCACGAGTCTGGTACGTGCGTGACGTGGCCCTGCCGGTCAATCATTGTCACCCTTGCGAAGGGTTGCTCCGAGTTCGCCGCAAAATCGGCGAAAACCTTCGCAAGGGCGAGTCGGCCCGCTGAGGCAATCGCCATCAGCGGGCCTTTTTTGTTGTCGCGCACTTTTTCGCACGGAACTCGACCACAACAGACCTTTTCCAACCATATATTCCCACGGGCAGGTCCGATACCATAGGAGGTGAAGATGAGGAATCGCCGTGATGCTCAAAAAGTCCGTCTTTGCCCTCCTGATAATGGTTGTGATGTTGAGCCTGTGGGGTCAACGCCCGGCGTTGGCCGTTCAGGGTCAGGCCGAAAGCTCACCTCAGCGACTGGATCCCCCCTCGACAAATCTGCAAGCCCAGTCGCCCTTGGCGGAGCGACCGGATGCCTTCGCCGCGCCGGACCTGCCTTCAGTCGGCGAGCTGAGTGCGGCAGCCCCGTCCGTCACGCCCGGCTACTATCAGACCAGCGAGTACATGGCCGGTTCTGTGGCGGTGGGAATCGTGCTGGTGGAAAGCAACGGCAAGGTGAACCCTTCTACGGAAGATTGGACGCCGGATCAAAAGCAATTAGTGTTTGAGCAAGTGACGGCGGCCCTCAACTGGTGGGCCGCGCTCGAGCCGCGAGCGCACCTCAGTTTTGTGGTTGACGATCACTTTTCGGCTCCGTTGCCCACGGACGTCGAGCCGATCTCGCGCCCGCACAGCGATGAAAAATTTTGGGTGGCCGACGCGATGGGCGCGTTGGGCTACACGGCCGTCTCCTACTTCTCCCGTGTCCGCGATTATAACAATGCGCTGCGCGGCAAGTATCACACCGATTGGGCCTTTACGATCTTTGTCGTCAACAGCGCGCACGACGGCGACAATAGCTTTAGCGATGGAGATTTCGCTTACGCTTACGTGGGCGGCCCGTTCATGGTGATGACATACGGCAATGCCAATTATGGCCCGGCCAACATGGGCGCGGTAGCCGCGCACGAGATGGGCCACATCTTTTATGCGCTCGATCAATACGCCGCCGCCGGGCAGTCTTGCGCGAGCCGCTCCGGGTACCTGGCCGTCGAAAATCAAAACAGCCAATCCGGCCCGTGCGCCACAAATGTGGACAGCATCATGCGCGGCCAGGTCTCGCCCTATCTCCGTCACGCGCTCGATCCATACGCTGCCGGGCAAATCGGCTGGCACGTGAGCAACGGCGATAACATTCTCGACCCTCTGCATACCGACTTGCCAATCACGATCACCGGCTTTGTTCAAAGCGGCAGCCGTGTCGTCGTGAGCGGCACAGCCGAGATCGTCCCGTACCCTTCGCCCAGTCGCGCCAGCGTGACGATCAATACTCTCGCGGGCGTGCAAGTTCGTCTGGATCAGGGCGAATGGCAGCCGGCTGCCGCCGACGACGGAACATTCGATGGAACGGCCGAGGGCTATCATTTTTCGATGGATGGGCTTGAACCCGGTCTGCGCACGCTGGCAGTGGCGGCGCGCGATTCAGCCGGCAACGTGTCGCAAGTCTATGCCACCCAAACGGTCGCCGTTCGCGACCCGGTAGACGGTGGACTGATCACCGTGCTTGACCGCCCGACCGGCGAGGCTTATGCCGGCCAGCGGTCGAGCGTGACCGGGGTCGCCTATCAACTGGACGCTGGCAGTGTCGTGAGTGTCCAGTATCGCGTGAATGGCGGGGCGTGGCAAACCGCTGCGCCGCAAGACGGCCAGTTCGATAGCAGCGTGGAACCGTTCACGGTTACGCTGGACGCGCCGCACACGGGCGCCTATCTGATCGAAGCGCGCGCCGTGGATGCCGGCGGCAAAATCGAAATCACTTTGGCCAGCCAACACATCACCGTCACCGACAAGGTGTACACCGTCTTCCTGCCCGCTGTCATTCGCTAGTGCCCTATCGGCCAGGCGTCTTTCTCCACGAAGGACACAAAGCTACACGAATTTGACCTGCGCCGCCAGAACACAACAGCGAATTTGGGAAACGACGAATTCGCTGCTTCCCCAATTCGTTGTCGTGTTCTTCTTCGTGGATAATCTTGAGAGACGGCTCAGAATGGCATTCGGCGCAATACCCGGGAACGAATCGTTTTTAACGCCAAGTCGCAAGGGCGCAAAGGCCTGATTTTTAGCTTTGCGTCTTGGCGTCTTTGCGTTAATCTGCGCGCCGTGACGGCAGTTCATTCACGGGTATTGGTATTAGGCGCGCGCGCTAGGTAGTTTCCACGTACCTCCTCGCTACGCTCTCCGTTCTTGTTCCCCAACCCGACTCTGAAAAGCAATGGTCTTGTACGCTTCACAAGCATAACCCACTTCGATATACTTTCAGTGCGATAATCAACCACCGCGTCGTGCACTCATTCCTGGCCGGCGAAGAGCCTGCCCGTTCCGCGTCGCTTGCTTTAATGTAGGAGAGAGAGCGATGAGCGAAATACCCCGCGCACCTGAACCCCGCGCCCAGGCAGGACGCGCCAACCTGCTGTACACGATTGCCGATTCCACCCCGCGCGCAAAAACGCCTGCTCCACCGGGCAGCGGCTCGCGCGTATCGGGGATGAGGAAACTGACACAGACTTTAAAGAACCTGCTTCGCCGTAGAGGAGAGAGAACGATGAACGCCAAACGCAATTCTATTTCCCGCTTTTTATCTTTGCTCGTGGTCTTGTCTGTGCTTATCCCGGCCACCCTGCTTGCGCCGGTGCCCATATCCCAGGCGGCCGCCACTGACTGGCTCAGTCCGTCGGCCAATCAGGTCTACCCCGGCGGCGACAACAATGGTTTTCAGGACAATCCGACTTACGCCTATGCCAATGACAGCAATTACGCCTCGAATCCGGATGGCGCCGGCGATCGCCACGGCTATTTCAACTACAACATTAGCCTTCCCCCCGGAGCGGTCGTCACCGGTATCGAGGTGCGCCTGGATGGCTGGCGGGACAATACTTCGGGTCAGTCCGCCGGCCTTTACCTGGTCGAGCTGTCCGACAACGGGGGAGATAGCTGGCCGTCGGATGATCGTTGGACCGGGGCTTTAGGGACCTCCGATCCCGAAGGGACACTGTGGGTCGGCGGCCCGACCGATATGTGGGGACTAAATGATTGGACGGCTAGCGAGCTGTCCAACGGTAATTTCCGGGTACGCATCACTTCCTCTTCCTATTGGGGGAACAGAGACTTTTTCCTCGACTGGGTCGCGGTGCGCATCACCTACAATGTGGCGCCGACGCTGAGCTACTCCGCGCAGACAGGTTATGAAGATGGGCTGGAGCCTAACACCGGCGACCCGGGCGACACCTTCACTTACAAGGTGGTGTATACCGATGCCGATAACGATGCGCCGTCCTACGTGCGCGTCTATATTGACAGCACCACCGCCTTTCAAACCATGTCCCGGGACGCCTCGGCCTCTGGCGCTCTGTACGATGGCAACTATGCCAACGGCGAGCAATACATTTACTCCACCACCCTAGCTGGAGGCAACCATACTTATTACTTTGCGGCCCGGGACAGCGGCGGCGCCACAGCCCGCTTGCCGGGCAGTGGTAACCTGAGCGGCCCCAACGTTAGTGCGCCACCCCCCGCGCCGACCGTGCCGGACCCGCCTGACGGCGCACTGGTGACCAACGGCACGCTGACGCTGCGTTGGAACGCCGTCACCGATCCCAACGATGACCCGGTCACCTACCTCGTCAGCATTGACGGCAGCGCTTTCGTTGACGTGGGCGGGGCTACCCAATATGCGCCCGGCACGCCCTTCAATAATGGCACCACCTACACCTGGCAGGTACGCGCCTGTGACCCGGGCCCGCTGTGCAGCACGAGCGCCACCTGGAGCTTCACAGTCGATACCAGCATCATTGGCCCCAACCAGGATGCCTATATTGACCAAAGTACCAGCCGCCCTCCTTATC
>Ga0315279_10000378_pt1 | contig 91893 bp, 86 predicted proteins | sample YL17G06_20_MG_FD_203694 | JGI IMG/M metagenome (GOLD analysis project Ga0315279, IMG submission 203694) | Sediment microbial communities from Yellowstone Lake, YNP, Wyoming, USA - YL17G06_20 | ecosystem: Environmental > Aquatic > Freshwater > Lake > Sediment | place: USA: Wyoming | collected...
CCGATCTGCCGGCACCAATCCCGGCATAGACATCAGCGCGCGTTATCTAGACTACTCTTGCACCCTTCCGTGTATTGTGGATCATTTCCATAGTGGCAAGACGGTTTTTCACTGCAGTGTTGACATCTTCCAAGACGATTTCTTGCATCCACTTTGGGAGCTTCAGAATTCGGAGTCCTAATCGCTCCCACATTTCCAGCCATTTCTTTCTCAACGCTGTCTCTCGACCGAAATCTCTCAGAATGTCGATCTTACAGCTCATATTGTCACTCCTTTAGAATGTCACTAAGCTTCGGATTGAGTTTTGCATCAGTGCGCGCTAGAACATAGTTTCATAATTCATTAATAGATCCCACGTGCACTATGGAATGCAGAGATTCCAATATCGGTTTGGCTTTTCCCTGCAAAGCGATGGTTGGGGAGGAGGTGAGAGAGAAATGAGAAGAGTCTTGATGTTTGTCATAGTCTTGTTGGCGTTGTCGGTCATAACACCTGGAATTGTAAGTGCAATTGCAACACGAACGGAGTTTACAGGAACTATGAGTATGACTGCAACTTGGCCAGGTGACATTTATGTCCTCAAGAGCGGAATAGTGCGCCAAGTAGGCGCAGAAGCATCGGGGCCTATCGCAAGCTCGGACCCACGTTTGACGGGGGTGTTACAGATCGTGTTAGATGCCGTTTTCAGTCTGAATACCGGGGAAGGCGTTGGTTTTGGTTCATTCACGATCTCTAATGCTGCGGGCACATTTGAAGGAAGGTTCACAGTAAAGGACACAGACTACATCTTCTTCGAGGGCAAACTTGAAGGCCATGGCACAGCTGCCTATGAGGGGTTGCTGCTGAAACTTGAAATGACGGGAACAGACCTGTACAGGGACGCCGATCCGAACACAAACGGCATAGACGCGACTTTCACAGGGTACATATTATCCCCTCATGGCGCTTAGTTGCCGCAACAAGAACAATGCGCCATCAACATCATGCTTTTCTTTCGTTTCAACTTGTCTCTCTTTGCTTTTACAGAACGTTTTTTCGGGTTATGCCCATGGGATTCGGCAGCGCACCTCTTCCTGCTTCATCAGGGTAACCCAGTCTTTGTCGTGCATAGTCAGGCGAGACTATGCCATGCTCAATTTCGCCTTGGAGCATTCTGCTTAACGCTTCTTTGTCTTCGCTTTTCAATGGTCTCCACAAGAGCTTGACCGGGCTGCGGGTTTTAACCAAGGGGAAAATGATGCTTTCGTGCAGTCGTTTGAGCAGGCGTTGATAGCCTCTTACTTCCGCCTCAAGGATCCGTTCTTGGTATTCGGCAGTAGCCATCGTTGTTGTTCCTCCGAAGCCTAAAGCTGGTTCAGGGACGCCAAGGCCTGCGACGAGGTTGCGAGTAAAATGCTGTAGTAGGGGCTCGATGGTTTGTCTTCCACCAACGCTTGCAGTCTGATAGACTTCATGGATCTGCGTGATTATGCCGTCGTGGTAGACGTCTTCACCAGGCTTACGGTTTATGATTCCAGATTTGGTCCGGTCAAAAGTGTCTTTGTCAACCGGTTGCTCCTTGCTGCCGATCTGAATTGCAAGAAGCGGATCCGCCCGACGTCTGGCGATCCATGGAAGCTTTTCCTCCATGAAGAGCAACGACTTTATCGTGGGCAACGCGCGTCGGAGACTGCTGACGCCGAAAAGAGCCCAAGGGCTCGCTGTTGAATTTGAGGTCAAGGATTTCTTCGGGTTTGAGCGCGCGCGCTCGCCTGCCGGGTCCACTCGTCAAGTTGGCGGTTTGACCCTTCGAGGCTCCTCTGCGTTTCATCATGATTTCAACGCCAGAAACGGGCTCTAGCGCTCTCACCAAGATTGCTTCTGGCTTTCCGGGAACTCCTCCACTCGAGACATTGAAACAATAGTACATTCCGTAGACTTGGTAGATGTATGCATGACCCTTCGGTCAGAATTGAACTTCCGTCCGTTTTGTACGCAGATTGCCGTAAGCGTGGGAAGCTTTGTCATCTGGACCCATATGGGCTTCCGTCTCAACAATCTTGCCTATCGTTACTCCCTCGGGGCTTTCGTGAACGAGATATTTCCCAAGCAGTTCTTTCGCCACCGTCAGGGTATCTCGCTTGTAGAACTCTTCTGAGAATCATGCGCTAAAATTGATGGCTCAATCAAAATAAGATTTATTGCATGCCACTAAAGACGTTGGGTGTTTCTGAACGGTACAGCAGTGCCGTGTGGCAACAATCTATAATTAGCTTTATTTGAACCTGTGCGAATGGGTGGGAAACATAGGAATAGCACTTGCGGGAGCTCTGGGCGTGCAAGATAAGAAGAGAAGAGCGATTGTCTTAACGGGCGTTGCTGGCGTTCTCTGGGGCACTTCTTTTCCAGCCATAAAAATCGGTCTGGAATATGTAGACGCTTACATGTTCGTTTTTCTGAGGTTTCTTCTTGCATCAATCGTAATGCTCTTTCTTCTATCGATAAAGAGGAATTACGGGTTTGAATTCGCGAAGAATAAGGTAGTGTGGTTCTTGGGCATCGTCAACGGCGCCGCGTATTTGCTCCAGTATGTTGGAATGAATTCTACTTCAGCTTCTAAGTCGTCTTTGCTTGTCAATCTGAGTGCCATATGGGTTGCCATACTGAGTTGGTTGCTACTGAAAGAACGCTTGGGAAAGAAGAGGGCACTAGGGATTTCTTTCGGAATTCTGGGGGTTTTCTTGATAACGACCAAGCTTGATTTTCAAGCGTTAGGCCAAGGTGGAGCCATCGGGGATTTGCTTGTTCTTTCCTCTGGAGTAGCTTGGGCGTTTTTCACGTTGTACAACAAGCAATTGGTCTCAAACACCCGAAAGACAATTCAACCCATAACATGGATAATATTCATAACCCTGCTGCCTCTAGCACCGTTCCTTCTTTTTTCAACCAGTACACCTTTCCAACTGCCCGTTGAAGCATGGCTTGCGATTGCCTACACTGCAATATTCTGTTGGGTAATTCCTTACTACTTGTGGTCGGAAGGCTTGAAATACATTTCAGCCGTGAACTCCACAATAATCCTTTTGGCAGAAGTAATAGTTGCTTTGGCAATCTCTTCAGTCCTCTTGCATGACCCACTAACACTCATCCAAGAAATAGGGGCTGTTCTGATAATTGCAGCCATTGTCTTTGTGTCTTGAAAGTGCACCGGACAAGTTGTTTTCTATTATTCAAATGGAAAAATATCATTGAAATGAACTGCATGTCAGCCCAAGCGTAGCAAAGCCTAGGCCTTCAGAAACCTCAGAGCTTGCGTAGCATTCTTATATCGCGCAGTTATCTCTTGTTGAAGCAAATCTTCAAGGAAATTAGCTCATGTACGCGGTTGAAACGCAGAATTTGGTCAAACAATACGGCAAGACGTACGCTCTCAAAGGTCTTGATTTCACCGTAAACCCAGAGGAGATCATGGTTCTGCTGGGACCGAATGGTTCTGGAAAGACGACGTTGCTTCTGACTTTGGCGACTGTTTTGAAGCCAACTTCAGGTTCTGCGAGAGTCATGGGGTTTGATGTGGCTAAGCAACCTACTAAAGTTCGTCAATTGCTGGGCATTTCGTTTCAGGATGCGAGAGGGTTCTGGAGGCATAAGCCAGCGGAGATTCTGCGGTTCCATGCAGCTATGTGCGGTGTCAAGAAGAGTGAGCGCAACACCTTGATTGAACAGGTTTTGAAGGAAATGGAGCTCTGGGACGCGCGGAACAAGTTGTTCATGCAGCTCTCAGGAGGCCAGGCCAAGAGGCTGGAGGTTTCCAAGATTCTAGTTCAGAATCCCAAGTTTGCCATATTTGATGAGCCTAGCAGCCAAGTTGATCTGCGTGGCAAACGGACAATCTGGGGGAAAATACTTGAGCTCAGGGAGAAAGGCGCAACGCTCCTGGTAGCCACGAACGAAGTTCGCGAAGCAGAGTACCTTGCCAACAGAGTGACAATCCTTGACCAAGGAAAGAGCATCATCTGCGACACTGTTCAGAACCTGAAGGACAAGATTAAAGGCGGCGACATCGTCGAACTCGAACTGGAACACGCCGAAAAAGTAGCGTCGTTCCAAGAGGAACTGGCAGAGATCCCGGGCACAGTGAAGCTGGCGCCAGTGGAAAATAGCAAGTACAAGGTTTACGTTTCGATGGCGGAGGCCTGGGTTCCGAAGATGACGAGCCTGTGCTATGAAAAAGGGATTCGCGTCTCGTCAGTAAGAGTGACTGAGCCATCATTAGATGATGTTTTTCTGAACTTCACGGGGAAGAAGCTGGAGACAAACGAGAATGCTTGACGTTCTCCGCGTGGTATGGTTCGACCTGAAACACGAGATCTACCCGCCCGTGTGGATAGGCCTGCAATGGTTCACTTTCTCAATGCAGATTTTCATTTACGGCGCTCTAATATCCCAGCTTGTCAAAATTCCTCAAATACCCAACTATCAAGAGTTCTATGCAGTAGGTTTCGTTGTCATGATGACCTTTGACGTTGGCTCCCACGCCGGAAGAGAGTTTGTAGAAGCTGCGCATGAAGGGAGACTCCCCTACCTTCTCAGCCTTCCGATTTCAAGGTCAAAACTCTTCCTGTCTATTGCATTGAAGGGTGGGTTTGAGTTGGCGCTGATGCTTGCAGTTCCATTCGCCATCATACTGTGGCTGATCGGTAACCTGACCGTGTTTTCTATGGTGGCCGCTGCAGCAACCCTGTTTTTCTTAGGCTTCGGCGTCGCGGGCCTGATGCTAGGGCTCTCCTTCATTGCCTTCAAATCGAGCGACATGTATATGGCCATCACAACTGGGTTGAGCGCTATCCTCATCCGGTTCAGCACGGTGCTGTATCCTATCGTGTTTTTGGCGCGAGCTTCACCGGGCTACGATTCAGTGGCACGGTTAAGCCCGCTAACTTACGGAGCGGACCTCGCACATTTCCTGCTGGGGTTCGATCCGAGCATGCTGCTTGACCCGATGATCGGCGTAGCCGTGCTCCTGGCGCTTGCGGTGAGCACTCTTGGCCTAGGAGTCTTTCTTCTAGGGCGTTTGGTGGAGGGGGTGCGGAGCGGATGACGGAGTTAGTTTACATTCTGCAGTTGGCTAGAAACGATTTCTCCTACTTCTTCAGGACGAAGTGGCTGATGGCCGTTCTGCTAAGCCTGAATCTTTCCGACATGCTTGTTGTGGCACTCGTGTATGCACAGGTGATGACGTTCAACTACTTTCAGTTCTTCGTCCCTGCTGTTATTGTGATGGGCGTGTTCGTGGCCGCATTGGACACTGGAAGACGCATATGGTTGGCCATCCGAGAAGGCGTGATTCAGTACTATCTATCTTTGCCAATTAGCACTCAGGGCATCGTTGTCGCTTATCTGCTTGCGGGTGGGCTCGCCGCTATGGTCTACTCAATGTCTCTCCTACTCATTGCCCTTGTTATTCTTCCAGCGGCAGCCGTCTGGAACACTTTGATTCTTCTGCCTTTTCTGTTCTTTCTTGCAATGGGCTTGGCCGGAATCTCAGCCACTCTCGCAGCCGCAGCCTCGACTCATGGAGAATATTTCTTTGCTTATCAACAAGTCGTGCAGATACTGCTTCTGACTCTCAGTACCGTGTACTATCCTCTGGACACCCTGAAAAGCTATTTTCCGACGTTCTTGACCAGTCTTGTTTCAGCGAACCCGCTCAGTCTGGCGGCTCAAGCCATGCGGCAATACACTTTTCAAGGAAACCCTGTTGAACCCTTCTTCCTCCTCAACATTCTGCTGGCGAGCCTGCCTTTCACCATAATCGGTGCAGTGGCTTACTTGGCCGCGCTTCGGACGATACAAACCAAAGGAAAAATGTGATACTGGGATTCGTAATGAGCTGAACCCAACAAACGTTTTTTCAAAATGAGACGATACGAGCCTCGGCATGATCACCGATAGTCTAAGAACGATTTGGAAAGCTTCAGGCTCTTTTCGAGTGACTTTGTCGAGTTTCAGATTCTTGGGTTCCAAGCTTGTGTTTTTGCTTATTTGTTGCTCTTCGCGAGGCTGTCTATGGTTTGTAAGAAACGGCAGTTGTTACACAACTGGTCTTCCTTAGTCGCATCTCTTTTTCCGCATTTGGTGCATTTTCCTGTCCCTATGGTTATGTGTGGTTGGTGAGTGTTTTTCAACATAACCTATCAGAATTTGAGAATAGCTTGGCCCCAGAGATATGGTTTATGAATCTTCAATAATGATGCGCGTTTCAGCCTTGACAATGCTCATCGTTTGTCAAGGCTTAATTATTCCCTCTGTCTACCCTTTGTCGACAACGAGGTGGTATTCGGTGAACGCGGATGAGAAGTTTGAAAACGTGACCAAAGAGATGATTGATAGGTTTCTTGAGAACAATCCTGATCTTGCCACGCAACTCGGGCTTCACGACCCGTACGATTGCTTGCTGCCGGATGGGTCGACAAAGAGGTTACTGAAGAATCTTGAGTTGGAAGAGGAATTTCTGAACAAGCTGAAGGAGACTGTGAATCGTCGTGAACTGAACGACGATCATAGGCTGGATTGGGAGGTTTTGGAGAGGGTTCACGAGTATTCGCGGTTCACGCATTATGAGCATCGGTTACATGAGCTCAACCCTGATGCCTTTGACATTCTTGGCGGGCTCGTCTTTATGATGCTTACACGGGACTATGCACCTTTAGAGAAGAGAATTGATGCTATTGCTTCCCGCTTGGAGCTTGCTCCGAGGTATCTTGAGGAGTTCCGTTCGCGGTTTGAGAAATCGAGTCCTGTGAAGCTTTGGACTGAGGTTGCTCTAGAATCAGCACAGGGCATAGGCGCCCTCTTTTACTTCCTGTTGCAAATTGCCAAAGGGCAGGTTTCAGAAAAAACCTATGGACGGCTGGGCAGAGCGGTTGAAATACTCATGCCTGAGCTTGAGAAACATCTGAAGTGGCTCAACAGTCTTCTTCCACGCAGTACTGCGGATTGGGCACTAGGCAGGGAAAAATACGAGACGCTCATCCAGCTTCGGGATCTAGGAATGACGTCTGAACAGATCCTAAAGCTGGGCGAAGACTATCTCAGAAAATTGAAGGCAGAGCGCGAGCGGCTGGCACAGCAAATATCTCCCGGCGAGACAGTAGAATGCGTACTGAAGAAGATTGAAGAGGATGCACCAAAGACTTTCGAAGAAGCCTTGGCTTCCACTGAAAAAGCCATGGAGGAGGCCAAAGAATTCGTGCAGAAGAAGGGTCTTGCGACAGTGTACCCTGAAGACAAGCTTTACGTTAGGGAGACACCGGCGTTTGTTGCGCCTCTCATTCCGTTTGCTGCTATGATGATGCCAGCAAAGTATGACAAGCCCCAGATAGGAATCTACGTGGTCACCAGGCCTAAGGATATCGCGAACCTAGGCAACCATCTGAACCATAGATCAATCAGAAACACCGCCGTGCATGAGGCTTATCCCGGACACTTTCTGCAAGGTTCTGTGTCTAATCGGCAGAGCATACTCAGGTTGTTGGGCAACGGAACTGAAACAGTGGAAGGCTGGGCTCACTACTGTGAGCAAATGATGGTAGATCAAGGTTTCATTCTAGACAAAGAGACGAAGCTTGTTCAAGTGAACGATGGGATATGGAGGGCTGTTCGCATCATCGTAGACGTTAAACTGTCGAGGGGCGAGATGACTTTCGATGACGCCGTTGACATGCTTGTTAGGGAGACAGGCATGTCCAAAGAAGCCGCAACTGCTGAAGTCAGACGGTACACTCAGACTCCAGGCTACCCGCTCTCATATCTCCTGGGGAAGCACTTAATTCTGCAGTTGAAACAAGAGATAAAAGAGAAAATGGGCAGCAAATTCACCGAGAAATTCTTCCATGACACTCTGACTGCCAATGGTTACCTGTCGTTGTCCTTGGTGAGAAAAATCTTCAAACAGAAAATGGAACAGGCAAAAAGCTAGCGCCAGATACCGTTTGGATGCTGTTACTTCCTAGGGTTCGTTCTCTGCACCGGTTGGCACCTGTTCGGCAGTAGCTTTCTTGGCTGTCAATTCTTCTGGCATTTTTGTGTTGTGGAAGTAGTTCCAGAAGAGCGCTATTGAAACAATGTAGAATAGTCCGGCGAAGAAGAAGGGTGCTGCTAGCTGTCCTATTCCGATCAAGTAGGCTCCGATGACGGTGCTTAAAGAGTTAGGCAGCCTCCAAAGGGCCGCGCTCACTCCGGAAGCTGCGCCACGTTCGTCTTCTGCCACCAGCCCCATTATCATAGATTGCTGCAAGGGGTTTGACATGTTCATCAGGAAAGCTCTCGAAGTGTAGACGACGCTGGCTGAGATGTAATCCGGGGACAACGGGGTTGTGAACATAAATATCGTCGAAGCAGCTTGAGTTACTACGATGGCCCTGACCAACCCAATCCTTCTAGCAAGTGGAGGCGCGGCCAAGGTTGCTACTCCAATCACCACGCTTGATATGCCTAGAATAGGCCCACTTATTGCATCAGAAATGTTGTATTGTCTATCTAACCATCTTGCCATCAGGGGAACTATCATGCCTGCTCCGAAGGCAATTATCGCACCTGCCACTACATATTTTATCAGAACCTTCTTAGATTTTCTGGGGAGCAGTTCCCTCATACCAGCTTTGGCTTTCTTCAAATTGCTTGACTCGCTGATTCTGAGCATGATGACAGTTGAGGCCAGACTGAGCAACGCTAGAATAACGTAGAGGAAAATGTGGCTATCCTTGACTGTGAAGCCGAAACTAGTGAATATGACTACAACTGCTATCATGAAACTTCCCAACCCGAAGGCTATGCTCTGCACGAAGCCAGAAAGAGAGAAAGCGCTATTCCTTCTTTCATTTCCAACCTTCTCGGCAAGCAGAGCGCTGGCTGAAGCGGCAAAGGCTCCCTCAGAAATTCCTTCAACGAGAGCAGCAATTATTAGTATCGCAGGATTTGTCGTCAAAGCGAAAACTGCTATTATGACACTTGCAAGTACATTGCCTACTATCAGAAGCACCCTTCTCCCGTATTTGTCAGCTGCAATGCCTAGAAGAATACTGGCAACGACCGCGGACACTCCCATGAGAGTTATCACACTGCCCATCAACACGTCGGATACCCCCTGAACAGCTGTGAGGAAATACGATATGTCCGCGTAGAACATTCCGTACGCGATTGAAGGAAAAATCGATGAGTATATCAGGTATTTTGCCTGCTTCGGCATGCCCCTGTAATCGTTGAACAATGAGTATATCCGATGTTTTGCCTGCCTCAGTTTGCCTCTGTAGTCTTTGGACATGGTTGGGCTGCTCCAGTTGCCGAAACGATAGGTTTTCTTGTATTTGACTTTTGCCACGTTCTTTTGGTTAACTCAGTCAAGGATCCGTCGAATTCTGCCTTTATTCAGCCTTGGAAAAATGCAGGCCTTTCGATGAATGCCTAGTCTGTTTCATTCTGTGTATTGTCGGTTACTTTTTCCCATCCTACTGCAGCTCGGGTTCCATTTGCGTTGTCCGCGAATATTCTTTTCTCCACTGTTCCACATCGAGGGCACTTCCTCTCTGCGCGCACGGATTTCTTGATTTTCGTAGTAGTCCCCGGCGCAAATCCAGGTTCTTTCCATTCAATCAACACTACTTCTCCATAGTTCTCCCATTTATGTAGCCCTAATCTACACAACAGCGGAGCCATTCAGTTCACTTCGGACTACGTTTTTCGCTCTCTAAGGCTTAATGTTAGAAGGTAATAGATAGAATGCCAGCATAAATATGCGTTTGTCTGTTGATTTCAGATTGAGGTTTTTTCTTTCGCATGATCCCCAGACCAGAAAGCCAAGATTAAGCACTCCTCAATAGGCGCATTGTGCCACGCCTCTAATGAACTGACCGAGGTTCGCCTAAGCTGTCAAGACCTCAGTTTCTGAGTATCAGAGTTGTTATGTTTCTCCGTGGAGCATGCCCAATAAGTGTCCCAGCACCTTCTCACCATCGGCGCGAAGACCGTTGTGCTCGTACTCATTTGTAACCCATAGCTTCATGCCGCGAATATTCCGAGCAGTTTCCTCTGACAGCGTTCGCTCGACATACATGTCGTTGTAGTAAATCGTCGCTGCGCATGGAACTGTGTTTGAGTTGAGGGTTGATTTGTCGTAAAGGCGCGGCCAACCGTCGTACGTTGCTAGAATCTCTGCACACTCTTTCAATGGTCGCAGATACCTGTACTCGTCGAACATCCAGGGATACACCATCTCGCCTGTGAAAAACACAGGTTGATCCTTGCTGATATCGAATTCGGGGTATTCCGTTCGGACACGATGTGCTGACCACTTGGACGCGGTTTCTTCGCAGTATGTCGGTTCTTGAAGAATCGCGTACAATGGATTGGTTTCGAAGGAAAACGAGTTCTCAAATCCCCGGAGGAAATTGTAACTGATCTGTCGGTCGGCTGTACTTTGAAGAAACGCTTTTTCGAGTAGATAATGGACTTGCTCGAAACCATTGCTCATCCCAAACGCCAAGCCGAGTTGCTGAAACCGACGTGGCGACAATCGATCTCCATCTGGCAGACTCACGTCATGAGAACCTAGGTAATTGATGATTTCCTTTGCCCGTTCGACATCTTCGGGATAACGCTCATAGTAGAGCTTATTCTTCTCGATTAGACGCAGGTAAGTTGCACGATATACATCGTCCAGTGGTCGATCCAGCGGCGGCAACCCACCGGTTATCATGGCTTCTCTCAGGCTCTCCGGGGCGAAGGATAGATAGTGAGTTGTGCAGAACCCCCCGTAGCTCTGCCCCAGCACACTCCATTTCTCCTCACCAAGGATTTCCCGTCGGATTAACTCAGCGTCTCGAACGATTGAATCAGCACGAAAACACGTCAGATATTCAGCCTGTTCCCTCGGCGTGGCAAAGTGGTTCAATGTCTGATAATTGATAGGGCTGCTGCGACCTGTCCCGCGTTGATCGAGCAATAGCACGCGGTACTCTTGAAGTGCTCTCTTTAACCAGCCGCTGTTGTTCTCAGGACGCGGGGCCTCCATACCGGGACCGCCTTGAAAGAAGACAAGCCACGGCAAATCGCTTTTTTCCTTGTCGCGCGCTGCGACCTCGCGGGCGAAGACCAGTATTCTTTCGCCACTGGGTTGCTTATAGTCCAAGGGTAGTTTGAATTCATGGTCAGTCAGCATGATGCTAGGAAGATAATGAGTACAAATGCGCATGCACACAACTCCTTGCAAACAGCCCGCAGTTCAAGGGTTACCTACGACTGAAGTAATAAACCTTGTACCAGAAAGTTGCAGAAGCCCAGAAAGTGTGCATGTTCATCTTGCATTGGATGATTAGGTTTATTACATTTTCAGCCCTAATCAGTGACGAATGCATGGTGATTGTGTTGAAGGATTACGATCTCATTGTAATCGGCACGGGGTCTGTCCTGGAAACAGTCAATGCTATGGAACGGGAAAACCCGCGCATGAGACTTGCTGTGATAGACAAGGACGAGCCTGGTGGAATTTGTCTAACTCGGGGCTGTATTCCTTCAAAGATCCTGTTGTACCCTGCTGAGCTCGTTAGAACGATTGAAACGGCGAGTGATTTTGGAATATCGGTCGACATGAAAAACGTCGACTTTCAAGCAGTTATGCAGAGGATGAGATCGCTTATCAGCGCGGACATAAGCGGGATGCGCCGAGGGCTCACTCACACCAAGAACTTGGATTACTACAAGGATGTTGCCGAGTTTGTTGCGCCATACACGTTGAAAGTCGGCAAAGAAACGATTAAGTCAAAGATGATTTTCCTATGCACGGGGTCAAAACCCGTAATCCCGCCGATTGAAGGCTTGGAGAACGTCAAATACCACACGAGTGACACCATTCTGAAGCTGGATCGCCTTCCCAAGAGTATGGCTGTAATCGGCGGCGGATACATCGCAGCAGAATATGGTCACTTCTTTTCAGCAATGGGATCAGAAGTCACGATAATCGGCAGAAATCGGCAGTTTATCCCAGAAGAAGAGCCAGAAGTGTCAGCCCTCGCAAAGAGAGAGCTGCAGAAACACATTACGATAATGACCGACCACGAAGTACACAGCGTTAAGAATGGTGCAGAAGGTAAAAAGAAACTAGACGCTGTCAACAGGCAGACTGGAAAAGACGTGGAGATAACCGCAGAGGAAATACTTGTCGCGTCAGGTAGAGGACCCAACACGGACATACTTCATCCAGAAAAGGCTGGAATAAGGACCGATGAAAAGGGATGGATAATCGTCAACGAATACTTGGAAACATCGCAGCCGAACGTTTGGGCCTTGGGGGACGCTGACGGGAGATACCTCTTCAAGCACGTGGCTAACTACGAAGCATTGATTGTTTATTACAACGCTGTTCAGAAGAGAGGAATCAAAGCTGACTATCACGCCGTGCCGCACGCTGTTTTCACCAGCCCGGAAATCGCAAGCGTCGGACTGAAAGAGAAAGAAGCCGTTGAGAAGTACGGCAAGAGCAACCTGCTAATCGGAGTACAACGATACGAAGACACTGCTAAAGGGTTGGCAATGGGCGTAAAAGACTACTTCGTCAAAGTCATATTCGAGTCGACGACGCTGAAAATCTTGGGCGCCCACATCATCGGGCCCTACGCCTCCGTGCTTATCCAAGAAATAATAAACCTGATGTATACTCCAACTCAAAGCGCTGAACCGCTAATCGAAGGGATGCACATCCACCCAGCTCTGAGCGAGGTTGTGCAGAGAGCCGTCGCCTTCCGCATGCCTGTGGATCAGTACCATCACATGATGGAAGAACACTACGGCCTTCGTGCGGAATAAAGGGGGCGGTTTTGTCTCTTCAGCTCTTTGGGCAGTATTTCAGTAGCTCCTCAAAGAGCTTCGTAAGTCTAGGCTCCTGTCTGGCCAGGTCCATGGTTGTGATTATTCCAATGAGTTTGTTGTCTTGCACGACTAGCAGCTTTTTGACTATTTTTCTGGCCATAAGCTTTGCTGCTTCTTCTAGACTAGCTTCTTTTCCAATTGTAACGAGGCTTGTTGACATTACGTTTCTTGCAGTCAAAGTGGCTGGAATGAGCTCCGGTTGAAGTACTTTGGTCAAGATGTCCTTGTGAGTTATCAGCCCGATGGGTCTCTCCTTCTGAACGACAACTACGCTGCTTATGTCAAACTTTATCATTGTGGCAAGTACTTCTTGCATGCTCGTGTCTTCCCTGACGACCTTAACGTTACGGGTCATCACTTCTCCAACGGTCAACATTCCTGCCATCTAAAATCCCTTCACGACATATTCTGAACCTAATTACGCACACAGCTTATATAAAAAAGAATCTTTACCATGGCGGCGCACGATACACAATACTTCAATAGCTGCCTCTTCGAAAGAGTGCAATCGACGGGCTGTAGTGGAATAGCAATTCTTAAATTACGTTTCGGAGCAACTGTAATGAGTGATTTTCATGAAGGCTTTCATTTCAGTCGATCTCGAAGGCATGCCTTATATCGTCATTTCCGGCCACTTGAATCTTAAGGGTCCGTTGTATGATGAAGCAAGAAGAATAGCTACGAAGATTACGCTGATTGCTGCCGATGAATTGAACAAAAACGGTTTTGACAAAATTGTTATCGCTGACAGTCACGGACCTATGGTCAACATTCTGATAGATGACTTGCCTGAGTGCGTGGAAATCGTAAGAGGCTATCCTCGTCCATTAAGCATGGTCGCGGGGATTGAAGGCTGCAAAGCAGCCATGTTTCTGGGATACCACGCCAAATTCGGGACTCCAAAATCCACGTTTGACCACACCTACAGTGGTGCAAGCATAAACCGCGTGGAAGTGAACGGATTAGCCGTCAGTGAATTTCTCCTCAACGGGTACGTTGCTGGAGAGTTAGGCGTTCCAGTCATGTTGGTTGCCGGTGAAGCTCAGTTGTTAGAAGATGATGTCAAGAAAAACGCGCCTTGGGCTGAGACTGTGGCGCTAAAAACCTCCATGAGCCGGCTTTCAGCCAAAAGTGCTAGCATGATAAGTATAGAGAAAGAATTGCGAAGAGCCGTCAAAAAAGCCGCAGCTGCACAGAAGAACGGCAAAGTCGAATTGTTGGTTCCCAAGAAACCTGTGAAAATGGCCATATACTTTCTGGCAAGCCAATTTGCTGACGCTGCTGAGCTGCTGCCAAGTGTGAAAAGAATCGACGGTTTGAGGGTCGAGTACACTGCCAAAAACATGGTTGAAGCATACAAGACTTTTGAGCTTCTGGTTCTTGCATCCAGCGGTGTGCAGGCGCTGATGGAAGGCACCAGATAGCAATGCTCTTCGTGCCGTCAATGAAAACGCAAAATCCGTTCTCCCATTTTTGCAGACTGGAAGCCTCAATCGAAAACGATAAGAGCGGTCTGCACTGAAGAGTTAATTACGGAGCAAATTTGCTGATGAAATTCTGTTTCGTCAATGCTGGTCCAAACCCTGATATCGATGAGCGCGAAGCGAAAAAATCGCTGGGCGCTTGGCCTCCTCTCGGAATCTTGTATCTCGCCGCGGTGCTTGAGGAAAAAGGCGTTGAGGTCACCGTCTTGGATCAGGCAGCAAAAGGCCTTACGATAGAAGAGACTGTGAAATGGGTTAAAGCGGCTAACCCGGACATTTTGGGTTTTTCAACATTCGCAACATCAGGCCGTACAGCCGCACTGATAAGTCAAGAGGTGAAAAAGGAAAACCCGAACGTCACGGTCGTGTTTGGGAACCACTACGCCACGTTCAACCCGGAACGGGTTCTGCGGAAATATCCCGCGGTCGATATTATCGTGCGTGGAGAAGGAGAACGAACAGTCGTCCAACTAGTAGACTGCCTCAAGCATGACGGGAGACTCAAAGATGTCCTTGGGATCAACTTCAGAACCGAAGACGGAGTGGCCTCCACGCCAGATAGTCCACTGATAAAAGACTTGGACAGTCTTCCTTTTCCAGACCGCTCACTCGTAGATGAGGACTATCATTCCGTCATGGCAGGAGCAAACGTGGCGCCGAGGAAGTTCACCAGTGTCGTTTCTTCACGCGGCTGCGTCTATCGATGTCGATTCTGCTCCTGCACACAGTTCGCTCAAAGCAGGTGGAGACCAAGATCTGTTGAGAACACGATGGAAGAACTCAGTTTTCTTGCTTCTGAGGGTTACAAGCAGTTCATCTTCGTGGATGACAACTTCACAGCGAATCCTAAGAACGTCATCAGGCTCTGCAGGGAGATGAGAAAGGAAAAGCTGGACATGGAGTGGATATGCGAAGGAAGAGTTGACAATGGCTCTTACGAGATGTTCTGGGAAATCGCCAAAGCAGGCTGCAGAATCCTCTATTTCGGTATAGAAAGCGCCAACCAAAGGATCCTTGACTACTACAACAAAAGGATAACGCCTGAACAGTCAAGGAAGGCCGTACAAACGGCGAGAAAAGCAGGAGCCGATATAATAGTCGGATCGTTCATCGTCGGTGCGCCAGACGAAACCAGAGAGGAAATCCGTAACACGATAGAATTTGCAAACAATATCCCGATAGACATACCTCAATTCAACATATTGGGAGTTTTCCCTGGGACAGAGCTTTGGGACGAATTTGAAGCTAAAAGTCTTCTGAAAGGCGGCGATTACTGGGAGACGGGAATCGCTGTCTCAGAGATTTGTCCAACAGCTGTGCCCAACAGCGAAATAAGGCAAATGGTTCACGCCGGCTTCTACCAATTTGCACGGCGACCGAGTTTCCTTTCAAAACAAGCAGCAAGGCTGGTTAGAAGTCCCTATCGCTTCAGAACCATGCTACACAACCTTACTCGGCTGGGCGGAATCATAGAAGACCTCAGAACCGTCACATAAGTTCTGGGTGAAGTCGCTACAATATGGTATTCCAGTTCATCCTCTCCAGCTGACCTCATAGGACGGGCTTATGCTGCAAGAGTCTGCATGACTGCCAAGAAGACGAAACAATAAGTGGATTGAACCTTCTCCATTTTTCTGGCTTTGTTTTGCAACAAGTGCTGAAATGAGGGTGCCTTTTCAAGTGCAAACTCTTAAAAATCGGAATTGCGTTAGGGCGAGGTATGGAGAAGTCAGTTGGAGAGGCAAAGGGACTTGTTAGCAGCGAGGCTGCGAAGAGACTTGAGCAGGTTGGGCCAAACCGGCTTGTCAAACCGTGGACGGTGAGCTTCCTCGGCATCGCCAAGGAAGAAGTAGTTGAACCAATGATACTTCTACTGCTCGTCGTTGGTGTGGTCTACGCGATTATTGGAGGTTGGCAGGATGCTCTGACAATCTTCAGCATTATCTTCGTGCTGGTTTTCGTTGAAATCTGGAACGAATATCGCGCGAAGAAGGCGATATCTGCACTTTCTGAGCTGGCGGCTCCGAAGACCAGAGTCGTGCGAGACGACATGATAGTTGAGGTTGAAACTGAGAAGGTGGTTCCGGGCGACCTTCTGGTCTTTACAGAGGGCACCAGAATTGCAGCTGACTGTAGACTTGACGTGGCCTATGACATCCAAGTTGACGAGTCAGTCTTGACAGGCGAATCCCTTCCACAGGAAAAGAAGGTCGGAGACGAAGTGTATGCTGGAACCTTGGTCGTCTCAGGCGAAGGAAAGGGAGAAGCACATGCCACTGGCAAAAACACTAGATTTGGCAAGATATCCCTCATGGCCCAAGCTATCAAACCTCCGAAAACACCATTACAATTGTCGATGAAGTCGCTCTCGAAAACTCTGGCTTACGTTGCAATATTCTTCAGTGTGATAATACCTGTCATAGGCGTTGTGCGTTTGGGTCCGCAGAATCTCACCGAACAGAACGTTGCGCAGCTGATTCTGACGGGGCTTGCCCTAGCGTTTGCAGCCATTCCGGAGGAGCTGCCAATCATAATTACTATGATACTGGGACTAGGCTCGTATAGACTCTCAAAGAAAGGCTTTCTAGTGAAAAAGCTCAAAGCTGCAGAAACTCTGGGCGACGCGACGGTCATAGTCACCGACAAGACAGGAACGATTACAGAGAATAGGATGCAAGTTGCTCAAGTATATCCTCATAAGGAAGAGGCCAAAGCGCTTGAAGCAGCTACGGCTGCCTTGACTGAAATGTCACTGTCGCCCACTGATAGGGCGATTCTTGAAAAGGCCCGCGAACTGGGGCTAAAGACAAGTTACGGAAACATTCTCCGAGAACGCGGTTTTGAGACAAACAAACGAACCAAATCCGTCTTGCGTAAGAGAAATGGTAGCCTGTTCCTCTCCTCTATTGGAGCGCCTGAAGAAGTATTGGGTTCAACAAGCAAGAATCGACCTTTTGATAAAGAGCTCAGAGAAGAAACGGCGAAAGGAAGAAGAGTAATTGCCGTGGCAGGCAAAGCAGTTTCTGCCGAAGATGCAGATTTATCTTTTTCAGAGTTGGAAAAAAACTGGGACTTCGTCGGTTTGGTCTCCATTGAAGATCCCCCGCGTCAAGGTGTCAAGGAAACTATAGAGTCCATCAACAAAGCGGGCATCAGGACGATAATGGTAACCGGTGACCACCCACAAACCGCCGCCTACATCGCCAAGAGCGTCAGCATTCCCTCAGAGAAAGTTTTGACTGGGGGCGAGATCCAAGGACTTTCTGATGAAGATATGCAGAAAGTCGTTAAAGAAACCTCAGTGTTTGCAAGAACGACTCCAGAAGACAAGTATCGACTAGTTAAGGCGTTGCACGCAAACAACGAAGTTGTTGCGGTTACTGGCGACGGTGTCAACGACACGCTGGCTCTGAAGGGAGCCGACGTTGGCATCGCGATGGGCGTTAAAGGCACCGATGCTGCTAGAGAAGCAGCGGATGTTGTGTTGACTGATGACAACTTCGTGAATATTGGGCAGGCGGTCTTCGAAGGCCGCAAGTTCTTTGACAACCTCAGAAAAGGCCTGAAATACTACTTAGCGGTAAAAGCTGCACTCATATCCATCCTTTTCATACCCTCGGCCCTCGGCCTTCCACTGCCCCTTGCCCCGATTCAGATAATTGTACTCGAACTCTTCATGGATCTCGCCGCCTCCGCTGGGTTCGTCACCGAGCCCCCTGAATTGACGATTTTCAGCCGAAAACCAAGAGATCCGAAAGCAAGATTCCCAGATTCAAAGATGATAGTCGACCTTGCAATATGTGCAGCACTCCTCTTTTCAGCAGTGATGCTGGCATACTCCTATGCGCTTTGGAACTTTGGCGTAACCCAAGTCGTTGAAATACAGACTTTCGCCTTCTCTGCTTGGATAATGGGACACATATTCCTCGCCTTCGTCATGCGCTCGGAAAACGAACCGCTCTACGTTTTGGGCCCCCTGTCAAACAGGATTATGGATTTGTGGGCAATTCTAGCCTTTTCCTTCCTCTTCATTGCAGTCGCCGTACCCGCAGTAGGTGTTCAACTCAAGCTTTCAACGCTCACGGCTAGCCAGTTTGGCTTGATCCTAGCATTCGCCATTTTGCCCATCATTTGGCGGGAAATTGCGAAGCTCTTGACATTTGGACGGAGTCGAAATAGAAATTAATGCACAAGCCAGCTCAGATGCAGGTGACGGGCGGCCGTCTTCCTTATTTTGACCGCCATTTCAACAATACGCTTGCCACAAAAATCGCCATGCCAGAGAAAACCACCATGGGTCCAGATAGAACATTCAAATAGCTCGATAACAAGACTCCCGAAGACGCACTGATCGCACCGAACACTGAACTCATTAATGAGTATCTGAGTAGGTTTGAGCTAACGTTCTTAGCGGACGCAGCAGGGACCGCAACCAAAAATCCGACCAACAGGCTCCCAACGATTTTTATGCCCGTGGCTACGACAAGCGAGACCAGAAGAAGATACAGGAGATCTGCCCTAGAAACATTGATGCCTTTTGAGATTGCCAGATCTTCAGAAATCATTCCTAGGACAAGTTTGTCATAGATCATCTTTGTGAGAATAATGGCTATTATAGAGATGATTACTGCCTCTATAGTGTCCACGAGAACCACGCTGCCAATGTCCCCAAAAAGGGCTTCGAGTAAGTCAAACTGATTAGGTATCAGATATATCCCTGCTGCCAGAGCTAAGGCGAAAGTTGCTCCCACAATGGCTTCAAAAGACAACTTCGTGACCTTTCCCAAGTCCCAAATGATGATTGCCGAGACAAAAAGAACAGCGAAGGCTCCCAGCCACGTTGGAAACTGGAACCGAATCCCTAGTGCAAGCCCAAGCAACGCTACATGCGACATCGCATCGCCGACGAGCGCCATTTTTTTCAGAACCATGAGAGAGCCCAGGTAACCCGCTGAAACACCCACTGCAATTCCTATTGGCAAAGTGAGTAAGAGCGTGTCTAACATGAGAAAGCTTCTACCTCTGTGGTGCTCCGGCGCAGACAGTTTCGCCGTAAAGCGTTCTTTGAACGGCTGGATTCATTATTTCTTTGGACTCTCCGAAAAACGTCACGCACTTGTTCAGGGCCAGCAGATAGTCTGAATACTCGTTGACTATATGCACGTCATGGGTTATCAGGAGTATCGTCATTTTTTCATTCTTTTTCAGCTCGTTGAGCATAACAAAAATGGGCTCTTCACCCCCAATGTCGACGCCAGTCGTTGGTTCGTCAAAAAGCAACACGTTTGGATTATCAATTAAGGCCCACGCAATCAACACTCGCCGTAGCTGTCCGCCTGACAGGATGCCCAGAGGCTTCTTGGAAACCTCTTCCGCATCAAGCTTGACTGCCTCAAGACAGTTTGCGACATCTCGTCCGTTCCTGAACGACAAGAATTCTTCCACGGAAATGGGAATATCGCTCACAGCAATGTTTTGGGGGACATAGCCTATCTTCACTTTCTCCTCCCATTCGACCTTCCCCTCATACGGCACGAGGTTCAGCAAAGCTTTGAACAAGATTGTTTTACCTGCACCATTTGGGCCCAGTACGGCCAAGCTTGTTCCTTTCTTGACCTTGAAGTTTACTTTTTCCAGAATCGTCTGGTTTTGAAGTCGCACGCAGAGATTCGACACTCTTAATATGAAGTCATTGCTGTTTTCCATAGCCAACGAGCTCATTTCGAACTAGAAGTGAGCATTGTCAATATAGGCTTTGTCGATGTAATAGTAGGAGTAGAGGCTGCCCAGACTGAACCCGCGTAGCCATTCCACTGTCTTCTCAACTTTAGGAAAGGGCGAGCCCAATAGCTTCAGGATTGCCAACCCATAGTGGGTGTCTTGTGCGTTGGAATCGTTTTCTTCCACAAAGGTGTACCCGCCATCCACGTTTTGGGGGGATGTGATAGTTGACGACTTCTTTCATCAATGATCTGTCATCGGCCAGAATTCTCGTCGGAATGAATTCCTTCATTGCTAAACACTTCGATTCCTGAGCTTTGGCTAGCCTGAAGTTAATCAGTACTTGCAGTCTATCGATCGGAATGGAACATTAATAGATATATATTCTCAGCAGGCAGTGTATTTGTCAAGGTGTCAGCATTGCCCCTTCCGCTGGTAGATCGGTCCCCGCAACAGATAGAGCAGAGAATCAGAAGAAAAGTTGAAGCGTTGAAGGATGTAAAAGGGATCCGCCATGTTACTGTGCGTCTTAGCGCCAAAAGACTTGATGTGAATATTCATGTCTTCTTGGACAACAATATCATTGGTGAAGGTGGACACAGAATCGCTTCTGACATTGAGAAAGAAGTTCGAACCCTATATCCTCACGCCAGAATTTCTATAGACACAGAACCTGTAAAGCCTGAAGGCGAAAGCATCTGGAAGGCAGTTAAAGATGCTGCTGAAGGAGCATCAGGCTCGAGAGGCGCTCACAATATACACATTCAGACAGTTGACGGGAAACTCTACGTAGACCTTCACCTTGAGGTTAGTGCGAACATGACTGTGAAGCAGGCACACGATGTTGCCGACGAAGTTGAAAAAAAGATAAAGGCAGTCCACGGAGACGTTTCTGGAGTAACTGTCCACATCGAGTCCGCATCAGAGCGTATTTCAAAGGAACTAACGGGCGTCGAGACCGAACTTGAGTCGTTCATCGAGGATGTTGCAAGACAATTCCCTGAAATCAAATGCGTCAACGATATCAGTATTCGGAGATTCGGCGACATACTCCATGTCGTCCTCAAGTGCCGATTCGACTCAAAACTGACCATAAAGGAGGCGCATGAGATTTCAAGCAAGCTCGAGAGCGACATCAAGAAAGCTTACCCCCAGATAGCAAGAATCGATATACACGAGGAACCAGACTGATCCCATGCATCAGTCCAACGTGGTACATGAGAAACCTGACGCAACGCCTAAATACGCGCTTCTAGTATAGGGAAAAAGCTTGCGAATTTCAAGAGGACCATGCTTGAGGCGGATTCAAGAATACGTCAAAGGAGAATACTGTAAAGAGCGAAGTAGATTATTGGTCTACTCCTGCTATTGACGTCTACAAATCTCTTCAGTCGAGCGAGCAGGGACTGACCGAACAGGAAGTTCAACGCCGTATCAAAATCCACGGCCTGAACGAGCTGGCTGTTCACGCCTTCAGCAGGGCGCAAGTTCTTCTCAGACAGTTCAAGAACCCCATATTCGCCATTCTCGTCGCTTGCGCTGCCATTGCAGGTTCTTTTGGGGAGCCTGACCAGTCAATAGTAATAGCCCTAATGATAGTCATTGCCGTTGTCCTGGGGTTCTACAACGAGTACAAAGCAGAGAAGACCGTTCAGGATCTTCGGCAGGCCGTGTCTATCAAAGCTATGGTGATTAGAGACGGAAAGTCCTATCAAATTGATTCGAAACTGCTGGTTCCAGGAGATTTAGTCTCCGTTTACGTCGGTGACCTTGTCCCCGCAGACATGAGAATCGTGAAATCAAAGGATCTTGAGACCAACGAGTCCGCATTTACGGGAGAATCATTTCCAGTCGAGAAAACGGCTGACGAACTTGACATTCAGAACCCTACGCCTCAGCAGTTGACGAACTACTTGTTCATGGGCTCTGCAGTGGTTCGCGGAAGTGCTCGGGGCCTCGTGGTCTCCACTGGCAAATGCACCAAGTTGGGGGAAATATCAAGGAGTTTGACCCGCGCCCATCCTGAGACTGGGTTCCAAAAAGGGGTCAAAAGCTATGGGAACATGCTTCTTGGCTTCACTCTTGTTCTCGCGGTCTCGATTTTTTCGTTGAATGCGGTGATCGGCCATGACCTTGTTTGGTCTTTGACTTTCTCCCTTGCAATCGCCGTGGGGTTGGTGCCTGAGCTAATGCCTGCTATCGTCACAATCAGTCTTTCGCAGGGAGCGAGGAGAATGTCCAACGTGAAGGTTGTCGTAAAACGGTTGGTCTCGATTGAAGATTTCGGCAACATGAATGTTCTTTGTACCGACAAGACTGGGACGCTTACTGAAGGAAAGATAGCCCTTAAGGATGTTTACCCGCTTGGCGAAGAAAAGGATCACAAGCTTCTGACCTATTCACTGTTGTGCAATGCTGCGGTAATAGGAGAGAACATTGTCGGAAATCCGATGGACGTTGCAATATGGGAATATGCCAAGCAAATTAGCGCGCAAAGCGATGTAGAGCTTTACGATAAGGTCGATGAGGTTCCTTTCGACTATCAAAGGCGGATGATGTCCGTCGTCGTAGGGAAGGATGATGAATACACTCTGATCAGCAAGGGCGCTCCAGAATCAGTTTTCAGCAAGTCTAAGTCTGCAAATGTGGGCGGAAATATCGAATCAATAACAGACGTTCAGAAGGCAATAAATGACAAATTCTACAATCTTTCAGGACTTGGCTACCGCATTCTCGCAGTAGCCTATAAGAGCGTTGAACGTAAGACTTCCTACTCTGTTGAAGACGAGAAGGATCTCACTCTTCTTGGCTTCCTCATATTCACAGACCCACCCAAGAAAGATGCTCACGAAGCGTTCAACAAGCTCAACGACATGGGAGTAGCAGTCAAGATTCTGACGGGAGATAACGAACTCGTTGCAAAAACAATCTGTGAGGACCTGAAGATTCCGGTCAAGAAAGTTGTGGTCGGCTCAGATTTAATGGGGATGAACTGGAACGAGATTAGGGCAGTCGCTGATGAAGCCACGATTTTTGCAAGAGTCACGCCTGAGCAGAAACTCGACATAATCAAGGCCCTGAAGGCCAACAAGCATGTCGTAGGCTTTCTCGGAGATGGCGTGAACGACGCTCCAGCTCTCTATGAGGCCGACGTAGGAATATCTGTCGACACAGCAGTAGACGTGGCGAAAGAAGCTGCCGACATCGTGCTGCTAGAGAAGGATCTCCTCGTGCTTGCCAACGGCATAAATGAGGGACGGAAGATATTCGGCAACACCATGAAGTACATTCTGATGGGAACCAGCTCGAACTTTGGCAACATGTTTAGCGCTGCTGCTGCGTCGGTTTTTCTTCCGTTTCAACCTATGCTGGCATCACAAATTCTCTTCATGAATCTCCTCTACGACATTTCGAACATGACATTGCCAACGGACAATGTTGATGAGGAATACATCAAATCGCCAAAGCGCTGGGACATGAGCTTCGTGAGGAAATTCACTCTTTTCTTCGGTCCATTCAGCTCACTGTACGACTTCCTAACTTATGGCATAATGCTTTTTATTTTCAACGCCCAAACAACCTTGACCCAGCCAATTTTCCAAGCTGGATGGTTTGTAGAATCATTCTGGACAGAAGTATTGGTCATGTTCGTCATCAGAACCAGACGCATACCTTTTTTCACAAGCCGTCCCGGAAAATGGCTTGCGCTGCTCACGTTATCATGCGTGGCTTTCGGGACAATACTTCCCTTCACCGTTCTTGGCAGCTTCATGGGGTTCGCTGCGCTTCCGCCAGAGTATTGGGTACTCTTAGTGCTTATGGTAGCGACGTACCTCGTTCTAGTTGACGCGGGTAAAGTGTTCTTCTACAAAATATGCAAATTCTAAAGGAGGACGAATGAACATGCCTGATATTGGACTGTTTGCTTGGTGGGCTTTGAGCATAAGTTGCAGCATTATATTCCTTACTTTGATTAGCATCTATCTCTACATTGACAGCAAGTCAAGACGCAGAGAGACCGTTCAGAAAACAGTTAAGAAGCGTGATTCGGCTAGACTAGTCAAGAGCTTTGCTTTTGTGTGGGTTTTGCTCGGTCTTCTTGTCTTCTATATTTTCTCAATCCAGCTAGGTGCAAGTGTTCAGACTGAAGTTGTCTTTGCAGTAGGTAACATCGTCGTAGAAGTCCTTCTTGTGCTCTACTTGCTGAGGAACAGAGAACAAAAGTTTGAGCAGACATGATGCACGCACATGATCGGGGTGTTTGTCTAGAACCTCAGTCTGTGGCTTTTTGGTTTGACGTTCTGGTCAAATTCCTTTGCCAGCTCCTCAAGCAGCGTTTTCTGTTGCTGCGTGAGCCTTTCAGGCACTACAATGTCCATTCGTATTAACAGGTCGCCTCTTCCATAACCTCTGAACCTTGGCATCCCCTTACCCTTCAGCCTGACGATCTCCCCTGGTTGAGTCCCCTCACGGATGTCCACGTCAACGTTCCCATCAAATGTGGGCACTGAAACTCTTGCGCCGAGGGCTGCTTGAGGAAAACCTATTTTCAGGTTGTACAGCAGGTCGTCTTCGTCTCTCTTGAAGTAGTGATGAGGTGCAACGTGAATCAGCACGTAGAGGTCTCCGGGAGAATCGCTTTCTGGGGACATTTCTCCTTGCCCTTGGAGTCTGAGTTGGTATCCTTCGTCGATGCCTGGCGGCACTTTCACGCTTATGTTCCTGTCCTTCCGCATTAGGCCCAAGCCTCGGCATTTTGGGCAGGGTGAGTCAATGATTTTCCCTTTTCCTCTGCATGTGGGGCACGGTACGACTTGTACGAATGTTCCGAAGCTGCTCCTGTTGACTCTCTGAATTCTTCCGGCGCCTCTGCAGTTGGGACATGTCTTTGCCGACGTCCCTGGGGCGGCTCCTGTGCCTCCGCACAGGTCACACTTCTCCGTTCTCTTGAACCCGATTTCTTTCTCTGTTCCATGCGCCGCTTCTTCCAGAGTTATCTCCAAATCGTAGGCAAGGTCTCTGCCTCTTGAAACTCTTTCTTCGAAGTCTCGTTGACCGAAAACTGTGCTGAACAGATCGCTGAACCCGAAGCCGAAACCTAGGTCCCTGAATATGGAGTCGAAGTCTGCGCCTCTGAAAATGTCCTCGGTCGTGTAGCGTTGATCGAATCCCGTGTGGCCTAATGTGTTATACTGTTTTCGTTTCTCCGGGTCCGACAGCACGGCGTAGGCTTCAGATATCTCCTTGAACTTTTCTTCAGCTTCAGGCGACTTGTTCCTGTCAGGGTGATACTGCATCGCCAGCTTTCTGTAGGCATCCTTGATCTGGTCTACGGAGGAGGTTCTTTCAACGCTAAGAACTTCGTAGTAATCTCTCTTGCTCGCCATCGTTCTACCATCAGATCAAAGATTCGCAGTATTCTCAACGCACTTTGAAGAGCTTACTTCACCTTATAATCTTCAGAGTCAACGACTTTTCCGCCGCCTGGTGATGGTTCCTCGCCGCCTGGCGGAGCTTGCTGTTTTGCTTGTTGTGCGGAGGCCTGCTGATAAACGGCTGTTCCCACGTCCTGAAGTACCTTGGTCAGCTCTTCAGAGGCTGCCTTAATCTTGTCCAAATCGCTGCCTGCCAATGCGTCTCTCAGGGCTGAAACGGCTGTGTCTATCTTGCTCTTCTGTTCTTGTGAGATCTTTTCTCCAAGATCTTTCTTCGTTTTCTCAGCGGTGTACATGAGGTTATCCGCGTTGTTTCTCAACTCGGCTTCTTCGCGTTTCCTCTTGTCCTGTTCAGCGTACTGCTCAGAGTCTTTTGTCAGTCTCTCTTTTTCTTCCTTTGACAACTTTGTTGAGGCCGTAATCGTGATTCTTGCCTCTTTGCCAGTGCCCAAATCCTTGGCTGTAACGTTGAGTATGCCGTTTGCGTCTATGTCAAAAGTAACCTCTATCTGCGGGACGCCTCTTGGAGATGGTGGTATCCCTTCTAGGTTAAACATGCCTAAGGACACGTTGTCAGTCGACATTGCGCGTTCCCCTTGGAGTACGTGAATCGTTACGGCTGTTTGGAAGTCTGCCGCAGTGGTAAATATCTGGCTTCTCCGCGTGGGGATAGTTGTGTTCTTCTCCATTATTTTCGTGAATATGTGGCCTAGTGTTTCAACGCCGAGCGATAATGGTGTGACGTCGAGTAGCAGCAGATCCTTCACTTCTCCCGTGAGTACTGCTGCCTGTATTGCGGCGCCGACTGCAACGCACTCCATTGGATCTACACCTCTCTCGGCTGGCTTGCCCATTATTTGCTCCACAAACCTTTGCACAAGAGGCATCCTTGTCATGCCTCCTATGAGGATTATCTTGTCAATGTCATGTGGCGTTAGCTTCGCATCTTCAAGGGCCCTTACGATCGTGCGCTCTGTTTTCTGGACTATTGGCTGGGCTAGTCCCTCAAGTTTTGCTCGGGTTAGCGTTATGTGCAGGTGTTTTGGTCCGGAAACGTCAGAATGCAGGAAGGGCAGGTCAATGTCTGTTGTCATCAACGTCGACAGTTCTATCTTTGCTTTCTCAGCTGCTTCTTTCAGCCTTCCGATGGCGGTTTTGTCGCTGGCTAGGTCGACGCCTGTCTGTCTCTTGAATTCTTCGAGGAGATAGTCCATTACCGCCCTGTCCAAGTCTGTGCCGCCGATCTGAGTGTCGCCGCTGGTGGACAGTACTTGGAAGACTCCTTTTCCGAAGTCCATCACTGTGACGTCATGGGTGCCTCCGCCGAAGCTGAATACGAGTATTTTCATCTCTTTCTGGACCTTGTCGACTCCATAAGCGAGGCAAGCTGCCGTGGGCTCGTTTATTATTCTTGCAACTTCGAAGCCTGCTATTTCTCCTGCGTCCTTTGTGGCTTGTCGTTGATTATCATTGAAGTGTGCTGGCACCGTTATGACTGCCTTCCTCACGGGGACTGCTAGGTAGGTTTCAGCATCTTTCTTTATCTTCTGCAGAATGAATGAGGATATCTGCTGTGGGGTGTACTCTTTTCCGTCTATGTTGACTTTGTAATCTGTCCCCATCTTTCTCTTTATCTCGTATACGGTTCCTTCAGGGTTTGCGGTTGCCTGTCTCTTCGCAGACTCGCCTACCAAAAGTTGGCCCTCTTTTGTGAAGGCCACGACCGAGGGGAACATTTTTCCTGCCATCGTAGGCCCTTCAGCGCTCGGTATCACCGTTGCTCGTCCGTTCTCATATATTGCAGCGGCCGAGTTTGTTGTTCCTAAATCTATGCCGAGTATTTTTTCTCCGGCCTTAACATTGCTCATCTGATTTCATCTCCTCATGTGATTTTGAAGGTTTCACCATAACCTTAACGACGCTCGGTCTAATCACTTTTTCCCCCTTGGTATAACCTTTTCGCATTTCCTCAATAATCGTGCATCCTTCCACACCTTCTTTCTCTGTCTTAGCAACAGCATTATGCATCGAGGGATCGAAAGGTTTGCCGACACACTCTATGGGAGAGACCCCCTCATTTTCGAGCACTTTCCTCAGCTTCTTCAAGGTCATATCCACACCTTGAGTCACGGCTTCTGTGGAGTTTGAGGAGGAGCGACCCGACTTAACAGCCAACTCCAACTCGTCAACGACATCTAACAACTCGAGGATTAGAGGCTCAGTGCAGTATTTCTTCACTTCCTCCATCTGTCGATCATACCTTTTCTTCAAGTTTTCAATGTCGGCCTGTGCATACCTCAATCTCGTAAGATGCTCTTCTGAACGCTTCTTCTCCGCATCTAAAGCACGCTTAAGCTCCTCTATCTGCTCAGCATCTTTTTGTGGTTCCCTTTGCTCTTCACTCATTGAAGCCTCTCCATTTCACAAGTAGATTCTTAGCGTATCCAAACAAAAATATATACTTCACCCTAGCCACGATGGCTCAACACACATTCGTTTTTTGAGCACATACAAATTTCAAAAACATTCTTGGGAAAAAGAAAATGGGTCACCTCTTGGCCATCAGTTCTGTCAGAGCGATCAAACTCGCAATCAATCCTCCGATAAGTTTCCTTGTTTTCTCGTCTCTTAATCTGCCACCCGCATCGAGCTTCTCCGGCGCGTAGCTCACCATGACCTCCGGCCTATTGACAGCATACATGTTCAGGAAGACGAAGCACTGCCGCAGGTGATACTGTGCCCTCGCCGTGCCTAACATCCCAGTGGATGCACCCATTATGGCCACAGGCTTGCCCTCGAATGCGTTATCACTGTACGGCCTCGAACCCCAATCAATCGCGTTCTTCAACACGCCAGGAATAGAATAGTTATACTCCGGCGTAGCAATCAACAACGCATCCGCAGCCTTAATCTTGCTCTTGAACTCCGTCACCCTCGTGGGCGGCTGACCCTCAAAGTCTTGGTCGAACGGAGGAATCCCCTCAAGATCAAACACCTCAAAAACCACATCCTTCGGCATCACCTCAGCCGCAGCACGCAACAACGCTTTGTTATACGACCCTTTCCTCAAACTCCCAGCAAAACCAAGAATCCGAACAGGCCGAGGCATGATCAGCAACTCAGACAACCCAAACTTAAATCAGTTTCCACCCACCCCCAAACAAACGCAACCTCAAACACACCATGCCAAACCAACATGGACGGTTTGAGGCTCAAAAAATCACGGACTGAGAATTCAAAAGCAGAGACCTCGAAACCCAACATCAAACCTTCCTCCACACTATCACATCGATAACTTCTGCAAGCAAGTGCATACAGCTCCAAGAGACCACAGACAGCAGAGCCGTTCAGCCGAGACATTGCCCTGCTAGTTGAACGTGAAGGCTGAGGGGCATATCTTGTTGAGAACGCACATGTCGCATTTGGGCTTCCTGGCCACGCACACGTTCCTGCCAAGGGTGATGAGCAGGTCGGTGATTTTCATCCAATCCTTCTTGGGCACGATTCGCATCAGATCCTGTTCAATCTTGTCTGGATCCTCGTTGTCCGTCAGCCCGAGGCGGCTGGAGATCCTGCGCACATGCGTATCCACGGCTATCCCCTCGACGACGCCATAAGCGTTTTGCAACACAATGTTGGCCGTTTTTCTGGCCACGCCTGGCATCTGCACCAATTCCTCCATCGTCTCCGGCACCTGACCGTTGAACTTCTCAACGATCATTTGCGCCGACTGTTTGATGTTTTTGGCCTTGTTCCTGAAGAAACCCGTCGGCCTCACATCCCTTTCAAGAACCGCCAAATCCGCCTTCGCATAATCCTTTACACTCCTGTATTTCTTGAACAGCGTCTCAGTCACCCTGTTCACCCTCTCGTCCGTGCACTGAGCTGACAAGATTGTGGCGACGAGGAGCTCGAAAGAATCGCCATAGTTGAGGGCTATCCTCGTACTTGGATACTCCTTCTTCAATAGGCTGATAACCTTTAGCGACCTTATCTTTCTCTTGACTTCCGTCGTTCCGTTATTCACCGAGAATCACCCTGCATGAGTCATGGTTTGTCTTTGTAGAAAAGGTTTGCAGAAGCCTTTTACGTCTGGCCAGAAACTATGCGTTGGAGGCGAAAATGGTTTGAACGCGAAGTTGCTGGTCGATGGCGAAGAGGTAGACTTGAACGAATTTGTGGAGAAAATCTTGGGCGGCACGCTTGTCGGAGCCGTAACTTCCCTGCGCGGCGTGAAGAAAGACTGGAAAAAGATTGAGCTGGTCGTGACGAAGTAAAGGCTGGTCTTCTGCCGTGTCCTATCCCTGAACCGTCGTGGTTACCTCTATCTGCGTGAACATTTCTCTCTTGGCTTTGCAGATTGGACAGACGTACGGCGGATCCTCGCGGTACACAACGTAGCCGCACTGTCTGCAGTACCAAAGCCGCTTCTTAACCGGGCTCGGCTGCGCTGGAATGGCTGGTATTGTTTCGGACGCTTGTTGACCTGTGGGCTTTGATGGTGCAGCAGCTGCTGTCGGGACATATGTTCGGGCTTGTTTTTCTGGGGGTCTGCGTTCGGGGATCGGGTTTATTGGTGTCTTGCCCTCGTACAGGTCTTTTCGCATGTAAAGCGCGCAGTAGCAGGTTCCGTACTCTGCCACGTCGGGGTCTCGATAGTCGCAGGGGCAGATTATATCTCTGTCGAGTTCGAGGTTTCCGGTGGCTAATCTGCAGGGGCATGAGGGGTAGCCGTAACGTTCCTCGTTCTTTTTCAGTCCATCAAGTAGATCCTGCAGGAACTGGGGGTCGGGGTTGAGGTAGTATCCGTAGGTTTTGGCGTCGCTCTCGGCTCTCTGCCGCACTTTTTCCAACGTGATCAAATCTCGAGTGCCTCTTTGATTTTGTCCTTGCGGAAGCCCGTTATGACGGTTTTGTCGTCTACGACGAGGGTGGGGTAGCTGGGTGAGGCTCCTCGGTTCTTGATGTCGTCCGCGATTTTCTCGTGGTCTCCATCGCTGGCGAGATCCACGTCGACGTACTCGTACTCGATGTCATTTTCTTTAAGGAATTTCTTGGTCATCTTGCACCATGCGCACGTACTTATCGCATACATGAGGACTTTGTGTTTCTTGTTCTTGCCTGAAACATGGATTTTTTCCATTCGGTTTCACGCACCATTTCGTGGTTATGCGTATTATCAGTGTAGAATATAATAATTAATTGAGAAGTAAACAGAGATAAACACCAAGGTTTAACATGGTACTCCTACACTCCTTAGCGTATCTGTATACACTCTCTATCATTACATTCCTAGACTCCTTGAGTAAGTTTGAAGGTTTAAGGTTTTCTCCAGAAAGATTCTGCTAAGTCTTTTGACCTTGTGAAGTTGCGAGTGCCTTATGAGAAAGAGAGCCCCTAAAGCAAACACTTTCTGGTCACTCAAATCTTATATCCAAAAGAAATGCTTTCTTTTCTGGGGGAGTAACGAGTGATTCTGACATTTGCTGTACCAGTGATTCTTTTTGCATTTTTGCTGATGACTAAGAAGAAACTAGTGAGAAAACATTGGCTTATGCTGTTCTCGTTCGGCCTTGTTTTCACGTTTCTCGTTTCATTCGTTTCTGTTTGGAGCGTTTGGAGCCCATACAAGCGGAGCGACTCTCTAAATGAGTATTGGGAGACGAAGTACTCAGGAGCATCGAGTCTATCGTACCCGCTTGAGTTGAGCGTCTATGTCGCTCCCCTGCCCAACCGAAACTTTACCGCAATGCAAAACATATCCTTTGATGTTTCCGTCGCAAATCAAAACGTGCTGGAAACAAATGGCACGTTAAGCTTCGACATAGGAACCGCGCTAATTGGAAACCCTGCACTTCTGAGTTATCAATTGGGGCCTCCTTTCTATTCTGACGCAATCGGCTTCTTCGGTTTTCTGCTTTTTCTGTTCGTCTTGTTCAATATGGTAGGGTTTGCGTTTGGACTGGTTTTATGCTATGTTATTTCAAGGGTGCTTCATATGCGCGCTATGCATGGGTCAAAGGTCTTAACTCCATCCTCCAGAAAAGTGAAGGATAGAGTAACGAAAATAGCGTAACGTAACGCTGCACTACTAACGTAACTCCGAGACTCTCCAAAAACTTAGGAAAAAGTTACTCCAGAACCTTTTTTGAAACTAACGTTAAGTTTTCTCCGAGTCTCTCCGTCACTATAAGATAATAGTCTAAAGACTAGTGTAGCCTATGGCTTAGTTACTGCTCTGGTCCTATGCTCTAGTCTTTCATGCAGAAGTAAATACTTTCTAGTTCATGCAGAAACATAGTAATCACTCATTTACTTCACTAGTACCCCATGCCTTTGAATCTCTGGAAAATATGCCTAATGAAACTATTGGAAAAAGAATACAACCTACTCCCTAATCTCTAACTTCTATACTCTATAGGCTAATCCCCTTCTAGCTAGTCTACACTACTCTGGTACATAGAAAAAAAGAAAGGGTGTTAAGTGTCAAGTTTTCGGTAGTGTTTATTATTCCTCTTGCTCATTCAACCGAAACTGGAACTCCTTTTCTTGAAGTCTTGTGTCACTAGATTTATCTTGACTGTCTGAACAGTCTTGTCTTTCTTTTCCCCTTCTGCTGAAAGTAAATAAATTCTGAATCCGCCTTTCTTGTCAACTTCAGTAATCGTTTGAAAAGTTATCTCAAGACTCTGTGCACCTATCCCGAATCCCGTTTCTGGCTTAGGGTCTTCGCTTTTTTCAACTTCCTTTTTGACATATTTAATGAACTTGTTTAACTCAACATCGTTGTTCATCTTTTTTCAACGTCTTGATCAAGAATTGTTCAGCTATAACTTTTCCGCAAAACCACAGACTGCTCTATACTTCAAACGACTCCTTGAATGTTGCCCCGTTTTCTAAATGCCAAGTGACTTCAACTAACTTAGTTGTCTTCCAAGAGAATTTGTTGCTGAAATTGAAAGAATAACTGCCTGTCAATCTTGCAGAATAAACCGTGTCTTTTTCTCCCGTTATCATTAGCATACCAGAGTCGGGATGAACCGTTCGCTGTCCTACTCGACGACTTTGCATTTTTCCCTCTGTTACGCCGAATCTAACATCATTGTTTCCACCCGTTACCTTGATGTGCATGAACAATTTTTGACCTTTCTCCAATCTGAAAACGAGTCCTTTCAACCTTTCATGCTTGTATTCGCGTAAATTAGGTCTTATTATTCCAAGATACTTTTCCGCTTTGAGATTTCTGTTTTTGTTTTGCCTCTCAGAAAAGACTTTTCTTCCAATTCCTCGTTAGGAAGATTGCAGTTTTCAATCAGGTACTTGTCTTGTTCTTTCGTCCAGAATTTAGGACTAAGAGAAGTATTCTCTCTTATCTCTTTGTTTTTTCTCTCCTCTTCACTATCGGCCTTTAAATGGTCAAGGAATATATTCTCAACTGTTTCTGCACCATACCTCTCCCCGAACATTTGAATGGCTGTTGGCAAATCCTCTAAACCGTGTCGGAATTGTCTATGAGAGCCTCCAGCTACTTGTGAGGGTTCATCCATCCATGCGTGGATTTCATCTCCACGAACCCCATATCTCTTTTCCGAATGGAGACAATGTTCTTCATGTTCAGGCATTTTGCCGCCTCAGTCTTTTGCACTCGCAAATAGCTTTTGAAACTTTCCGTGTCTTGCATATAATCAAAGACAGAAATCCTAAATCTTTACAGCAGCAGAAGACAAACTGGAGATTCAAAAATGAGTGAACCAAGAGTCAATGAGTAGAAAATGGTTCGCGCGCGCAGAGCCCCCGCGTTTGAGTGCTTAGCTCGTTTTTTTTAGAACTTAAACGTGTGTGCCGCTTTTTTGGGGCAAAGAAAGTGTGGGTTGTTGGGGCTGGCTGTGGCTTTCAGGTTTGTTTTTGGAATTCTTGGAGTCTTTCGTTTGGTTTGTTCCAGTTAACGATGCTCCAGAATGCTTCTATGTATTTGGCTCTGTCGTTCTTGTAGTCGATATAATAGGCGTGTTCAAAGACGTCCAAGACCATAAGGATGTGGAAGCCAGGGTAGACGTTGGTGTTGTGTTTTTCTATTTGCATTATCAGTGGTCTCTTGGTTTGTTTGCATATAGTGAGTGCGGCCCATCCTGAGCCTTCGACGCTGGCGGCTGCTTGAGTGAACTCTTTCTTGAACCTGTCGAAGCTTCCGAACTCCTTGTCCAACGCGTCGGCAAGGGCTCCACTTGGTTTTCCGCCTGCTTTCTTAGGTGGTGCTAGATTGTTCCAGAAAAGTGAGTGCAGAAGATTTCCACCTATGTTAAAGGACAGTTCTTTCAAGGTGGATTTGACGTCGATGTCGGCGCCTTCTTTTCGAGCTTTGTCCAGCTTCTGAAAGATCGCGTTCGCACCGTTGACGTATGCCTGATGATGCTTGTCATGGTGTATCATCAACTGCTCCTTAGACATGTACGGCTGTAAGTCTCCGTAATCATAAGCCAGCTTGGGCAGAACGTAAAGTTTGGTCGTTTCCATAATGCTAATCCTCCACAACTAGTAGCTTGCAGTTCGACAAGCTTTAAACTTTTGCAATATCACCTTTGCAGTAGCAAAACGCAGAAACTCATTGGCCTTGTTGTCCTATCCTAACCACCCTTGTCATTTCAGCGCGCGCGCAAAAGACGGCAAACTGACCTCAGACATTCTGGAACGTCGTGTGCCGCCCCCGCCTAGACAAACAGCGCGCGCCAAAGACGACTTCTTTGGAAACCTTGCTATTTGCAACGTTCCAGACAGCCTGTTCAGAGAGTCTATGCGAACAGTGGTTTGGCCCAAATATCCAGGCGGAATAGGCGAAGCACTTCAGGACCTAAGGAGAAAGGAAGTTCAGAAACAGAAGAAAGCTGATGCGTTCTGAGAGACGCACGCGTTAATTAACAAAAAAAGAAGGGCGGGCGCTAATCGCGTTATCTGCTATGGCTTTCGTTTCTTTTTGACGAGATAGGCTATTGAGGCTAAGATGACCACAGCGACTACGCCGATGCCCAGGTAGATGACATAGTTTGACGGTTTTTCCTTAACATTCACGTTCGCTGCGGAACTTTCAGACGCTTGGATGCTCTGATCCTGGTTTATTCGTCCTTTGAGCTCGTAGAGCCCAACGTCTTTCGGCGTCCACGAATAGTGGTACGTCCCGTTGCTCTCAACATTCAGTGTTGACAACTCTTCCCAGGAAGCATTTCCAAGTCTGAATTCGATCGTGACATTCGATACCGCCTTAGGTGAAACGCTGCCAATGATCGTGACATTCTGCCCAAGCTCTATTTCACTCAAGGATGTTTCTAAGGAAACACTGCTGTTCAGCTTTCCGATATTCACAGGTATTGATGTTGTGTCTGTCAGATTATCATTGTCTGTGACAACAAGCACTACCGTGTAGTCTCCTGCGATTGTGAAGTTATGGGTTGCCAACGGCTGCGTTGTCGATTCGACAATTCCATCTCCGAAACTCCAAGTGTAGTTGTTGATGGTTCCGTCCGGGTCGAGGCTTCCTGAGGCGTTGAAATTGACGGTTTCTGTGGCTTCTGGCGAAAGCGGTGAATAAGTCAGAGAAGCTTTGGGGGGAGTGTGAGCGTTCGTTGTGTGAATTAAGTAGTAACCGATTCCAGAGGCTCCAACAAACGTGGCAGTTGCATTTGCTGATTCTGGAATAGCCCATGAGTATCCACCGTAGGATGTTGCGTTGCCATAAATCCAAGCTAGTGCCTTGTTCGTGTAGTCCAAATACGTGCTATTTTGCGTGATAGCGTACATTGCAGTTAGGTAGTTGTATACGATCGCATTTTCATAGGCTGATCCGTTTGCAAGGTCACCCTCCCATCTTGGGAATTTGATGCCTTGCCCTTCTGCTATGTTCTGATTGAGTACCCAGTTAACGTGCTTTTTCGCATATTCTAGATACGTATAGTTCTGAGCGATTCTATAGCCTGTGGTCAGGGCATCCATTACGTGATCTGGAATGGTTACCCACGGTATTAGCGTGTAGCTACCGCCAAGATCTAGGTCAGACCACTTGTAGCTTGATGGATCAGAAGTGTTCGTTTTGGAAAGCAAGCATTGAATCGCGCCGTTCGCGTAGTTCAAGTAGGTTTCATCGTGGAGTGCTTCGTAGGTTTCGTAAAAGAATAGTGCGATCGTTGCGTCCGATCTCAAGTCGTTGTATTGGTGGTAGGGTCGGCCTGTAATCCAGTAGTATCCGCCATTTTCTGGCCTAATGTCTAATCCAGAAATCAGCCATTTTGCCATTCCTTTGACGTACTGCAAGTAGGTTTCGTTAAGGGTCGTCTGATATAAGTGCAGTAGCAAGGTTATTGTGCGGGCTTCTCGACCAGGCGAAATGTCATGAGTGGCTTGTGAACCATACTTCCCAGGAGGATTGTATGGTACGAAGTATCCTCCGCTTTCGCTTTCAGCGTTTGCCACCATCCATCCTCCAGCACCTTCAGCATATCGAAGATAGGTAGAGTTGCCGGTTGCATCATACATTTCCAGAAGGAATTCGCCGACATCACGAACAACAGGGCTTAGTCGCCAACCTGGTGAAACGGGGATGTCACCATCAAGGTGTGGCCACCAATATCCGCCTGTAGCAGGTATTGCTTGCGTGATTATCCACTGCGCAGCCCCTTTAGCGTAGTCTAGATATGTCGAGTTCCCAGATTGTTTGTAGAGTTCCAGCAAGAACGTTCCAACACCTGCCGCGCCATCATCGTATGTGCCGCATGCGTACAATTGAAGGATATTTGGAGGTGATCCCCAAACGCTGATCCATTTGAAGCCTCCACTTTCATTAACAGCTTCATTTATGATCCACGTAGCAGCTTTCGTCGCTAAATCAATCGGCAGTGATGGTTGACCTTGGGCGTTCACAACAGCACTGGATTGAGGCTGGAAGCTAAGGAATGGAAACCCCACAATTAACATAGTTAAGCTGACAATCACAGCTTTTCTCAATAACGATTTTCCTGCTAACATTTTTTCACCCTCGCAATCAACGATGTGAGTAAGGTTAAAAAGGGTTCTTTTACGGGTTCTAACACAACAGAGGGAAAAAAAGGGACACTTACGGCATGTCGTACTTAGTTGTTGTCAAGTTGTTTGCCGCAGGCGGGGCAATACTCAGAGTCGAGAGGAATCTCACCAAATCCACAGTTGGGGTTTTTGCAAGTCAAGTATTCGTCCTTTGCAGGCGTCGGTGGAATCAGGCGCGTTGTTCGAAGCCTACGTTCTTCTCTCATAAAAAGAATGCCAACTGCAAACGCGATTCCGCCTGCCAGCAGAGTGGTCCAAAAGAATTGCTGTTTCCATATAGGAGGTAGCGCGCGCGCCACAGTAAGGTTGAACGTGAACCATCTTATGACAGTGTCTCTCTGATCTGATACGTAGGTTGCTGTCACGTTTATTGGATAAGACACATCTGGCGTTTCAGTTGAAGTCTGAATCGTCAGCTTTGACACTTGGTCCCATTTCAATGATTGTGGTTGAAAAGTGCATTTTATCCATTGAGAATAATCGGACGCGTTTAGGGTAAAATTATATTTTAGATATTCGTCCGTGTCGATGGTAACATTGCAGTCAATATTGTCTCCTGCGTTGACAAGTATTAGACCGGAATTATTATTTGTTGGAACCTTTATTTCAAAAAAAGGCTCGAAATAGAACACATCAATATTGCTCACCACTGTTTCCGCCCCAATTCCGTCAAATCCGATAACGAAATAATTCATTAGTGTTAGGTCTGAGAAATTAGCTTTATCACTCAGAAGAGGATAGTTAAGAGGACTAATAGTAGTGACCCAATATTCGCCTTTAGGGGGGTCAATAATAACCCTAATGGTATAATTAGTCATCGGAATATTCCAACCAGCGCGGTCGTTTTGGAACCCAATCTGCCCTGTCATATTCAAGACTACGTCGAAAGGCCAATTTGTGTTGGCATATGAAAAACCACCGCTCTCATTCCAATCATCATAGCTATGTGGGTCTGCAAGACCTAGGACCATGCTTGTGTTGATGCCTGGATAGATGATTTGAAAACTCACATCAAAACCAATTCTAGTAGAAAGACCAGGATTGGATAGAAGACCCCACCTGAGGAGAACAGCTCCTCCCTCCTTGTACGTGACGAACCTCAACACTCTATTACCGTTTACTTCAGTAATGTTTGCCGATCCATCTCCTGCCCAAGGGGGAGAGTTGTAAGCCGGTTCAAAATTCAGCGCGTTTTGGCAATCATCGTGCAACAAGAGTCGCGTCTCGTCGTTTGGGTCGCCATAAATCCTAGGCATTTTTGTGAAAGGCCAACAAATTGTCAGAATAAGAATGAACAACAGCAACTTGTAAGAAGTACTGTTCCTTCCCAAATGCTATCAGTCCACAATTGCAAGGACTCGCATAAAAATAAAAGGTTTACTAACACCCTAATGGTTAGAAGAGTAGGTGCGTTCGATGGCTGACGATCCATTTAAAGCTCTGGGAGGTATCATTTCGCCTCGGTATCGCGAAGAAGGTCCACCTACTTATATTGAGAGCTTTCTGAATGAGGATTTTATGGACAAGAACGGAAGATTGAAGGAGCCCATGAAGACCGCTCTTGATCTCATTGTTCTTGGGTATCGCCCAGTAACGACACTCTGTATTCTAGCAACGTTCGTTGAAAACAAGAACAAACCGTTCAGCGGAAGACAATTGGGCATAAAACTGGAAAAGAGGCTTGGTCTTGAAGAAGGCAAACTGACCACTGGACGCTATTATGATGACAGAATCAGCAGACTTGTGAAAATCCTTTGTCAACTAGGCATTCTGGAGTCAGAGAGAGGGCCTGAAGTGCCGAGAGCGAAAGAAGGATACAGAATCTGTGAATCGCTCTATCCAGTTCTCCAGAGAAGAATGACTTCTTTCCTGAATGGCGAAAGTCTTTCTCCATTTGCCCAAAGTATGATTCAGGGAGAAGAGAAAGCAGAAATGATAACAAAACAATGCTCAAAATGCAAGTCTATGATTACTTCACGGGAGGCGACGTACTGTGAATTGTGTGGTGCGCCCTTAGAAGTATCATGCGCAAATTGTGGAAAGAAGATCCCGTGCAAATGGGAATTCTGCAACCACTGCGGTGCTCCTATGTCTTACAATGCTGGAGCAAGATTAACGCGTAAAATTGATCTCGAAAGCTTGCTTCCTGGGGGCTTCCCTCAAAACTACGCTATTATGTTGTCATCTTCTCCGTACGAAGAAAGGGATCTAATTGTGGAGAGTTTTCTTGAAGGGGGATTGAGGAAAGGGCAAGTTACTTTCCACGTAACCATGAAGGAAAGCAGAGGAGATGCTCTGGCGCAAGGTCAACATGACTTCTACCTCTTCATATGCCATCCTCAAACCGATGGAATCGTTGAGAGCCGATCCAACGTGCTTCGTTTGAAGGGAATAGATAACCTCAATGACATCTACATCGCTTTGGAATCGACCGTAAGCAAATTAACTGCGTTACCTAGCAATCAAAAAAGAATCTGTATTGAAATCATTTCTGACATATTGTTACGGCATCATGCTGCCATTACAAGAAAATGGTTAGGTTCACTTATTCTTCGAATGAAATCAAAGGGCTTTACGATCTTAGCTACTGTAGATCCCGGGATGCACCCTGCAGAAGAGGTGAGTGCAGTCTTGGACATTTTCGATTGCCAAACAAGCATATACGAAAAGGAAACATCAAAAGGTCCTCAGAGATTCTTAAGAATTGACAGAATGCCCAACCAAAGAGTTACAGGCAAGGAATTACCACTCGGAACGTAGGCGCGCGCGAAACTCAGCACTTTCAAGCAGTTATTCCATTTCAGTCTGGATCATAATGCATTTTTTCGAGTCTAGGTCATCCAAGTCTTTCGAAGAGTCGGAGACGTCGTGTGGCGGAATAGGTATTATCACACCAGGGTACGTCAGAGGAATACACATTTTAGGGGTCGCGAGTTCCTTACCTAGAAGATTAGAGGACTGTGTTATGAATACCTTGACGATGGTTATTAGCAGTTCTCCCTATGGAGACGAGAGAATCTGGAATGCTTTGAGACTGGCAGAGGCATTGTCGTGTTCGAATTCAAGGGTGAAAGTCAACATTTTCCTCATAGGAGACGCTGTTAACGCGGCGAAGAAAGGGCAGAGGCCAGCTAAAGGCTTCTATAACATAGAGAGAATGCTTGAGGACCTCGTGAAGGTGGGCGTGTGCATTAACGTTTGCCACACCAGCATGAACCTCAGAGGGCTGACGGAGCAGGATCTGGTTGAAGGGACAGAGATGGGCACGATAACGGGGCTTTCCAAGTGGATAGAAGAAAGCCAGAAAGTTGTCTCTTTCTGAAGACAAAGATGCAGGTTGGAGGATAAGCTTCGGAAGAGAGTGTTTCTATGGGAAAAGCTGGGAGAAGAGTCTTGAATTGTTGAAAATTGAGATTTATTCCGAGCGTGCTTACACAGACTGACAACTCAGGTTATTTACACGCACGCCATTTTCGTCGGGTTGATCGTTTTCTTCTCCACTCTTTTCTACGAGAACGTGATTCCCCTGTTCGGGTTTACCGTCGGTTCGGCCATAATCATCGTGGGCACGGTCTATGAAACCCATCTGTTCACAGGTCTTCAAAAGGGAAATCAAAAAGATTTCAGACATGATGGAAACATTGAAGGAAGGCAAGGAATTGCCAATTCGAAGACTTGATGGGCTGAAACAGAAGAGTTAATATTTCCAATTTTTCACTCTAGGATTGGTGAATCGTTTTGCCGATAGACCCAGAGTTTCAGAAAAAAAGAACGGTGGCGGGTCAACACAATGGACACAGTGTCTGGGGGCCTGTTGAGCCTCCGAAGAAGCTTGGGATTCATGGCACGAACGTGGCTGTTGACTGGGACGTGTGCAACGGAGACGGCATATGCATCGAAGTCTGCCCAGTGACCTTGTTTGATTGGGGAGACTCTCCCGGCCATCCGAATTCAGAGAAGAAATCCGATCCTGCCCGAGAACAGGACTGCATAAAGTGTCTCGCCTGCGAAACTCAATGCCCCACAGGGGCAATCAAGATATCATAGACGCATGTTGCGTCTGTTCAGTGCTGGAAGAAACTTATTTATCCCTCTTTTTTGGCACTGTATATCAGAGGCTATGTTATGAAGGTTAAACCTGACAGGACGTTGGACTGTGTCGGCTTGTACTGTCCTGAGCCGGTTTTTAAGACGAGGTTGGAGTTGGATGAGCTTAAGGTCGGCGAGACCTTGGAAGTTCTTGCGGACGATCCGGCTGCCGAGTCTGACATAAGGAGTCTCGTGAAGAATCTTGAGCAGGAATTGGTGATCGTCAACAAAGAGGGCAGCACGGTTCGTATATTAATAAGGAAGGTAAAATGAGAATTATCGGGAAGTGAAATGAAATGAGTGTTAAGAAGAAAAAGATATTGTACGTGCAGACGAGCGGCGTTGACACGCCTGAAAGATCCTATGCACCATTCATCTTGGCTACAACCGCTGCGATGATGAACGTTGATGCCACAGTCTACTTTGTCATAAAGGGCATCACACTGGTCAAAAAAGGCGAAGCAGAGAAAATCAAGATAGGCAGTTTTCCGTCGCTCAAAGAGGTAATGGACCAAGCAGTAAAAGCCGGAGTCAAGCTTGCAGTGTGCGAACAGAGCTGTGGACTGATGGGAATCCCGCGAGGCGACTTCACGAAAGAAGCTCAAGTCGTAGGCGCAGCTACACTGAATGATTTGGCCCTCAACGCAGACGCTGTTCTCTGCTTCTAAGTGAGCAGACCTTGTCCACGAAGAAACGAATCTACATGGATCATTCAGCGGGCAGACCGGTTGAATCCCGCGTGTTAGAAGCTATGCTGCCCTACATGAAATCCTCCTATGGAAACGTCTCTTCACTTCACGTTTTCGGTCAAGAAGCAAAGCAGGCAGTCGAAGAAGGAAGGGCAAAGGTTGCAGCATTAATCAACGCTGGCAAGAAAGAGTTAGTAATCTTCACTTCAGGGGCGACCGAAAGCAACAACTTGGCCATCAAGGGCGTGGCCAACCGCAACAAAGACAGAGGAACACGCATCCTAACCTCCGGCGTCGAGCATATGTCAGTCGTCAACCCATGCAAGTTCCTGACAACAAAGGGGTTCGAAGTTGCTTTTCTCCCTGTTGACAAGTACGGCTTCTTGAACCTTGAAGCGCTACAGAAGGAGTTGACCGACAAAACAGTCCTGGTCTCAATGGTTTACGCAAATAGCGAAATCGGAACAATCGAACCCATAAAAGAGATCAGCAAGATTGTGCACGTCCAGAACGCCTATCTTCATGTTGATGCCACGGCAGCGGCAGGTCAAATCCCAATCGACGTCAAGAATGAAGGCATAGACCTGCTCACAGTATCCTCAAACGACATGTACGGGCCTAGAGGCATAGGAGCCCTCTACGTAAAAGAAGGGGTGCGCCTCGAACCTCTGCTACATGGTGGTGGTCAGGAAAGAGGTTTGAGATCAGGAACTGAGAACGTGGCGGCCATCGTGGGGTTCGGAAAGGCTGCAGAGATAGCTAAAGAAGAGATGCAAGCTGAGAGTTCGCGGCTTACGAAGCTGAGGGACAGATTCATCGAAGGCTTGCTGAAACCGATTCCCTACTCCTTCCTGAACGGGCATCCGACAACACGTCTGCCAGACAACGTGTCTGTAAGGTATAGCTTCATAGAGGGCGAATCTATGCTGCTAAGTCTGGATATGGCGGGCGTTTACGCGTCATCGGGCTCTGCTTGCACTGCGAAGACCTTGGAACCGTCGCACGTACTGTTGGCAATGGGGCTCAAACATGAGGAGGCCCACGGTTCGTTAATGTTCACTCTGGGCAGGTATAACACCGAAGATGACGTTGATTATGCAGCAAGTCTTATGCCTAACATTGTTAAAAGACTGAGAGGTATGTCGCCTTTGACACCGAAGGAGTTGAGACTGTAATGTACACTGAAAAAGTCATGGACCACTTCAGAAATCCTCGAAACGTCGGAGAAATCCCGGATGCTGACGGCGTTGGCACGGTGGGAAATCCAGTGTGCGGAGACTTGATGACGATTTACATCAAGGTCAAAGACAACCGTTTGGTCGACATCAAATTCAAAACGTTTGGTTGTGGCTCAGCAATCGCAACGAGCAGCATGATAACCGAGTTGGCTAAAGGTAAAACGTTAGAAGAAGGGTTGAAAATCAGTCGGGCAAACGTTGCAGATGAACTCGGCGGCCTTCCTGCCATCAAAATGCACTGCTCCAACCTTGCTGCGGACGCGTTGCACGCTGCAATCGAGGATTATTACAAGAAACATGAGAAAGGGGGAGTCAAGAACAAATGAAGCCAGAGTTTATACAATGCGAATTCTGCAAAGCAGAAATCCCGCAGGAAGCATGCAAGCTAGCCGCTCAACGAACAACGATTGAAGGCAAGGAATACGTTTTCTGCTGCGCAAAATGCGCTCAACGATACAAACAAGCAAAGAAAAAGTAACACAACCATTCAGAAGATTCCACTTTTTCTTCACGTCAACGTCCTATTTTACAATCCTCAAAAGCCAAACTGCAAAAACCGTATTCGGTGACTGAGCATGACTTGCTGGAAATGGTTTGACGGGATTTTGAAGGAAACCAGAATAGAAATGACTGAAAGGAACAAATACAGAATCGACAAAGTCATCTGCCACTCTATATTGGAGAACAATCGCTACGGAAGCTGCTCAGCACTCTAGTACAGAACTCGAAAAGAGACTAGCGCGCGTTCGAGTATGTTTCAAGAGCACGGGTTGCACGGTAGGCTTTAAATAAGGTGAACCGATGATTCTCGTTCAAATTGGGGTATAGCCATGGATGAATGGGAATGCACGGTCTGCGGTTACGTCTACGATCCGGCCATTGGAGATCCTGAACATGGCATAAAGCCTGGGACACCTTTTGAGGCTCTGCCTGACGATTGGGTCTGTCCGGTCTGCGGAGTTCCGAAAGGCCAGTTTGTCAAGAAAGAATGAAATATCCCCCATTTTTTCTTAAGATCTTCTACTTGTAATCCTTATATTCCAAATGCATCAAGTCTGAATTGAGCAAGCATGTCAATCTCGAAGATTAGGAAAAGGGATGGAAGAATCGTTGATTTTGATGGACGCCACATTAGAGACGCAGTGTACAAGGCTTTCATCGCCGTTGAGCTGCAGGATGGCGAGAAAGCCGAGCTGGTCACCAGGGAGGTTGTCAGGCTTTTAGAGCGGAAGTTCGAGGGAAAGGTTCCCTCGGTCGAAGATGCGCAGGACGCTGTTGTAAGAGTTCTGAAGGAGAAGGGTTACGAAAAAGTTGCTGAGGGGTATCAGGGATACAGGGAGAAGAAGCAGGAAATCAGGACGCTGAGACAGAAGCTGGAGATTGAGGAGCCCAAGTTAACGGTGAACGCGCTTGAGGTTTTGAGGCAGAGGTACCTTCTGAGAGATGAAGTTGAAAGAATCGTAGAGTCACCTGCTGAGCTCTTTAAGAGAGTAGCGCGAGCTGTGGCGGGGGCAGACAGCAACTACGGTGGGAACCCGAATGAGGTTGAGAGCTTGTTCTATGGGATGATGTCGAGGCTCGAGTTCATTCCCAACACGCCGACTCTTTTCAACGCCGGCACGCGGCTAGGTCAACTATCCGCCTGTTTTGTTCTGCCAGTTGAGGACTCGCTTGAAGGCATATTTACATCAGCGAAGAATATGGCCCTGATAGAACAGAGCGGGGGCGGTGTCGGTTTCAATTTTTCAAGGCTTAGGCCGAAAGGTGACATAGTCAAGTCCACAAAGGGAGTGGCTTCCGGACCCGTCAGTTTCATGCGAATCTTCGACACCGGCACGGAAATCATAAAGGCTGGGGGGAAACGCAGGGGGGCCATGATGGCGGTGTTAAGAGTCGACCACCCTGACGTTATTGAATTCATAACCTCTAAACAGCAGCCTGGTTTTCTCTCAAACTTCAACATCTCGGTCGCAGTCACTGACGAATTCATGAAAGCAGTAGAAGAAAACGGCGAGTACTGGCTCATCAACCCTCGCAACAAGGAGAAAACGAAAAAACTCAGAGCGAAAGAAGTCTGGGATCTAATGGTAAAATCAGCCTGGATGAGCGGCGACCCAGGCGTCATATTCATCGACGAAATCAACAGACACAATCCAACTCCACAAGTGGGAAAAATAGAATCCACAAATCCCTGCGGTGAGCAGCCGCTGCTTCCTTATGAGTCGTGTAATCTAGGTTCCATCAACTTGTCCCATATGGTCGTGGACGGGAAGGTAGATTGGGAGAAGCTCAGGCAGACCATTAGGAACGCTGTGCATTTTCTTGACAACGTGATAGACGCGAACAGATATCCTCTGCAGGAGATCGCAGATATCACATTAGCCAACCGCAAGATAGGTTTGGGTGTCATGGGCTTCGCGGACATGCTTGTCAAGCTTGGAATTCCTTACGATTCTGAACAGGCTTTGAAAAAAGGCGATGAAGTAATGAGGTTCATCGAAGAGGAGGGGCATAAGCGGTCTGAGGAGCTAGGACAGGAACGAGGGTCTTTCCCGAACTTCGAAGGAAGTATATGGAAAGACAAGCATTCTGCACTCAGAAACTCCACGGTAACGACCATTGCGCCCACGGGAACAATAAGCATAATTGCCGGTTGTTCTTCAGGCATTGAACCGATTTTTGCGATATCATTTATAAGGAACGTTCTTAGCGGGACAAGACTTTTCGAAACCAATCCCCTGTTCGAGATGATTGCCAAGGAAAAAGGGTTCTACAGTGCAAAACTGCTTGAAGAGATAGCACAGACTGGTTCTGTCCAGAGGATTGATGGTGTTCCAGACGATGCAAAGAGGCTTTTCGCCACAGCTTTGGACATCGCGCCAGAATGGCACGTGCGGATGCAGGCTGTGTTTCAGAAATACACCGACAACGCCGTTTCAAAAACCGTAAATCTGCCTTCGGAGGCTACGGTTGAAGATGTTAGGAAAATCTATGAATTGGCTTGGAAGCTGAAGTGCAAGGGGGTCACCGTTTTCAGGTACGGCAGCAAGCCAGAACAGGTGCTTTACATTGGGGAGATAAAGACTGACAAGGGCAAGTTTCTGGCTTTGGAGCCGGAATATTCTGGGGGATGCCTGACTAAGAACTGCCCATTCCCAAGCTAATTCCCTTTCTAGTACTGTTCGCTGTTAATCTCATGAATGACTGCCGCGTATGATGTGGCGACCTCTCTGATCGCATAGAGCACTCCAACTATTATGAACAACAAGCCCACGGAAAAGGTGACTATAGCCACTGGATAAATTTCCGAAGCATTCACAAGATACGTAGAGAATACTAGGAACGAAGTCAAAATGAAACTCAGGATTCCTGCAAAAAGGGCGAAAAGCGAAAGCTTCAGGTAGTTACCCCTCTTCATTAGCATTGTAACCTCGGTTCTTATCTCTTCGATTCGTCTTTCATAATCTGGACCATATTTGGACGAGAGCTTACCTTTCTTCAGATCAAAATGCTCTTGGTTGAATGCTCTCATGCGATCAACAACTCTGCCGTAACGAGTCTGGATCACTAGGCAGAGGAGAGCGCAGCTCGATATTAGAACATCCGGAGCTATCGTGGCTTGAATCAGCGAGATCAATTGATTGAAGTCCAAACGTAACTCACCAGCATTTCCTTTTTGCTCTGTTCATCTTCGCCGAGACTCTATTTAAGTCCTCTTTGGCATACTGTGTGACTGGTGTTTTTCGATCTTGACGTTGTATTTCGTTCTGACCCCGGCCTTTTCAAAGATTTTTCCGACAGGGCAGCCTTTAACCGTCAGCTCATGTAACCTGTACACTCTATCCTCTGGCATATCTGAATCAACTGTTATGTCAAATTCTGCCTCTGTTATCGTTCCCGCTTCCTCAGACTTTACCGCTTTCGCTTTTACCTCCAAGTCCTCTACGGCTATGCGCATTCTTTTTGCAGTGAGCATGAATATTGTCGCGTAGCAACCTACAAAACTCATTAATGCAAGTTCGAGCGCCGAAGGGCCCAAGTCAGTTCCACCGCTTTCTTGTTCAAGGTCAAGACATACTGCATGAGCCCTGCCGTCATCAACATCTATTCTGAAGTTTTTGACCAACTTCGCATTCGCGTTCAACTTTGTCAAAATTCATCACCCCCATCGTCGGAACCTCTTTTTCGCCAAGGATAATCATTCCATTAGGAGATATCCTTGATCTTCTTCTTTTGACATGCTTCTGAACAGAAGACTTTTATTCCCGTACTATCTTATATTTTTTTCGCACAAATTAGTACCAAATACGCACCAGGGAGTGCGAAAATGAGAGCGAACCCTAATGCTACAAGTGGATGAAAAAGACGTGAAGATAATCCAAATGCTGGAAGAGGACGGGCGAAAATCCTACGACGAGATGGCAAAGAAGCTCGGAATGAGCGAAGCAGGCGTGAGGAAGAGAGTTCAAGCGCTAATGACGAAAGGCGTGATAAAATTCACCGTCAAAGTGGACCACGCCAAGATAGGAATGAATACTGTAGCGATCGTAGGAGTAGACGTTGACCCAGCCAAGATGCTTGAAATAGCCCAAAAACTCTGCGAACTACAGGAAGTGAAATGTGTAGCCACTTCAAGCGGGGATCATATGGTGATGACTGAAATCTGGACGCACGATGGTCAGGAACTGAGAAGGCTAATATCGAACAGGATTGAACCTATGGAAGGTGTGAGAAGAATCTGTCCAGCGTTGCTCCAAGAAAAGCTGAAAGACCAATCCTAAGTGAGGTGAATGGAGTTTGAGTTTGATACCTGACGAACAGAGGGAACACATCAGAAGTGAGCTCGCTCAGAAATTGGTTAGCCCTCTAAGGGTCATAATGTTCACCCAGACCATGGAATGCAAGTTCTGTGCTGAAACAAAACAGTTGATTTATGAGCTGACGGAACTGAGTGAAAAGATCCAGAGCGAAGTCCACGATTTCGTGGCTGATGCGCAGCTTGCTCACGATTATGGCGTTGACAGGATTCCGGCAATCATTATCAAAACTGAGAAGGATTACGGCGTAAGATTCTACGGGTTTCCGTACGGCTACGAGTTCCAGACTCTGATGGAGGCTCTAGCCTCGGTTTCGAGAGGCGAGACGAACCTTTCGGAGCAGACCAAACAGAAACTTCGAGAAATCAAGGTTCCCGTCAACATAAAGGTATTCACAACACTAACCTGTCCACACTGCCCAGCAGCCGCGGCAATGGCTCACAAGTTTGCGATCGAAAACAGTCTCATAAGAGCTGAAGCGATAGACGCCGCGGAATTCCCGGATCTGGCTACAAAGTACGGTGTTATGGGCGTCCCAAAAATAGTCATAAACGAAAAAACCGAATTCGTAGGTGCAGTCCCAGAGGAGATGTTTCTGGAGCAGGTTCTAAAGGCCATCGTCTGAGCATCAGCGCGCGCTTGTTACATCTGACGTTACCAAGACAAGGCAGGGGTCGACACACGACGTTGCTACAGATTAGCAATTACACATTACAGCTGACGTAAATACAACAGGTGGGGGATCAACAACAAAACATTACAATGCAACACTACGTCTGACGCAAGGACAGAACTGGGGGACAGCTCTTAACATTCTCTAGACGCGGTCAACAGCGCAAGAGGAATAGCCACAGACCTCTATAAGAATAATTGAGGCTACTTTTCGTTCAGAAAAGAGATAGCAATTCCCCATATCAGACGGAGAGTGCCAAGCAAAGCGAAGGTCCCTGTCTGAATCAGTCGACACCATTGAAAAAAGGGAAATATGCAGGAGCCATTTGAGCTTTAATCACTGGTTTTCTGCAATTCAGGGAAGCCAAGAATGGCCTTATGGTGGCATTTGGCCGCTAGCGTACTCGGCAGGGCTCTTGTCAAATGTTGTCTTACACGCCTGGCTACAGAAATAGTAGGTCTTGCCCTTGTACTGTGTCTTATGTTTGGCTGTTCTTTCGTCAACTTCCATTCCACAAACTGGATCTTTTGCCAAGTTTCAACCTCCTTTGACGAGCGCGAGTCCACGCACTAGTGGTCCAGCGAGTATGTAAATATGTCTTATGCGGGCGCTCATTTTTCGGATGGAGTCCATGACTGCAATAACGGATATTATCGGCATTGTGAACATAGAACTCTGTTCCTGTAAGCTTTAAAAGGTCAGAACCTACATATTACAACAGAGTCTTTGAGAAGACGATTCCCCTTCAACCGCCGAAGGGGGCAATATGTTTCTCAAGGATGCAAAATGAAAGAAGGAGAAAGGGTTAGTATGAAGAAAAGTATGTTCTATGCTCTCTCTATGGTCCTCTTAGCACTGATGATGACAAGCACATTTGCAATATTCCGGGTGCACTCCGCACCACCACCATGGACGGGATATGTTAAGCCTTCATTTACAGACTACGCTCCTAGCGGTATGCCCGATTTCGACGAGAAACAAGACATGTGGGGGCCTGCCCAAGGTTTATACACTTGGTGCGTTCCAGTGGCCGTTGCAGACTCGTTATGGTGGCTCGACTCAGAATACGAATCAATATACTGCGCGTCTCCCGTACCTCCTCCATATATAAGTGATCACTTTGGCCTAGTCACCGCTTACAACCAACAGTTGGACGATCATGATCCTGCAAACGTTGACCCACTCGTAAGAAACCTGGCTTTCTTGATGGACACTGACGGTCAGCGGACAGGTGTTCCTCATTTGGGAACACGGTGGATAGACGTTCAACCCGGAATCCAAGCATACCTAGTACAGCAAGGTGTAACTGGTTCGTTCGAAGTTCACGGGCTAGATTTTCCCAACTTCAACTGGATCAATACCGAAGTCCAGAAATGCCAGGATGTTGAGCTTTTCCTCGAATTCTACTACTTCTATGGCCAAGGCTGGGAACCGATCACATACCTACAATGGGAAGCTGGTCACTGTGTGGCTTGCGCCGGCTCCGATAATACAACAAACCCAGGCCAGGTGCTTATAAGCGATCCATGGCAGGACGCATACGAATCTGGTCTGGTTCCAGGACGCTCGCCTGTCCCGCACGTACACATCCCTCCAGGCAACACTGCAACCCACAACGATGCGCAATATGTGTCGCAAGATGCCTACAACGTAGTACAATATGTGTTTCCAATGAATCCTCTCCCGCCACCGCCTTATCTGGCACCGCCTGGTTACCCGCCCACTGTGTGGGAGTTGCAGGGTTATATGCAAACCTTAGGCTACCAAGACCCGAACTGGCATGCGTTCATAAGAGGTGCTGTTGCAACGTCACCGCTGCCTGATATAGCAGTAACGAATATCACCACATCCAAGACAGGCTGCCTACCATTTCCATCGGCCAGTCTGAACTACACCGTAACGGTCAACGTGACTGTGGCGAACCATTGCGCTATCTACGAAAGCGATGTTAACGTGACAGCTTATGCTGATCCATCCATGCCTCCATCACTTGTGATCGGCTCGCAGAATGTGAGTCTGAACGCTGGAAGCAGTGCAAGCGTGACTTTCACCTGGAACCTTAGCTCATCACTAGGAGTATTCTATGGCAACTATACTCTCAGAGCTTACGCAGCGATTGTTCCGGGCGAAACGAACACAGCGGACAACACCTTCACGGACGGCAAAATACTCGTTACGATTCCAGGCGACATAAACGGCGACCTCAAGTGCGCTCTTGCAGACTTGTCTCTGCTTGCAAAGTGTTTTAACACAAGGCCTGGCGACCAAAAGTGGAACCCCAATGCCGACTTCAACAATAACGGGCAAGTAGCTTTAGCGGAGCTGTCCATCATGGCAAAACACTTCAATGAACACTACCCATAGTCCTCTTTTTTTGTTGTAGCTGTCAGACAGCTTCGAGCAGCAACATCTTCGCCTTCTGCGCTCAGTTATTTTCCGCGCGTGCTACGTCACTTCGTGTCGCTTCAATTTCTGTGAGATTCCAAAGAACACACCTACAGGCCATGGCATTTCCGCTGGCTCGCATGCTTGTGCCGAAAGTGGTTAGGAATGGCTTTAATTTCGTTTTGCAAGCTTTTGTGGGTTGGAGTAAGTTGGTTGTGACAAGGAATTTAGGAACAAATGAAGTCCATAACTGTCGCTCGCATGCGTGTTCCTAAATTGGCCTAAAATGGTTTTTATTCGCCTTCATGATTTAAGGAAGTTTTTGGGCTTCGTATCTGTTCTTGATTTCTTTTAGCAACTGTCTTCTTGAGCACTGGCAGAAATGTGCAAAACGGAATTATGGCCAGTTTTGACCATTTTAGGAACACGCATGCGCGCTAAATCGAGAAACAAATGTCCAGCGTGTGTGTAACCTCTTTTGTTACATGAAAAACAGCTAACGTTTGTGAGAAAATGCCAAAGGACAATGTGACAGCTAAACTTGTCGAGAACCTCCATTCAGTAGTTGACAATTCTAGAACGCACAATGTGTCTGCGAACCTGATACGATTTTTCAGAAGAGGGTCAGATTGTTTCGTGTTCCCCTAGGGTATGATGGCCTACGCTTAGGCCTTCTTTCTCGCAGAATTCCATTACCTTTGACACGGCTCTCAAGTCAATTTCCTTTATCTTCTTTTCTTCGGGTCCAACGACTTCGATGATTAGGCCTAGGCCTCCAACTCCGCAGCACGTGTAAACATTCTTGTAGATTCTCACGTCATACTCTGGAGGAAGCTTCATCCCTTCCACAGCTTCTTTAACCTTGTCAATCAAGAAATCAACTTGTCTCGGCTGCGTTGCTTTTATGAAGTGGACCTCTCTGCAACCCATCTTGGGCATCTATATCCCTTTGAAAGCAATCAACGTTGCAGTTTCCTTTATCCCTGAGATTCTTCGGATCCCTTCAAAAATGAACTTGTCGAGCTCTTCCATCTTGTCAAATGAGACTTCAACATGCAGGTCATAGATGCCGTAGGTCGGTGTCGCTTGTTTGACTCCTTCTATTTTCTTTACCTCACTGAGTACATGCTGATCCTGTCCCGCTTCGACTTTTGCAAGCACATATGCAATTGTCAATGTATGGTCTCCTCATGTAACTTACTTAGGTGTCTAATCAGTTTTTCTTCTATATAAAATTTCCAAAAAACCTTGGTCGAACCATCTCGATTGGTTTGAGAAGGAGCTGTCCTTGAATGCTTTAGAGCAGCTGCCCCTTGTAATGGACTGTAGCTGGACAACCCAAGCATCTGTCGCTAGCGTACAGAGTGCAGCCGCCGCAGTTTGCTCCGCAGGGTGTAACTCCCTTTTTTTTGTCGACGCTGGGTTTTAAGGGAACTATGAAGGGCCTTTCAGGAGTCACTATGAGATCGAATTCTGCATCCCGTACAAAAGGATTCTGCCTTAAATGCGAATCTACACAGGACATTATAGATCTGATGTTTTCTCCCACCAACAACACGGTCAAGTTGTTCTTTCCCGACGTCAAGAAACTGTTGAGGTAGATAGGGCAACTATCGAGATACTTCAAGAACTGCTCAACGTGGTTCGTGGCTATGTCAAGTTTTCCCAAGAAGAGTTGGGCTCTTCTAACGTCAGTTCCAACAAGGCGGGCCAAAGTTCCCTTTTGCTCAAGCTTGCTTATTCTTGCACTCACTGCTGGTTGGGAGATTTTCAAGAGTTTTGAGAGCTCAGCCTGGGACATAACTGGATCTTGAGAAAGCATTTGAAGAATCTTCCTGTCTATGTCATCCAGCTTGCTTGCCAGAGTCTTCATGCTCCAAATCAGATAATCGTTCTGTGATAGGAAGTAATCTGGCATATATGTGTTACTTATTGACGATAAGCTGAGGCGGTGGTACGTTTATTGTTGATAAGGGAAATATTTATAACTTATTTCAACGATATTATAAGTGTGGCTTTTCAAGGTGATGAATGTAGATGAATGAGAATGAGTCTTGGGAAAATCAGTGCTGTCGTTGTGAAGGGGACACAAACTTGAACCTAACGCCTGGGAAAAGAGCGTGTCATATGACTTGTGGTCCTTGCCTATATCCAGACGATTGGGGTAAGTGCGCTTCGTGCGAAATCGTCGGCCACTGTGCATACGCCTTGGCGCATTTGAAGAGTTTGAAGGGCAACGGCATCAGGAAAGGTTGCTACTTCGATCAACAGTTAGCGGGTGATGAATCACTCTACCACACAATGAACTTCGTAAACGGCCAACAGCGATTGATGGAAACAACCGGCGAGAAAACATATCTGGAGACCTTGAGAAAAACAAACGCCAAAAGCACGTGTTTACAAAAACCGTGATTTTTGCACCTTCCCGCAAACCTTCTCTAAATCTGCCTCAACGAGAACGGAGGCATCTAGCTTAACATCCCATTTCAAAAATCCAACCTTCATCTCCTTTCCATGAAAAGCGGCAATACCGCCCATTCCATATCACGTGGGATCCACCATCACTAATCAAACCGGATTGCTCGAAGAACATTACCCTATTTTCCAACGCCTTCAGCTCTTCTTTTCAGCAAGTGCGGCAGGATGCATTAACATGCTTAATAGCAGGGGCAGTTTATTCTCTGCTGAACGCGAGATTTCATCGCTGAGTAGCAAAACATGGCGTGACGTGCATGTGGGAACTATTGCTACCGTTTCTAGGCTTCCTCATAGGAACAGTTGCTGCGCTGACAGGAATCGGAGGAGGCGTGCTCATAGTTCCCCTGTTGACATTGTTCTACTCGTTCTTACCGGCCAACGCAGCGGGAACTAGTCTCACGACTATAGTATTCATAGCTCTTGCATCTACGTTGAATTATTCAAGACAGAAGCGAATATCCTACAAGACTGGCTTAATTCTCGCTGTGGTCACCGCGCCAGGTGGGGTTCTAGGGGTATATTTGACCTCAGTGGTGTCTCCAAAACTGTTAGGAGCCTTCTTCGGATTCTTTGTCATTATCTTTATTGCCCTGCCAATGTCCATCGACCCAAACCGTCTTAGACCAAAAAAGTCGGCTACCTCTGAACCTGGCACACTGACCGCAAGACCCGACGGATTCTCCTTCAGTTCTTCGCGCAACATGGTACTTGGCGCAATCCTAAGCTTTCTCGGTGGAATTGCTTCAGGGTTACTGGGAATTGGAGGTGGCGTGTTGATGGTCCCGATCCTAACTCTTATCGTGGGCATGCCGATTCACTTTGCCACTGCAACGTCCATGTTCACGATAACCTTCTCCTCAACATCCGAGGCCGTGCAGCATTACTTTGCAAATCACACGAATTTCGAATATGCACTGCTGCTAGCTTTAGGAGCAGTTCTTGGAGCCCAAGTAGGAGCCTTCGCCTCAAAAAAGATCTCTGGCAAAAACCTTCGTCGACTTTTCGGTTTAATTATACTCATCATAGGTATTCAAATGATATCCAAATACGTCTGAACGACTCAATGCGCGAAATGCCATCCAGCTTCTTCCGGCAACGTCGTAACTCCAGCGCACTCTAACTTCCAAGCAGGCCTTTCAGATCTGAGCATCCTTCAATGCAGCTTGCTTTTCCAAGGTTTGTCACATGCATGGCAACGTTACAACGGATGTGTACAATGATAGAGTGGATCAACAACAAATCATTACAAAGCAACTTTACAACTGTTTTACAAAGCAGCATTACGTCTGACGTAAAATCATAGACCGAGGGGGGTCATCGTTGAAACGTTCCAGCAGATCAACGATGACAGACCACAACGCATGCAAGGGCACAGAAAGGGATCGACAACTGGCCTGTAAAGCAACATCATAACTACTACAAAATCATAGACCGAGGGGGATCGTCAATAAGACCTTACGATTAGGATTACGATGTAACAGAAGGGGCATGTGGTCAAAGTCAAAACCTTACAATTACAGATTACATCTGACGCAATAACAGAGAGGAGGGGCAGCTGTCGGTTGTTTAAGCGCGTGCTACATTTTTCCCTATTTTCTCTCGATTAGTTCTATGAGAGTTCCATCTGGGTCTTCGATAAAAGCCAGCAGTGGACCTGAGGGCCCCAGCCTGAAGGGCTCGTCGGTTATCGTGACTTTTTCGCTTCGTAGCTTGGAGATGGCCTTGTTCATGTCCTTAATCTCAAAGGCGATATGATCGAAAAGCCTGTCCTCATAGTCTGCTTGGATGAACTTTTTCTGTTTTCTGAAGTATGTCAATTCTAGTCTCGCGCCTCTCCCTTCAGGGTCCTGTAGGAAAGCTATTTCAGCGTCGTTCCGGTCTATCTCAAGGCGATTCAGAAGCTTCAGACCCAATAGTCTGGTGTAGAAGTCAATCGATCTGTCCATATTCGACGTTCTAATACTCGCATGTGCAAACATTCTCATCAATCCCGCTGCTGCTTATTGGCGTTCTCAGCATAAAGGATTAACCCCTCTGCAGTAGACCAGAAGCGTTAGTCATACCTCACTCTGATGTCAAAGCGCTTCGGACATCGCGTTCCTTGCAGAAACCTTAGTATCAATACATAAAGCTTTAATTTTCCCGTCCGTTTCAACACGTAGACTGAGAAGGTTACAGTCTTGGTTACCTTAAATCTCGACAAGATTTTCAACCCCAAAAGCGTCGCCGTCATAGGGGCAAGCGATGAGGAAGACTCAGTCGGCCACGCGCTGATGAAGAATTTCACAGAATCAGGTTTTGAAGGCCGCGTTTTCCCGGTCAACCTAAAGAAGACGGAGGTCATGGGCTTAAAGGCATATCCAAGCGTTCAACAGGTTCCCGAACCCATAGATCTCGCCGTAATCGCGACGCCCGCAAGAACTGTGCCTGACGTGCTTGAACAGTGTGGAAAAGCTGGCATAAACGGGATTATCATAATCTCAGCAGGCTTCAAAGAAATCGGCCCTGAGGGCAAGGCGCTAGAAGAGAGAATAACCGAAATTAAGAAGAAGTATAACATGCGAATCGTCGGGCCCAACTGCCTTGGCGTTATTCGCCCGATCATGCTGTTGAATGCGACATTCATAAGCAAAATGCCGAAGCCAGGCAACATAGCGTTCATTTCTCAAAGCGGCGCTTTGGGCACAGCAATCCTTGACTGGGCTTTGCACGAGAACATAGGTTTCAGCAACTTCGTATCCCTTGGCTCCATGATAGATGTCGACTTCGGCGACCTTATCGACTACTTCGGCACAGACCCGAAGACAAAGAGCATTCTCATGTACATCGAAGGAATAACCGATGCCAGAAAATTCATGAGTGCTGCAAGACACTTTGCCCGGACAAAACCGATAATAGTGGTCAAGGCAGGAAAATTCAGCGAAAGCGCGAGAGCCGCAGCTTCGCACACGGGCTCGCTTACTGGTGAAGATATGATTTACGACAAAGCGTTCAAGAGGGCAGGCATGGTTAGAGTGGAGGAAATCGCGGACCTTTTCAACAGCGCCGAGGTCTTAGGTATGCAACCTATACCGCGTGGTCCAAATCTTGCCATAATCACGAATGCCGGGGGCCCAGGGGTCATGGCAACAGACGCCCTGATCGCTCAAGGAGGAACACTTGCAAAGCTCAGTGAAAAGACCATGGAGACGCTCGACAGGATTCTGCCCCATTTCTGGAGTAGAGGAAACCCGATTGACATCCTCGGAGACGCCAACGCTGATAGGTACAGGGCAGTGGTCGAAGCTTGCCTTAACGACGACAACGTCGATGGCATGGTCATCATATATACCTCCCAGGCCGTGGCACAACCCGCAGAAGTGGCCAAGAGCCTCGCAGAACTGATAAGAAGCCAAAGTTACCAAAACAAGACAATACTGACTTCCTTCATGGGATATGGAGCGGTGGAAGAAGCCAACCGAATATTCATCGATAACAGCATTCCAACATACTCTACACCCGAACAGGCAATCAAGACATATCAATACATGTACCAGTACAAACGCAACCTTGAACTTCAATATGAAACGCCAGAGGAGCTTCCCACTGACATCGTGCCGCCGAAACGGCCACTTTTGAATATACTTAGAAACGTTGCGAATGAAAACCGTGAAACACTCAACGAAGTTGAAGCCAAAACTTTCTTGGAATATTACAACTTCCCAGTAGTGAAAACAAAAGCTGCAAAGACAGAGGACGAAGCAGCTCTGCTGGCTTCACAGTTAGGTTATCCGGTGGTTTTGAAGATTCTGTCTCCTCAGATAACCCACAAGACCGAAGCGAATGGAATCATGTTGAACCTAACAAGCGAGACTGAGGTTCGAGAAGCATTCAGACGCGTGACGGAGAAAGCAAAGGAGTACAGACCGGATGCTGAGATTCAGGGCGTGACCGTCCAACCTATGGTAAAAGGACAGGGCTACGAACTAATAATCGGAGCGAAAGCTGATCCGCTTTTCGGGCCAGTGATGCTTTTTGGGATGGGAGGAATCGGAGTAGAACTGTTCAAGGACTTTGCTATTGGTATACCACCATTAAACCAGACCCTTGTCAGAAGAATGATGGAGGAAACCAGAGTCTATCAACTTCTAAAGGGATACCGGAATATTCCTCCTGCCAACATCAAACTCCTCGAAGAGATATTAGTCCGCTTCAGCCAAATGCTCGTTGATTTCCCACAACTCAAAGAAGTTGACATAAACCCCCTCTTCATAAATGAAAAAGAAGCTTACGCCTTCGATGCGCGCATAGTGATTGACCCCACAAAGGTTTTCACAAAGCCTGAACCTCACCAACACCTTATCATAACGCCATACCCGAAAAAATACGAAACACTGTGGAGACTCCGAGACGGACGGACGGTTTTGCTCAGGCCGATAAAACCTGAAGATGAACCATTATGGCTAGAAATGTTCCAGAACTTTTCGGAACAGTCGATACGCTACAGATTCTTCCAAATACTCAAAGACACACCGCACGAAACTAGAGTCCGCTACTGCAACATAGACTACGACCGAGAAATAGCCATAGTCGCAGAACTGACCGAGCAAGGACGAAAAAGAATCCTAGGCGTAACCCGCGTAAGCATAGAACCTGACGGGAAGAAAGGCGAAATCGCTTTCATCGTTGCTGATCCATGGCAAGGCTTAGGACTGGGAACTAAAATGGTGGACTACGCGCTGGAAATCTGTGAAGACATGAAACTCCAAGAAATCTATGCCATAATGCTCGCCGACAACTACGGGGCGATGGGTCTCATGAAGAAAATGGGCTTCGCCACAAAATACATGGATGACGGAACCGTCAAAGCGACATTGAATCTAAGAGAAGAAGTAAAATGCGCAGAACCAATAACGGTCGAGGAAAAACAAGTCCAAAACAACGTCAAAACGCAGGTGGAACTGGAAGAGCAGGGAAAAGCAGAAGCCACGCCGAGCTAGCCCATAGCCTTGGCAATCGGCGCTAACGATATCCCCGGGCTCAGCTCCCTCTCCTTCTGTTTTTGCTTTACGCCACGTAACACGCGTTATTTGGAGGCCAAGTAGAAACACTCTTGGGTTATTGCTCGTCTTCTTCGCCGCATCTCAGGTTCGAATCGTTCGGTCTGCCTACTTTGGTTCTTATTCAAGCCATGTGTTGTTTGTTGAGCAGTTAAGGAAAACCCTAAATAACTCATCCTTGATGCACATTTAACTCAAAACCGAGGGAAGGAAGGCCTGTTAATGTCTGAATGGAAAACTATCAGCATCAGACAGGAGCTAATAAAGGAAATCGAAAGGATTATCAAGACAGGGCGTTACAGAAGCATTTCAGAATTCGTTTCAGAAGCCATTCGCCTTCGTCTGGAGGAACTCACACGCGCCGAAGGATTCTCAACTGGAAAAACCCAAGAAACACTTTCCACGCCCGAACAGTTGTTGTACACGCCCAAGCACACATGGGCTCAACCGACCGATGATGAAAACGTGCGCGTCGGCATATCCGACTACGCACAGAAGCGACTTAAGGGTCTGGCCCAGGTTCGAACAGAACCAGTTGGGAGAGAACTCAGCAAGATGGAGCCGTTCGGAGTTGCCGAAACCTGGATGCTGCTTTTTGACCTTTACTCGCCAGTTAGCGGCAAAATAGTCAAAATAAACGAAAAACTCAAAGAAAAGCCCAACATAGTCAATGAAGACCCCTACGGACAAGGATGGATAGCAGAAATCAAACCGAACAACTCCATGACCCTAAAACAGGAGCTTGACACCCTGATGGGCGCGCGCGAATACAACAAGTGGGTTGAAAAACTGGAGGAAAGATCACGTGAATAAACTTGATATCTGGCTTGAGTATCTGAAAAACAACTTTGGCATAAGTCAAGTGTACGTCAAGCGTGGCTTAGATGCTCTAATAAGCTTGCCTTGGGCACAGTACTTGATGAGTGGAGCGGAGTTTAGAGAATGACGACTGAACCTGTTAAAACCACGAAAAGAAAATTACCACCATGTCGTTCAGCATGTCCTGCACACGTCAACGTTCAAGCATACATCTCCCTCATTCAGAGAGGCAAGTACAAAGAAGCAGTTGACGTAATTCGAAACGACATGCCCTTTCCAGCAATCTGTGGACGAGTGTGCTTCAGCCCATGCGAGGACGCATGCTCAAGAACTGACGTCGACCAAGCAGTAGCTATACGCGCCTTGAAAAAGTTCGTCGCCGACATCGAACGGCAACAGAGAAAGGTCAAACCAAAACCCATACCCAAGAGACACGCAAAGAGAGTCGCTGTCGTCGGAGCAGGTCCAGCAGGCTTGACTGCAGCCTACGAACTTGCAAAACTCGGTTACCCCGTCACTGTCTATGAACGCATGGCTGAGTCTGGAGGAATGATGCGATATTGCATACCCGATTTCCGCCTCGAGAGATTCGTAGTTGAGAACGAAGTAAACTACATAAGAGAATTGGGAGTGGAAATCAAAACAGGCGTCGAATTCGGGAAAGACATTACGATCGAGAGCCTACACAAGGAAGGCTTTGATGCTGTTTTTCTGGCCATTGGGACGCAGTTGGGAATGAAACTCAACGTCCCGGGTGAAGATCTGAAGGGCGTCATCAACGCCGTTAACTTTCTAAGGGACGTGGCACTCGGAAAAGACGTGCAAGTAGAAGACAAAGTAGCCGTCGTGGGCGGTGGAAACAGTGCAATAGACGCTGCCCGAACAGCCAAGAGACTGGGAGCAGATACAGTCACGCTTATTTACAGACGTTCCCGAGAGGAAATGCCTGCTTTACCGAGCGAAGTGGAAGAGGCCGAGAAAGACGGCGTCAAGATAGAGATTCTAGTGGCGCCCAAACAGATTATCGGTGAAAACGGCAAAGTCGCAGGCATAGAATGCCTGCGAATGAAACTGGGCGAGCCTGACGAAAGCGGCAGAAGGCGTCCAGTGCCGATACAAGGTTCTGAACACAAGCACGATGTAGACATGGTCATCCCCGCCCTAGGCCAACTGGCAGAAGCCACATGCATCCCGCAGCTCCTTCAAGATGAGAAAGCAAGAATTCCCGCGATAAGAATCGATCCATTGACGCTTGAAACCCCCGTTCCAGGAGTCTTCGCAGGCGGCGACGTGGCCACGGGACCAGCAAGCATAATCGAAGCCGTGGGACAAGGAAAACGGGCAGCAGCGTCGATTCACCTCTACCTGAGCGGGCAAGATGTGCATAAGGACAGAGAAGAAAACATTGAGGAAACGACGTGGACCAAGGGCCGCCCGCAGGTAAAGAAGAAAGAACGCCGGTACAGCCCTGTTCCGGAGAAATCCCGCACGACTTTCGAAGAAGTGCAGGATTATTTGGAAAAGCTGGAGAGAGACGCCAAGTTTGAAGCTTACCGTTGCCTAGGCTGTGGACCTTGTGCAGAATGCCTAGGAAATACAGAACTATGTGAAAGTGACAAGGCAGCCGTTGATGAAGCTCTCTGTATAGGCTGCAATGTTTGCGCTGTTGTATGTCCGTTCGGAGCGGCTGAAAAGGACGAGAACAACATCGCACGGATAGACGAGGATCTGTGTAAAGGCTGCGGACTGTGCGCGGCAAGATGCCCAACAAAAGCTATAACAATGAACAAACTGACTAACGATCGCATAGTAAGCCTTGCCACAGCAGGTCTGAAGGAGTGAGAAAAATGACAGACAAAGAACCCAAGATTATCTGCTTGATGTGCAATTATGCTTTCTGCAACAGCGAGAACCCGGTGCCCTCTAACATCAAAGTGGCACGCGTGAACTGCATCGGAGAAATAGACCCTACGATTGTTCTCGAAACATTCGAGAAGGGCGCTGATGCAGTGATGCTGGCTGGCTGCGAGCCACCTGACTGCCACTTCGTCGAGGGCAATCTTCAAGCAGAACGCGCTGTCAAGATGCTGAAAAAGCTGCTCAAATTGGCAGGCTTAGAGCCTGAAAGACTGAGCCTAGTCTGGTATTCACCCTTGGAAGAAACGAGTTTCACACGCTCAGCGAAAGCGTTCTCCAAGGAAATGGAAAAACTTGGAGCCTCTCCGCTGAAGAACACGGAGAAAGAATCCACAGCCATGATAAACCTATTGGCCGCCAAGAACGCTGCCAACGAGTTTCGACTGAGAGTCTTGTTGGGAAGAGAGAAGGAACTCACCGAAGGTGTGAACGTTTACGGTGACAAGCTCTCGCCTGAAGAGTTCGACACGCTGATGGATGACGTCGTTGAAGAGGAATTCATCAGGTACAAGATTCATCTTCTCACAAAAACTAAGCCACTTTCAATCAAGAATCTGGCAGAGGCGACGGAAATGAAACCTGCAGCGGTTCTCAAGCAGATCGTGAACATGAGAAGAAAAAACATGATAGCGTTGGACAGCATCGAGGGAACGACACCCTTCTACAAGGCTTTGGAGATTGAATAAGATGAAAGACCAGAAAGTAGGAGCAGTTATGGTCGTCGGCGGAGGTGTAGCTGGCATACAGGCATCCCTTGACCTAGCAGACTCTGGTTTCAAAGTGTACTTGGTTGACAAGGGACCAAGCATAGGCGGAGTGATGGCTCAACTTGACAAGACCTTCCCAACAAACGACTGTTCAATGTGCATCCTATCACCCAAGCTTGTTGCAACCGGAAGACACCCGAACATAACGATTCTAACAAATGCCGACATCACGGGCCTCAACGGCGAAGCCGGAAACTTCGAAGTGAAAGTTCGAAAAAACAGCCGTTACATAATCGAAGAAAAATGCAACGGCTGCGGCATATGCGCCCAGAAATGTCCAATTGAAACTGTTGACAGGTTCAACGAAGGCCTAGGGAAAAGAGGAGCAGTGTACGTAGAATATCCGCAAGCAGTCCCGCTGAAGTACAAGATTGACCGCGAAAAATGCATAGGCTGCGGAACCTGCTACGAAATCTGCAAAGCGAGAGCAATTGCTTACGACCAGAAAGACAGTGAAACAACCCTGAAAGTCGGCTCAATAATCCTCGCTCCTGGCTTCGAACCTTTCGATGCGAGGCTAAAGAGCGAATACGGTTATGGACGCTTCCAAAACGTCGTCACGAGCATCGAGTTCGAACGCATCCTAAGCGCCTCCGGTCCATACGGCGGACTCGTGCTCAGACCTTCAGACGGTGAAATACCGAAGAGGATAGCGTTCATCCAATGCGTCGGCTCAAGAGATTACCAGCTCGGAAACAACTACTGTTCTGCGGCTTGCTGCATGTACGGCATAAAAGAGGCCGTAATAGCAAAGGAGCATACGCCCATGCAAATGGAGGTTTCAATCTTTTACTTGGACATGCGCTCCTATGGAAAGGAGTTCGACTCTTACCGCAACCGCGCCGAAGAAGAGTACGGAATAAGATTCACAAGATCAAGAGTCGCTGGAGTAACAGAAGACCCGCTAACAGGCAACCTATTCGTCCACTACGTACAAGACGAAACTCCGAAGACCGAAGAATTCGACATGGTCATTCTCTCAATTGGAATGCAGCCGCCGAAAGACGTTGAAGAACTGGCCAAAAACATGGGAATCAAGCTCAACAAGTACAAGTTCTGTGAAACACAGACGTTTTCTCCAATGGACACTTCTAAGCCGGGTGTCTTCGTCTGCGGCGCTTTCTCAGCTCCGAAGGACATTCCTGAAAGCGTAGCTCAAGCAAGCGGCGCAGCAGCAAGAGCCATGGGCACAATCGCAAGTGCCAGAGGCACTCAGGTCGTCGCAAAAAAACACTCGCCCGAAAGAGACGTGAGCAAAGAAGAGCCTCGCATCGGCGTCTTCGTCTGCCACTGCGGAATCAACATCGGCGGCGTCGTGAACGTGCCGGCAGTCGTGGAGTACGCGAAAAAACTGCCAAGCGTGATCTATGCCGAGGCAAACGTTTACACTTGCTCACAAGACACACAGAAGCTCATTGGCGAAAAGATCCAACAGAATAAGCTGAACCGCGTTATCGTTGCATCCTGCACGCCGCGTACGCATGAACCGTTGTTCAAGGAGACAGTCCAGGAAGCCGGATTGAACCCGTACTTGTTTGAAATGACAAACATCCGAGACCAGTGCAGCTGGGTACACATGCATGAGCCCAAAGAAGCCACACAGAAGGCTAAAGACCTTGTCAGGTCAATAGTTGCGAAAGCCGCGCTCCTGAAACCCTTGAAGAAACCGCTGATAAATGTTACGCAGGTCGGTCTCATCATCGGAGGAGGCGTCTCAGGCATGACTTCTGCTTTGGAGCTTGCAAAGCAAGGGTTTGAGGTGCACCTGATAGAAAAAGAGAAGGAATTGGGCGGTCACCTTCGCACGATGTATTATCTTCTCGGCGAGAAGGGTGACCCGAAGGAAAAAGTAAAAGCAATTGTCGCCGAGGTCTTAAGAAACGACAAGATACACGTCTATGCAGGAGCGGAAATTGCTAGCATTCACGGTTTCATAGGCAACTACAAGTCAAAGATACGGCAGCAGAATGGAAGCGAAAAAGAAATCGAGCATGGCATAGTCATAGTTGCCACCGGTGCCGTCGAATACAGGCCCACAGAGTACTTCTACGACAAGGATCCGAGAGTTGTGACGCAACATGAGTTGGAAGAGGACATTGCCAAGGGAGAATTCAAAGCCAAAAATGTTGTCATGGTCCAATGCATCGGCGCGAGGACTAAGGAAAGACCGAACTGTTCAAGAATATGCTGTGGCCAAGCCATCAAGAACTCGCTGAAAATCAAAGAAGTAAGCCCTGAAACTGAAGTGTATGTCCTGTTCAAGGACATCCGATCGTACGGGTTCAAAGAAGACTATTATCGTGAAGCCGCGATGAAAGGTGTTACGTTCATAAACTACGATGATGAACGCAAGCCGGAACTCACGAAGGAAGGAGACAAACTTGTAATGGCTTTCTGGGAGCCCGTTCTCAAACAGCAAATTGAGCTTGAACCCGACCTCGTGGTTCTGAGTGCAGCCACGATTCCGAACCCTGAGAACAAGCACATAGCCGAACTGCTCAAAGTGCCACTGACAAAGGACGGATCCTTCCTCGAAGCACACATGAAACTCCGCCCAGTGGACTTCGCAACGGACGGCGTTTTCCTATGTGGAATGGCGCACTCGCCGAAGTACATTGAAGAAAGCATCGCACAAGCATGTGCAGCTGCGTCAAGAGCCACGACGATACTATCCAAAAAAACGCTTGAGATGGAAGGAATCGTCGCAAACGTTGACGAAGATTTATGTAGTGGCTGCAAGATTTGTGAATATCTATGCCCCTACGGTGCAGTCGAAATGAAGGACAAGGACGGAAAGCCAAACGCACATGTAATTGAAGCCCTGTGCAAGGGTTGCGGCGCGTGCGGCACGGCATGTCCGACCAAAGCTATAACGATGGGACACTTCACCACGCAGGAAATTCTCGCTCAAGTCAAAGCAGCCTTGGTGGAGGCGGAATGATGAGCAAGAACGACAGTTTTGAACCCAAAATAATCGGCTTTCTATGCAACTGGTGCAGCTATGCAGGCGCAGATCTAGCGGGCGTAAGCAGAATCCAGTACCCCCCGAACATCAGAATCATACGCGTGATGTGCAGTGGCAGAATAGACCCCGCCTTCGTGCTAGAAGCGTTCAAAGACGGCGCAGACGGCGTGCTGGTTGCGGGATGCCATGTGCCCTCAGACTGTCACTACATCAGCGGGAACTTCAAAGCCATGAGAAGGATAAACCTGCTGAGGAGAGTCCTGAAAGACTTCGGAGTAGAACCCGAACGCTTACGGCTGGAATGGATATCCGCGAGTGAAGGAGATCTATGGGCCGCCGTGGTTAAAAGCATGGTAGAAGACCTGAAGAAACTAGGCCCGAGCCCGGTCAAAACAATGGAGGTTGAAGCCCATTGACTGAGACAACTGGACACACGATAAGGGCTTCTGAAATCGACCCCAAATTCAAGTATGAAATCTCCAAGATGCACGGCGGAGAAAAAATCATGCGCTGCTTCCAATGTGGAACATGCACGTCAGACTGTCCAGTCGCAAGGTTCAGCGAAACCTACAGGCCGCGACAGATAATCCGCATGACGCAGCTTGGACTAAGAGATCGTGTACTCAACAGCGAAACGCTGTGGCTCTGCGCAGCCTGCTTCACGTGCACAGACCGCTGTCCACAGGATGTCGAGGTGGCCAGCGTGATACGCGTCCTGAGAAACTTGGCAGCTGAGAAAGGCATCGTGCCCCAAGTGTTCAAAGAAGAAGCGGCAAGCATACTCGAGTCAGGTTACGCTTACCGAATTCCAGAACTGAGGTTGAAGAAAAGAGAAACCTTGGGCCTGCCGCCGTTGCCTAAAGGTAACCCTCAGAGCATAGCCAAAACACTTCGTGAAATAGGTTTCCTTAAATGCGTTGAAAAAAAGGGAAGCTAGAATGGCAGAGCATGAGTACCTACTTTTTTTGGGATGCGCGATTCCCTACCGCGTGGCTGCCTACGAGATTTCGGCACGCAAAGTGCTGAAGAGGCTAGGCGTGGGCATTGTGGAAATGCCAGAATTCAACTGTTGCGGTCTGCCGTTGGATCCTGTAAGTCACGAAACCATGCTGATCTTGGCCGCCAGAAACCTTGCCATGGCAGAACAGAAAGGACTCGACATCATGGCATTGTGCCCCGGGTGCGCGGGAACCCTGAAAAAAGTCGGCAAAATGCTGAAAGAAGACAAGCATATGCGGGAAGAGATAAACGGACATCTTAAGGAAGCTGGGTTGGAGTTCAAAGGTACAATCACAGCCAAGCATATTCTACAGGTCCTTGTTGAAGACGTGGGACTGGAAAAGATAAAAGAAGCAGTCGTTAAGCCTCTTACGAACTTGAAAGTGGCTGAACACAACGGTTGCCACATCCTGAGACCTAAAGAGTACATCGGCTGGGACGATCCCGAAGATCCGAAAACGCTCAAAACCCTGATTGAAGCGACTGGGGCAACATGCTTGGATTACTTGGATGAGACGGAGTGTTGTGGCGCTCCAAGCGTCGGCGTGGACGACAAAATAGCTCTGCAGCTTGCTAGGGACAAGCTGAACCACATCAAAACCGTGGACGCGCAGGCTCTGATAACAACATGCCCGTTCTGTCACATCATGTACGACACGAACGAGCTGCGCATCGAGAAGATGTTCAACGAGGTTTACGGTATCCCCGTCCTGCATTATCCACAGTTACTGGGCTTGGCGATGGGAATGTCGCCTGACGAACTGGCTTTCAAAGAGCTTCGCGTTGACTGTTCAAAAATACTGGGAAAAGTTTGTGAAGGTGGAAAATAAATGGCTGAAAAACTGAAACTGGGTTTCTACTGGGCCGCAAGCTGCGGCGGATGCGAAATCGCAGTATTAGACATAAACGAGAAGATACTGGACGTAGTGAAAATCGCGGACATAGTGTTCTGGCCCGTGGCCATGGACGTGAAGTATAAGGACGTCGAGGCCATGCCCGACAAGTACATAGATATCTGCTTCTTCAACGGCTCGGTCAGAACCGAAGAACAGGAACACATGGCCAAACTCCTTAGACAAAAATCGAAGACGCTCGTCGCGTTCGGCTCATGCGCCCAAGAAGGATGCATACCCGGTCTGGCCAATCTTTATGACCGCAAAGAAATCTTCAGTAAAGTGTACCAGGAAAGCAAGTCAATCGCAAACCCAAAGAGAGTCGAGCCCAAAACCAGGTTTGAAGCAAAAGAGGGCGTTCTGAAGCTTCCAGAGTTCTACGACACCGTTAAGACCTTGGACCAGACGGTTGAAGTTGACTATTATATTCCAGGCTGTCCACCACCAGTCAAGCTCATAGCCAACGCGGTGGAAGCCATCGCAAACAATCAACTGCCGCCGAAAGGCTCGGTACTCGCGCCGTTGAAATCCGTGTGCGATGAATGTCCGAGGAAGAAGGAGAACAAAAGAATCTCAAAGATATACCGTGTCCACGAAAAGATTCCAGAGCCGGAAAAGTGCCTGCTCGAACAGGGCATAATCTGCATGGGACCAGCAACCCGAAGCGGTTGTGGAGCTCAGTGCTTAACCGTTGACATGCCCTGCACGGGATGCGGCGGTCCATGTCCAAACTCGCCTGAACAGGGAGCAGCCATGATAGGCGCGTTAGCCTCGATACTTGGGCTGGACGGCGAAACGGAGCATTACTCTCAGGAGGACGTTGACAATCTTATGAGCCAAATCAAAGATCCAGTTGGCACGTTCTACATGTATTCATTACCGTCCTCAATCCTCAGAAGAAAGGTGATGCAGCAATGAAAGAAATCGTAATAGATCCAATAACTAGGCTGGAAGGCCACGGAAACGTCTCAATATTCCTGAACAACGAAGGTGAAGTGGAAAACGCCTACCTCAAAATACCCGAGCTCAGGGGTTTCGAACAGTTCTGCGTCGGCAGAAGAGCTGAGCTTATGCCGATTCTGACGACAAGAATCTGCGGGGTCTGCCCAGTAGCTCACCATTTTGCAGCGACGAAAGCGTTGGATGCAGCGTTCAATGTTGACCCTCCTTCAGCGGCCAAGAAGCTGAGAGAACTGATGTATGCTGGATACATCATATACGACCACACGCTTCACTTCTATTATCTCGGCGGACCAGACTTCATCGTTGGACCCGACGCTCCGCCCGAGAAAAGGAACATTTTGGGGGTCATCGAAAAGGTTGGATTGGACGTGGCCAAAGAGGTCATCAAGCATAGGGCCTATGGACAGAGGATAACTGAGATCCTGGGCGGAAAGGCGACGCATCCCGTCTGCGGGTTGCCAGGCGGCATCTCGAAGCCGTTGAGCGAAGAGAACAGACAGGAAATCGAGAAGATGGCAGCGTCGTCTTTGAATTTCGCCAAGTTCACTCTGCAGATATTTCATGACATCGTCTTGGGAAACCCGAAGTACGTTGACATGATTAAGAGCGACGCGTACACAATGAAGACTTATTACATGGGTCTTGTTGACGAGCACAACAAAGTCAACTTTTACGACGGCAAAATCAGAGTCGTCTACCCGAGCGGGGGCGAGTTCCTGAAGTTCGAGGGGAAGGATTACCTGACGCATATCGGCGAGCATGTGGAAGAGTGGACCTACTCAAAGTTCCCGTTCCTGAAGAAGGTCGGCTGGAAAGGCCAAGTCTACGGCCCGGACAGCGGAGTCTACCGCGTCGGCCCGCTTGGAAGATTAAACGCTTCAGACGGCATGGCAACACCTCTAGCACAGGAAGAGTACGAGATGATGTACAAGACCTTGGGCGGCAAACCCGTTCATGGAACTCTGGCTTTTCACTGGGCAAGGCTGATAGAACTGCTCTACGCTACCGAACGCGCGCTTGAGCTTGTGAAGGATCCTGAAATAACCAGTACAAACGTGCGAAACAAGCCGGGCGAGCCAGGAGAAGGCGTCGGAGTCGTTGAAGCAGCAAGAGGCACGTTGTATCACCACTACGTGTTGGACAAGGACGCACTCATAAAGGATGTTAACATGATTGTAGCGACAACCAACAATTACCCAGCAATCTGCATGTCCATCCGCGACGCGGCGAAAGGACTGATACACGACGGCAAAGTAAACCAAGGCCTGCTCAACATGGTTGAAATGGCCTTCAGAGCATACGATCCATGCTTCGGATGCGCCACACACTATGCCGTGGGACAAATGCCATTAACAGTTGAGATCTACGACGCAAACAAAAAACTCGTCAGAAAACTGCACCGATAAAACTCTCTTTCTGTTTTGTTTCTGCTGACAATGTCAAGTGGTTAACATGAAGCCTAACGCGCGGAAAGAGCTTGAGAAGTGGCTTTCAAAGGCTGAGAGAGTCGTTGTGGCCGGCGTTGGAAACCCTATTCGAATGGACGACTACGTGGGCGTCAAAGTGGCGCAAGACTTGCAGGGAAGGGTCTCCGAAAAAGTCTTTGTAATAGAGTGTGAAACCGTTCCAGAAAGCTTTGTGCAGCAAATCATGGACTTCAACCCCACGCATGTGCTGCTGATAGACGCTGCCCTTCTAGGCTCAAAGCCGGGCGCTTACAAGCTTGTGGAGCCTGAAAGGTTGACGGCGTATCCCGCGTTTTCAACACACTCGCTGCCCCTGCGGATATTCTGCGATCACATCAAAGAAGCGACTGGGGCAAAGATCGCCCTGTTGTTGGTGGAGCCGGAGAAGAGTGATTTTGGAGAGGGTCTAACCCTTAGTGTTCAGGCGGCTGAGGAGGAAATTGTGCGGGCGCTGGTTGAAATGCTTCCTCAGTGATTCGGCAGCGGGTTGGTCTCCAGTTTCGGTGTCTGCTGCGTATCTTGGGCACGGGGCTGTTTTTTGCTGAAAACTTATATGTTCGTTGTGAGTATCGGATTCGACGTGTGGTTATCATGTCGGATAAGAAAGCGGATTTGGCGGGTCCTGGCATCGGCAATTATGAGGATTTGGCGAAGGTTTTGCCGGAGGATTATCATTCTTTTTTGAACGTGAAGGATACGCAACGAGCCATTTTTGCGGTGAAGAACTATGTTGAGGAGAACCTGTGTAAGGAGCTGAATTTGATTATGGTTCAGGTTCCTCTTATTGTGGATGTTGAGAGCGGCGTTAACGATCTGCTGGACCGTGATGGTTCGCGTACGCCGATTCAGTTTCACATTTCAAACGATTATGACAAGCATCCAGTCGATGCTCAGGTGGTGCAGGCCGCCACGAAGTGGAAGCGGATGGCTCTGAAAGAGTTCGGGATGAAGCCTGGCGAGGGTTTGTGCACTGACATGCGTGCTGTGCGGAAGGACTATTTCTTGGATCATGATCATAGCGCTTATGTGGATCAGTGGGATTGGGAAAAAGCGATTACGGAGAAGGAGCGCAATTTGAAGTGTCTGACTGAGACTGTTGAGAAGCTCTGGAAGGTTATCAAGGGCGCTGAGAAACACGTTCAGAAGCTGTATCCTCAATTGAGGACGGATAAGTATCCGGATTTGCCTGACAAGCTCACGTTCTTGCATGCTGAGGACATTCTTGACAAGTATTCTAGCCTTCCTCGCAAGCAGCGGGAGACAAGGATTTTGCAGGATTACCCGGGAGTTTTCATCTACGGTATCGGTTGGCCTCTTAAAGACGGTTATCCTCATGAGATGAGGGCGGCGGACTATGATGATTGGGTCACGGAGGTCAGGTCTAGAGACGGCAGAAGCATGCACGGCTTAAACGGTGACATTCTCGTGTGGAATCCCGTTACTAAGCGGCGTCATGAATTGTCATCGATGGGGATAAGAGTTAACGCTGAAACGCTGAAGAAGCAGCTGGAGATGTCGGGGCAACTTGACTTTCTCAAGTATCCGTACCACCAGGCCATCATGAAGAACGAGATTCCATTGAGCATTGGAGGCGGCATCGGTCAATCCCGCACGCAGATGGTTATTCTGAAGAAGGCGCATCTTGGCGAGGTCAGCGTCACCGTGTGGCCGAAGATACTTAAGGACCTGGGCCGCAAAAAGAACATTTTCGTTCTCGAGTGAGACCACAGCCTTTCCAGCTTCACTGTGCTGCGCGTCGTCCAGTTCTCTGCTGCCCGAACGTTGGTTTGGAAGAGTGAGAGGTGCTGGACTTCGAAAGAATTCTGAACAGCAGAATTTCAGAGCCAACCTCCATCTTCACGCACTTTCGTGTGTAGTAATCTGCCATCGTTGATCTGCCGCAACGTTTCAACGATGACCCCCCCTCGGTCTATGTTTTTACGTCAGTTGTAATGTTGCTTTGTACGTCAGTTGTAATGTTGTTTTGTGAACCTGTGGCAGCATCGCGTTGTCGAGCCCCTGCCTTGTTTCGGTAGCTTCAGATGTAACCTTGTTCGGTGACAAGCGCACGCTTTCTTCTAGCTTGATGAAGAAGGATGCTGTGATGTTGAATGCGCGTCAAGCGCGGGGCAGTTCCACCCATATTTCATCTTTCGTTTCAGCCTTAGCTTTTATGGGTATGAATACCGTAGCGGTAGTTCCTTTGCCTGTGGTGCTTTCAAACGACGGAGAGCCTCCGTGCACTTCCACTAAGCGTTTAGAGATTGGCAAGCCGAAACCCATGCCTTTGGCCTTGGTAGTGAAAAGTGGTGTACAGATATTGTTCAATGTTTCTTTCGACATTCCACTGCCCGTGTCTGAGAAGGTGAATTTGACACTATCGTTGACCTTCGTACTCTTTATAGTCAATGATTCACCTTCGGGCATCGCGTCTACAGCATTTTTGATCAAGTTGACGAAAACTCGCTTCATCTTTTCAGCGTCAACCGCTATTAGCTTGTCTCAGCATACGACGGGCCCGCAACGCTGCTGATAGACTCAAGAAAACTGAGAACAGCAGCACTAATAATGGGAATGCTGTTTCTGGCAACAGTAGCTATACACATGTACAAGATAGTAACGTCAACCTGAAACGTCAGAGCGCTCTTCTTTTCCCGCTTAAACTGTAAGCTGAACTTGTAGACAGCTTTTCTGCCGTCCTCAGGCACGGTGGCTGCTCGATACCTAGCTGACGCGCTGACTGTTGAATAGACAAGCTTCAGGAAAAAGGATGAAGGCGAGAGCGTGTGACCTAAGCCGGGAATTCAAGGGCACAGGTGGAAAATTCGACAGGAATGCATGAGTCAAAAGCAGGAGCAGCGAATCAAACAGTTTAAAGCTCTCTACCACTAATTCTTTCTGGGTGGAAAAATGCTGGGAAGTAGTCGGAGGTTAAAATCTAGCAACATAATCGCTGTGTGGGATGCTCGCGCGCGGAAAGCGAGCTACAGTGCAGTTCTGTGCAACGCTAAGAACGGACAACATTATAACAAGAAGGACCTGCAGAAGGTGGCGATGGTGAAGCTCAGAATCGAAAGAGACAAACTGCCTTGGTGGGAACTCAAGGAGGAAAAAGATGCGTTCCATCTCTATTATTACCCTGACGTCTGGGTTGAAGAGACACGCAAGCGAAACCAAGAAATGGCTGAAGACAAGGGAATGAAAGACAACCCCATCTTCGCGGGCCCAGAAACAACAACGGACAGCCTGACAGAAATAGTTGAAAAATTCAACACAACACTTCATTTCTAGGACATGAGAAAACGTTGATGTCACCGTCAAGAACGCATGATTGAAAAAGCCAACGCGCGCATTTCAATTTGTTACACTTGATGGTTCTTTCTACATTCTGCAAAACTGCTCGATATCGCAATTTGCTACGGTCCGGTCGTCAAAAGAATTTCGCGGGGTCAGTATTGCTCTTAGCGCGCTGCCTTGTCCCTTTATTAGGTGTTGAAGTATGTTGGTGAGACTGCTTTGTCTGGTCTTCTGAGGTTTTCTGCTGCTTCTCTGTTTAGAACTAAACACAGCAGGCTGTAGAGGGCGTACGAGGCGACGTTTCTCAAACCTCTGACCTTGTTGATGGCCATGCTGTACTGCGTCTTCAGGAAACTGTAGACCGCTTCAATGTGGGGCCTCTTGTGATACTCTCTTTTCTGGTCTTCTGGCCCGTAGGTTCTGAACTTCTTGTCCACCCTCAGGAGGCCTTTAACGTCGCGTTTCTGGTTTGCCGGATATGGAATCACCGTCTCGCAGACAGCGTTTCTGAGTTTGCCGTCGCTGTATTGGCTGTCAGCTATCACACTTCTCAATTTGGCTGCAGACCTTTTGAGAATCAACTTTGTCTTCTCCAGCATGTTCAGTGAGTGTTTCTTCTTGTTCTGGTTTGCGGAAGCAAATGCGCATGTCAACGGGAGCATGGTTTGAGAATCTATGGAAAGGTGAAGCTTGTAGCCGAGTCCGAATGTTCTGCCTGCTCTTCCAACCCTTGCATCACCGTCAGAAAGGCCTTTCTGGTTATCCAGCGGATGGCGGGTGCTCCAAGCCTTTATGAACGAAGCATCAAACACAGAATCAACTTCTTTCGCATCGTTCCGTTTCAAGAGTTTGACTACTTTCTCCTCGATTATTCTGGTGAGGTTGCCTTCTCCGACTTTGCGGATGAACCTGCTGAGAACACTTCTCGGATAGCCTGCTTCGCCTGGTTTGATGAGGCACAGTCTTCTGAGTCGTAGATCTATGTCGAGTAGTCTTGTCATTTCTCTGAGACTGCGAACACCTTTCATTCGCGTGACGATGAAGGTTCTGAAAAGCCCTAATGGGTTTCTGGGAGGCCTTCCGGGTCCAACCGTGTGGAAGCATCTGAGCAACGCTGCTTTAGCAAAACTTAAGTCTACGTTTCTGAAGAGGATTTCAAGGGTCTCGTGTTCATCTTGATGTCCCGCTAGGATTCACCTCCTAAGCTTGGACGTGACTCAAGAATACGAGACCCCAATCCAAAAATAAACATTAGCTAATTTAGGGACAAGCCAGCGCGCTTTTTTAAGGAAATATAAATTAGCAAGTGTACCTTTTTCGTCTGAAGGCTAATGAATATGAACATATGGAAAGACATTCCTGCAGGGGACAAACCTCCTACACTCTTAAACGCCGTGATTGAAGTTGTGAGTGGATCAAGAGACAAGTACGAATTTCGGTCTGAATGGGAAGCCTTCGTTCTAGACAGAGTAATACCTTCATCAGTCGTTTTTCCTGTTGAATACGGCTTCGTACCTCAGACTTGGGCTGAAGATGATGACCCGCTTGATATAATGGTGCTCAGCTATGAACCGCTCGAGGTTGGTTGCATAGTCAAAGTGAGAGTCGTAGGAGTGTTGGTTGTCGAAGATGAGAAAGGCGAAGACGCAAAGATTCTGTCCGTTCCAGTGAGCGATCAGAGGTTTGACGGTTTCCAGGATATTTCGGATGTGCACCCACACAAAATTAGGGAGATTCAGGAGTTCTTCGAAACCTACAAGAGGCTAGAGCCAGGCAAATGGGCAAAGTTCAAGGAATGGAAAAACGTTCAAGGCGCTGCTGCAATAGTTACTTCTTCAATGGAAAAATACAGCAAGAGGTTAAGGCTTTACGAAAAATAGACGCGCTGGCTCGATCATTAATGGATCACATACGCGCTCCTTTTCGTGCCTTTACATGGTCACTGTATGAAGGTCATGTCTTGTCCGCAACAGACGAGTGTTCCTCCACCTTCTTCCAATGCTTGCACCTTGTTTCTGCAAATCTCAAAGATGTATCTCGCCTGCTGCTACGTTTAGAAATGCACAATAGAGTTTATCGGGTGTTCCACTATGGACCATTAGGCGTTAGTTCCTTCTTTTCTGACACAGCGAGTTCTCAATGGTTTCTGTGTTGCGCGCGTTTGAAGCCTTTTTGCTGTCCACAGCGACGCGCGATTTTCTTCCTTTTGTTCCTGCTGAACTTTTTGATTCTGCGCGCGTTACGATAATTATATACAATCTATTTACTGCCTGAAAAAAGCTCCTTTTCTTCTGTCGTCCCCGTTTGCATGGATAGTTTATGGTTTGCGCGAAAAGCTTAAACCTTTCATAAGCCGCCCTAGCATGTATGCATTGTCTGTTAAGAAGAACATTCTCGTAGCGCGCATGCGTGTTCCTAAAATGGTCAAAAATGATCATAATTCCGTTTTGCACATTTCTGCCAGTGCTACAGAATACAGTTACTTAAAGAAATCAAGAACAGACACGAAGCCCAAAGCCGTCTCTAGATCATGGAAGGCGAATAAAAACCATTTTAGGCTAATTTCGGAACAAGCATGCGCGCTTCTTTCGGCGTGACTATCCCATTTAGCCATACACTGGCAAACTGGACCCACCGCACGCGTTTTGCAATCTCAAGAAGGCTTTTGTTATGAAACGGCCAATTGTATGAAGCTATTCATGTATTTCAACAGTTGTTGCTTGAATTCGTGTTCGCTGATCTCTTCTTTCAGGTTTGTCATGAATGTTCTGAAGTGTGCAGAGCTTTCTGAAAGATTACTGTCGATTTTGGATAGAAAAACCTGATTGGCCCTTATTGCTTCCTGTTCGAAGTGTCTGATTTGATGTCTCTCCAGATTGCTGATGACAAAGGCATTGTTTAGCATCACTGACAGATCGAGCCATACTTTCATTTTCCTGTTCCTTGATTGTGCTGGCTCAGTTCTTGTCCAGCTGAGAAAGAATTCGCCGATTTGATCTAGAGATCCAAGCCTTGTCTGATTCTTGGCAAACACCTGAAACGAGATGTCATCAGCATACAAGTCTTGCACGTGGTTTACGATTTCCTGAAGGATCTTCACTTGATATCGTGCATGAATTTTAGACTTTGCAGCAATCTGTGCTGCAACACCGTTAAGGAGTGTGTGATTGTGAGAGGGATGGTTTGTTTCGGTTCTGTAGATGTGCGACAGCTCATGAACCAACAGCCCCTCGATCATGCCTGAACTTAAGGCTTTTCCAGCAACGACTATTGAGTGCTCCTGCTCCTGATCCATTGTGTATCCCATGAAAGGAAGCTTCTCATCAACAACAAACCTGACAGGACCTTTTATTCTGAAGCCTGCATTATTCATCATTCTCAAAGCATTGTCTGCTTTCCCATTCAAAATCTTTGATCGGCGCATCTGCTCCTTCCTTTTTTCCCAGAGCAAACGTTTAGAAAGTGATGACCTTATTTCGGTTTCGACCGAATCATAACAAACCCACATTAAGGCATTTTGTTCCATCTTGAGGCACGCGCGCGCCTCACCGAGTATGATCGATGCGACCGTCCTAAATGTTAGAACAGGTTGTCCTAATGCTTAGGATAATATAACAAGCCTCCATTACCCTCTATAGGTGAAAAAGATGGTTCAACAAGAAGTAAAAAAGAAAACTCGAACCTACGGCACAGTTGCTGTACTTTCAGCCATGGTTTTGGTTACGCTAATATTCTTTTTAGGTTCAGCTCCAAGCTTCACGCCAAACTTACCCGAAGTCTCACCCATGCGAACCTTCGCTTCCTACGACGAACTGAGAAACTACCTTGTCTCCAACCAAGGAACACCAGCCAATTATAGCGGGGGACCGCTGGACGCTCAGTTCTTCGGACAAAGGTCTGAAGCAGCACAATCTCCTGGTACGAGCGCTACCAACCAAGGAACCAAAGTAAATTCCTACTCAACTACAAACATCCAAGTCGCCGGAGTTGATGAAGCAGACATCGTAAAAACCGACGGCAGATACATCTACACAGCGTCCAACGATTTTTCAAACGCGCAGAACCACGTGTACATTGTGAAAGCTGACCCACAAGATCCCAGAGCAATCGCAAAGATCACGCTCGACAACAACACTTACCTAGCAGGAATGTTCCTGAGCCAAGACGGCAACAAACTCGTGATAATCGGAAGCCAATACCAGCTATATGCTTACGATACTAATGTTACATCAACAGAAGCGGTGATTTATCCCTATCGCAGCGAAGTCAAAACGTTCATTAACGTTTACGACATCTCCGACAAGGCTTACCCAATACTGGCTAGGAATTTGACGCTAAGCGGAAGCTACTTCAACAGTCGAATGATCGATAACTACGTGTACGTTATCGTTAGCGAATCAGCTTACGTCCTCGAAAACGGTGGATTGCCCCTGCCTACAGTGTACTTGGAAACGGGGTCCACAGACATTGCTCCGTCAAGGATCTACTACGCGGACAAAGCATACTATGACGAAGCAGAGAACAACTACTTCACTTACACAAGTTTCATCGGCTTAAACATCCTAGACAATGAACAGGAACTGACCAATATGACTGTTCTGATGGGTGGCGCGAGCACAATGTACGTTTCCTTAGACAACATATACGTGACTTACCCAACTTGGAACGGTGAGCAAGGAGATTACACGTCAATCTACAGAATAAGTGTTGCACAAGACAAGTTGGCGTTTGAAGCCAAAGGCAGCGTGGCAGGATACATCCTTAACCAGTACTCGATGGATGAACACAACGGATACTTCAGGCTAGCAACCACGTCGCAGAAGAACTCAACGCAGAACAACGTCTTCGTCCTCAACATGAACTTGACCACGGTGGGAAAACTAGAAAATCTCGCTATCACAGAAAGAATCTACTCAGCGAGATTCATGGGCGACAGAGCTTACCTCGTCACATTCAGACAAGTAGACCCATTCTTCGTACTTGACCTGAGCGACCCTGCAGACCCAAGAGTCGCGGGTGAACTCAAGATCCCAGGATACAGCAGCTACCTGCACCCGTATGATGCAGACCACGTCATTGGACTTGGAATAGAAAACAATACAGTAAAGCTGTCGCTTTTCAACGTAACAGACATCAACTCACCCACGGAAATGGCGAAGTATATCATAGAAGGCGATTGGACCTATTCTGAGGCGCTGAATGACCCGAAGGCTTTCCTGTTCGACAAGGCAAAAGAACTGCTGGTGATCCCAGTCACGATAACCCAATATGGCATACAAAAGAGCGACCCTGGAGCAGTCAACGCGACCGGCAAAGAAGACGGCATAGCTCTCTCGACACAAGATTATTGGCAGGGCGCATACGTATTCAAGCTTACCCTGACAGGCGGCTTCGAGTTGAGAGGCGGAGTTACACATCAAGACAACAGCACAAGCCAACAGTACTACTGGTACGGAGACAGCAGCAAAAACGTTAACAGGGCACTCTACATCGATGACACGCTGTACACGGTATCCAACGCAAAAGTAAAACTGAACAGCCTAACGAACCTAACCGAGATAGCAGAAATCAAACTGAGCTAAACCACTCTTTTCCTCTTTCTCTTTCTTTTCTAGCGCGATGGTGCATATGCTCTTAAAGGCATCCAAGCGCGCAATTCCTGAAATAGGATAAAGTGAAATACGTTGCATCCGCGTGCGCTTCACATTCCGTCACCAATTTTTTTTACACGACCTTTTTGTAACAGTTTTGAATTTTGGAAGACTTTCTGGCAATGTTGGAAGAATGGTAAAGTGTAACAAGTTACTTTGCGCGTGCTAAAAGCCTTTTTGAAATAGGGTTCTGGTCTATCCATCGGGTGACGCTTCACCCTGTAACAAGTCGGGTGATAATCTAAATGAACTCAAGTGCATTCCATCAAGTATGCCTATATTTTCCGATGATGTATCCGCTTACCACGCCAAGGAATAGGCAAGCCACACTCAGGATGTTAGAAGTGCTACAAGGTTGTTAATTGAGTCCCGCATATTAAGTCTTGCCAAGTCAAGAACATCAACTTGTATGTGTACGGTAAGGTACGCTATGATACACATAAAGAACCCTACAGCAATTAGCAGAGATCCAACAAGAACCCCACGCCCAATCTTCCCACTAGACACAATTACACCCTAGACACCTCTTCTTGGCTGAAGTGGCTTTTAGAATTTTTTGTTTGTTTGTTTTTGTTGCTATTCTTCTGTCTATGTGTCTGTCTGGGTCTGTCAGAGAGGGGGAGAGATAAGAGGTAAGAGAAGTAGAAGAGGAAGTAGAAGCAGTTGGGTTTGGGGGTAAAGTCTTATCCCCCCTTAATTATTTTTTGTTTAACGACGCAACCACGACGACGAACGCATGACCTGTTCCTGTGGTTGATTAGAAAGCAAAATCTAAATCCAGCATGACCTTAATAGGTTTGAGCCCCATGATAGACGTGAAATGCTATCCAAGCAACGTTTTTAGAGAGAGAGGCATCTTTCAGCAGTCAGTGAACTTCGAGCTCAGATGTCATAATGCTTCAAGGCGAAGTGCCGTCATCGAGAAAATTTCAGCGGAAGGATTTGACGAGAGAGATCACTGCATTTTCAGTCTTTTCGTTGATAGTAATGCTATGTCACCGTCAGTAGAGATTGTTCCTGAGAGAAAACTGGAACCTGGAAAGACGCTTGAGATTTTCAATCCGATAGCGGAATTACCTTTGGAATATGACTTTGGACGAATAGACTTTTCGTTGAGGTTCATAAGCGAAGATGCCGCCAATTTGAAAGCGGGAGTTTCTGTCAAGCCCGTCGTTTATGAGCAGAAGGTTCTTCTCGATCTTCCGTTCAGAGGTACTTGCCTCGTTACTGATGGCCACGATTTTCTTGCTCACCATCGACGCATTCCTCTCTTGAATCAATATGTCGAGAAGATGGGCGTGACGGCTAACAGCGTCAGATTTGCATACGACTTCATGGTGGCTGACTCTGGAGGAAAAGTCTACAAGGGAGATGGTTCAAGATTGGAGGATTTCTATGGTTGGGGCAAACCAGTTCTAGCCCTGGGTGATGGAAAAATAGTTTCTGCAGCACATGATAAAGCGGATAATCCTGTCAGCATAACCTTGCCTTCTATTGCACCTGAACAGTATGAACGCCTTCGCACGCAGGCGTTTGAACACCTAGAGAGCGTGGGCTTGGAGGGGCTCCATGGCAACCATGTCATCATAGACCACGGCAACAGTGAGTTCAGCCTGATAGACCACATGCAGAAGGACTCAGTTAAGGTTGAGGTTGGAGACGAAGTGACGAGAGGGACCGTTTTAGGAAATATAGGAAACTCTGGAGACAGCTGGACTCCACATATCCATTACGGACTCCAGAATGGCATAGACGATCGCAACTCCGAAGGTTTGCCAAGCAGGTTCAGCGAGTTCGAGCTGTTACTAGGAAATACTGTCAAAAGAATCCAGAATCTATGCCCGAATACTGGAATGATTGTGAAACACTGACGGTGGTTGCATCGATCAATAAAGAAAGAGCACTCATCGCTAAGGTAGATGCAGTCTTCAGCAACCTCTAAGTAGCCCCTAAGTAGCGATTTCCTTTAGCATGAGCAACACACGACCAGCATCGGCGTTTCCGGGCTGATAACCAAACGATCATACTTGAACGGTGTTATGCTGTCGTTGGTTGGTTTGGACAAAACTTTACCCCAACCAACCAACCACTACCACGGTCACCCGACCAGTCACTCAAACTCTCGCTCACCCACTCTGCCGACCTACTCCTACCTCTACCTCACCATACAACGCACACGCACACGGCGTGTGTGTGAGAAGAATGCACCCGCTGAAGCCGTTTCATCTAATCTTCCAGTTATTCTCCAATGTTTTCTTCATTTCCTCTTGAGTTAAGTCAACTATGCTCACTTTTCCAAATCTGCCCAGTTTCTCATGAAACTTACCGGAAGGAAGGAACCTGAAGTCCAGAGTTTCTTGTCAAACTTTGGATAATAAAGTAAACACGCAATGCATGATGTAAGAAAATGACGAACTTTTTGCAAAAGCTTGGCATGCGCTTGTCAGTATATGCAGCGCGAGTTGCGTAGCCATCTAGCTTTCGAAATGATCTTCAAGAAGTCTTCGTGTTCCTCTTCTTAGTGTTTCAGACAATGTTGAAGAGCCTACTCCCAGCCTCTGCGAAAGCTCTGAAGTATGCACTTTTCTCGGATAGTCAAAGTAGCCCATTTTTAGAGCAAGCCAAAGCACTCTTTCCTGTTTTCGGGTTAGCGTTTTTCCTTCTGGTTGAAATTTGCCTGCCTCAACAATCTTGGGCTGCAGTCCGCTCCCCTCTAGCTTGATCAGAATTTCCTTGAAGGCCTCTGGGGTCGGCGCTACAAAGGAATACGTAATCACGCTTCCCTCCAATTTTCTTCCGGACACGAGGAAAGAGTTGGTTGCCAATATGGTTCTACACACATCGCAGCCGTCAGTGTCAAACCAAAGGAACGTCTCCTTGTCGCCTTTGTGGCTGACATTAATTTCATGAGGGCTGTCTTTCGGAATATTGCGCATTTCAGAGGAAGGAAACCTTATCAAATGCCGCGTCAAACCAGTGGGTAGATTTCTTACATCAACCAAAGCACACTGCTTGATTCCTAGATCCTTGATTATTCCCAGACCTTTGCACCGAGTATTCACTATTTCGATCGTCGCGTGATACGGTTCGTCTCTTAGCCTCTGCATATGTCACACCCGCATACATTCGGGAAATGCTTAATCTCCGGTTCAGAGGCTAATAAGCCTATGCTAAAAAAGCATGAAATAGAGGTTTGAAAAAAGATGAAAAATGTGAAAACAGCAGTTTTTGCTACAATTACAATCCTAACCATACTATTCTCGAGCATATGGCTAGTCTACGCAATTGCGCCCACCCCCGCTATTTTGGACCCGAAAACCATCCCAAAGTACGTCAACCAGCTAGTAGCAGCAATACCTGTCTATGAGCCTACAAACGTCACTGACGGCACCGGAAATACAATTCAGCAGGACTACACAATAAACATGACATACTTTAGAGAACAGATTCTCCCAACAGGCACACCACTAGTCGGAGGCGACGGAAACACAATGGTTTGGGGTTATCAGGGCAAAGTACGCTTACTGGACGGAACAATACTGCCATCATTCGCGAACTCACCATCAGCATCATTCATAGCGACTCGCGGAATACCAAGCAACGTGACATGGGTAAACAATATAGATATACCGCAGTTTTTACCCGTTGATACAACGATAAAATGGGCAAACCCAGTTGGCGGCGTAACTTCACCAGTACCTCTGGTTCCTCACCTTCACGGCGGAGAAGTTCAATCATTCTCAGACGGGGGACCGAATTCATGGTTCACCTACGACGGGCAACTGGGATCAACCTACAGCACGAACGGCGCATTTTCAACCATCCCCAGTAACAAAGCAACATACTATTATCCGAACGCTCAGAATCCAACAACCCTATGGTACCACGATCACGCAATGGGCATGACACGACTCAACGTCATGTCAGGTCTAGCCGGATTCTATCTGCTCAAAGAAGCGCCAGCAACGACAATTATCACGACACCCACTGCAAACAACTTTGACCAATATCTAACACAACAATTCCCATACGGAATCTCAGAAATTCCACTAGCAATCCAAGACCGCACATTCCAGACCAACGGAGAACTCTGGTTCCCAACTGTTGGCATAAACCCCACAATCCACCCCTACTGGATGCCCGAATTCTTCGGCAACACAATAATGGTCAACGGCAAAGTCTGGCCTAATTTAGATGTGACACAAGGCTGGTATCGCTTCAGAGTCCTAGACGGATCCAACGCACGCTTCTACACATTGAGCTTCTCCAACAAAATGCCCTTCACAGTCATCGGCACCGAAGGGGGCTATCTACAACAAGCAGTTGCATTGAACTCAATCACAACTGCACCAGGCGAAAGAGCAGACATCCTCGTAGACTTCTCAGCAGTACCAGTTGGAACAAAAATAGTATTGACAAACACCGCCAAAACTCCATTCCCAGGGGGAGCACCTGCAGACCCACAAACGGTCGGTCAAATAATGCAGTTCACGGTCAAAGCTACCTCCGCAAACCCAGGAGCAGCAAAACCAGTTCTGCCCGCTGGACTAAACCCAACCCTTCCGCTCGGCGTCTTCCCCACTCTTCCTGCCCCTCCAAACACTCAAAAGATAACCCGGACATTGTTCGAGGTTCAAGGTCCAGCCGGACCGCTGATGGTAACGGTCAACGGTCAAGTATTTGACGGTTACCTCTCGGAAACACCGAAGAATGGAACCACCGAAGATTGGATAATCGTTAACCTAACCGCAGATACTCATCCAATCCACACGCATCTTGCATCGTTCCAGCTTGTTAGTCGCCAATCATTCCAAGCTGCTAAGTACATGAAAGCTTGGCTTGCAATCAACGCGCCCAATGTACCGCCTTTTGCTGTGAGCTACATTCCAACCTCGCTGGATCCAACGCCGTACCTGCAGGGCAAAGCAACACCTGCTCTTCCAAACGAAATGGGCTGGAAAGACACCGTGCAAATGAACCCGGGCGAAGTCACCATAATCCGCATTAGATTTCTGCAGCAAGATGGTGCAGCCTATCCATTTGATCCAACCCAAGGCCCAGGCTACGTCTGGCACTGCCACATAGTCGACCACGAAGACAACGAAATGATGCGACCATACCAAGTGCTGCCATAACTTCGGCACGCAATTTTCCCCTCTTTTTTTGTTCAAAGAGCAAGTTACCAATTGAAGGTGTGGAGGTGATAGTATGAGCAAAGGTAAAATGAAGATGACGACGTGTCCAGAATGTGGGTGGACGGTGAAGTCGCCTTGGGGAGAAAACGACGTCATTGACCACGTTATGCTGCACGCGAAGAATCATCATCCAGAAATGTTGAAGCATGACAAGGCTGACTTGAAGAAGATGATAAAGGACGCATAGTTACAGCAAAGAAGACCAAATTACAGCAGTCAATTCTTCTCTTCCTTTTTCGCGCGTGCGGCATCGGGAGATATACCTGATATCTTTCGCGGCTCTTCCGTTATTACGATTGGTTGTATCAGGTGGTTTTGACTTCGTGATTGTTGAGTTTGAATTCGATCTTCGAACCCAGCGCGAATCAATCCTTCCCGGCCAGGATCGATCGTGAGAACTATAGACTCTTCGAGGTAATACGAATCGAGTACAATATAGAACTATCTTCCATGGGTCTTTAAGTTCTCCAGGGCCCATACCATACGTGAAGCAACTCTGTCCTAGAAGTTCCGAGTTGGATAAAACTTTACCCCAAGCGCGCGCGAGTGGTTTCTGTTATTTTCGCTTCTGCAGTTCTTCTTTCTTCAGAAGTAGTTCGTCCTCCATATGCCTCTGGTTGCTCATCTTTTTGATTTTCAGGAACCTTCTCAAGCCCTTTTCTGTTTCTTTCTCGTAGATGCTGATCTCTCCTTCGAACAGTCCTAGAATTGCGTAGAGCTCCTCTGAGGGGTGCATCTGAGGATCTATAACCGCCAAAATTGTGAATCCCATTGACTTCAGTTCTGGAATGATTGCGTTCAGCCATCTTCTGGTTTGAACTGCGTGATGCTGTAGGAGAACATCTGAGATTAGCCCTATGCAGATTCTTCTTGGGCCCTTCAGCGACTTGTCTAGTTTGCGAATGGCTGAAGTCAAGGCAATGCTGATGTCGGTGAGGTTTTCTACGCCCTTCAGTTTAAACACGTTCGGCAGGCTTTCTATGATTGCATCTGCCTGAGGGCTGCAAACGAAAAGGCTGAAGTTTGACTGGAACCTTTCTGCGAGAGTCTTTGCTACAGTGGGGTCGATGGCGACGTAGAATGTAACTTTGCCATTCTCTGCTCCTGTCTCAAGAAAACTCTTAACAAGCAAGTCCCTCTCGTCGCAAGAGGGTGAGGTTAATGCCACTACATAATTTGGAGGTACTCCTCCGTACAGCAACTTGTCAAGATCTGCATATCCGGTGGCAACATAGTCCGCTGGCTTGGGCTCTGGGGCTACTTGACGTCCTTCTATGTAAATCATTTTTGCCTCTGTTCTTTCTATATCTATCTTGTCACCCATTTTCTGGAATATGTCTAGTGCTTGACCGAGGAGGTTGTGGGCTCTTTCCCTGTCGCCCTTCTCATCCCTCTCCCAGTACACTCGGGCATACTCAAACAGTACCATTCTAGCAAACGAGTAAACGTTCCATCGTCTAGCATTCAGAAATTCAAACCTCTGAAGACCCTTCTCGAAGTGTCCAAGAGACTCTTCCCATTTCTTCTGAGCGCGAAACTGCATTCCCCTCAACACATCCGCATACGCGATGAGCTGTTCATCTTTTGCTTCTGAAGCAAACTCGTAGATTTTGTCAATCAGATTAGCAGCTCTCTCGATTTCGCCTATCTCAAGGCAAGTCCAGGCCAGAAGTTGGGAGACACTTGCTTGTACGCTTTTTTCTCCAGATTTCTCGCACACTTCATATGCTTTTTCGAGAAGCTCTCTTGCCTTCACATAATCTCCCCTGTCAAAATAGCACTGTGCGAGACCAGCGTAGCCGCCAAAGATTGCCTGACGCTCGGTGAGTTTATCGGAGACACTCGAAGCTTCTTTCAAGCATTGCTCACTCTTTTCAGGTTCTCCTAGAATCTGATAAGCCCATCCGAGACCAATCAGAGAAAAGTAAAGATGATATATGTTGCCGACTTTCCTGTCCAACGCAACTGTTTCTTCTGCTAGTAGCTTTGCTTTGCTCATATCGCCCATTTCTGCACAGTATACATATGAGAGATTGAAGCCAATCCAAGTAATCGAGTGGATGTCTCCTATCTTCCTGGCTAATTCTAAGCCTTTCTCGTAGATTTCCAAACGTCTTTCATTTGCTTCTGGTGGAAGCGCCATTGGAAGGTTGTTATACATGCGCAAAGCGGTTTCCATGTAGCCGTTGTCAAGTGCTATTTTCAAGGCTTTTTCCAAGCATTCGATGGCTTTTCTTCTATCTCCTGTGGAGTTATAGATTGTTCCCAGGCTAGCGTATGAGCTTGCAACGACGTCAAGAGCGTTCAGTTTTTTGGCAAGTTCAAGTGCTTTCTCAGCCCAAGAGAGAGCCTTAGCTTGGTCTTCAGTCATGTAGTACATGTGGGCCATGTCCTCGTAGAGTCTGGCAAGTTCAACGCTTTGAGGTTCTTTTTCCAGAATAGCTAGCGCCTTATCGTGGTGCTCTTTGGCCTTCTCGGTATCGCTCATGCCTTCCCAGAGGAGGTTCGCCATTTTCCGATGCAGTCTTGAAGCTTTTTCTTTTTCCTTCAGCTGATCCCACAACAGTAGTGCTTCATTCCACCACTTGAGGCAAGCATCGTGCTCTCCGACGAGCGTTTTGATGTCTCCAAGCCTCTCTAAGACGTATGCTTTCTCTCGAAGCTCGCCTTCTTTTTCTTCTAGAAGCTTCAGAGCAGTTTGGAAGTAGGAAGCTGCTTCGCCATTGGCATAGATCCTGGCGGCCTTTTCTCCGGCCTTGAGGAAATAGTCAAGTGCCTTGTCCTTGTCTCCGCCCTCAAGGAAGTGCAAGGCTAGTTCGCCAAAGTGTTCATCAATCTTCTTGGCATAGACCTTCTCCAGGGTACTTCCCACAATACTATGGAGTTTCTTACGCCTGAAAGTACCGGCTTCTTCATACTCAACATCTCTCACGATAATATCAGCAAAAGAACACAAGTCTTCTCCACGTACAACCCTGTGCTTAATGAGCCCAGTTTTGAGCAGTTTATCCATTATTTCCAGTAGTTTGCTCTCCTCAATGCCAGTGACTCCGCATAAAGCCTCAAGAGTGAAGTCGTTCCCAACGAAGGATGCCATCGTCAGTACATTCTGGCAGTCCTCGTCCAAACGGCTGATTCTCGCCTTCACAACGTTTTTGACGGTTTCTGGAAACTCAAATTCTGAGGTTTCCTTGAACTCCCACCTGTTCTGTTCACGGTGGATGATTTCCTCCTCTTTCAGGGACTTCACGACTTCTTCAGCAAAGAAGGGGTTACCTCTTGTTTTCTCGTAGACCGCCTTGCACAATTCTGCTGGAATGTCGTCTTGCTCCAACATCTGCTTAATCATCTCCGAAATATCGTTCAGAGACATCCGCTTCAAAGAAACAGACTGCGGCAAGCGTTCCCTGTTCAATTCCGTCAGAACTGGAGACAATGGATGTTTTGAGTCAATGTCAGTGCTGCGGTAAGCCCCCAAAAGAAGCAACGGCGTTTTCTGCACGCCACGCGCTAGATAGTGCAAGAGTAGAAGCGATGACGGATCTGTCCACTGCAGATCGTCAAGAACTACTAGCAATGGAGCCTCTCGGGAAATATTGGTTATGAACTGTGAGACTGCTTCAAAGAGTCTATTTTGTTCAAGCTCTGGACTTATCGGAAAAGACTGAGGGATTGTCGCCAGCCTTTGCCTAATTTCAGGGACGAGCTTGGCAATTTCAGCAGGATAGAAGCCGATAACCCTGTACAATTGTTCTGGACTACTATTCTCTAAATAGTCTCTGATGACCTCCCTCCATAGAACATAGGGCGGAACACCGTCCATTCTGAACAGGGCTGGGCATCTACCATACAGAACCTGCATTCCACGCAAGCGTGCATAGGCTCTAAGCTCTCTAGCTAAACGTGTCTTGCCGATTCCAGCCTCGCCATAGAGAAGAACGAGGCCGCCCTCACCTTGAATTGTCCTGTCGACAGCTTCTTTCAGAAGCTTCATTTCCTCAACTCTGTCGATAAGCGGAATCTCTTTAGCTGCAATAGGACGGGGACTCGGAACGCGGCCGCGTTCAAGTGATGCCAAGAAGACCTCTCCACATAACCTATCAATAGAATATTGTTAAATTCTGGGCTCTTATTGCTTGTGGAAGAACATCTGATTCAACCACCAGCTCAAACTGCTTAACAAGAACAAGCCTTGCATCATCAATTGACAGCCACGTACTAGCACGCGCGACAATAGTGGAAGCGTAGCTTCATCGGACCTTTCCATCATGGCAAAACACTTCAATCAACACTATCCATAACCTCTTTTTCCGCTGAGACAATCTTCTGAGCCTATTTCCTGTACAATTCGATGTAGCCGCATTTCTCACAGTAACAAACTTTTATTTTGTCGCCTAAGAAAGCGATTTTAGAAACAAGTTCTACTTCGCTGCCTAGAGCTTGCAGATGCTTTTCGCTCTTCATGCTTGAACCGCATTTGGGGCAAGTTTGGGATTCCATACCTAGGGCTGCAGTGTTGAAGGCTTAAGAAACATGCGGCAAGAAGACCTTCTCCTAACCCAGAGAGTGGAAGTAAAGTGGAGAAAGCTTTGGTGATCTTGGATTCATAAAACCTATTTAATGTTCAGAACAACTCTAGGCGAAATGAGGTTTCACCGTGGATGTTAAGCAGCTGATTAAGGAATTGAAGGTTTCAGACATTTATGCAGAATGCTCTTGCGGTGGAGAATTCAAACTTTCCGATGCTATTCTTTTTGATGGGACGAAGCCTTTTCCGCAAGAAGCTCTCGATGTCCAAAATCAACTTGACAGCGGGCTGAAAAACCGAGACTTGGATCTCGAAAAGAGGAAAAAGCTAGCGACAACCAAGGCCGAAATTACCACGAAAGCCGTGAACGTGGGGAAAAGCTTGGAAAAAGCGTTACCAACAATGAAAGATTTCAAATGGATTGTGCCTGACTCCAAATTCTTAGGGGACCCGATTGATCTGATGGTTTTCAATGGTCTTTCTATGGGCCATGTTAACTCCCTAAGTTTTGTTGAAGTAAAAAGCGGGAATGCTCATCTTAATCAACATCAAAAATCCATCAGAGACGCAATCGAAGACCGCAGAGTCTCGTACAAGGTGTTCAAATGACAGAATTGTTTGAAGAATTTCAATTGCTTAGGAAGATACTTTGTATTTGCCCTTGCTGCGGAGACCTAGTCAGGGTTTCGGACCTGCGATTGAAAGTCAAGGGTCCCGCGGTTAGAACTTGGCTGGACGATTACGAGGCGGACAAGCGGGAGATTGCGAAGAGAGAAGAGGCTTTTGGAGAGGAGGAGGATAAGTTGAGGGAGCTGGCGAGAGAAAAAGGGAGAATAGCAGCAGAGAAAGTGTTTCGTAACGCAATATGCCCCTCTCTGAAAGCTCTGAAACTTGATCCTTTCGACGTCAAACCCATACTACACCCGATTGATTTCGTGGTTTTCAAAGGTATGACCAAGGAGGAAACAATAAGCGATATTATCCTACTAACGAGGCAACACGACTGCCCTTCGCTCAATCCAATAAGAGAACAAATAAGAACAGCAGTCCTAGCAGACAGGTACGACTGGCAGGTTGCAAGAATAAACGAGAAAGGAATCATACTTTTCGAGCAAGAAGCGCGTGCGAAAAAAATAGGAACCAATTTTCGCTTTAAGTCCTAAAATGACTGAAAGGCCAGATCATAGACTGCAAACGGGCACGACAAGTCGTTAAGGCTCTGAATACCAGCGCGCGCTTGATTGTGGTGCGCGCCTCTTCCAACGCAACCGCTCTTGTTTCTACACAACTGTGCAAACTGCTCTGGGGTAGTGCGACCGCGCGCACTTGCTAGAAGGGTGTCAATCTCGCAGTTCACTTAGCCAGTTCATATGACTGCTTTATCAGTTCCATAGCATAGTTTAATTGGTCTTTACTTGTTAGCTTGAACTCTTTTTCTCCCACTTTGATGAACCAGTGATATTCTTTGTCTCCAGTCCATCTCTTAGGATCTCTGAATGCCGCTGGGTCTGTTCTAATTCTGACTTTGAGGGCAGGTTTGGTGAGGAACAAACCTACGAAGATTGTTTTTGTGCCTGGCCGACCCTTAAAGAAAACGTAGTCAGGCCCGCTAGCCTTGTGAACAACATTGCCCAATTCTAGTATCTGGTTAGTTAGAGCCTTGGTTATGTCTCTTACACTTTGGTCAACCCACTCAAGCTTTTTCTCCCAAGTTCTGTGATGCTCTGGAACAGGCCTTTTTCCTTCAACCATGCCAAGCGCTTTTCCGGGCGGTTTTCCTGCTGCATATAGTGATTCGAACAGGTGGGCTCGGATGCTAGGTGCGTCTCGTCTAGTATAGGTATTGAATTCTACAATGCTAGGAGTAGGGTTGAGATTTTGAAGGGCTTCTTCTGTTTCTAACGTCTTCTTGTCTATGATAACGACTATGCGTGGTTGTTTTGCTATTAGTTTTGACAGTGCATGGTGAATATCATGCGATTCTATTTGTTTTTGAACCGTGGCTCGCAATAAGACGTCGTTGTCTATGCCCCCGTATAGGGCGTCGAGAATTTGGTTTCTGGCTTCCTGATTCTTGATACCATTTAGGAATCTGGTGAGTTGGTTTACGATGTGATCAAAAACGGGGTGGGATGAGAGCTCGTTCTCTACAACGTACCATTCGCCTCGCCCAAAGCTTATGACATAAGCGTCGGGTATGGAGCCAATTTTCGAAGGTGCCTTAAGGGTGTGTTTAACGTCAAAATAGAGCGCGTCTTCATCAAAAATCTCTCTGTAGTGCGCCTTCACCATTGGATGAAATTCCTTTTCCTCATCCTTAGGCGTCCAAAGATCGTACTTGACGCCGTCAATTATTAGCATACGGATCAGTTACGGTATTACAAGTGTGAAAAGTATTTAACAGTGTCTTTACGTCCGTTGCACAGGCGACTTCTGTGAACATTATCGTGCTTGATCCTTCTGCGTGAATGAACAAGGAAGTCGTGGTTGAAGGCAACCTCGCTGGTTCTAAATCCCGGCATTTGGTTTCCTGAAAAAAAGTCGCCGTGAAACTGCGAACTCAGTTCTGGCGGAACTATCGGAGTGCTTTGGCGCGGTGTCGACGTGAACGGTTCCATCGTAAATGATTCAGTGAAAGTAAGGGTTTCTGGAGCTGTCAAATACGGAGGGCCGCTCGACAGTGGCAAAAAGGTTACTACATCAATGCAGACAGAATCAACAAACTGCAGCGCAACCCGAAAGGTGAGTTTGAAAACTTGGCGTTAGCTCGGCCTCAAGAACAAATTCTTCTTTAGCGCGTTAAGCATATCGGCGCGCGCGTCGCGCATCATACACTCCAGTGGTAATGAAATCTTTTATTTGTCTGGATAAATAGAATATCTCGTGATAACCTTGACGTTCAATCCTCCTGAGGAAGGACTCAAACCCGGAGAGAATATTGTATGGGCTAGAAAAAGAGGGACAGGTTTCTTTGTAATATTCTTCAGCATGATGTTGGGTATTGGCGGGACAGTCGGCACGGTCAACGCTCTTGCCTTTGTCGGATTAGTCTTGGCTTTGCCGCTGCTGGTCCTAATGGCCATTGGGTTCTGCCTTATCCTTCGAGCCTTCATGAAAGGAAGAGGCACAAAATACTATCTGACAAACCAAAGACTGATTGAAGCCAGAAAGGGGCAGATCGCAAAAGAGATTTCCCTAGAAAGGTTTCAGGGCAAATCTCTGAATCAGTTTTTCGAAAAGAAAGTCATAGGCACGGAAAACAACCAGGCCGTTTACGTCTTCAAGATCTGTGATCCACTATCAGGAGATACTCTCATGGAATTCAAAGATCTGGACACAGACTCGGTGGAGGCATTGGAAAGAATAGGACAAGTAACTGAATGTCGCTACTGCGGCTTCAAGAATTCTGCAAACAGTCTCAAATGCAACAACTGTGGGGGACCACTCTAAGACTATTGACTATTAGCAATGAGCCGACTGGGTCGTCACCTTCAACCTCTCAGACGACGCCGACACGAAGAAAATCAAAGCCGCAGACGAAGAGCGCGCGCAGTGTTTCTACCATTGTTCTTTAGTGCAACGTCCGCTATCCCCATTTTTCTTTTGTATAGGAAGACGCCTAGACAGCATTTATGGTCTGAATAGCGCGTGCGTTACTCAATGACAGCATGCACAAGCTCAAGCTTTTCCTTTCCAGCCCCGGAGAACTCCGCGTTCTCTCCGCGCATTTTCACCCCGAGTGATGATAGGAACTCTAAATGCGGTCTGCTTGTTTGGCCACGCAGATCGGATTCCAACACTTTGATTAGTTCGGGCTCTCTCCGCGCAACTTCCCCGTTCAGCCCGACGCTTTTTCCCACGCGCATAAACGTGCATCCGTATTTCCTACATGCATTCAAGTTCATAGAACCAGCTGCAAAAAGTATCTTTTCCACTCTTCTCTTAGAAACTGCCTTTAGGCTGAAGGCAGTAAATCTATTGCCATCGCTAAAGACGAAAATGTCTCCAAGGGCGTACTGGCGTTGGACTTTCTTGATGACGTCAGCTATCTCTTGTATTTTCCTCCAGCCGCCAAATTCTAGTACTGGTATCTTGAGCCTTGTTCCAGGTATGTTGTTGGTAATGAACGTGGAGTAGCAAGGCCCATCTTCGGGTGTGGGCCTTACTCCCAATCGGCCCAGCAACCCAGGGATTTTGCCCATGATGAAATCATGTGTCATCTCCCGCACGCGTGTGTGCAATGGGATCCTGGGAGCACTAGTAGCATGCCTGTTCGCCAATTTAATTATTTCGCAGATGTCGGATTCAAGCTCCTTCTTGCTCAAGACAGTGCACACAAAACCAGTCTTTGAATTTATCGTTCCTGGCAATCTGATTATGCGCCGCGTGTCCACCGTTACTTTTTCATCGAA
>Ga0315279_10000379_pt1 | contig 91853 bp, 87 predicted proteins | sample YL17G06_20_MG_FD_203694 | JGI IMG/M metagenome (GOLD analysis project Ga0315279, IMG submission 203694) | Sediment microbial communities from Yellowstone Lake, YNP, Wyoming, USA - YL17G06_20 | ecosystem: Environmental > Aquatic > Freshwater > Lake > Sediment | place: USA: Wyoming | collected...
GCGTCGGAACGCCGTTTCCCTCGCCGGGGGAAACAAGTGTGTTTTTCCCGCCCTGCCCCCTCGCCTCTCCCCCCGCACAAGAAATACGGTATAATAGCGGCGCGAAGAGAGGGTGAATGCCGACCATCGACGAGTACGAGTATAAGGGCAAGGACGTCGTCAAGCCCGGTTCCCTGGTCGTCAAAGACAAGATCTACACCGTCACCGAGCTGACCAGCGTCGTCAAGATCGCCCTGGAAACGGCCTTCCCCCAGGTCTGGGTGGAAGGCGAAGTCTCCAACGCCCGCAAGTATCCCTCCGGCCACATCTACCTCACCCTCAAGGACGCCGGGGCCTCGCTCTCCGCGGTCATCTGGAGGGGCGACGCCGCGCGCCTCAAGTTCGAAGTCAAGGACGGCCAGCAGTTCGTCTGCCGGGGCAAGATCGACGTCTACGCCCCCCGCGGCGCCTATCAGCTCATCATCGACCGGGTCGAGCCCAAGGGCAAGGGCGCCCTCCAACTGGCCTTCGAGCAACTGAAGGAAAAATTGAAGGCGGAGGGGCTCTTCGACCCGGCCCGCAAGCGGAAACTGCCTCTCCTGCCCAAAAGGATCGGCGTCGTCACGTCGCCGACGGGAGCGGCCATTATCGATATCCTGCGGACGCTCGAGCGGCGCTTCGCCAAGCTGCACATTCTGATCTACCCGGCGCGCGTCCAGGGCGACGGGGCCGCCGACGACATCGTCGCCGGCATCGACTACCTGGGTGGCCTGCCCGATCTCGACGTCCTCATCGTCGGCCGGGGCGGCGGTTCGATCGAGGACCTCTGGGCCTTCAACGAGGAGAGAGTGGCCCGGGCCATCGCCCGCTCCCCGGTGCCGGTCATCTCCGCCGTCGGGCACGAAGTCGATTTCACCATCTCCGACTTCGTCGCCGATATCCGCGCCTCGACGCCCACCGCGGCCGCCGAGATGGTCGTCGAAAAAGAGGAGGCCTTTGCCGAGCGCATCGACAACCTCGTCCGCCGCGCCCGGCAGTCGGTCAAGTTCGCCGTCCAGGAGCGCCGCCAGGACGTGCTTTCGCTGGCCCAGCACCGCATCTTCCAGAACTTCCGCCTGCGCCTGTTCAGCCTGGAACAGCGCGTCGACCTGCTCGAATCGCGGGCCTGGGAGGCCGTGCGGGGGCGCCAGCGCCAGATGTCCGAGGCCAAGGCCCGGGCCGCCCTGGCCGAGGAGCGGATGGCCGCCGTCCTGCGGGAACGCCTGCGCGACGGCCAGGGCCGTTCGATCCTGATCGAACAGAAAATCGGCGCCGCCATCCGGGCCCTTCTCCGTAATAAACGAGGGGATTGGGAGCGCCTGGCGGCCGGACTCCACGGGAACAGTCCGCTCAACGTTCTCAAAAAAGGCTTCGCCGTCGTTTGGGACGGGGAGAGGCGGCCCGTGACCGGGATCGACGGCGTCCGGCCGGATGAATCGATGATCGTTTCGTTCTATAGAGGCGAGTTCCGGGCCCGCGTGACCGACGTCGACCGCGATAAACCGGCCGCCGAGGAGAAGGAGAAGCCATGAAAGACAAGGACCTGAATTTCGAAAAAGCGCTGGCCGACCTGGAGGCCGTGGTGGACAAGCTGGAAAAGGGCGGGATAAGCCTCAACGAGTCGCTGACCCATTTCGAGAAAGGCGTCAAGCTGGCCCGCTTCCTGCGCGATGAACTGGACAAGGCCGAGAAGAAAGTCGAGATCCTCCTCAAGGACGAAAAGGGAGACATCAAGGCCAAGCCGTTCGGCCTGGAGGAGGAGGGAGCCGGGGAGGACGCAGCCGAAGAGGAAAGCGGGTCCGACGACGATGAAGACGAAAGCGGGTCCGCCGGCCCGAAGCCCAAGGGCAAGCCCGGGCGCGGCGCCGGGAAAAAAGACGACGACACGAACCTGCCGTTTTGAGATCGGAAACGAGGATGGACGTCCGCAAGCGCCTGGAGAAGAATAAAACGCTGGTTGAGCGGGAACTCGAGCGCATCCTCTCGAGGGGCGATGATCAACTCTATCAAGCCATGCGCCACGCTGTTCTCGGCGAAGCGAAGCGCTTCCGCCCGCTGCTCCTCCTGGCCGCGGCCGAGGCGCTGGGCGGGGACGCGGCCGCCGCCCTGCCCTTCGCCTGCGGGATCGAGTTCATCCACTGCTACAGCCTCGTCCATGACGACCTGCCGTGCATGGACGACGATGACATGCGCCGGGGCAAGCCGTCCAACCACAAGGTGTTCGGCGAGGACATCGCCCTGCTGGCCGGGGACGCCCTCCTGACGCTGGCGTTCGAGGTCATGGCCGGCGCGGAAACTCCCCGCCGTCTGGGCGGGGCCAAAAACAGGATCCTCCTGGAAGCCGCCCGCTTCTCCGGGGTGGACGGGATGATCGGCGGGCAGCTTTTGGACATCACGTTTTCCGCCTCGCGTCCCGGCCTCATCGAGGAGTTGATGCGCAAAAAGACCGGCGCGCTCATCGTCCTGGCCGTCCGGGCCGGGGCGCTCATCGCCGGCGCCAAAAAAGCCGCGCTGGAGGCCCTGACCTTGTACGGCGAGAAGATCGGAACGGCCTTCCAAATCCGCGACGACATCCTGGACGCCGCCGAAACGAGCAAAAAGCCCGGCCTGGACAAGCCCAATTTCGCCGCGCTCGCGGGCCTGGAGCGGGCCGAAAAAAACCTGAACGAATGGGTGGGCGCCGCGCGCGCCGCCTTGGAGAAGGGAAAAATCGGATCCCCCGTTCTGCTTGACTTGGCCGACCGCCTGCTCGAATACTGAAAGGCCGGCCCCTCCCACCCCCCCTCAAATCGGCGAAAAATGGTATAATATTGGGATTAATCGCGGAATATCAGGTGCCATGGCTAAGATTCTCGATACCATCAACAGCCCTCAAGACCTTAAAAAGCTCTCCCTCGATGAGCTGGGATGCCTGGCCGCCGAGATCCGGGCCTATATCCTGGAGGTCGTGTCCAAGAACGGCGGCCATCTCTCGGCCAACCTCGGCGTCGTCGAGCTGACTCTGGCCCTCCACCGCGTTTTCAATACGCCCGCCGACAAGATCGTCTGGGACGTCGGCCATCAGTCCTATACCCACAAGATCATCACCGGCCGCCGGGAGCGTTTCCGCAGCCTCCGCCAGCGCGGCGGCATTCTCGGATTTCCGGCGCGCGAGGAAAGCGAGTACGACTCCTACAACACCGGCCATGCCTCGACCGCCCTTTCGGCCGCCCTGGGCATGGCCGTCGCCCGCGACAAGAAGGGCGAAAAGAACAAGATCATCGCCGTCGTCGGCGACGGCAGCCTGACCGGCGGCGTCTCCTGGGAAGCGCTCAACCAGATCGGCCATCTCCGCACGCCGCTCATCGTCGTCCTCAACGACAACGAGATGTCCATCTCCCCCAGCGTGGGGGGCATCTCTAAATACCTCGGCTACCTGGCCTCGGGCCAGCATTACCTGCGCATCAAGGACCGGGCCAAGAGCATCCTCAAGTCCGTGCCCGTCCTGGGTTGGCCGATCATCCGGACCGGCCGGGGCGTGGAGGAACTGGTCAAGAAAGTCTTCTTCCCCGGCCTGGTTTTCGAGGAGCTCGGCCTGCGCTATATCGGGCCCGTCCAGGGCCACAGCCTCGGCTCGCTCATCGAGGTCTTCGAGGAGGCCAAAAAATACACCGAGGGGCCGATCCTTATCCACTGCGTCACACGCAAGGGCCGGGGCTACTTCCCGGCCCAGGACGACCCGACCCATTTCCACGGCGCCGCCCCGTTCAACGTCGAATCGGGCGAATCCACGTCCAAAGCCGGCCGGCCCACCTATTCCGAGGTTTTCGGCAAGGCCATGCTGGAAATCGGCCGGGCGGACAACAAGGTCCTGGCCATCACCGCGGCCATGCTCGAGGGGACGGGCTTGACCGATTTTGCCGAGGCCTTGCCCGCCCAGTTTTACGATGTGGGCATCGCCGAACAGCACGCCGTGGGCTTCGCCGCCGGGTTGGCTCTCCACGGCTACAAGTGCGTCTGCGCCATCTATTCGACCTTCCTCCAGCGGGCCTACGATCAGGTTTATCACGATGTCTGCCTGCAGGACCTGCCCGTCGTCTTCGTCCTCGACCGCGCCGGGATCGTCCCCGACGACGGACCGACCCACCAGGGACTCAACGACATCGCCTACCTGCGCCACATGCCCAACATCATCCTCATGGCCCCCCGCAACGAGATCGAGCTGCGGCACATGCTGAAAGCGGCCCTCGATTACAAGCACCCCGTGGCCATCCGCTTCCCCAAGGGCGCGGCGCCCGCCGCCGGCGGCGATGCGGATTTCGTCCCCGTCCCGCTGGGGAAGGGCGAAATCCTCAAGGAAGGCGACGATCTCGTCCTGGCCTATGGCAGCATGGTCTACCCCGCTCTCGAAGCGGCCCGGGCCCTTGAAAACGAGGGTATCCGCCTGGCCGTCGCCGACGCCAAATTCGCCAAGCCCCTGGACGAAGAGCTGATCCTGCGCTACGCCCAAAGCGGCCGGGCGATCATCACCGTCGAAGAGGCCGTCGCCGCCGGCGGGTTCGGCAGCGCCGTGCGCGAATTCCTTGACGCCAGCGGCCGTTTCGACATCCGCTTCCTGGCCGTCGGCCTGCCGATCGAAATCTATCCCGTCGGCAAGTCCGACCAGATCAAGCGGCAATTCCGCATCGACGCCGAGGGCCTCAAGGATCGTTTCCGCGATTTTTTAAAATAGGGGTCAGGTCTTAACCTTTGACAAATTTACCCCGGCCTGACCCCTTAGTGCCAGGTCTCGCCAAAAATGTTAAAAGTTAAGACCTGACCCCTAAGATGAAAAAGGAACGGGCTGATAAGATCCTGGTCGAGCGCGGGCTCGCCGATACTCTGCCAAAAGCCCAGGCCATGATCATGGCCGGGCTCGTCTCGGCGGGCGGCCGGCGCGTTGATAAGGCCGGCCGGCCCATCGATCCCGAATCTCCCCTCAACGTCCAAAAAACCCTCCCTTATGTCGGCCGCGGAGGGCTGAAGCTCGAACAGGCCCTGGACGAGCTCGCGGTCGATCCCCGCGGCCGCGTCTGCGCCGACATCGGTTCCTCGACCGGCGGGTTCACCGATTGCCTGCTCCAGCGCGGGGCGGCCCGCGTCACCTGCGTCGACGTGGACATCCGCCAGCTGGACGAGCGGATCCGCCGCCACCCGCTGGTCGTGACCCTGGAAAAAAACGCACGCAACCTCGTCCCCGCAGATTTATCCGAGATCCCCTCGCTCATCGTCATGGACGTATCCTTCATCTCGGTGCTCAAGATCCTGCCGGCTCTGCGGGCGATCTTCGCCTCCCGGGCCCCCTCGCCGGATGATCCGGCCCCGCTTCTGCTGTCCCTGATCAAGCCCCAATTCGAGGCCGCAAAAGGCCGGGTCGGCCGGAAAGGGATCATCCGCGATCCGGAGGTCCACGCCGAAGTCCTGACCCGGATCGCCGGCGAGGCCGCGGGGCTTGGCTTCTCCCTCCACGGCCTCATCCGCTGCGCCGTTAAGGGCCAGAAAGGCAACCGGGAATTCTTCGCCCGCTGGGCCCCGGGCCGCATGGAACCGCCCGGCGCAGACGTGATAAGATGGGTGCGGGAGGCCGTCCGGAATGAGACCGATTGAACGCGTTGGTGTCGTCATCAAGGCCCACGCGCCCGGAATCGAAATCGTCCTGGCCGAGCTGGCCGCATTTTTGGAAGAACGCCGGATCGCCTGCCTTCTGGAGAGCGCGGCGGCCGAGATGCTCGGCCGGAAAGACGGCGTACCCCGCGAAGAGATATCCGGCCGCGTCGATCTGGTCGTCGTCCTGGGCGGCGACGGGACCTTGCTCAGCATCGCCCACATCGCCGCCCGCCTGGGCACGCCGGTCATGGGCGTCAACATGGGAAACCTCGGCTTCCTCTCCGAAATCCCCCGCCTGGAAATGCTGTCCACCCTGAAGGAGCTTTTGCCGGCCAATGAGGGGATCGTCAGCCCGCGGATGATGCTCGAAGCCGTGCGCGGCGATGACCACTGGCTCTGCCTGAACGACGTCGTCATCAACAAGGGGGCCCTGGCCCGCATGCTCGACCTGGCCATCCGCATCGACGGGCGCGAGATCGCCGCCGTCCGGGCCGACGGCCTGATCGTGTCCACGCCGACCGGCTCGACGGCCTACAACCTGGCCGCAGGCGGCCCGATCATCCAGCCCTCCATGCCGGCTATTCTCCTGACCCCCATCTGTCCCCATACCCTGACCTTCCGCCCGATGGTCATTTCGTCCCAGGCCCGCGTCCAAATCGGCCTCCAGGCGTCCGAGGAGGTCTTCCTGACCATCGACGGCCAGCGGGGAACGCCGCTCAACGGAGGCGACACGGTCGAAGTCGCCCGCGCCTCGTGCGAGCTGAAGCTCATCCGTTCCTCCAAGCGGACGTATTTCGACGTCCTCAAGGAAAAACTCTCCTGGGGGGGCTGACGATCATGGCCCTGTTCAAGAAGAGCCGCGCCGCCCCGGCCGAACGGCCGCGCCGCGTCCTCATCGTCTCGGCCGAAATCGGGCCGTTCACGAGCGGGAAGGCCTCCGCAACGATCCGCGGGCTCGCCGATCAACTGGCCGGCCAGGGCGCCCGCGTCTCGGTCATCCTGCCCCGCTATCGCCGGCCGGAGATCGACTCTCTGCCCCTCGAGCCGGTCCTGCCCGAGCTCTGGGTCCCCTTGGGCGGGGACAAGGTCAAGGCGGCCGTCTTCCGCGCGCCCCTCGGCGGCGGAGAAGCCTTCTTCATCGACAATCCCAAGTACTTCCTCCGCGACCGCGTTTTCGGCACGGAACACGGCGACTACCTGGACAACGACGAGCGCTTCGCCTTTTTCAGCCGGGCGGTTCTGGAATTCATCCTCAAGGCCAAGCTGGATTACGACGTCCTTCATTGCCACAATTGGCCGACGGCGCTCGTTCCCCTGTTCCTGGGCACCCACTATGCCGGGAAATCGCGCTTCCGCCGGACGGCCTCCGTCCTCTCCCTCCAGGGCCTTTCGGCTCAGGGGGAGTTCCCGCCCGAATCGCTGGCCTTCACCGGCCTCAACTGGGACTACTTCACGCCCGACCAGCTGGCCCTGAACGGCAAGTTCAGCTTCCTCAAGGCGGGGATGATGTTCGCCGATGCCCTGGCCGGAGCGGCCGAGGAATGCCGCGGTCCGGCCGGCGCCGGGAGCGTGGCCGGCGGCGGCGGATTGGCGGAAATTCTCGCCCGGAGGGGCGATTCTTGTGTTACGATATCCCCCGGCGCAGACGCCGCCTCCGGCGCGGAGGCCGCCCGGCAGTATTTGCGTCTTTACGAAAAAGCGCTGGAAACGAAGAAAGGAGGCCCTCATGGCCGATAATATAATCGCCGTCACCGATGAAACGTTCGACGCGGAGGTGCTCAAGTCCGCCCTGCCCGCGTTGGTCGATTTCTGGGCCGTGTGGTGCGTCCCCTGCAAGATGATCGCCCCGAGCGTCGAAGAAATCGCCCTTGAAATGAAGGACCGCCTGAAGGTCTGCAAGATGGACGTCGACGGCAGCCGCAAGACGCCCGCCGCCTACGGCGTACGCGGAATTCCCACTCTCCTCCTGTTCAAGGAGGGCAAGGTGGTCGAACAACTGGTCGGCGCCCTGCCCAAGGAAAAAATCGTCGAAACGATCAAAAAACACCTCGCCTAGGGGTCAGGTCTTAACTTTTGACATTTTTGACGAGTCCTGGCACCATGGGGTCAAGTCTGAACGGATATGTCAAATGTTAAGACCTGACCCCTCTCTAAACGACGTGGTCATCGTCGGCGCCGGGCCGGCGGGCCTGTCCGCCGCCATCTACACCGGCCGGGCCCGCCTGGACACCATCGTCCTGGAAAAAGCCATCCCCGGCGGCCAGATCCTGGTCACCGATTGGATCGAGAATTACCCCGGATTCCCGGACGGCGTCGCCCCCTTCGAGCTGATGGAGAATTTCCGCAAGAGCGCGGTCAAATTCGGGGCCCGGATCGTCACCGACGCGGCCCGGACGATCCGCCGCGACGCCGACGGCAAGGCCTGGGTCGTTATCGGCGGCAAAGCCGAATACCGGGCCAAGGCGGTTCTCGTCACCACCGGCTCGCAATACCGGCGCCTGGGGCTGAAGAACGAGGACCGGCTCGTCGGCCGAGGCGTTTCGTACTGCGCCACGTGCGACGGGGCCTTTTTCCGCGACAGCGAGATCGCCATGGTCGGCGGCGGGGACACCGCCCTCATGGAGGCCGTCTTCCTGACCAAGTTCGCCTCCAAGGTTCATCTGATCCACCGCCGCGACCAGCTCCGCGGGACCAAGATTCTGCAGGAACGCGTCTTCGCGAACCCCAAGATCGAGATCCATTGGAGTACTGTGGTCGAGGAAATCCTGGGCGCGGACAACGTCGAAGGGATTGTCCTGCGCCTCGTCAAGGACGGATCCAGGGAGACCCTTCCCTTGAAGGGCATCTTCGTCTCGATCGGCATGGACCCGACGAACGACGTGGTCCGGGGACTGCTCACGCTCAACGAGCGGGGTGAAATCGTGGTCGACGCCCGCATGAACGCCAGCGAACGCGGGATTTTCGCCGCCGGGGACGTCGTCGCCTCGACGCCCCACCAGGTGGCCACGGCGGTCGGCACCGGTGTCCATGCCGCCATCAGCGTCGGCGATTACCTGGCCGAGTATTGATCCCATGACCATCACCCTTCGAGAACTGGCCCGGAAATTGGATTGCCCTTTCGAGGGCGACGGCGCGGTCAAGATCACCGGTGTCGCCGGCCTCGAACAGGCCGGGCCGGGGGAACTGGTCTTTTTGGCCCAAGCGAAGTTCCGCCCCCTCCTGGAACAGACCAAGGCGTCGGCCGCCGTCGTTCCGCTCGACCTGCCCTTCAGCCGCCTGCCGGTCCTGCGATCGGCGGATCCCCATCGGACGTTCGTCCTGGCCGCCCGGCTTTTTTACGAGCCCTATCGCCCCGCTCCCGGCATCCATCCGGCGGCCGTCGTCTCGCCCTCGGCCCGAATCGGAGAGGGTGTTTCCGTAGGCGCTTTTTCGGTCATCGGGGACGGCGTCGAAATCGGCGCCGGGACGGTCGTCTTTCCCCACGTCACCGTCTATCCGGGCGTCAAGATCGGGGCCGGGTGCATCATTCATTCTGGCGTGGAGCTCCGGGAGAGCGTCACCATCGGCGATCGCGTGATACTGCACAACGGTGTGGTCATCGGCGCCGACGGCTTCGCCTATCTGCGCAACGACGACGGCTCCCATCTCAAGATCCCCCAGATGGGCACGGTCATGATCGAAGACGACGTCGAGATCGGGGCCAATTCGACCGTCGACCGGGCCGCCTTGGGTGCGACGATCATCCGGCGCGGGGCGAAAATCGACGACCTGGTCATCGTCTCCCATAATTGCGAGGTAGGTGAGAACGCCATCCTGGTCGCCCAAGTCGGCGTCGCCGGCAGTTCCAAGATCGGCCGGGGCGCGATTCTCAGCGGTCAGGTCGGAATCGCCGACCATCTGACCGTCGGCGAAGGGGCCATCATCGCCGCCAAGTCCGGCGTCACCGGAAACGTCCCGGCCGGCGCGTTCATCAGCGGCAGCCCGCACCTCGACATCCGCGTCTGGCGCAAGTTCTGGGCCGTCGCGCCGCGGCTCTACGACCTGGTCAAAGAGGTCAAGAAGCTGCGGGCCCGCGTCGAGGAGCTGGAAAAAAAGGGCTGAGGGGGCTCAGGGCAAGCGGGGAAAAACACGCTCGTTTTCCCCGGCGAGGAAAACTCGCTCCGACACTCCTCCCTCGCTCTCCTACTCATCGTATGGATACTGTTTCCGATGAGTAGGAACCGTGCCCGCTCCGGCGTCGTACGGGTTTTTCCCCGCATGCCCTTCGCCCCTCATTTTTTCCTGGGCCAAATTGAATATTCTCGGCGGGTGACAGGGGTTATTTATTCTTCCGCTCGTTCAGGATGGCCGCCAGCTCGGCGCACCAGAGCATGATGGCCAGCGAAAACGACAACCACAGCAGGAAAAAAATAATCGAGGTCAGCGTCCCGGCCACGAGTTTGGACATGACCACGCCCACGGCCGAGAAATTGGCCACGTAGAAGACGAAGATCCGCTTGAAGACCTCCCAAAGCAGCGAGCCGACGATCGCGCCAACAACCGCCGGACGGGTGGCGACCTTCGTCTCCGGGATGAATTTAAAGAGCACGAACAACACCAGGAAGCCGAGCATAAAAGGGATCAGGTACTGGACGAAGAAGCTGTTGACGAAGGCCAGCGCCTCAGGGTTGAGGGCGTCGCGGGCGAAGTCGCTGGCCTTAAGGGCCCGATGGAAGGCCGTCCAGACGGCGGTGATGGAAAAGGAGAACAGCAGGATCACGGCTACGACGGCCATGACGATGTACTCCATCAGCCGGTTATAGAAGAACGATTTGGCCGGTTTGGCCTTGAAAACGTTATTCAGGGCTCTGATGATGTTGCCGAAGAGAAAGCTGGCCGAGACGATCGAGCCGACGATCCCGAGCCAGCCCAGGTTGCGCGCGGTCTTGGCGATGGTGCCCAGCTTGCGGAAGAAAGCGGGGTCGAAGCGGGCGAAAAAGTCTTCGCTAAAGATATTCAGGCTGCGGACGGCGATCTCGGCGTTGCCCAGGAACTTGGACGTGACGAAGGCGAAAAGGGCCAGCAGGGGGACGGCGCAAAGCAGGGCGAAATAGGAAATGATGATCGAGTCGCGGAAGCAGCGGTCGCCGTTGAACCGCTTGAAGGCCGTGCCGATGATCTTGAAAATGGAGTCGGCCATCGTCGTTCCTTCAGGTCAAAGACCTGGACTCGCCGATCCACTCCGGCCGCGGGGCCGAATGTTGAATGTTGAGGTCCGACCCCTCAGGGTCAAGGGACGAGCCTTCGGCTCGCCACTCGCCCGTGGCTTGTATCCACGGGCGAGTACGGCGGAAGTGGACCCCCGGGCAAAGCCCGGGGCCCCGGCCGCCGGGGATCAGGCGTAGTTGCCCCATTTGACCATCAGGATGATGAACGTGACCAGCAGGGCGTAAATGACCAGCGTTTCGATCAGGATCAGGCCCAGCAGGAGGAGGAAGCGGATGTGCGGAGCCCCGCCGGGGTTGCGGCTGATGCCCTCGCAGGCCGCGCTGAGGGCCTTGGCCTGGCAGAAGGCGCCGGCCATGACCGCCAGGGTGATGATGGCGCCGGCGACGATGAGCGACAGCTTGTAGAGGCTGGCCTTGGCTGCGGCCGCGGCCCCGGCGTCCTGGGCCAGGAGCGGCACGCTCGCCAGGACCAGGAAGAAAGCCAGGAGGCCGAAGGATTTCATTCTCTTTGTCATCGGAAGACTCCTTTATGCGATTAGTGATGTTCTTCGGCTTGCTCGACCGCGCCGGCGATGTAGATGCACGAGAGCAGGACGAAAACGAAGGCCTGCAGGACCGCGGTGAAGATGGCCAGGGCCATGAAGGGCAGGGGCAGAAGGACGGGGATGAGCGAGGCGATGACCACGATCAGCACCTCCTCGGCGAAGATGTTGCTGAAGAGACGGATGCTGAGGGAGACGGGCCGGGAGAAATGGCTGATGAGCTCGATCGGCAGCATCAGCGGGGCCAAGGCCGGGATGGGGCCCATGAAGTGCTTGAGGTACTTGAGCGGCCCCTGAGCCTTCATGCCCTGGACGTGATAATAGACGAAGACGGTCAGCGCGCAGCCGACCGTGACGTTGAGCTTGCTGGTGGGCGACATCAGCCCGGGGATGAGGCCGAGCATGTTGGAAAAGAAGATGAACAGCCCGACGGTGCCGACGACCGGCAGGAACTTCTTCCCTTCGGGGCCGATGATCTCGGTCATCTGGCCCTCGAAGAATTCGACGATGAATTCCAGGACGTTCTGCATCTTGCCCGGGATAAGGGCGCGTTTGCGGCCGGCCAGGGTGAAAAACAGGATCATGAAGAGGGCCACGATGAGGACCATGACCACGTAATCGGCGATGCAGTTCCTGGGGTCCTTAACATGGATGCCGACGAGCCCGAGCAGAGCGGCGATGGGAGGCCCGAAGACCTTGTTGAATAGCTCGACAATGGCGAGGCTGTGTTCTAGCTGTTCCATGGCGCCGCGGACTTCAACCGGGCGAGCGCGAGGGTCGCTTCACCCAGAAACACGGGAATGACCGTCGAAAAACCCGCCGCGAAAGCGATGAGCTTCTTCGGATAGAGCAAAATTATAAGGAAAAAGACCCCAAAGATCAATAAAAACCGAACCGCGTAGAGGGCGATCGCGGCCCGGACGGCCTTGGCCTTGTCCCTGCTCAGGACACGGACGAGAGCGCTCTTCAGCCAGATGAAGGATAGGGCCGAAATGAGGCCGCCGGCCAGGAAAAAGGCGCCGGTCAGGGGGTCGAAGAGGAGGACTGCCGGAATGGCCAGGAGTGCGGCGGCGCCGGCGACCTCGAAAGGGATGCGCCGGATGATCTTTTCCTCGACCGGATCGGCGTAGGGGACGGCCGAGCCGGCAGGGCCTGGTTCAGGGACGGCAGATCCGTTGGTGGGCGCGTTTTCGCTCATGGAGAACCGCTATTTTAGCATATTAGATATCCGGATCCTTATCGTATTTGCGGATGCCGCGAATCAGCGAAACCAGCCCCGAAGCGACGCCCAACAGGGTCCAGATGCATAGCATCCAGGGCGCCGTGTGCAGCCACTTATCCAGCAGGTAGCCGAAAAAAAGCCCCACGGCAATCGCCACCGGCAGGGTCATGGCCAGCGAACTGATGTCTGCCAGCTTGCGATAATCCATCCCCGGCCTTACTTTTTCTTGCGGCTGCCCATGCGGACGTAGCCGTAGATCACGGCGGCGACGAACAGGATCAGCAGCAGTTCCATCAATCCGACCATGGGCGCTCCGTTCGGGTCTTACCGGTCCTATTTGACGGCATTTCCGTCCCGATTACAATATGATAAAATTTCGTCTCATGTCTTTCCACCGCCATCATCAAAGGATACCGTCATGAAGAGAGCCCTGGTCTGCGGCGCCGGCGGATTCATCGCCGGCCACCTGATCAAGCGCCTGAAAAAGGACGGCTATTGGGTCCGCGGAGTGGACATCAAAAAACCCGAATACTCCCCCAGCGCGGCCGACGAGTTCCGCCTCCTCGACCTGCGCGACGAGCCCAACTGCCACTTCGCCGTGAGCCTTCCCCAAAACGAAAAATTCGACGAAGTCTTCCAGCTCGCCGCCGACATGGGCGGCATGGGCTTCATCAGCTCGGCCGAATGCGAGATCATGCGCAACAGCGCGCTTATCAACATCAACATGACCCACGTCAGCTCGGCCCTGGGCGTCAAGCGCTACTTCTTCTCCTCCTCCGCCTGCGTCTACCGCAACATGGAGGCCGAGGAGGCCCCGCTCTCCGAGCTCGACGCCTACCCCGCCCGGCCCGACAACGAGTACGGCTGGGAGAAGCTCTACGCCGAGAGAATGGCCATGGCCTACGGCCGGCGCACCGGGATGATCGTCCGCCTGGCCCGCTTCCAGAACACCTACGGCCCCGAGGGCACCTGGCGCGGCGGCCGCGAAAAGGCCCCCGCCGCCCTCTGCCGCAAGATCGCCGAGGCCAGGGACGGCGGCACGATCGAGGTCTGGGGCGACGGCAAGGCCATGCGCGCCTACACCTACATCGACGACCTGGTCGACGGCATCGTCCGCCTGATGCACTCCGACCTGGAAAACGGCGTCAACATCGGCCGCCCGGAATACGTCTCCGTCGACCGGCTCATCGCCACGATCGCCGACGTGGCCGGCAAAAAGATAAAACTGCATCATATCCCCGGACCGGTCGGGGTCCACGCCCGCAACTTCACCAACGACCGCATCCGCTCGACCGGCTGGGAATCCAAGTATAGCCTGCGCGACGGCATCGCCAAGACCTATCCCTGGATCAAGGAACAGGCCGAAAAGGCGAAAAAGGAAGGGACGTGACCGATCCGATCGGCGGACTTTTCGACCCGCAAAATCCGTTTTCCGCGGCCGATCTCGCCTCTTTTCTGCGCGCCGAGCCGCCCGCTGGGAGGGTTGAAACCGTCCGTGCCATCCTTCACGAGTCCTTTCGCCGGTTCGGCCGCGGCTCGGCGGCGCCGCGGCTGGAAAGCCTCCAGCTGTCGCGCATTTTCCACTCGCTCGGCTCCGCCCTGCTCGACGGACCGGCCCGGAAAAAAGCAGAATTTTCGCGTTTGCTCGCCGCGGTCGACAGTACCCTGACCGGACGGGAACGCCAATGGCTGGCCTCGTTCGGGTTTCTCCGGCCGCCGCTCGCCGATCCGGCCGCCTGGGCCAGCACCGCGCAAAACGCGGCGTTCGACAACATCAGCCGGACGATCGTATACACCCAGACCGGCCGCTCCTCCTGCCCTAAAAACGCCCTGCGCACGGACGAGATCATCTGGGGCCGCGCCCCGGCCCGGCTCGACCTCGGCGGCGGCTGGTCGGACACCCCGCCCTATTCCCTCGAGAACGGCGGATGCGTCATCAACGCCGCGGTCGACCTCAACGGCCAGTCGCCCATCCAGGTCTTCGCCCGGGTCATTCCCGAGCCCGAGATCCGCATCAACTCCATCGACCACGGCTCGCGCCTGACCATCCGCGCCCTGGACGAGCTCCTCGATTATCGCTCGGCCACCAGCCGGTTCGGTCTGGCCAAGGCCGCCCTGGCCCTTTCGGGTTTCTCGCCCTACGCCGCGCCCTGGCCGGCCGGAGTTCGCTCCCTGGCCGCGATGCTCAAGCTCTTCGGCGGCGGGATCGAGCTGAATACGCTGGCGGCCATCCCCAGCGGCAGCGGGCTGGGCACGTCCAGCATCATGGGCGCGGTGCTGGCCGCCGTCATCAACCGCATGGTCGGCGACCGCCTCTCCGAGCGCGAGCTCTTCCACGCCGTCCTCAAGCTCGAACAGGAGCTGACGACGGGAGGCGGCTGGCAGGACCAGATCGGCGGCGTCCTGCCCGGCGTCAAGGTCATCTCCTCCGGGCCGGGCCTGGTCCCGGATCCCTGGATCCACTACGTCCTGCCCGACCTTCTCGATCCCGGGATGAACGGCGGGACGACACTCCTTTTCTACACGGGCATCCGCCGCTTGGCGAAAAACATTCTGCGCTACGTCGTGGGCAATTACCTCGACCGCGATCCCTCCGCGCTGGCCACCCTGCACGATCTGCACGCCTATCCCGTCGACATGCGGGAAGCCATGTCGGCCAAGAACCACCGCCGTTTCGGCGCGCTCATCGACGTCGCCTGGCGCCTGAACAAGCGCATCGACCCGGATTCGACCACGCCCGAGATCGAGGCCATCCTGGCCCGGATCAAGCCCCGCATCCACGGGGCCAAGCTCCTGGGCGCCGGCGGCGGCGGGTTTCTGCTGATCGTCGGCAAAACTCCCAAAGATGCCCAGGCCATCCGCCGAACGCTGACGAACAACCCCCCCAACCCCCGAGCCCGTTTCTTTGACTACCAGATCAACAACCAGGGCCTGACGGTCACAGTGTGCTGACGCATATAAAAAAAGGGCGATACGGTTTCCCGTATCGCCCCGTGGTTTAATCGAGTTCGATCCGCGCTAAACTCGCCTCAATTCGGTTCCTTCCGGCCACTGTATAGTGATCGTTTTGTCATATTCTCCGGCCAAGTGTTATCGGTCCTTGCTCACCACGTTACCGACGGCTACCCCCAAGTTACGAGGATCGGGAATGCCCGACACTTTTTGCGGGCTCCAGGTCCGGCTAATCCTGAGGAGCAAAATGGCCTCTCGGCCAATCTCGTCGGCAACAAGGAGATCGACGTTTCTCCAGTCGTTGTCGGTTATGGTGATTTCTTTCAACAGCCGTGTGGACTTGAAAAGTCCTTTCACCAGGAAAAACCGGACGGTGATCGGATTTTTTACGATATCGGGATGACCGGACAGGATCGGTACGGAGAGAACCGGCTTTTCGATTTTCACCGGGAGCGCGCCATATTCCCGCGTCCAACGGAAGTGTCTCCCGTCGGGGGTTTTCTCCGGAGCGTATAGGCCGAAGTCCTGTACAAGGCCCAGCTTTTCGGTCCGCGATTGCATAGAGAGGGAATGAGTGGAATTCCAGAGGTGGACGGCGCCATAAATTAGGATTACTACAGTTATGGCCAACGGCAAACGCCGCCGGAACGGCCTGCCTTCCGCCCGTTTCAACGCCGTCGCCGATATAGGCCGTTCGGCCGAATTGACGGAGCCCTCCTCCTCCGGCTGTCGGGAGAGGAAAAACAGCAATCCGATCAAGAACCAGAGCGTGTATTTGATCTCATAACTGCCAATATACGAATGCATCTGGGAGTTGATGACGAAGGCCAATATGCCGGACGCCGCGCCGATCGATAAAAACACGCGCCGTGGATCGGCGGCTTTTGCCTTCATGCGGAAACCTCTCCGGATTTCGCAAAAAAGCGTCCAGGCGGCCCATATAACGGTCAGGAGTCCGAAGATCCCTAGCTCCGCTCCGACCTGTAGCGGGTAATTTTCGGCGGATTCGGGAACAGTCTCGTACGTTCGGAAAACGTCCGTATAATTCGCCGCTTCGATGATGAAACCGCCCATCCCCACGCCGGTGAGAGGATAATCGGCCATCATCTTGACCGCGGGAGTCCATAGCGCCCGAATTCTCCAATTCAACATGTCGCTGGAATTTTTTAGACGTTCGACGATTTTCAGATGGCTCACGCGCGCCCGAATCGGTCCATTAAAAAGGACCCCTCCTACGGCTATCCCGGCCACCACAAGAGCCCCGATCGCGAAAGCATATTTTCGCCGAAACCCTCGAGCCGATCGACTTTTCGAACGACTATCCGCGATTGCTCCCGAGACGGTAAAACAGACGGAAGCAACGATCATACTGAATAGCCCGATTTTCGAACCGGAATAGAGGATGAGGAAAAAGGACAGGAGAACGACCGAACCCGAAACGATTTTTCTCCAAATATGGCGGGCAGCAAAAAACATCCCCAAGAACAAGGGCGCCATCATAGACAGAAAGGCGCCGAAGGACATGGCGTCCTTGAACGTCCCATTGATCAGCGGGACTAAATGCCACCCCGGATTGTTGCCCACCCACTCATGCCCATAATGCTGGAAGAGAGCGAAGCCCAGGGATAAGAACGAGCTCAGCCCTATAACCGAGAGAACCTTATCGGTTCTCTTTTTTATCAGCAAGGTCTTGCTTAAAATCCAGAAAAAAGCCAGACCCGACAGATAATTCAGCGCCTGGAAGACCACGCTCATAATGGCGCCGCCCGCGCTGACGCCGCAGGTGTTCGTCTTGATCTCGTAAATCGTCCAGCCGCGGAGAGGGAAATAATTCGAATAGCGGAAGAACGTAACCGCCGCGGAGACCGTGACGATCAGGGCGAAAACGCGCAGGGTCTTCGTCAAGGACGGTCCGAGAACATCCTCGCTCTTCGCCGGATCCTGGTTGAGAAGAACGCCGAGGAAGAAAAAGAGAAAGAGGACAAGCGCCGTGGGAGCATGGTGGAAAAGCTCGGAAATTCCGAAGAAATAGGGAAGATTATTGATCAACGGAAAGGCGAAAATAAAAAACATGACCCCCCGGCGTAAATCCATCCAAGTCAGGACGGCGGCCAGGAGAAGAATCGGAACGAGAACAAGCTGATAAGGCAAAACCAGGGGCACATATTTGTAATAAAAAACCGCCAGACCCGCGATATAGGCCAGATTTCGAAAGAGGATCATGTTTCCCCATCTCACCAATTGAGGATCGATCCGTTTCCCATATCGGGCTTATAGGTCGGAACGACAGTCTTCATTATTTCTATAATGTCTTCCCGCTTACAGCTCTTCGCACAGATCGTTTTTAACCTATCCACGGATTCCCATAAAACGTTCTCTGCCCAGTCTCGTCTAGATATCACCTTGAGGATCTTCGGATGCTCCGTCGCATCGCTTCCTTCTTGCGTGCCCAGAAGCTCCTCAAAAAGTTTTTCACCCGGCCTGAGGCCCGAATAAACGATAGCAATATCAACGTCCGGCTTATAGCCGCTCAATCGGATCATTTCTTTAGCCAAATCGTCAATTTTTACCGGTTCACCCATATCCAAGAGGAATACTTCTCCCCCCTCTCCGGCGGCCGCGGCTTCTAAGACTAATAGAACGGCTTCGGAGGTGGCCATAAAATATCGCTTCATGTCCGGGTGAGTGACGGTCACAGGCCCGCCTCTCTGGATCTGTTCTTTGAACAGGGGAATGACGCTCCCTCGGCTTCCTAATACGTTGCCAAACCGAACAGAGATAAATTTCGTTTTATTCCGCTTGTTCAAGGCCAGCAATATTTCCTCTCCGATCCGTTTCGATGTCCCCATGATGCTCGTCGGGTTTACGGCTTTATCCGTGGAGATATTGACGAATTTCAAAACACCGTACTTAATTGCGAGTTCTCCGAGAATTCTCGTCCCAAACACATTCGTTTTAACCGCTTCCTCCGGGAAGTGCTCGAGAATAGGAACGTGTTTATAAGCCGCCGCGTGAATGACGATCTCAGGGCGAAAATCGTCATAAACTGCATCCATTTTGCCAACATCCCTAATATCAGCGATATATGGGAAAATACTTCCGTCCTTCCCTTTTTCGCGGCTAATTAAATAGTACAATTCTGTCTCATCGATATCGAGTACTCCGAGCGATGCCGGTCCGAATTGTTGAACCGTTCGTGTCAATTCTGATCCAATAGATCCTCCCGCTCCAGTAATAAGCACTTTTTTCCTGGTGACAAAGGACCGAATCGCCGCATAATCAATCTGGACAGGCTCTCTTCCCAGGAGATCCTCAACCTTAACCTCGTGAATGTCGTTTAATGCTGCGTTCCCATCCATCATATCAATTATGCTGGGAAGAATTTTGACCTTCTTTTCAAAGTCTGCGGCCTTGATCAGATCGACAATCTCTCGAATTATCGCAGAAGGAGCCGATGGCATCGCGATTACAATTTCACTTGCCTTATTCGCCCTTACAATGGTCGGAATATCTTCTCGCCTTCCAAGGACTTTGATACCATGAATGACGGTGCCTTCCTTGGCCGGATCGTCGTCGATGTAGCAAACAGGGAAATATTTCGACCGGGTATTTGTGATCATTTCTCTTCCGATCTGTTCTCCGGCCGCACCCGCTCCGATGATGATTGTTCTGGCCTTGCCTTTAGCTGCGCGATTGCGTCTTATTTTATATTCAAGATAAGCTCTTTTCAAAATACGAAGCGCCCCGATAAAGGCAAGAGAAAACCAGAAATCCATTATATAAACAGATCTAGGAAAAGTTCCGAATACTAATACCGACCCGATGATCACAGGACCCACCAGATAAAACGCAATGCCCATAAACACCCAACCGAGGAATAAAGCCGTTATCAAACGCACGCTTTCTCCGACGGAAAAATACCTCCACGTGAAGTTATAATTTTTAAAAGCGATCAGAAACGTGATATAACAAACTTCGGCCAAGCCCATGAATCGAATAATGAATTGGTTATAATCATTGGGTATGTTCCCATCAAATCTCAGCCATAGCGACAAGTAGACGGCAAAGGCGATTAAAATAAAATCGGAAAAAAGAAAAAAGACCTTTCTTTTTACAATTGTCGTCTTCGTTAAGATATTTAAAATTCCCTTCCGATCATTTCGCATAGCTCTTTGCTTTCCTTAATTAAAATGCTCCGCTTCGGCGAATTTCCCATCGGCGCCTTATCCGAATGCTCCACCAAAAGTATAAAGCGGATAATGCGAGCGGAAAGCTAATTAAATAGAACAAGCCTTCTTTCCTTGCGAACCAGATCAGAAAGATGACCGTGATTTGAAATATACCATAAATAAGCGTGACGCAAGCGTGCGATAAACCGGCTTGGTTGGCAAGAATCTGATAAATATGACGTCGATGCGCCAGAGTAATTCTATCGTGGTCTTTGAGGCGAACGATAAGAGTGCTGATTTCATCAGCATAAAAGGGGAACAGGAAAGACGCCAGGAAGATAAAGTCATCAATTCCCCACGAAAACGCGATAACCAAAGAAGCAAAGAGAAAACCCAGCAAGACACTGCCGATATCTCCCATAAAAACTCTGGCCTTCGGAAAGTTTAAAGGGAGAAATCCAAGGCAGGCCGCGGCGACTCCGAAGGCGAGGGAAACCAAGGCGGCGTTTTGGCCATCCGCTAATCCATAAATTCCTAAACCGGCAAAAGCAATCAATCCGGAAACGCCGGCGATCCCATTGATCCCGTCCATAAAATTAAAGTAGTTGGCCGTCGCCGTAATAAAACCTATGCCGAATATCACCAATGAAATGAAGATCCACGCGGATGCGCCATACGTTTCCTTTTTAAGGATCATTATTCCGCAAAAGATCGCCGCCGCGCCCATTTGAGCCGCCAACCTTATTCTTATTGGCCTTTCGCGATAATCCCCAAGAAAACTCACCAACGACACAAAACAAGCCGGGATCCAAACGCTCAAATCCACGTCCCACCAATTCGCGCCGATCAATACAACCAACAAAATTCCTATCCCCCCACCCCTGGGAATCGGAATGCGATGTGAACTTCGATCGCTGGGTTTATCGATAAAACCCCATTGAGAACCGAATTTAGCAAAAATGATAGAACATATTAAGCTCACTAGGAAACAAAATATGAACCGGAAGATCATTTTCATTTATGGATCCAACTTAGACCACGGCCCGGCGGAAGGCTCCGCTTTATGTCGAAAACTGATTCGCTAATTTCATCAGAGTTTTTTTAGCGTATTCTTCAAATTCCAAGGCATAGAAACTCCCTGACGCTTTAGCTTATTCCCAGAATAGACCGCGTCCTCCATAATTTTGTTGATCTTATAGCCCAAGAGCCGGCCCCGGCGGGGAGAACTGATCTTGAGGAGCCTGACGGCGCTAATTGAAAATACGGAGGGGATTAGGACGGTCGGCTTCCGTTTCTGCGGCCAAACGTCTCTAAAAACGGAGATGATTTCCCGGATCGGGTAATCCTTTTCATCCTTTACAATATAGCTCTCTTGGAAAAAATCGCGATGAGCGAGCATTTGGCCGATGAGATGCGTTACGTTCATGACGGAACAAATCGATAGGACGGGGTCTTTCGAGGAAAGACGATAGAAAGCGATTCCCCCGGGAAGTATGACTCTCTTTCTTATGTTCATTACGAAATCCGGGCCATAGACGGGAGTCAGGCGCAAGATCGTATAGGGAACGCCTGTTCGTGCTGAGAATTCTACAACAATCTTTTCCGCGATAACCTTGCTTTCTCCATAGAAATCTTCAGGTTCCGGCTTAGTCGTTTCGTCGGGAATCGTCCCTTGGCTCAAGGCGCCGTAGATACAGACCGTGCTCAAGAAAATGATGTGTCTCAACCTCTCTGAGGAGAGACTATTTAAAATATTCGTCACACCCTCGCAGTTGACTCGAATAAAATCGGCCCGAGACGCATTCCGGGAGGCCTGATGGACAAGTGCCGCGCAATGCACAACTGCCTCGGCCTTTTTCAACTCCTCGGGAAGCGTCCTACGATCTGTGATATCCGCCTTAATAAATCGATAGCCTGGCGTTCCCTTCGGAAAAGCCGCAGGTTCGTCCCTGAGATCGATTCCCAAAACCTCATTCTTCAGGGTCAATAAATGCCGCGCCACCGCCGATCCAATGAAGCCGTTGACGCCGGTAACAAGAACGCAGGTCATTTTGTAACAGACAGCAATTCGGAGACGAGGGCCTCCTTGAGCTTAACGGCGGAGAAATGAATCAGGCCATATTCCCGATTGGAACGGCCGACTTTCCCCCGGTCCTCTTCGGACCTCGACGCGAACTCTTTCAACCGCCGGACGAGTTCTTCCGTAGAGCCATGAGGAACCGAGATGTTGCCCGGACAAGAATCCAGGATTTCCGTGATGTGGCTCGGCCGAGGGCCTATATAAAGAATCGGTTTCCCGATGAACATGGCACCGTAGATTTTGTTCGGATGGGTCAACCCAACACAACCGTCACCGAGCACGACGGCCTGAAGATCCGCCGCGCCCAAAGAAATGGAAATCCGCGCCCTGTCCTGAAGAGGCAGAAGGCGGATGTTCGCCAAATGGTTTTCGCGCTGATATTTTGCGACTTCCAACTTCCTTACGCCGCCGCCAATAAATAAAAATAGGAACCGGTCATCGGCCCGCAATTCCCCAGCGGCCCGGAGAAGCGTATCGAGAGGATGCATGACGGACATATTCCCTGAATACATGATGACGATTTTATCGCTAAGGCCATGCTCCTTCCGGAAAGAGTTATCAAGTCTCTCTCCTTCATTAACCTTGTCCATGGCGGGCCAGAGGGTATGAGTCACGATTCGGACGGGCTTGACGAGACGCGTTTTAATATGAGCGGTCATGAATCGGTCCAAGGAGACAATGAGGTCCGAATTGGACATGCTGACATCGCTCATCTTCGCCAGAATCCTTGCACTCAGACCGTTTTTTCTTATATATCCGGCTGTGATCGCGAGCTCGGGCTGAAGATCCATGGCCCAGAAGGCGAACGGAATTTTTTTTACGCGGGCGACGACGGCCCCGAAAAACGAGCTCAACGGAGGGACGGTCGTCCCAATGATCAGATCGATTTTGCCTTTCCGAACAGCGAAAAGACTGATCAACAGAGAAATATTGAAAGTTAAGAAATTCAGAAGACGCCCCCCCCGGCTCGTTTTTGCGAACACCGTCTGCCAAAGTCGCCGGATGCGGATCCCCCCGTGTTCTTCGTAAGCGTCGAATCGGACTTTTGGATTCTCGTAGGCGAACCGGCTTGAAAAGACTTCGACCCGGTTCCTTCTCCGGCTCAGTTCCTCAGCCAGGTCGGTCATGACTTGGGATACGGCAGAAGAATCCGGCCAAAACACCTGGGAGAGAATGAGAATCCGTTTCCCGAACATCATTCTATGACGCGCTCCTTCACGACGACGGCCGGATGGCCTTGGTAAATCTTGTAGGGTTCGGTGTTTTTCACGACGACACTCCCCGCGGTCACGACCGAATGGCTTTTCAACGTAACTCCGGGGCCGATCACGGCTCGAGCTCCGACCCAAACGCCATCTTCGATCGTGATGGGGCCAAGGATAAGATCGAACGTCGTTTTCTTATAATCATGATTGCCGGTACAGAGGTAAGCGCCCTGGGATAGGCAGACGTGTTTGCCGATTTTGACCAAACCCAGATTATCTATCCAAACACCCTCTCCGATCCACGTTGAATCTCCTATCTCCAAGAACCAGGGATATTTGATGTTGATGCGCGGCTTAACGAGAACGTCCCGGCCGATTTTGGCCCCAAACGCGCGAAGAAATAAAGTTTTGATTCCTTTCGGAAAAGGGACGGAGCTCCTAAAGACGATCGCGTTCAGGATATACCATATAAGGCGTTTAGCGGCGCTTCCCGGCCTGTACCAGCTGTTATCAAACGAAGCGAGGTTCACGGATTTCATGTTTCCGCTCCGGATATTGGGCCTTGCCCGACCGTCGAGGTTCGCCCCGCAGAGTCCGGTCGAGCACGCAGATACATCCCGATTAACGCCGTATATAGAATAAATGTCATGTCGTAGAGCATGCTCCCGCCGACGAAATAATAAAGAAAGGCGAGGATGAATGTGATGAAATAGGCAGGGAAGACGACGGCTCTTTCCGGTTGCCGGCCGTTTTGCGCGGGTTTTATCGCTTGATAAGAGAAAATGAACAGTCCGGCCAGGAAGGTGAGAAGAATAATCAGTCCTAGGGCCCCTTTCGTGAAGAAAATCCCCATAAATGTAAAATGGAAAGTGTGATTCCACCCGGTCGCATCTTCGCCGGTAGAGGCGCTCGACTCAAAGCCTTGCTCGACTTTGAACTGCGCGCCGTCTCCCATGCCGATGATGTATTTTGGGCGCCAGGCCGCCGACTTCATGTAATTCCAGCCATCAACGAGTTCGAGGACTCTTCTCTCCAGAGATCCTAGCCGATATTTATCAATAACAACCACTCTCCCATCGAGCAACCTGGGCGCCCCTGATTGGAGTTCCTCAAATCCAGTTTTGGCGCGTCCTCCGGCCACTTCCGTGGCTCTCGCCAGGAATCTCAAGGGAAAATGCGTGACTCCGAAGAAGAGTAGACCGACGAGGACGAGTGAGATGATAGACCGAAGCGGAATTCTCATAAGCTGCCTAACCGGATACCGTGTCGCGACAAGAAAGGCAGCGGCGAGGAGACCGGGAACCATCGTCAACCAAAGAGTACGCTCCTGCGAATAAAATATTCCGAGAACAGACACGGTTATAAGCAGGATCAGCGTTGTCCGGCCTCGAATAGGAAAATTGAGATCCGCCGAGCGGATCGTCGCACGATTGAAATTTAGGACGAGGAGAAGAGGCAACAGGATTTCGATACCGGCGATATGAATCTTCAATATATGTCCCTGAATGATCGTCCAAAGAATGAAGGCCGCTGAAGTCACGACGAGTCCGAGGCTTATTCGATAGAAGCCCTCCAACAGACGACCCAATCTCTCGGCGTTGAAGGTGAGGAGAATAAATATATATAGAAGCGGAAATAGAAGCCACTTATAGGCGTCCGACAGGAGGTATTTCTTGCTATTCCCTACGATGAGTCCGACAAATTGCGAAAAAATTCCGACCGGGATGAAACAGAGCAGCGCTTTTTCGAAAAACACCAAACGAGGAACACGGATCTCTTTCCTCCTGAGGCGCGCAAGGAATTCGACAAGCACCCACACGACAATCGGCAGGGCCGTGCCCGCCGTTATCCAATGATAGTAGCGATAATCGTGTATGCCGACGCCGAGAAAAGCCGGGATAATCCAGTTCCCGATAATCGGGAGGATGCAGAAAAGGAGAAGCCATTTTTCTTTGCGGAGCAGCCGGCGGCTCATAAATGTGGCCGCCGCGATCCCCCCCGACCCCAGGATCCAGGGTAAGATATAAAATACGGTTTTCGACATTTCAAAACCCCCTATTTACTACGGGGAGCAGTAAATATGTTACATAATCCTTACTGCTCCCCGAGTACTAGCCGGGCGACAAAGACATCCAGGGTCAACTATATTCCGCCCGGCTTAGTAATAGCTCAGCCTCGACACGGACCATCCGGCAAGGCTTCTCATCCCCAAAAGACTTGCCGCACGCCCCCCAACAAATACCCCGGCGAACCAGACAAGAGGTTCGTGTTTTATCATACCGATCCCCAACAGCGCGGCGACAAGAAGAATAATTCCAACATTTAAAGCGATTATTGCTTCCGGCTTTTTCGCGGCGATCATAAAGTGTTCATAATGGTTGACCAGAGCAAAGCACCCCCCAAGATAGAGTATCACTAAGACGGGCACCGCATTCAAGTATTGAGGAAAGAACCGTCCGATCGCGATTTTAATGCCAATCGTGAAAGGATACCACAGGACCAAGAAACCTCCCAAGGCGAAGAGCACATAGCGATCCAATTTATGGAGCAATTCTAAGGGATTGGCTCCCCCGCCTATACGGTAAAGAATGAGTGGACCCACGTGCTGGTAAATAATCGCTTGAAGCATCATGGCTCCCGTGACGAGGAGCATGGCGAACGAGTATTGACCAAAGGCCGCCGCGCCGAGGGCTGCGACGATAAATATTTTATCCAGGCTAGCCCCAGTCGTCGTCAAGGCGCCGTTCAGGATGAGCGGCACGCCGAGGCGAAACAACGGCCGGACCAAGTCCGGACGCCACATCGAGATCCGAAATTCCAGGGTTCCCCAGCGAATCGCGAATACCGAAAGGATCAAAGGGATGACGGTTTCGCTCAAGAGAACTCCCGTAAAGCCGAACCGGCGTGCGGCCAGAACGCCAAAGATCAGGCTCATAAGGGACCGTACCAGGATGAAGTAGCCGAACCGCGTCGTCAGCATGCGGCTCCGGAGGTCCGCTAAAACAAAGACAAAAAAAATCTGCGCTCCCGCCAAGGAAATACCGAGAATGACCGCTGCGCGAAACGACCAGCTCCGAAACGGGAGGATCAGGCCGGCCAGTCCGCCGGCGAGGAGAAGCGCCGCGGAAAAAAGAATTATTCCAGCGGCAGCGATATTCCTCATGCGGCGGACTTCGCCGTCCCGGCTTTCCCCGTACATCATAGGAAACAGGCCCATCGCCCCCTCATAGAGCCCTCCGCTGCAGACATACATCGCAAACGTGGAAAACAGGATCGAGAGCGAATAGAATCCCAGACCTTCGGGCCCAAGAATCTTGGCATAGATGAGGTTCTTGCCGACGTTGGATAGGCCCGCCATCCCCATAGCGATATAATAGGCAGTCAGCTTCTTCAACGTGGTCACATCGGCCTATCGCGCAGCCAAGAAATATTCAGGATCGCGATCCATAGGAAGTCAGATATTCCTTCAAACTCTCAGCGACGATATCCCAGGTCTCGGCGTTATTGCCCTTTTTATTCACGACGAGTGCGCCGGCGAACGTGTTCTCAAGGACCCTCCGGACGATCGCTTTTTGTTGTTCGCGCGAAAACACAGCTTTCATCGCGGCAACTCGGCGCGGCAACCCGGCAACCTCGTCCGCCGAGGAGAGCACGAGGAAACTTCCTTCGACAAAATAGTATGGCTCGCTGAGATTGATGACGAGTCGGCCCCGGAGCGCCGCTTCGATTCCGGAAGTTCCCGAGCCGACAAGGACCGCGTTCACCCGCCGGTAGATGTCCCGGCTATTGACTTCGGCGGGGACCAGGATTACTCCGGGAATGGATTTCAGCTCGCGATAGAACCGCCAGGGCCTGATTCCGGGCATACACCAGTGGTCCTTGATGACAAGGTCATAGTCCCTGGCCATGGTCCGGCAGGCTTCGAGCAGGAACGGATCGAAGTCTGCGTAGCGCAGGTCCTTGAGCCAATAGGTCGTCGTCGCTTCCGGCGTTTGGGGGAGAGGTATGTAAATCGTCGGGCGCTTGGCCGCCGCAAGGCGGTCGGACCAGTCGCCGTCGTAATAAGCCTTGAACTTGTAATTCGATAATTTGATTTTTCCGTAACCGAATTTCGCGGACCCTACGGAAAACCGGTAATTTAGCGGGTCATGATGATAAAGTTTTAAAATTCGAAACGCCCAATCCTTCGTAAAACGAAGACCGTATTCCTTTATATGCTTGGCCCACGTCGTTCTGTAGAAGTCGAGCAGATAGAGGCATCGTTTTTCGTCGTCCAACATCCACTCGAGGACTTCTTCAACCTCCTCCTCCCCAGGGTCCCGAACCTTGTTGAATTCACCATAACGGGAGATGCGCGTCCTGTGATCCACGGGAGAATTGATGATCATCACTGGCCGGGCATTGCGCTTCAAAGCAATTCGGCAGAGAAGGTCCGTGATGTAGTTGTCCACGGACAGAGAGAATATATAGTCCGGTCGGGCTGCGTCGAACGCCTCCTCGATCGAAGCATGCATGGCGACCGCCATCCGCCGCGCCTGTTCAGGCGGCAGGATCATGAGGAGCGGACAGCGTTTCGTGATCTGCTCCAGATCGTCGGCGGAAAGGTCGCGCCGAGCGTTTCCGTTCCTGTAGTATTTATAAAACGCTTTCATTAAATTAATCGGTTCGAGTCCGGGCCAATCGGCGCAATACGTTATTGTTCCGGCGAAAGTCCGTTCGGCGACTTCATGGAAATATCGGGCGAACCCGTAGTTGCTGTGGCGCGTATAGACCAGGACGTTGCCGGGGATTTTGGGTTTCATGGAGTTCGGTTCTCCCGATAGAGAGCGGCGTAGATGAGGTCCACTTCCCGATCGTCCGCGAGGAAATGACGTTTCCTTACGCCGTCTTCGACCATTCCCGCCTTCTTCATGATGCAGAGCATCCCCGTATTGGTCGCCATCGTCCCGGCTGTGACTTTCCGCATCCCAACTTCATCTAAGAGATATCGACATACGGCGATCCAGGCTTCGGTTCCGTAGCCGCCGCCCCAGGCCGAGCGCTCGCCGATGAGGATGCCGACGTCGGCGACGAGGTTGGGAGGATCGACGTGGGCGTTGATATTGCCGACGTGGCCCAGGCCTTCGTTCTTGGCGATGATGGCCCAGAAGTAATGGGGGGAATTCTCGAACGACGCCAGGTAAGCCCGGCAGCTCTCGAGCGTGAACGTCCGGTGCCGGTTCTCGCTGAAGCGGACGACCTCGGGATCGTTCAGCCAGCCGACATAGCGTTCGGTCAGGTGTTTTTCTCGGAAGGGCTCGATGACGAGCCGATTCGCGGTGAGAACGCGTGATTGAGCCATAATATTTCCTTTTTATATGTTACTAAGCCGGGCGGAATATAGTTGACCCCGGATGTCTTTGTCGCCCGGCTAGTACTCGGGGAGCAGTAAGGATTATGTAACATATTTACTGCTCCCCGTAGTAAGAGGAACCTATTTCGGAGGATGCTCCCCCGGAAGGAGGATTTCATACAGCCGCCGTTCAGTGGGAGGCGGCAGTTCCAGGATGAGGGGAAACAGATCGGGACGCCGCGCCGTGATGTTCTTGAGGTTTTTCATCGTATCGGGTCCGGCGTAATTGACCAGGTCCCATGATAAAGTCTGATAGATCCAACGGACGTTTTCTTTTCTCAAAAAGCGAACGATCCGTTCGGCGTCCCACTGCTCTTTCTTTAGGATTCGGTCGACGTCGTTCCATAGGAAGCGGAGATTCCAATAATATTTTCCAGGAACTTCATAATAAGCGTCGGCTCCCGGCTCGATACGGACGACCATGACTTCGCCGCCTTTTTCCCGAATGAGCCGAGACATCTCCGCCCTAAACGGATCCCGGCCGAGTTCGTTCAGATGAGTCCAGGGCTTTTGGACGAGAGGAAGAAACACGGTCGCGAGGAACAGAACCGCGGCCGCCGCCCGCGTCACGGTCTGCGCGAGAGGCCGGTCGCCGAAGACGAGAAGCAAAGAGGCTGCGGCAATGAGATAGAAGACGACAACCCAAGCTGCGACGGTCTTCCAATGATCGACGTTGATCGCCAGGCTGAAGACGAAGAACAGGATAAAAACGAGGCCTAATGACGCAATCCAAGTATGCGCTCGGGATCTTCGATTTAAGCTTACTCTGAGCCCCCACCCCAAGAGCGCGGCGAGGAGCAGGAAAAAAACGGCGATCGGCAGAAGCGTATAACCAATAGACGATTTGTTCAACGACGGGGCCTTATTGATTAAGGAAGGAAAGAAATATCCGATGTTCGCCCAGAATATGGCGAGCCGAGCTCCTAAGTCGCCGCCGGGAGGAGAGACGCCGTAGGACGCGAGCGATTTAAGAAATTCGTTGCCGCTATAGGTCACTAGAGAGCCATATCTAGCGAAAAGCCAGATTTGCCAAGAGAAGATCATGAAGCCGAGCGTAATGGCGATACTGAACGCTTGGATGAAGATCCGGCGGAAGAGGGATCTGAAGAACGCGTTTTTCAATTGATGGAGGAGGATCAGGATCACCCCCCCCGCGAGGGCTCCGACAAACGCCGCTAAGTAAGGCCGGATAGCGATGAAGGCGAGAGCCGGCCACGCAAATAAAGTCGCAACGTTAGGCTCCGCGCGGCGCCAAACCATAGACCAGCAGAGAAAAAGAAGAGCCGCTCCGTAAAAAAACGGCGCCTGGTGGCTTCCGACCTCCAGGTTGACCTTCAGCCAATTAATTCCGCCAGGATCTTTTACAAAGAAAAGGGCATACGCCAGAACACCAACCGAACGGTTCTTGAATAGGAGGAAGCTCGATTCGCACAGCGCCAGGAGGAAGCCGATATAGCAGAGGGCGATGAAGATCCCCCAAACGTGAAAAAGAAGATGTGAAGATAGGCCGGAGGCGAGAAGCTCGAGAACGGGCACGCCTATCGGGTTCAAGGCCATGGGAGAAAGATAGGAATCAACGAAACCGGTGGTCGGCAGTGTAGGATAAACCATCCCCGCATCTTTGAAGAATCGGCAGGCGTCGAGCCAAATATAATACATCCCGGATGACGATGAGGGAATATAATGCCAGACGGCAAACGTGACGAACGTCACCACCGCTGCGAAGCCCAGAAGATACTGATCGAACCGACGCGAACTGGGAGGATCATCCTCCGCATGAAGCCCGCGCCACAGCAGGCGGACTAGGATGGCGCAAACCGCAGCCGAGATATAATAAGCCGCCCACAATTCCCACGGCGCGATCTTAAGTCCAAGAAGGTAAAGCGCCATGAACGCTAGGAACGCCGATGTCAGGACATAGAGCCAGGCAAACGGCAGGAAATGACGTCTCCCTTTCCCGAGCCAGGCCTCCAAGCCCAAAACGGGCAGGAGGAGAAGGATTGTGTTTAGGCCGAGGATCATGTCGTTGTTCCAGAAGCCGCTTTTTCCCGTAGCAGAAGCGATAGGATTGCCCGGAGCGATTTCGTCATTCCGAGGATCTTCGAGGGCCTGAGATGGCGGAGATGCCGCCAGACCATCTTGGGCCTGAGATAGAATTGCGTATATGCTCTCTTCTGAACGGCCTTCAGCTCCACCGCCGTCCAACCGTGCGGGACATAGATAGGATCGAGTTCGGTCAAGCCGACGCTTTGATTGTACCGGACGAAATCGTCTTTCTCCGCGGGCGAAATTTCGCCATGATCCTTGAGCTCACGATATAACGGGGTTCCGGGGTAAGGGGTCATAATGCTGAATTGGGCATAGTGGATGTCCAGGCTCTTGGCATAGTCGATTGTCGTTTGGGCGGTTTCTTTAGTCTCTCCCGGGAAGCCGAAGATAAAGAAGGCCGAGACGACAAAACCTTTTTTCTGCGCTATACGGCTGACCTTGCGCAGCTTTTCCAGATCAAGCTTCTTCTGGACGCTTCTGAGAAGACCGGGATCGCCCGATTCGACGCCAAAACCGAGTCCGCGGCATCCGGACGCCACCATGAGGTCGAGGGTCGCATCATCTAGAAATTCGGCGCGCGTCGTCGAGTTCCAGACGAGCTTCTTATGCAACCCCCGGGAGATGACTTCTCGGCAAAAAGCTTCGGCATGCCCTTTGCCCAATGGAAACTGAGGGTCCCAGAACTGAATTTGACGAGCTTGATATTTCGTCCGCAACATCTCCATCTCGTCGACAACCGACTTGACGTCGCGCTGACGATAGGCGGCCGAAACGTTGAGTTCGGCGTTGATGCAAAACGTGCAATGATAGGGGCATCCCCGGCTGGCGATCATTTGATAAACCGGAGCGGCGAAATTCGTATAACTTGGGCTGCTGTAGAGAGACATTGGAAGAAGATCATAGGCGGGAAAGGGAAGGGCGTTTACGTCCACGTTTGCGGATTTCGGATTGTGAACCTGCCCGCGGGACTCTTTATACGAGAGCCCGGCAATGCCGCTGAAGTCTTTTCGTCCCCGGTCCAAAGCGTCACACAAACGGACAAGCGCGTCTTCACCTTCGTCCCGGATGACAAAGTCCACCGCCGGCTCGGCCAGCGTCGGCTCGGCCAGGACCGACGGATGATATCCGCCAAGCACCGTCGGGATGGCGGGGAATTTGTGTTTCACGGACCGGACCAGATCGATTGCGGCATAATAATTCGGCGTCGTTGCGGAATAGCCGATAAGATCGGGAGAGAACTCAGCGATCCGGTTGAAGATCTGGTCCATACGGAGACATTCCGCATACTGATCGAGGATCCGGACGTCGACTCCGGCCTCACGGGCGAACGATGCGAGATACGCTAACCCAGTTGGGACCATCTTCATGTCATTGTAGATTGGAGCAAAATTGCCTAGGATGTCCAGACGGTTGATCGGCGTATTGACGAGGAGAAGCTTCATATTGATGCGACGGCCACGGCATATAGAGAAAGACCGAATGGCGGCGGGACGCTGCGTTCCACAAACTGAAGAGCAGGAACCAAAGCGTTGAAGAATTTTCCTTCTTTGTTCGAAACGGCCAGGTTCCGTTTCAAGACGCGGCCGATGATCCACCAGGGCAGAACACCGAGAGCATTTTGATAGCCTACCCGTTCGACACGGAAACCGCTTTGATCGAGCAACTGCACGTAACGCCTTAACTCATAGCGGCGGTAATGGCCGATCGCTTTGTCGTTTTGACCATAAATCCATGCAAGAGCAGGCACCCGCAGGAAAAGCTGGCCGCGGCCCGTGGCGAGGAGGATTTTCTTAATTTGGGCTAAGGCCTGGCGATCATTCGGAAGATGCTCAAGGACGTCGAAACACAGTACTGCATCGAAGACGTCATTCCGAAACACGTCGGGAGAATGTCGGTCGGCGAGGTCCAGACGAACCGTTCGGTAATCGACTCGGCCTTCGGCTATGTGCGCGACGTGCTCGAGAAAAGTCTCGCTCGCGTCCGCAGCGCAGTAGAATCGAGGTCGATATGCCATTAAAGACTCGAAGTAGAACCCCGGTCCGGACCCAAGGTCAAGAATGCGCATCCTTGGCGCAAATGGAAAGAGCGATAAAGTCCAGCGGAGATATCGGTCGCTGACGTCGCGCAGCGCGGATATGTTAACGGACATGGCTGTTTCGCTGGCGGCCATGTCGAATCCCTCTTCTTTGTTTCGGACCTGATGCCTCATCGGCATTGCAAAAAATCCCTCCCGTCCTCTTTTTTTATCAGCGGAACATGAAGGAGGCCAGCCACAAAGGCATTCCTGTCTTTACTCGGAACGACGAGCTTTGTATTCAAAAATAAAACCATGGAGTACGATGGTTGGCCGGTACGGACCAAATGTCGTCGCCCGGACCCTTCGCGCCACTTCTTCGGGTGTCATGTCCGTGGTGATTCGCCCCAGAGCGTGGAATTCCTTTTTCGTGAATGGACGCCGGACCCACTTCTCTCCCGATACGGGAAGTTCTCGTCCCGACAGAACGCCGCTCATGATCTCAAAAAAGAGATCGAGCATTTGATCGTAGGCCCTCGATAGGAGCGTTGCGACATCGTCCGTCGGAAGAAGCGGGAAACGCTTGACAGCTATAATGTCTCCCGAGTCGACCCGAGCCGCCATATGATGGCAGGTGACCCCATAAATGTCGGCGCCCTCATAGAGGGCGAAATTGTTGCCCCCATAGCCGGGATATTCTGGGGGGCCCGGGTGGAAATTGATCGAAGCGATGCGCGCGTTCTTCAACAATCTCTCGGGGACAATCCATCGCGATAGATAACTAATTATATATTCCCCTGTCCAGGCATCGAGGCCGGCCGGGATCGGATCTCCCCATTGACCCAGGTGGGCTTCGATTGCGGCAAACTTCGACCGGCAGAATGCGAGGGCCAACTCCGTATGCTTATCGCATGCTTTACCGAGAAAAAGAACGGTGCTTCCCGTTCCGAGCATGTTGGTTCCTTTCACAGGCGATGAAATTTCCGGAAGAGCGCGGTCTGTCCATCAGCGGACGAGCTCGACGTCATGATCGATCGCGCTGTATTAAAGCCCATGTCCGTCGCTTCGTCGATATTGACGTAACAGAACAAGCCTTGCCGCCCGATGGTATAGAGATTTTGGATGGACCCCAGGAACTGCGATATGTTTTTCAGGACGCGTTCATAGCCGACGACGTAGCGGGGATAGGCGTGCTTCAGGAATTCCGACCGATAGGCCAGAATGTCATCTCGCTTGAGGGAAAAGACCTCGTTGAAGAGAGGGAGGACGGCATCGACGAGCGAATCGTCGGAGACACTCCACTCCCAGTCTCCTTCGTTGCAAGGAAACTCAAAAGTCAAGGACGAATGTCCCACAGGTACCATCTCGAAATGATCTCTACGGAACTCGGCCACGCGGTTGAACGGATATCTTCGGTCGGAAAAATACACCCAATCGTATCCGGTGACCTTTGGCTTACGGACTTTCATCAGGAGAAATCGTTCCGAGCAGTGCTCGAGAATGCTGACCGTGGATCGAAGCTCCGGGGGTGTACTCAGCATCTCTTGTAAAAGAAGGTTCAGTGGGATCGTCGAAACTACAACGGCGGATCGTGTGTCGTACGTTCCGGCGGTCGTCCGAATTGCTCGGATGCCGTCGCCGGAACAATCGAACGCCAGCGCCTCTTCACCGAGATGGATCCGGGCGTTTGGCATAGTCGTGATTGTTTCCGCGAATTTTTCAGACAGATGCCCGATGCCGTGACGCACATAGTACGACTGCAGTTGGGAGAGATCTTCAGGATGGCGGATCCGGCGGTCTTTAAGCAGGTCTTTTTTGATATAGTTCCTTATGCTGAGGACGGGGATCCGGACTTCACCGACCGATTTCGAGAGCCGGTGGGGATCAACCTTCCAGACGCGTTCGATGTAGTGTTGGAAATAAGTTCCGTATAAAATGCGGCCAAATCGTCGGATGATCCAGTCGTCGAGATAAGGCGTATTCGGGATGCCGAACAGGAAGGCCTTTAACCGCGTGAAGAGGAAGGAGAGAGTCGCCTGGGCCATCTTTAAGCCTTTGAGGGAGAGCAAGACGTCTGCGCTGATGAAGGGATACGAGACGAGCTTGTCGAAGATATACAATCGGACGATCGGAGTCCGCGCCAGGAATTCTTCGCCCAGGAATTCGCGGTAAAACGCAGCGATATCGTCCTTGTGAGTATGGATATTATGCGGCCCGAGATCAAAGTTCCACCCATCCCAGGCGACGGTTCGGGCTAGGCCGCCGAGTGTCCGGTCTTTCTCGATGACCGTCACGGGCCAGCCCGAAGAAGCAAGCTTCCAAGCCGTGGCTAGGCCGGCAACTCCGCCACCGATGATGAATACCTGTTTCGGGACCATAGTGGATTTAGCGGTTCTGCATATTCATGGCTGCGACTCCGCCCATATCGCCACGCGCTCAGCGTTATCGTGAATTCGTTGGAGAAGGCCGACGATGGAGTCAATATCCCCCTTGGGATTGTTGAGATTCGTGGGAAAACACAGGATACGTTTGCAGATATCTTCAGTCACCGGAAGGTGCGGATAATCGTTCGGTTCAGACGAACGATAGAATGACATGGCATGACAACCCGGGTAGAAGTATCGCCGGACCAGAACATTCTCTTGCCAGAGAACGCGATAGAGAATGTCGCGCGAGACTCCGAAGCGCGCCTCATCGATCAACGTCACGAGATAATGGAAATTGGATCGGCCTTCACGCCCGGCCGGAAGGACCGTGATTCCCGGGACCCGCGACAGTCCATCTCGATAGGCCCGGTGCGTCGCTTCCAGGCGTTCTATCCGTCGCGGAATCTCGGGAAGCGAAGCCAATCCCATGGCCGCGGAGGCCTCGGACATCTTCCCGTTCAATCCCAAGAATCCGACATCGTCATAGGTCCGGAAGCCGAAATTTCTTAAGTAGCGGATTTTCCGGTCTAGTTCGGCGTCGTTCGTTGTCATCGCTCCGCCCTCGAATGTCCCGAAGAACTTCGTTGAGTGAAAGCTGAAGAATTCGGCGTCTCCGAATCCACCGACGGAGGCCGATCCGAGTGAGCAACCGAACGCGTGGGCGGCGTCGAACATGAGCTTCAATCGGTGCCGACGGGCGAGCTCCGTCAGAGACTCCACCTCGCAGATGTTCCCAAACAGATGGACGCCGATGATCGCGGACGTTTGGGACGTGATTCTCCGGGCGGCGTCGGCCGGATCGATCATCAAAGTGTCGGGACGGATGTCGCAGAAAACAGGCCGGAGATTCTGCCAGAGGCAAGCGTGCACGGTGGCGATAAACGTGAACGAAGGCAGGAGAACGTCCCCCCGCAAATCGAGTGCGCTCAAGATGAAAAGCTGGGCCAGCGTGGCGTTGCATGTCGCCGCGCAATATCGGACGCTGTGAAGATGAGCGAGCTCCTTCTCGAGTTCTTGGACCAAAGGGCCGTTGTTCGTGAGATAGGCGCGCTCGAACGCGCCATCCATATAAGTGTGAAAGCGCTTTTGCGTTTCGGGTTCGACATAGGGGGCTCCGACATGGAGAGCTTTTTCGAACGCCGGGCGTCTTGTAAAAATGGCAAGGTTAATATCCCTCATGATTCTAAGAACCGCCGACCGATGAATTCGATGATCTTGTCCACTGATCCGAACGCGAAGACTGATCCGAGATCCGGGACTGTCGGGGTTGCGCTCACGAAGTCTGTCAACAACGTCCTGACGGCCTCCCGCGTCGTTGCGCACGGCGTGATCCCGGCCGCAATCGTCGGCAGCCAGCCTTTTTCGATTTCTCGAGGGACGATCGAGAGCGTCGGCCGGCCGAGGATGACGGCTTCAAGAAGAAGCATCGAAGTCAGGCCGACGGCGAAATCCGCTGCCCAGATGAGATCAAGAGGCGAACCGCCCCGACTTACAAGATCGATTTCGCTCCTATACGCGGCAAACTCTTCCGGCCGGTTCTTCGGATGGAGCCTGAGGACAAGGTAAGGTTTCGGGTGAATCTCGCGCAGGGCTCCGAGCAGTTCTTCGAACACGATCTCTGTTCGACCCGTGCTCGTTCCCCATCCCCTCAGCGTGTAAGCGGCCGATTTTTGATACTGTTGAGGATTGAGTCCGCCGGAAATTTCGGCGACGAAAACCACGACCCGACTCTCCGCAGTCGCGCCCGGAAATGTCGCATCGCGCAACCGGCGCCGGTCCTTGTTCGCGAATTCTTCGGCCGCCGCCTTGACCCGGTCGTAGTGAGGATGGCCGCAGACCGCGATCCGCTCGGCCGGATACCCTAACTCCACGTACGATCGTTTCGTCCAGGCGTCGGGAACGAGGAGCCAGTCGGGCGAATGACCGAGTGAGGCGTCGCCTCGGCCGCGGAAACGAAACGCCGAGTTCGAAACGGCATCCACGATGACAACGCTGGGTATTCCGGCCGCACGACAAGCGTCGATGAGCTTCAATCCGAGCGTGTCCGGATTCTCGGACGTTCCGACGATGACCATCCGCGGGCGAAAAATGTCGAGCCAGCGGTCGGCCGTCTTCCGGTCAGGGTGCGCGGAGACATCGTCGAACGGTATATTTCTCTGGCGGAGATAGTCTCGTGCGATGCCCTCGGCGAAAAGCCGGGTCCGGTATCCCCGGGCGGAAAGAGCTTCGGGCAAGCCGGCGACATAGTTTGCTGCGCCCGGATCCTCGACGAACAGCAGGACGTCGAGACTAGGTGAAGCGGATCGCATTTTGTCCCGATGCGGCGGAATCCAAAACGGCTTGAACGGCGCGGGCCGTTTCGAGCGCGGATTCGCCCGGGCTCCACAGCGGCGTCGTCCCACGGACAGCATCTACGAGATTGCCGTACATTTCGTAGAGTGCGGTTCCGACGGAGGACTCCAGCGCCTTCGGCCGGTCCGAAGAGACTTCGCGTTCGCCGCTCATCGCCCGATTCTCGCTTTTCGGATAGAGATATATTCCCAGGCCTTCTTGAAGGATCGAAAGCCGGCCCTTTTTGCCCCAGATATCCAGGCCGTTCTCGCGGAATTCCGCGAAATCCATCGGTTGGAAGGAAACCGTCAGCCCGGCTTTCATGTTCAGGTGAAACGGCACATGGACATCGCCGGGAAGCGGCGCGGCGCCGGCCGTCACGGCCGCACCGTCGGCGCGGACCTCGGCGATTTCGCCAAAGAGCATTCGAACGAAATCGATCATGTGGCTTCCGTTATTGAGAAGCCCGTTGCCGTACAGGCCGAATATGGATTTCGGCGGGCCGATCATGTCTTCGAGCCGGCCGGCCGCGAGATCGCGGAAAACGCGATCGGCCCGACGCCAGTAATTGACCTGAACGAGAATGTTCCGGCGCCTACAATCCTCCAGGAAAGCCCGGCCGTCCTCGTGCGTCGAGCCGAGCGGCTTCTCGACGAGAACGGCGCGAAGCGTCGGGAGCTTGTCCAGGACGGCGAGGCGCGTCTGCGGCGGCGTGGCGATCACGGCGACTTCGGGATCGTATCCGCGGGGCAGGTCGTCGAACGTCCGGACGGCGATGGGAATCTTCCAGTCGCTGCGGGCCGACGCAAGCGCGTCTTCGGCCGGGTCAACGACGGCGTCCCAGAGAAAATCGGGATGCACAGCCAAGACCTGGGCATGCGTCGCGAACGGGTAATGCCTGGCCATAACCGGGTCCTTGGCATAGGCCGCACCGATCTTGCCGAATCCGATGACAATCGTTCGAAGGCGTTGAGGCGTCATCGCGGCGATTTCTCCAGGCAATGAACGTTGATCTCGACGAGGCCCGGTTCCTGTTTCAGCAGGGCCATGATCTCCTCCATGCCGAATGCGTCTCCGAATGCCGGTTCGAGTCGGCGATAGACTTCGTTGAGGAAGCGGTGGTCTTCAGGATAGTCGAGCTGAAACCTGCAGTCCGGCGCGTGCCAGCGCGCCGGGGCGAAAAAGTGAATGATCCGATAGCGCTCGGGATGTTCGTAGAGATAAAGCGAAACGTGTTCGCGAACGGCCGGATCGTCCCGGACGGTGCGTTCGATCTCGGCCAGGTCCCGCAGACGATAGACTTGAACGTCCATGCCCATCGGGAACGACAGCTTGCGGACGTTGGTGACGACGTCGCAGTCGTTCTCGAAAAACGTCGCGACGCCCAGGTCGATGATCTCGGGGTCGAGAAGGATGCAGTCGCCGGTGACCTCGACAACGATATCGGAATTCATGCGCGTCTGGGCTTGGACGACGCGGTTGAGAACATCCTCCTCGCTTCCGCGATAACAGGGCACTCCCTCGATCGCCGCCCATCGCTCGAGCGCGTCATCCGATGGTGAGACGGTCGTGGCGAGAATGATGCCGTCGAGGGCTTTCGACCGCCGGAGGCGACGGATGAGACGCGTGAGGGCGGGTTGCCCGTTGACGTCGGCCAAAACTTTTCCCGGAAATCGGGACGAGCCCATCCGGGCTTCGATGCTGGCGATGACACGAGGCATGGCGCGGTCCCTTTCTCGTTAGGATGAACTCGCCGATGGGGCGTGTTCCGCCAAAACCGAGCGATGAGAATAAACCTTTCGGACGGCCTCGACGAGTTTGGCGGCCCGGACGTCGTCGATGTCGTAAGCGCACGTCTCGAAGCAGATCAGTTCCTTCTCCCACAACCGCTCGGCGACGGGACAGAGGCCTTTCTCATAGGAGACCTCGGATTGATTGAAGGGAAATCCCTTCGAGCCGACGGCGATTCGCTTCTGGAAGACCGGGAGAAAATAAAGAGGCCGCAGGTAGCCCCCCCAGCAGGGAAAGCCTTCGGCATTGAGCGCCCGGATAAACACCTCTCGCGAACAACCGACCGTGTGTTCGTCGAAACGGAAAGCCCAGACATAGTAGACATGGCGGCAGCCATCGCGCACCTTGGGAGGCGTCAGGCCGGGCAATCCGGCGATCCCGCGGCTCAGGGTTTCGGCCAGCTTCTCCCGACGCGGCACATGCCGGTCGATCTTCCTGAGCTGCGAGAGGCCGACGGCGGCGCTAAGTTCGGTCATCCGGAAGTTGAATCCGATAAGATTCGTGATGTCTTCGATTCCCAAAGGTTCGACGACGTTTTCCCCGTGGTTGCGGATGAGCTGGAGCCGGACGGCCAGGCGGTCGTCCTCCGTGACGCACATCCCGCCCTCGCCCGTATGGATATGCTTATGGTAATTCAGGCTGAAGACGCCGAGATGGCCGATCGTGCCCGCGTATCTTCCGTTCTCCATGGCCAGCGGGCCCTGGGCGTTGTCCTCGATCAGGGCGGTGCCGCGACCGTCGGCTAACCGCCGCAGCTCGTGCAGGGGCGCCGGATGGCCGAAAAGGTTGACCGCGCAGATTGCTTTCGTCCGCGGCGAAAGGGCGCGTTCGACGGATTTCACGTCGAGGCAGAAGGTGTCCGGCTCGATATCGGCAAAGACCGGAATGGCACCGTAAAATAGGGGCGAGACGACCGTGGCCGACATCGTGAACGGCGGAACGATGACCTCGTCGCCCGGGCCGAGGCCGACGGCGCCCATGGCGGCGATCAGGCCCGATGTCGCGGAATTGACGGAAATGACGTGCTTGACGTTAAACTTCTCGGCCCAGGCGTTCTCGAACGCCTTGACCTTGGCGCCGCCGAGGAACTGGTCGCCCCAACTTCCATAAAACGAGGAGAGGCAGCCCGAACGGGCGACGTCGGCAACGGCCTCGACTTCCTCGGGTCCGACCGAACAATACGCCGGCAGAAGTCCCTCGATGACCGGCGGGCCCCCGAGCAATGCCAGTTTTTTCATGATGAACCTCTAGGTATGAAGCCGGATCGGGATTCCCGCATTCCGGATCTGAGAGCGCGTCTGCATCGGGTTCTCATCCTTGAAGCAAAAATACGTCCCGGCCGATACGGCGTCGGCCTTCCCGGCGAGGAAGCCTTCGATGAAGTGAGCCGCCAGCCCGCAGCCGCCCGACGTGATGACGGGGATAGACACGGCGTCCGCGACGCGTCGGGTCATCTCGATGTCCAGGCCGCTCCGCGTTCCGTCACGGTCGATCGAGGTGAGCAATATTTCCCCGGCCCCGCGCCGTTCGCCCTCGACAGCCCAGGCCACGGGATCAAAACCGGTCTTCTGCTTTCCGCCCCGGACGAACACTTCGGTGCGGCCGTCGGGTGCGCGACGGTAATCGATGCTTAGGACGACGCACTGCGCCCCGAAGACGGCCGCCGCCTCGTCGATCAGGTTGGGCGTCTCGATGGCCGCGGTGTTGATGCTGACTTTGTCCGCGCCGTTGGAAAGCATTTTCCGGAAATCGCCGATCGAGCGGATGCCGCCGCCGACCGTGAACGGCATGAAAATCTCCTCGGCCGCCTTGCGCACGATTTCGACCATGTTCTCCCGGTTCTCGGCCGAGGCGTCGAGGTCCACGAAAATGAGCTCGTCGGCCGCCTGGGCCTGGTAGATCTTCGCTTGAGAGACGGGGTCGCCGATTTCGATGGATGCCCCGAACCGGATCGTCGTCACCAGGACCATCGTCCGCCGGCCGCCGACCGTCCCCGCCCTCATCTGAAGCTTGGGGATGAGACGGCGTTTGAGCATGAAAGAGGTTAGGCCTCGAGCGTCGCGAAGTTCTCGAGAATCTTGAGCCCGAAATCCTGGCTTTTTTCCGGATGGAATTGCGTCCCGAAGATGTTCTCCTTGGCCACCGCGGCCGTAAACGACTCTCCGTAATCAGCCGTGCCGATGACGTCGGCCGCATTTCGGCATTTCATGTAATAGGAATGGACGAAATAGAAGTCCGGCGTTTCGGGAAGGCCGCGGAAGAGGGCGTGGCCCTTTTGATAAGAGACCTGGTTCCATCCGACATGCGGAACGCGGAGCTTCGGATCCGCGGGCTTGAGCCGGACGACGTCGGCGTCGAACCATCCCAGCCCCTCGTGCTCTCCAAATTCGAAGCTCCGCCGGGCCATCGCCTGCATGCCCAGACAGATGCCCAGGATCGGCTTCTTCCGGACCAGGACCTCTTCCCCCAAGGCTTCGGCGAAGCCCGTCGACTTGAGATTATGAAGGCAATCGCGGAAGGCGCCGACGCCGGGGAGGATGATTTTATCCGCGGCCCGGAGCCTGCCGGGCTTGCGGCATAATTCGACCTCATAGCCGAGGAGGTCGAGGGCGTTTCGGACGGAAAGAAGATTTCCCATTCCGTAGTCGATGACGGCGATCATTTTTGCGTCCGATTTCTCCATCGTCTAATTTGAGCTTCGGCATCTTGATGCGGCATCTTTCCGGCTCGAGGCCAGCGCTCAAAATCAGGCATCTTCGCGCCCGGCCCGGTCGACGCCCGGTCATGTCGATAGGGAGAAACTCCGTGCCCCAGGGCGACCTCCCAAAACTCCTCTTCGGTGAGTCCGATATAAGAAAGGAAGAGGTCGAGACTCGGCGGCCGTTTCCCCTCATAAGACTTGATCAAAGCCATGGCCTCATCGCGAGACATGCGGTGATTGCGGATGTCGATGGACGCGAGATGGGAAGGACGCGAATAGCCTCTCTTTACGAACTTGATGAAATCCCGAACGCCCTGGAGATAGCACTCGATTTTCTCATAGGCGAAGCCGGGGGGGACATTTTCCACCGCATCCCCTTTCCATCCCAAAGCATCCTCAATCGCTTTCGACTGCGCTTTCACATCCCAAGGGACATATGATCCCAAACAAACGGATCGATAGTTAATCTTGCGAAGCTCTTTCAAGGGGGGGTAAGTGAACGGTCTGAGATCTCGCTCATCGACCTCCCCCCCGAGCCGAATGGCCATGTCCTGGGCGCTGATCCCAAGGTTGACGAAACGGTTGAACCGTTTCTCGTCCACCTCCTCGGGCTGCTCGTAGCTGTAATACGCCGTGTATTCGGCGGATGGCTCGCCCCAGAAGACGAGGGGAATGTTATACTTGAGGGCCACCCACATCGGATAGGCGAAGATGCCCGTGTGGCAATGCCAGCAGAAGTCGCCCTTCTCGAGAAAGCTCTGGAGCATGAACTTCTGGACGAGACGCCAGTTCGGCGTGAATTCGTGGAAATCGACGCCGAGCTGACGGATCGTCCGGACGGTATTTTCGAGGACGGTGGGCCGGAGAAACCCGTGGTTGAACCGGACGACGAGAGGCTTGAGGCCGTATTCCTTGACCAGGTAGTAAAGCGTCCAGGTGCTGTCTTTGCCGCCGCTGAACGGAACGAGGCAATCGTAATCGTTGCGGCCGCGGTATTGTTCGATGAGCGCATCGAGGTCCTTTTTCTTCGCCGTCCAGTCGATCGCGTCCTTCTTGTACTCGTGCCCGCGGCAGATATTGCAGACGCCTTCCGCGTCGAAGACAATGGTTTCGTGGGTTTCGGGCAGGACGCACCGGCTGCAGCGTCGCAATTCGGTCATGATGGTTTCCTTGAAGCTCTGCTATTGGACAAGATCCCAACTCAGCGGCGTCCCCCGCTTGATGTCGATCTTTGCCTTGCGGCCGAGAATCCGGGGTAAATCTTTCGGGGGCATCCCGAAGCCCGGCCGGATCGATCGGACATTCTCCTCGGTAAGCGGCTCGCCGGCCCGGATGTCCTTCACGGCGAAAAGCGAGCGGGCGAACACCCGGCTCTGTCGGACCTTTTCGGACAATTCGTACGTCACCGTGCCGAGGGCGGTCTCGACCTCCCGGACGGCGCGGACCATCTGCGCGAACTCGGCCGGCTCGAGAGAGAACGCGGCGTCCGGGCCGCCGAGCTTCCGGTCCAGGATGAAATGCTTTTCGATGATTTTTGCCCCCAAGGCGACGGAGGCGATCGGGACGGAGATGCCTAGCGTATGGTCGGAGATTCCGACGACCGTTCCGAATTTTTCGGCCATGTCGGGGAGGGTCCGAAGATTCACCTCGGCCAGCGGCGCGGGATAGGCCGACGTACATTTCAGGAGGGCGATCCGATCGTTGCCCGCGCGGCGGCAGGCGTCCAGGGCCTCGCGGATGTCGTCGAGCGTCGCGATGCCGGTCGAAAGGATCATCGGCTTTCCCTTGGACGCAGCGTATTCGATGAGCGAGAGATCGTTGATCTCGAATGAGGCAATTTTGTAAACGGGCACATCCATCGCTTCCAGAAAATCGACCGCCGTATGATCAAACGGGGTGGAAAAGAAGACGAGGCCCGCTTCTTCGGCGATCATCCGAAGCCGAGGCTGCCAATCCCATGGGGTGAAAGCCTCTTGGTATAATTGGTAAAGCGTTTTCCCGGCCCAGAGCGACCCTTTTTGAATTCGAAAGTATTCGTTGTCCGAATCAATCGTCAGCGTATCGGCCGTATAGGTCTGGAGTTTGACGGCGTCGGCTCCCGCCTCTTTCATCGCCCTGATGGTCCTCACGGCCAGATCAAAGTCCTGAAGATGGTTGCCGGAGAGTTCGGCGACGATAAAGACGGGAAACCCGTCTCCGATTCGCCTGGAGCCGATGGCGATCATTCTTTAGGTCCTCCTTGAAGAGGCAAAATGTATTCGACGGCCGTTTGCCCGATGATCGTGGTCTCGCCGCTATACCCGAATCTGCAATTTTCGAAGAATCGAACGGACCCGAGATTTTCTTTTCGGATTTGAGCGACAACCGTCCGCAGGTCAGGAAAGTGCATCCTCAGAAAATCGATGGACCGGGTCAACATGTCTTTGCCCAATCCGTATCCGCGGAAATCGCGGCTGACGCTGATGCTGACCCATGCTCGCTCACGCAACGTCTCGAATCGGACTTGTCCGAGCAGGGTGCCGGTGATTTCAGCAATAAGACACAAGCTGTTTTTGTCCGTTAGTTTCTTTTGGAACCATGCTTGATGATCCGCCCAACGGATCGCCCCCCGGCGAAAAGAGCTCTTTCGGACATCGGGCTGGTTGGAAAGAAGGAAGATCTTTCGAGCGTCTCGTCCTTCAAATCGGCGGAGCGTGAATTGGCTCGTCACGTACGATTTCAGGATGGCGTCGACGATCTTCAGAGCGCCGTCGCCCGGCACGAGCGTTTGTCCGATCCGGCTTCGATGCCCGCGGACGCCGGCATCGTTTAAAATTCCAAGCGCTCGTTCGACCCGGCCGATCATATGACGCGACGTTCCGGGTCCGGCGTATTCGATGAATCCAGCCTTCGCCAGTCCTCTTACGTTGAGCCTTTGATTAGCGGCGACGAGAACGGCCACCGTCGGTGTTCCCGTTCGGGCCAGCTCGTAGAGGGTCTGTCCTGCGGCGGAGATAGCTACGTCGGCCGCTCGCATCGCCTTTCGTAAGGCCGCCGCGTTTGGGGTCTCGAGGAATGTCGTCCGGTCGTCGGCCGCGGCTTTAAGATCATCGATTCGACCGAATCCGGGGCCGACGATCACGACCTTGGTCGAACAAGGTCGTGAAGTCCCGAGAAAATTCAGAAGGCGCGGAGTGAAGCTTCCGGAATCGCTTCCTCCCAGCGTGACGAGAATCGTCCGGATGTCGCGGCGAATGGCGCGCGCCGGCGACGTCCAGAAGGCTTTTCTCAGTGGAAAATACCGGCAGCCGAGCAAATAGCGGACTCCGTCCGCGTCGTCGTATCGAATCCCTTCCGCACCCGCGGCGGCATTAATGACAATCCCCCTCGGATAGGGCAATCGTTTGGCGTCGTCGAAATAGACGCCGAGCGGAACGCTTCGGGCGATGCCGGCGTAGACGGACTTGGGCGCCTCGTAGGAATCGATGAGCACGATGTCCGCCCCGTTGAGACATTTAGCCAGCCGGGGCGGATCTTTCACCCAATCCCACATTTCAGCCCTAGCTTTATCCTTGAATTCACCGAACACGGCCGGGTTCATATCGCCCCGGCATATCATCGTCGGGACGATGCCCCGGGTCGCGAACGCTTGGGCGACGGATGAGCATCGGGTGAGGTGGCCGAGGCCGCGGCGCTTTCCGCCCTCGGTCAAGATCCTAATTCTCAGCTTAAGCATCGGAACTTTTACGTCGCGGGAGGGAGGCTTTCGACCCAGGGCCCCGGCCATTGAACCGCGCGCCGGATCGGCGAGGTTATTTGTTTTTCGAGAGAAGTCCCTGGGCATCGTATTCAGCGTCGAACATCCGCGCTTCTTCCAGATGCTTCATCGGAGTTTGGAAACGGGATCCGACCTTCACCCGATCCAATGAGTTCCTTCCCTGTTCGTCGAGAACGCGCTCGACGATCAAGGCGCCGTCGCGGACCGCGACAAAGACGCCGCTCGGGGCGATTCTGTAAATCAGTCCCGCCATAAACGGATGGAACGCGCCTTCCGATAAATCAGCGTGTGCTCCCTTGAGATGAACCCTTTTTCCGCTGATCATCGTTGACGCCCCTGGATAAGGATCATCAAAAGCAGAAATAAATCGATCCAGTTCAAGGGCTGACCACGACCAATCGATCCAGCCGTGATGATTTGTGCTTAGGCGGGGCAGGAAAAGACTGAAGTCTTCCTGGATCTCGCGAATTTCGAATTCCCGGCCGGCCTGGACGTCGCGGAGAAAGCCCTCGTAGAGGAGAAGCGCTTCGCCATCGGCCACGGCCGCATAGTCCTTTGGAGTTTTAGCCCAGGAAGGGACGAGATATTCATGAGTCCTGAGGATTTTTCCCGAATCGCAGACGCCGGGCACCATCTTCTCGTCGATCAGTTCGATGTTCCAGCAACCGATGCGGGACTGGCGAAGAATTTGCCACGTGAAATGGGCCCCGCCTCGGTATTGGGGAAGTCGGATGGTCATAAAATCTAACAGGCGGCCGCCGAATTTCCGAATCGTTGCTGGGGAAAAGACGTACGTTTCCCCGATGCCGATTCCCATGGTCCGTTCACTGACGACGCCGTCAAGATCGCTCGAAGAATTGATATCATCGGTGTGATAAAAGGAGATACGTTCCTCTTCGAGCAGATCTCGAAATGTCTGCGTTCGATCGATATCGGCGATGTCTGCCAAATGCCGGGTCGAAGCGAAGACATGAGTTTTCAAACCGAGCCGCACGGATTCCCGTATAGCGCGGATCACCCAGGGGACGGCTCCGCTGAAAAAGACAATGGTGTCGACTGGTCCGATTTTCAGGCGCGTCATGGTCAAGTCCTCCTTGGGTGCCGGCCGGGCCGGGTCTCATCCGCGCTAAGAGACGCGGTCGACATCGATAAATCCCTTTTCCTTGAATCGTTTGAGAAAATCCAGGACATCGAAGAAATTTAAGCCGGCTTTCTCGGCAATGTCGAGAACGGAATGGTGACCGTTCACGTTGTACATCACATGATGATTAAATCGGGCGAAATGATCAAAGTCGCTCAGACAGTCGAAATACAAGCCGTGGCGCGTCAGCCACGGTTGGAGAACGATCCGGTAGCGCGGAACGAAATCGGATTCCAAGATGCGGACGAATGTTTTTGTGATCTCGAGCCCTTCCTCGAGGAATTTTCCCGAAACGATGTCCGGCGTATCTTCGCTTGTGTGGTATTCCGGAAAAGGATGGCGTTGGAGTGAAACGCCGGGAAGATCGATGGCGGGCCAGGCGAAGATGCGCTCGTCGTTGACATAAGCGTCGAGGTAATCGCGTTCGCGGAAAGCCTTGCTTCCGGCTTTCAGGGCGGCGCGGAGGACCTGTTCCAGCCGCGTCCCTTCGCGAAGCGACTTTTTAAGGACCCATGTTTCGCCCGCGCCGAGAGTTTCTAGGTTGAGCATCCCGATCGTGTGCTTAACTTTTTCGAGGTTGTGGAAAACGTAATACATGGTTCCAAACATTTCGGGGGCAAGAAGAATCTGATAAGAATACTCGCGGTCGTTCAAGGCGGAGAGATATTTCCCGAGCTCGACGGCCACGACGCACCCGGTGAGGTCGTCGTTGCAGAGCTCGTCGATATGCGCGCAGATGCACAAAGTCTCGGGGCGGCGGCCCGGGAAGAACGCTTCCGCGACTTTGAGATGGCCGGCCGTTCGCTCGACGACGATTTTCACATAATACCGTCCGGCAGGAAGGTGGACCCATCGTTCATGAGGCAGCGTGATTCCCCAATCCACCAGGCGGTAGTTGTAGGCGTTTCGGTGCTCGAGCGCGTAGGCGTGGGGCCGGTCCGGCCGCGTCGTCAGGTGATGGCCGATTTCCTCCTTGGTGAACCAGCCTTCGACGGGCTCGCTGTAGGGCGCCACGAAGAGAGGGCATTCCTGAATACTTCCGACCGTCGTTCCCGATTCATCCTTGAGATACCCTTCCCGGACTTCCCAGCTCGGCGGGATGATCCAGTCTTCGCACTCCAGGCCCGTGGGATATTCGTGGATCCGAAAGTCCGGAAGCTCGCGCTTTATGATTTCGAACGTCCGGTCAAGTCCCGGCGAAACGAGAAAACGACGGAGAGGGGCCAACTCCCGAAGGAGATCCATCATCGAACGGGAGAGTGGTTCCGGCGACATGGTGGTGGCGGCTCAGGGACGCGGATTCAATATCTCGACCAAATATTCGTCTTGATAGCTTCCCCCGCAATAACGATGTTCCTTGAGCCTTCCGACGTCTCGATACCCGGCCTTGATAAAAGCTTTGTACGATCCGATGTTGTCTTTGTAGATCCCGGCGATGAGCTTGTGAAGGTTCAGCTCCCGAAAAGCGTATTCGGTAATGAGCTTTATCGCGTCCGTCCCGTATCCCTTTCCCCAGGCCGCCTTGTCGCCGATGATCAAGCCGACATCGCCGTAACGGTGCATTTGATTGACGCCTCCGACCTTGATGTTGCCGATATGCCGGTCGTCCGCCTTGAGATAGATCCCGAACATGAAGTTGTTCAGGCCATCGTTCGCCGCCCTGACGTAGCTCTTGAGGTCATCGAGCGTGAACGGCCGCCAGCGACTTTCCAGGTATTGGAGAATGTCGGGGTCCTGCATCCAACCGAGATAGTCGTCGGTTACGTCGTCCACCGACAGAAGCTTGAGGTAAATCCGATCGCCGAGGATTTTCATGGCCCATTCTTCTCCTTGTGGATTCTATGCCAACCGGCGAAATCCGGAATGGCAGACCGGTCCGTTCAAGTGTTTCGCCGGGTCGCCTTCCCGAACAGCCTGGGCAATGAATGCGAACGCCTTGTCCACGGCGGCGAGATAGCCGGCCAAGTGATCCGGCTTGTGGGCGTAGGACGCATAAAATGCCGTCGTCGCCAAATACGCTTGTTCCAACATATGCTGGGTGAAGAGCGTTTTTAGGACCAAGGGCTCCGGATGTTCGAACGAAAAGTGGCTGAGCGGATACATCCCGCCAACGTGGATGGATAATCCTTGCCGGCGTGCGGCGGCCGTCCAGCCTTCCTGCACCTGCTTTCCCTTGGCCACGAGATGTTCATGAACGTTCCGCGCCCGGAACTTCTTGATCGTGGCCAGGGCCGCCGCGGGTCCGATCCTATCCGTCCAGTAGGTGCTGCTGATGAACGTGTCTTGTGCCGCTTCCATGACGTTCCGCTTCCCGATGACCGCGGCCATGGGAAACCCGTTACTCATCCCTTTGGCAAAGACCGCGATGTCCGGCTCGAAGCCAAACAGGAGATGAGCACCGCCGCAGTTCAATCTAAAGCCGGCCGTGATTTCGTCCACGATAAGGACGATGCCTTTATCCCGCGTCACTTGACGGATGGTTTCGAGGAACGCTTTATCGGGATCGAAGTTCCGGATGGATTCCATGACGACGCAGGCGATATGGCCCTTATGGCTCTCGGCGAGAGCGAGAAATTCCCCCGTTTCGTTGTAAGCGAAGGGATAGGCCGTTCCCTTGAGCGCCCGCGGCACGCCGTTCGGGCTGAGTCCCGGCAAAAGATGGCCGTCGAGCGATTTGGAGTCCGCGAGGTTGGCGGCGAGGTACCAGTCGTGCCAACCGTGATAGCCGCAGAAGAGAACGACGTCTTTCTCCGTCCTGGCCCGTCCGATGCGCACGGCCATGGCCATCGCCTCGCCGCCCGAGCGGGCGTAACGCGCCATGTGGGCCCAGGGATGGAGTTCGAACAGCAGTTCGGCGAGCTCGACTTCTTCCGGGACGTTAAGCGTGCAGAGCGTGCCTTTGTCCACCGCGGCCTTGACTGCGGCGTCCACGTCCGGGTCGGCATAGCCGAGAAGGGCGGCGCCGATCCCCATGTAGCTCATGTCCAGGTAACGCTTGCCGTCCAGGTCCCACACTTCGCAGCCGGCGGCCTTGTCGTAATACGCCGGCCAGTATTCCGGGAGAAACATCTCGGGCCTTTTGGAGAGGAGTTGCGTCCCGCCGGGGATTATAGTCCGCGCCTTTCGATACAGATCCTGGGATTTTCCCATGGCCTTTATTTCTTCCTTATTTGGAGTTGACGCCGATCTTTTTGTCTTCCATCAACGATTTTTGGTAGCCTTCATTGCGCGTAATATGCGTGTTGATCCGCTCCCACTCGGGGTGCTGCTCCAGCACCCGGAGAACCTCATCCATCCCGAAGAACGGATTTTGTCCGTAGAGAGCCCCAAATACTTTTTGGAGAAATTCATAATCTTCCGCGTTGTCGATCGTCCAGCGCTTAGCACTCAGATTCTGCGGAGCGCGGAGATTGGATAATTTGAATATTCTGTTGTTTTTTCGGATAAACGGCGTGACGTGCTCGCGCTCCGACGTGAGGTTCGCTTTCTCCCAGGCAATCTTGAGCGCCTTGAAGGTAAAGACCTCGATGTCCTCACCATCCGGGAAGGTTTCTTCCAGGATATTCGCCGTGTAATCAGAGCCTGTTTCCAGGTGAAGATCCACGACCCGGTCGATCAAGGAAGGATCCATCATGGGGCAGTCGGCCGTGATTCGAATGACATGATCGGCCTCGAACAGCCGCGCGCCTTGGTAGAACCGGTCCAGGACGTCGTTCTCGGATCCGCAGAAGACGCTGTATCCCAGGCCGGCGCACATTTTTACGATCGCCAGATCTTCCTTCTTGATCGTCGTGGCGACAACGACGCTGGAGACATGCCGAGCTCGAGCGACGCGCGAAACGACATGTTCCAAAACGGTTTTTCCCTGCAAATTCAGGAGGACTTTATTCGGGAGCCGGCTGGAGCTCATTCGAGCTTGAATGATGCTGATAACATTCATCATGGCCTCTTTAAAGATTTCCACAGAAAAGGCAGTATAATCCGCTCCTCGTTTTCTCCAAACTTTTCGAGCTCGGGGACGAGCCGGCGGAAATTCTCGGCCCGGACCGCAGATTCAAGATTTTGCCTTAAATTGTCGAGATTGTCCACGCCGACGACCACTTGATCGATCGACGGGTTTCCCAGGACGAAACTCAAGCACAGCGTCGATACGGGAACACCGGCATCGGCGGCCAAGGCCTGGAGACGAGCCACCTTGGGCCGGACTTCGATGAACCGGTCGTCGAGTTCATCGGCCGTTTTCAGAAGAAGGCCCTGTAAAAATGTCGAACGGACATGGATCTCGACGCCTTCCTCTTTGAGGGCGGAAAAAACAACCGCGAAACGCTGATCGAAAATATTATAGGGAACCTGAACCAAATCAGGGCGGATCCGCATCTCCCTCAAGACATCGAAGTCCCGGGGATAATATAGCGAGAATCCAATTTTGCGGACCTGCCCACTCTCCCGGCAGCGGATCAGATCATTCCACAGACGGGGACGTTCGCGGAAAGAGCCGAAGTCGTGAACCAGATAACCGTAGAGAGCGTCGATCTTGAGACGTTTGAGGGACTCTTTCAGGGCCAGGACGTTCTCAGCGCCGGCCGGCAGTTTCGATACGACGTCGAATTCATTCGGTCGGCCGCCGAGAAATTCACCCAAGACGGTCTCGCTGACCCCATAAGCGGGGGCGGTGTCGAGAATTTTAACACCGCGGGAAGCCGCAAACTCCAGAATTTCGAAGGCCTCACGCTTAGGGATCCGCCCCTGTTTATTGTTGACGCCGTAATCCAGCCCGAACTGGGCCGTGCCGAGAGCGATTTTGTTCAATGTTTAATTTGCAGGACCTTGCGGAGGGAACGGATCACGCGGCCTACGTCGCCGGCGGTCATTTTGGGATAAAGGGGAAGGCTGAGAGCCCGCTCGTAAAATGCCTCCGCCCGCGGAAAATCGCCCGGCTGGAAGCCGAAGCGTTCTTTATAGTATGGTTGAAGATGGACAGGAATGTAGTGAACCTGCGTTCCGATGCCGTCTCTCCGTAATTCCTCCATAACTTCTTTGCGGTTCTTTCCGATTTTAGCGAAATCAATCTGGACGACATAGAGATGAAAAGCCGAACGGACTCTCGGCCGCTCAAACGGGATTATCAGGTTGTCTTCATCCCCTAAAGCTCGATTGTAAAAAGCGACGATCTCCCGGCGGCGGTCAATAAACCGATCGAGCTTTTTCATCTGGCTGGTTCCCAGGGCGGCTTGAATATCCGTCATCCTGTAGTTGTACCCGAGATCTATCATTTCGCAGTACCAGGGCCCGGGGTTTTGGGTCAGAAAGGCCGGATCTTTTGTGATCCCATGCGTCCGAAGAATTTGCAGACGGCGATAGAATAATTCGTCGTTCGTCGTGATCGCTCCGCCTTCGCCCGTCGTAATCGTCTTCACGGGATGGAAGGAGAAGATCGTCATATCCGAGTATTCGCAATTTCCAACCGGCCGACCGTTTCGGTAACGGCTGCCGATCGCATGAGCCGCGTCTTCAATCACCCGGCAATCGTGTTTCCGGGCGATACTTCGAATGGACTCCATGTCTGCGGGCTGACCGGCAAAATGGACGGGAATGAGGAGCTTGGTCGAACGGGTCATTTTCTTCCCGATTTCATCGGGGGAGATATTATAGGTTTGGGGATCGATGTCGGCGAACGTCGGCTTCAGTCCGTTGTATAAAAAACAATTCGCCGAAGCGGCGAACGTGTTCGGTGAAGTCATCCCTGTTTTTCCGTGAGCGATCCGCAGCGCTTGGACGGCGATATGCAGGGCGGCGGTCCCATTGGCCACGGCCACACAATACTTGGCGCCCGTCTGTGCGCATATCATCTTCTCAAATTCTGCGATCACCGGCCCCTGCGTGAGGAAATCGCTTTTTAAAACCTTTAAGACAACGCGGAGATCGTCCTCACTTATCCATTGCTTTCCGTAGGGAATCAGTCGTTTCATAAGGTTGCGATCATTTTCTGCATTTGCTCAATGGTTAGCCATTGTTCATTGGTTCCCGAATTGAACTCGAAATCCTCTGGAACGGGCCGTCCGTCATTACTATTAAACCGCTTCTCGAAAAAACGGAAATCCGGTTGGATAACATAATAGGAACCGAAATCAATGGTCCTACGGGCATCGTCGCGCGGAATCATGACTTCGTGGAGTTTCTCGCCGGGGCGAATTCCGACATAATCATAACGGCATTCCGGCGCGATGGCTTTGGCCAGATTCAGAATGTTCATGCTCGGCAGCTTGGGGACGAACAATTCGCCGCCGACCATTCGTTCGAGACATTCCAAGACGAAATCGACGCCCTGTTCCATCGTGATCCAGAAGCGGGTCATCCGGGGATCGGTAATCGGCAAAACTCCCGTTTCTCTCATTTTGATAAAAAAGGGGACGACACTTCCCCGGCTTCCCATCACATTCCCATACCGGACCACGCTCATCGTCGTACGATCGGCGCCTATGTACGAATTCCCGGCAATAAACAACTTGTCGGAACACAATTTTGTGGCCCCATAGAGGTTAATGGGATTCGCAGCCTTATCCGTACTCAAGGCAATCACCTTGCTTACGCCTTGATCGATGGCAACATTAATGACATTCTGGGCTCCCATGACGTTCGTTTTCACGGCTTCAAACGGATTGTATTCCGCCGCCGGAACCTGCTTTAGGGCGGCCGCGTGGATCACGATATCGACATCATGGAAAGCCCGATGAAGTCTTTCCTTATCCCGGACATCGCCGATAAAAAACCGGATACAGCTGTATTTCGAATCAGGGAATTGTTGAGACATCTCATATTGTTTGAGCTCGTCACGGCTAAAAATTATGAGTTTCTTTGGCCGATAACGGGATAGAACGATTTCCGTGAATTTTTTCCCGAAGGACCCTGTTCCGCCCGTAATGAGGACAGTCTTTCCATTTAACATGATCGTTATCTTTCATCCTCCCTAATGTGGGTATTCGAATTGTCCGGAGTCCCGTCATTGTCCAAATACCATTCGATCGTCCGCCGAAGTCCTGCTTCCAGAGGAGTCCCAGCCTTAAAGCCAAAATCCCTCTCTGCTCTTATCGTATCCAGGGATCTCCTTGGCTGTCCGTCCGGTTTATCGGTATCCCAGACAATTTCCCCGTTGAATCCTACGATTTCCGCGATCATCCTCGTCAGCTCGCTGATGCGAATCTCAAATCCCGCGCCGAGATTGACCGGATCGGATTTGTCATATCTCTCGGTCGCGAGAAGGATCCCCTCCGCCGTAAGGGGCATTCGTTTCTTCCGGATATCCGTTCCAAAGGTCCTCTTCTTTAAATGGAATCCTGGTGAACTTAGGATAACAACAGACGGTCCCAAGCGCGACGAATTTCTCGATCCGGCGAAGGTAGGCTTCATGGCGGACTAAATGTCTTCCCAGAAATCCGCGGCCTCCCGTTACGCTAATTCGCTTCGTTTTCAGATCAATCAAGGTCTTTAATCCAGCCGAGGTTTTTTTGGCCCAGAATTTTTCGCCCCTCGCCGGGAGAGGTGAGGCCCTCGGCCTCGAGGTCGTAATCGATCATGATTCGGACAAGTTCTCGGAACGACACCCGCGGTTGCCAGCCGAGCCTATTTCGTGCCTTAGAAGCGTCCGCCTGAAGAAATTCCACTTCCGTTGGCCGGTAATATTTCGGATCGATCTTGACGTATTTCTCCCGGTCGAGGCCGGCATAAGCGAACGATTCAACGACGAATTCCCGGACGGTATGGGACTCCCCCGTTCCGATGACATAGTCGTCTGGGGAATCTTGCCGCAGGATCAGCCACATCGCCTCGACGTATTCCGGAGCAAAGCCCCAATCGCGCTTGGCGTCGAGATTGCCAAGATATAGGAATTTCTCCTTGCCTGATATGATGCGGGCCAGGGTGCGAGTGATTTTCCGCGTAACGAACGTCTCGCCGCGGCGGGGCGATTCATGGTTGAAGAGAATCCCGTTGCAGGAGAAGAGATTGTAGCCTTCGCGGTAATTCCGGGCCATCCAGTAAGCGTAGACCTTGGCGGCGGCATACGGGCTCCGGGGATGGAAAGGCGTGGATTCGTTTTGCGGAGGGCTGGCGGCGCCGAACATTTCACTACTCGAAGCTTGATAGAAGCGAGCTGGGACGCCCGAACGACGGAGCGCCTCAAGAATACGGGTCGTCCCAAGGCCGGTGATGTTGCTCGTATACTCGGGGAGATCGAAGCTCACGCGGACGTGGCTCTGGGCGCCTAGATGGTAGATCTCGTCGGGTTTGACGTTATAGATGAGGTCGGTAAGTTGTTCCGAGTCTGCCAAATCGCCGTAATGGAGGAAAAACCGGACATTCGGCAGGTGCGTATCTTGATAGAGATGGTCGATCCGGCTGCGGTTCAGACTGCTCGAACGGCGGATGATTCCGTGGATTTCGTAGCCCTTAGAAAATAGAAAATCAGCCAAATATGAGCCGTCTTGGCCCGTGATTCCGGTGATAAGAGCTTTTTTCAAAATTCTCGCCCTGGATTAAAACTAATTTTTTTTACGAACGGCGCGAATCAAATACGCAAGCTACCGCCCTTGGGAATGGGGCGTCTCTTTAAGCCCATAAACATCCTTACCCACACTATCCGATCGTATCCGATCGACGACACCGATTCCCTCGGAGAAACCGTTATTACGTCATTCTGGATAAAAATACCAAATAAACTCGGGCTCCGCAACTTAAATGGAGCGGTAGAGATCGGGTAATTTGATACCCAAGTTCACCCTCCAGCATATCCCCCCATCTCAAGCTAACTTTCTTGACGGTTCGAGCATTAATATTTATCATGGGTCGGTTAAAACGTCAAGAAAGAAAAAAGAAAATAGACGCTGCTCCAGCGGCTTGTTTGCGTTTCGTCCCGCCGTGGGCGTATGGTAGGCTCATGCAAAAGCAGAAGGAGTCAAACAACACTGGATTGCTGCACGCCCTGGCGCAGCCCGGCGCGGAGGCGCTGACCGACTGGCTGGCGCACAACGATCTGGACAACGCGGCCGTCGAATGGCTGCGCGTCCGTGGGCTGGCCCCCTATGCCTTTTACCGGCTGTCTAAGATGCACCTGATCGGCCAGGCGGCTGCGGAGCCGCGGAGCGTCCTGCGCCTGGCCTACTATATCGAGCTGGTCCGGGCGCTGGCGCGGGAACAAGAACTGCGGCGCGTCCTGGTCGCTTTGGCCGCCGCAAAGATCACGCCGGTCTTGTTCAAGGGCGCGGTGTTGGCCTATACCGCCTACCCCGGGCCGGCCTGCCGCCATATGACGGATCTGGATCTGTGGCTGACGGCGGAAGAGATGCCGCGCGGCCAGGCTGCTCTGGAGGCCTTGGGTTACCGGCAGCACATCAAGGAGACGCGGCGGCCGGCCTTTCAAGAGCGCCATCTCGGCGAAATCCAGATGATCGGCACGCACCCCGGCAGCATCCTGGTGGAGTTGCACTGGAGCGCGTTTGCCGGCGTCTGGTCGGATCGGGTGGCCGCGGTGGATCACGCCGCGATACGCGCACGCGCCGTGCCGGTAACGGTCGCCGGCCAACCCGCCCTGGCGCCGGCTTCGGAAGATGCCGTCATCCAACTGGCCGTACATCTGGCGGTCAACCACCAGATGGCAGCAGCCGGGGTGCGCGGTTTGCTGGACGTGGCGCTGCTGGCGCGGACCCAGCCCGTGGACTGGGCGGTGGTGGCCGATCGGGCGCGGGCCTGGCGCGTGGGCACGGCCGTCTGGCTGATGCTGCAGTTGACGGCGGAACTGATAGGGTTGACCGAGGCTGCTCCGGCCGTTGCGCGGCTGACGCCTGATCCTGTGCGCCGCCATTTGCTGGCGCGCCTGGTCAATGCGGGCTCCATGCTGGCGATGCGCGACGTCTCCCGCGGCCCGTTGCGGTTTGCCCTGCTCCTGCTCCTGGTGGATCGCTATCGAGATGCCGCGGCCATCGTCGCGCGGGCGGTGTGGCCGGAGTACGACTGGCTGATCGCACGCTATGGTCGGGCCGGGCTCGAGGTGCGGTTTCGCCACCTGTCCGGCGTGGTCCGGGGGCAGTTTTGACGGGGGTAGTTTTGCTGGGGAGCCTTTCTTGTTCGGCCGATGAGTTCCAGATCTGTCCTGGTGGGCGAACCTCGGTCCGCCGGCCGGAAAGCGTCTTGTCGTTCTCCTCAGCCGGGCGGCGGACTTGAATTACTAAGCCGGGCGGAATATAGTTGACCCCGGATGTCTTTGCCGCCCGGCTAGTACTCGGAGAGCAGTAAGGATTATGTAACATATTTACTGCTCCCCGTAGTAAAGGCAGGAAAACGATAGAATTTAGGCCCAGTTTGAAGGGAGTTTGTCATATGGGCCCCGTTCATAAGAGCAGGGATTTTCGTCATTCATGGGTCCCGGCTTGTCTCTTCTGGGGCGTCCTGCTGGCCGCGGCGCCGGTTCTCCGCGCCCAGGCAAACGATCAAATCGATCCCTTCTACCGGAAACTCTTCGCCGAAGGCAAAATTCTCTATGATCGGGGCGATTTCGCCGCCGTCGTTCAAAACATGGAAATCGCGGCCTTCGGCCTCCTCGATTCGCCCGACCGCCTCTTGGAATGCTACATCTATCTGGAACTCGCCCATTACGGCCTTAAGGACGAAAGCAAAGCCAAAATCTACGACGACAAAATCCGCGCGCTGAACGCTCCCGAGCGCATCGATTCTTTGAAACTCCCGGAGTCCGTATTATCCAAGCTCAACAATCTCCGGGCCTCCTTCGATCGGATCGCCGGACGCACCGTCAGGCCGCCTCTGGCCAAAACGACCATTCCTCCTCCGGCCAAGACCGAGGCCGCCCCGCCGGCCAAAACCCGGACAACTCCGCCGCTCAAGACCCGCACCGAAGTTACCCCGGCGACGCAAGCGCCGACTGTTCCCCCCGATTATCTAGCCCTGGCCCGGCAGCAAACGAATGTCGACAATAAAATTCTTTATTACAAACGGGCCATCCAAACCGACCCCAACAATATCGACGTCTATTTTGAATTGGACGACGCTTACGACAAGGCCAATAAATACAGCGACGGCGCCGCCCTCATGGAGCTTTTTATCAAGTATTATCCGGAAAATATCCCGGCCCGGCTCCGCCTGGCCAAAGACTGGATAGCCGCTAAGTCATTCGACAAGGCGGTCCAGAGCCTGACGGCATCGTTCAAAATGGAGCCCGAACACATCGAGATCCGCTATCTTCTCGGCCTGGCCTACATCGGGCAGAGGAAGTACAAAGAAGCGCTGGCCGAGTTCGACGTCGTCCTGGCCCGCGACCTCACCTATAAAGACGCCGAGGTTTTACGCAAGCTCTGCGTCGATAGACTCAAGTGAAGCGCGACGCCAAGCCGCTCTGGGAGGCCGTCAAGAGCGTCGCCGCCGAATTGCGCGCCCGGCTAAATTTAAAGACCTGACCCCTACTTAATATCCGTCGGGCGATAGACCGTGATGCCGTCCAATCTGAGAAATGCCGCATCGTTGGAAGCCAAATGGACGATCCCTTCGGCTTTCATCATGGCCGCCGTCAACGAATCGTTGACCAAGAGCCCATGGCGGCTCCGGGCCCAAAGCGAAGCGCGCATGACCTCGATCGTCAAAGGACGGACATCTCCAACCATCTGCTCGACGGCCGGCTCCGCCGCCAGATAATCGGCCAGACGTCGCACTTCATCCGAATGGGCTTCGAGGTAGCGGACCCCGGATCCTGTTCCGGCCTCACCATTGCCGCGTTTGCGTTCTCGCGGCCTTTTCGCCAGGGCTTCCGCGATCATGAGCCGATGGAGCACTTCGGCGACGATATGGACCCCGGTCACCGCCCGCACATCCCGGCCGGCGCATCGTTCCAAAAATGCGGCGCACGCGGGCGACGCGCCGAAAAAGTGATAGAGGAAGATATTGGCGTCGACAAATACGGCCGCGCCGGACGGAACGGCCTCAAGCGTCGAAAAGGCCCGGTTCATCCATGATCTCCCTGATCGATTCTTTGTCCGCCTTGATCAATCCGAACGTGCTCCGAACGATACCGGCCCCCCCGCCTTCGTGTTTTCGTTTTTCCAGATGCTCCTCGACGGCCTCCTCCAAGACCCGGCTCAAGGGCACATCGGCATCCAAGGCGGCTTTCTTGACCTCGTAGATCAATTTTTCTTCCATGACGGTCCCAATTTTTTTCTTCATCGGAGATCATCCCCTTCAGGCTCAATATAATGCGCAACGGAGTTATTGTCAAGATATTACATGCAATTTCTAGATATCTAGATACTTTTAGGACCTGACCCCTTTTTTGTCTATTTTGCATAATATTGCGATTTAGTCTCGACTATTTTGCAATATTGTGCTAAATAGGAATTATGGAACGCTATCTGAAAGCCCAAATCCTTCGGGACCTGGCCAAGAAGATGGTCATGATTACGGGTCCCCGCCAGGTCGGAAAGACTTTCCTGGCCAAACAAATCATGGCCGAATACAGGAAACCCCAATACCTGAATTTCGATTCTCCAGACGACCGTTCCATCATAATGGCCCAGAGCTGGCCCCTGGACTCCGACCTGCTGGTCTTCGACGAAATCCACAAATTAAAGGGTTGGAAGACCTACCTGAAAGGCGTTTTCGACGGCCGTTCCGCCGGCCAAGCCATCCTCCTCACTGGGAGCGCGCGGCTCGAGACTTTCCGCCGCGGCGGAGAATCGCTGGCCGGACGTTATTTCCATCTGCGCCTTCATCCCCTCTCAGTCAAAGAAGTCACGGCCGTCGCACCCACCCCCGCCGGCGCGCCCGCTCTTTCCCCGGCCGCCACCCTCGATCGGCTGCTCCGCCTGGGCGGCTTTCCCGAGCCCTTTTTGAGCGACTCGGAGGACGAGGCGGCCCGTTGGCGAAACCAATACACCACCGATCTCGTCCGCGAAGACGTTTTCGACTTGGCCAGGATCCATGAGGTCCGCACCATGCGCATGCTTCTGGAGATGCTGAGGACAAAGGTGGGCTCGCCCCTCTCGTACTCCTCTCTGGCCCGCGACTTGCAGATCGCGCCCAATACGGTCAAAAAATACGTCGCTCTCCTCGAGGGCCTTTACATCGTTTTTCTGCTCCGCCCTTACCACCGCCGCCTGGCCCGCTCCATTCTCAAGGAACCCAAAATCTATTTCTACGATTCGGGTTTCGTCAAAGGGGAAACCGGCGCCAGGCTCGAGAACGCCTGCGCCGCCGCTCTCCTGAAGCACGTCCATTTCCTGCACGACGCCAAGGGGCGGGACATTGAGCTCCAGTATATCCGGACCAAGGAGGGGCGGGAAGTCGATTTCGCCGTCGTCCAAGACGGGCTTCCGGCCTGCTTGGTCGAAGTGAAACGCAGCGACGCCGCCCCGGCCCCATCGCTGGCCTATTTTCGAGATCGCTTCAAATCCGCCCGCGCTTATCAGCTCGTTCTGAATCTCCGTCATGAAGTCCATCAAGACGGGATCGATGTCGTCCGGGCCGCCGATTGGCTGGCGACTCTCGAAGCGTGATCCGCCAAGCCCAGGTCATGGCCAAAATCTCGCCAGGAGACGACCGAGAAAGGCCCCTGCTTGTTTTTCTCAATTTGCTTGAATTGGCGGACTAAAAAATATAAATTATCAACTCTGGTGATGTACTATCGAAGGGGAGCGTATGACCGTTGATGGACTCCGCTATTAGAACCGCCGTTTCATTACAGAAAAGCCAACGCCCGATTTTTATTCTTAAATAAAATGCATTGTCCAAAATGCGGAAGCCACAATCTGATTAGAGCTTACGCGCTGTTCTTTCTTGCCGCGTTCATTTTGCTCGCCGTGTTCCCCCCCCTCGCCTCGGCCTCCACCTGGCGCGGGGACACGCTCCTGCGCCAGCTCGAGCTCGCCCCCTGGAGAATCGGCCCCTTCCGCATCCAGCCCCAGATCGTCCTCTCCGATTTCGGCTACGACTCCAACATCTATTACTCTCCCAACGCCCCCGGCGACTACACCCTCACCGCCGGCCCCGCTTTGACTTCCTATATCTCCCTCAAGAAAAAGATCGTCATCGCCCTCTATGAATCCCCCCGCTACGTCTATTACTTCCAGACGGCCCGCGAACGTTCCTGGAACAACTACTTACGCGGCAACGTCCATTTCCTCCTCAACAAATTCTTCATCACCCTGGGCTATACGAACGCCGACGCCCGCGAGCGCTGGAACTACGAGATCGACATCCGCCCCCGCCGCAAAGAAAACGGCTACAACGGCGATATCCTCTGGCAGCCGAGCCGCAAGACTTCTTTCTCCGTCGGCTTCCGCACCGTTCAATACAACTACCAGGTCTCGGAACCTTCGGCCTTCAACATTCCCGAAACCTTGAACCACCGGGAAAATTTCGTCAACGCCTCCTTCTTCTACCAGCTCACAGGCCGCACCCAGGCCTTTGCCGAGGTCGAATACGGTTCTTACAACTTTCAACACCCAACAAATCCCCGCGACAGCCGAAGCTGGGCCTATTACGGCGGGTTCAATTTCTCGACCACCGGCAAAATCCGGGGCACGGTCCGCCTCGGCTACAAGATATTCGATTCCATCCCCCCCCCCCCCCCCGATTTCAAGGGACTGGTTGGAAATGCCAATATCTCGTTCGACGTCTTCCGCTCGTTAACTTTGCGCGGCTCCTATCGCCGCGACGTCCAATTCTCTGCTTGGGTATCCAATTTTTATATAGAAAATGCGTCTGGCGCCGGCCTTTCCTACTATTTTCTCCGCCGCCGTTTCCGCTTAGATTACGATTATAACCAAACCCGTTATAACTATTCCCGTTCTAGCTCGGATTCGGCCTCGACCGCCAACCGAGAATCGACTTCGTATTCCAATTCGGCGGGTATCTACTATCGAATTGGGAAAAAAATGGGTTTGGGAATCCGGATCGGCCGATTGGATTTAAAAGCTTTCTATTACAATAAAAGCATCACCCGCGATTTCGCCGGCTTCAACATCACCTACGATTTCTAATGGCCATATCCAAACGCCTCTTCCTTCTCATTCTCCTAATCGCCACGGCCGGCCTGCTCTTCGTCGCCATTCGCCAATATATCGGTTTCCACCATTACAACGCCTATAAAAACATCCGCTCCGAGGCGCGCTCGATCCAGAGCGCCTTTCCGGAACTCGAAACGTCCCTCTCCAAGGCCGTCCGGGCCTACAAAAACCCCCTCTTCTACAAAGAGCTGGGCCGCCTCTACCTGGACCGGGCCCAGGCCGAGGACAAGTTCGGCGATCCCGCCCTTCGCGACGCCTTCCTGGACAAGGCCGCCGCCGCCATCGCCGAGAACATCCGCCGCAACCCGCTCGACTCCTGGGCCTACTACGACATGGGCAAGATCTGGATGCTCTACAACGCCCCGCTCCTCACTTACGCCGACAAGGCCCGCGCCTACCTCCGCTCCGCCCTCGAGCTCAACCCCTCCCATGACTTCCTCAACCTGAACGTCCTCTATCTCTTCCTCATCCAGTGGAATTCCCTGACCGAGAATGAGAAGGCCTTTGTTTTCAGCCGGATCGGCCGGAAGCTCGACGAAAAGCTGGAATTCATAGGCCTTCTCAAACGTAAATGGATCGAAAATACCCACGACGAGAAGAGCTTGAAATCCATCCTGAGGGCCTATCCTCCCCTCTGGCGCAGAATCGCCGGAGAATTCAAGTGAAAACGAATAAGGTGATTTTCGCCCTGCTTTGCCTGACGATTTTCCTCATACCCCTGCCCTACGGCTCGGTCGAAGAATGGTCCATTTTCATCTTCGAGGCCGTTACGTTCGTGCTCTTCGCCCTCCACCTGATCGTTGAATTCCGAAAAAAGAAAGGCACGGGCGCCGATTCCAGCCTTCCACGGCCCAAGTCTTTTTATATTCTTGGCGCGCTCCTGGCCGTCTTTTTTCTCTTCACTATGATTCAGATCGTTCCCCTCCCAACGCCGTTCGTTAAGACGATTTCACCCCAAACCTACGACATCTATCAAACAAGCGCCGCCGCGCACATCCCGGATTCGGTCTCGTCTGTCCCTGCCTCCCTGACCCTCTCTCTCGCTCCCAACCTGACGGTTTCTGAGCTTCTAAAATATCTCGCCTATCTCCTTTTCGCCGTCCTTCTCTTCCGTCATCTCCGCACCCCGCGCGACGTCGAAATCCTCATCTGGACGCTTTTAATCTCCGCTCTCTTCCAATCCATCTACGGCATATCGGAGCTTTTCGGCGGCACGGGCCGCATTTTCTCGTGGAAAAACGAGTATTATCATGGCTCGGCCTTCGGGACGTTCGTCAACCGGGACCACTTTTCCGGCTACCTGGAGATGATTTTTCCGCTCTCTATTGGATATCTGCTGGCCAAGGCGCGTTTTTTCTCTCCACGCCCCGGGCTCTCGATAAAAGAAAAAATTCTAAGGTTCGGGGAGGAACGTCTTCAAAAAACCTTCATCCTCGCTATTTTTCCTTTTTTCATCGGCCTAGGGATCATCTTTTCCCGCTGCCGAACGGGAGTCTTTATCTTTCTGTTAACAATTTTTTTGATGAGCGTTTTTTCGTCGCAACGATTCTATTCGAGGCCTTCATCGCCGCATTCAGGCGGTTCTCCCTGGCTCATCCGCTTAGTCTTCCTTGTTATCGGCTTCACCGCAGCATTTATTGGCTTAAATCCGCTTATTTCCCGGTTTACAGAAAATTCCCTAGCTTTCGAGTTTGAAAAAGGACGCCCTTTTGTTTACCGCAACACAGTCGATTTGATCGCCTCGTTCGGCCTTGTCGGTTCCGGACCGGGAACCTTCGTCTACGCTTACCCTATCGCCGAAAAGGTCGCTGGATCCGGTCTTCTCGACCACGCCCACAACGATTATCTGGAGATCCTTTCCGATTCCGGCATCTTAGCCGGAGGCGCCCTAATTCTATGCGCCTTCCTGGCTTTCGCCATCCTCTTCGCCCGTTGGCTTCGCCGTCACGACGCCTTCGTCCGCGGCGTCGGCCTGGGCGCCTTGACCGGCATCCTCGCCCTTCTCGTCCATTCGCTTATGGATTTCAATCTGCGCATTCCGGCCAACGCCCTCCTCTTCGTCTCTCTTTATGCTTTGGCCTTCCGCGTTCTGTCCTTCAAACGCCGGAATTTCCTCGCCCGCTGAGCAAAAAAAAAGGCAGACAGCCCATTTCTGAGCCGCCTGCCTCATACTCGGCTGGTTAGTCTATTCTCCTAACTTTCAAAAACCAACGATAATTGCCCCAGAAAGATCCGCCGCGTTAAAAACAGCTTACTTCTTGCTGGGCGAAGCTTCTTTGCTTTCAAAGAGCTTGATGCCGCCATAGACGAGCAAGCCGGCAGCCGCCACCAATACGGCGATGCCCAGCGGGGTCAGGAAAAACGCCTTTTTCCTATTTTTATTCTGATCCTCATTTTGGGCGTTGGGTGACGCTGCGCCCGGCTTCAGAGCCACCGCCAGTTTAGCAATTTCGTTGGCCTTGATCTGTAGTTCATAATCGAAATTAAAATCGCCCTTGGCGGCGCTCACTCCCAGGATATAGCGGCCTTCGGGAAGATTCTTGAGGCTGTAAAGGCCGGTATTATCCGTGGGCCGGCTCTGGTATTCGCGGCCGTTCTGGATGTCACGAATTTTGACGACCGCGTTCTCGACGGGCGTCTTCATGTCGGCGCCGAAGACGAATCCGGTTATGGATCCCGTCTTGGCTTGGGCCAGGCCGTCTTTGGGAATGATAAGGAACAAGAATGCTCCCACCAACCCCAAAACAACGAACTTGGAAGAAAAGAGTTTCGAATGAAACATCAAAAACCTCCTACCAAATGTTATTTGACTATATAACCCCCCGATAGGGTTGTCAAGGTGGATGAACACGTAAAAAACAATTCGAATTGCTTTATTTTCAAGCTATTATTGTGTTTTTATTGAGATAAAAAATAGTGAAATACTAAGCCGGGCGGAATATAGTTGACCCCGGATGTCTTTGTCGCCCGGCTAGTACTCGGGGAGCAGTAAGGATTATGTAACATATTTACTGCTCCCCGTAGCAATTCCCCAAAAATGCCCCTAATTTCCCTCTCCTCGTCGTCTCCACGGCACCTTGAAAGCGAGCTTCCTCCTCGGCTTTGCCGGATTCTCGGGTTCTCCCCAATCGGGGATCCCCTCGTCGTCCAATATCGCCTTCGGTATTTCCTGAACCATGGCAACGGCTTTTTCTTTCCCCACGATCTTGGCCGCCTCCTCGACACCTTTGCTCAAGACCGGCGACCGCCGTTCCGTGTCATGAGCATCCGAGGCGATGACATGCACCAGGTTATGCTTCAAGAACAAGTCCGCCGTTTTCTTCGTCTCGGCCCCAAATTCTCTCGATAGGCTCTTGGCCGTCACTTGCCCCAGGCACCCCATCCGCACCAACTCGTACAAAGACTCCGGATGTCCGGCGAACCCGAGGTTTCTCTCGGGATGGCTGATGATGGGGGTCAACCCCTCCAGCATCATCTGATAGACGAGCTCCTTCACCCCCGGCGGAACATAATCGGCAGGAAATTCTATAAAGAAATAGCTCGACTTGTTGACCGTCAGCCCGTGCGCTTTCACCATCTGAACGATGTCGTGCCGGATATAGACTTCGGCGCCCCGCAAAAATTTCACTCCCGTGTCCGCCAGCCGGCCCTCGGCCTCCGCGAACTTCCTTGCCAGCGTTTCGAAATCGTCCGCGTGCTTGTTGATGCGAAAGATATGCGGAGTCATGACGATCGTCTCCACCCCGTCTTTGGCGGCGATTTCGGCCATCCGGCGCGTCTCTTCCCAGTCCTTAGCCCCATCGTCCCATTCGGGCAGAAGATGAGTATGCAGATCGATCATGGCGCCTGCTTACGCTTCCTCGTAATAATGATAATAGTGATGCTTGTAATAATACGAGTGTTCCTTGATGTTCAGGCGGTTGATGACCACGCCGATCGTCTTGACGTTCATCAAATCCAACCGCTCTTTGGCCCTCTTCAGCGCTTCTCGGGCCGTCTTTCCCCCCCACACCAACAGAATGATGCCGTCGATTATCGGGCCCAAGACCATAGCGTCGGTCACGGCCAGGACCGGCGGCGTATCGATCAGGATGAAATCGAAGGCGCCTTTAAACGTGCTCAGAATATGGCCCATCTTGTCCGAGCCCAGCAATTCGGCCGGGTTGGGCGGCACCGGGCCGGCATTGATGAGAAAAAGATTCGGAATATTCGTCGGTTTGATCAATTCCTTCATTTCCAATCCCGAGGTCAGATAATTGGTCATACCGTTGAGGTTCTTGATTTTGAAAATCTTGTGCTGTCTCGGTTTCCGCAAATCCGCATCGAGGATCAGAACCTTCCTATTCGTCTGGGCCAAGGTAACGGCCAGGTTCGCGATTGTGGACGATTTGCCCTCCGCAGGCAGCGGGCTCGTCAATACGAACGTCTTTCCTCCCGGGGTGGCCGTAGAGAGCAACAGCGCCGTCCGGATCGTTCGATAGCTCTCCGAAAAGCTCGATTTGGGCGAAATCTGGGCTATGAGATCGATCGACTTCAGCGCGGGTTCGGCCGCCACCCCGATTTTTCTCTTCGCCGGAGCGCTTTCTTTATCGGCATCACCGCCGACATCTGGAATCCCGCTTTTGCTTTTCGGCTTATTATACCCGTATCCATAACCGTATCCGTAACCGCTCTTGGACTTGTTTGGATCAAATTCCGGTATGATGCCCAGGGTCGGCAGATGAGTACACTTCTCCACGTCATCTCCGCCCTTAACCGAATTGTCCATATAGTCCAATAAAAAGGCTAGCCCCAATCCTCCCATCAATCCTAAGAAAAGCCCTAAGATCATATTCATCTTCTTCTTCGGCGCGGATGGATTCTTCGGTACTTCCGCCCGATCGACGACTTTGATGTTCGACGTCCTTAGCCCCCTCAGCCTAGCGGATACTCCCGTTTCGCTCTCCCTTTTTAGAAGCGAATCCAACAACGCTTTCCGATTGTCGAGTTCGATCTTCGCGCTGTTGTACGAAATGGCGTTGCTGTTGAGTTGAATCGATTCCTGTTTCTGTTTATTGAAAGCCCCTTCCAATGATTGCGCCTTCTTCAAAGCCGCCTGATAATCCGAGTAAGCGCCCTTGATCAAGTTCTGGGTCTCGCTTTCCAACGATTTTTTGGCGCTTTCCAGCTCGTTCTTCAGTCTCAGAAGTTCCGGATAATTCGGCTGGTAAATCTCCTGCTTCTTGGCGTAATCGCGGCTGAGCTTCCCATAATCCTCCTTTAATCTTTGAATCAAGGGGTTGAGTATGGCGTCGGGGATATATTCCGGTGAGGCGTTCTTGATTTCGTTATAATAGGACTCTTTATTGATCTTCTCGATCTGGGCCGCTGTCAAAGCCTTGTTCAATTCAGACAGTTTATCGATGACTGTCGTTTCTTTATCACTCAACGCGACAATATTCTTTTCCACCCCGGACGCTTGAAGGTCCCTTTCCTTTCGCTCGATCTCGCTTCTCAAGCTGGCGATTTGCATGGTCAGAAATTCCGTGGCCTGCTCGGTCGCCGAGAAGCGACTCTCGATATTCAAATTGATGAACGAATCGAGGATCGTGTTTGCCACATCCGCGGCCAGTTTGGGATTGCCTGCTTTAAAAGACACCTGGACAAGGCGAGTTTGCCTGACCGGGCTGACCCCCAAACCCCCTAGAACCGCATCGATCAACCTAGAACGAAAGACCGGGTCATTTTTGTCCGGTGTTTTTCCATTCGTCGCTTTTTTCCCGACAAAATCCGGATTCTCATAAAGCTTCAACGTTTCGATTGTCCGGTCGATGAGCGATCGGCTCTTTAAAAGCGCATATTGGGTCTGGAAATAATCCTGCTGGAACGACTCGATCTGAAAAATATCCGAGAAAGAGAGAATATTCGATTCTTTCTCGATGAGGAGCATCGCCTGGGCCGTATAGGTCGGTTTGGTCGTAAACGTTTTTACTCCGATACTGGTCAAAACCATGAGCGTGATCCCCGCGATCAGCCATTTCCTCTTCAGAATGATGATCCAGTAATCGAGGAGATTGATCTCCCGGGGAGCGACCATTTCTTCGGATCTTTCCGTATTATTCACGTCCGACTCCGTTCTGTTTAAAAGATCGATTCTTTGACATAGACGACATCCCCTTCCTTGAGGACAATATTCGGCTTTTTCCCGCTAATGACATCGTTGAGATCGACGATGATTTTTTCTTCTTTCCCCTCTTTGCTCGGCCGGGTGATCGTAATCCCCGACATCTTCCCGGATTCCGTCAACCCTCCGGCCTGGGCGATGGCCTGAAGGATATTCGTTTTCTTCGATTGCTTCACTTGCAGTGCGCCCGGGTTCTTCACGGCTCCAAAAACATATATACTGATGATTTTATCGATCGGGATATTGATCGTATCGTTGGGTTTGAGGGGGATGTTCAGCTTCGAATTGCCGTTGATCATCAGATCCTCGAGATCGATCCTGATGCTCGCCGTGGTTCCGTCTTTTCCTTCCCTTAATATAAAAATCTCGTTAGCGGCCTTCTCGTCCAATCCACCCACCTGCGAGATCACTTGGAGCAAATTCATCGCTCCGATCAGCTCGACCATCCCCGGCTTCGTCACCGCTCCGATCACGGCGACCCGATTGCTTTGATATTCCTTGATGAAAACGGAAACCTGGGGGCTCTTCATAACCTTTTGGCCCAGCAAATCGGCCAACTTCCTTTCGACAGCATCTTTGGTAATCCCCCCCACTTGAATACTTCCGAGAAGCGGCAACGTAATCGTCCCATCCTCAGAAACACGAACCTCAAATTTGGTTAATTCCGGAAGATCGATGACGCGGATTTCGAGAAGATCCCTCGGGCCGATTTTATACTCTCGAATAAAAGCGTTGGCCGCATCCTGGGCGCTTTGCGTTTCAAGAGTTGCTCCCAATGCTGCGGCCAATAAGAAAAACAACCACCCAAAAACAATTCTTTTTTTCATACAATCTCTCTCTTCATCTCGATTTTATATAGTGACGCTGGATAATTCAATCCAATTGAGAATCGTTTTATTTCCTAAATCCCGGTTTTCTTCGCATCGTCGAGGAACATTCGAACTGTTTCCTTGCTGTAAGGATGGACGATCATTCCCTTGATTATTTCGGGGACTACCGTCACGATATGAGCGCCGGCATCCAACCATTCGATAACATTCAAGACCTCGCGGGTAGAGCCGATGATGATCTTCGCCTTGAGGCCCTGGCCGTCGATGACACGCCTGGCCTTTCTTATCTCTTCGCTGCAATTATAGCCCATGTTGTTCACCCGCCCCCCAAAGAGCGAGACGTAGGTCGCCCCCGCCAGTGCTCCCAAAAGGCACTGCTGGGCGCTCATCATCGCTGTCATATTGACCCGGATATCATGCTTCGTCTCGAGAAGATGGACAGCCTCGAAGTTCTCCATCTCTCCATCAGGACCATGAACGGTAATCTTAACATTGATGTTTTCGGCCCACTGGGCATAGTCCCTTGCCTGGGCGACCATCTGTTCGTAATCGTTCGTGGTGACCTCAACAGAGAGCGGAAGCGGTTTAATAAGATCGGCGATCTCGATGGAGCGCTTCTTGATGGCTTCTCTCCCTCCCGTCACCCCGGCCTTCAATAGGATCGTGGGGTTGGTGGTCACTCCACGAATGATCCCCATCCGCATGAATCGCTCTACGTCTTCGATCCTGCCGGTGTCGAGGAAAATTGCCATCTTGGTCTCCTATTTCACGGATTCCCATTTCATTTCGCAGGCCTTGAGATCGGGGTGGCTGACGAGAAGATGCCATACGACCGCCTGGAAAGCTTCTGCGTGCGCGGTCACGGACCCTTGGTTTATTGTGGGGACAATCACGCACGCGTCGGCGCACCCGGCCGTGTAGCCCCCGTCCCTGCCGACTATGCCCAGAATTTTCGCCCCCCTCTCCTTGGCGAATTCCAGAGCTTTGACCAGATTGACGCTGATGTTCTTTTCCAGGCTTCCCCCGCCCACGGAAAGCACGAACACCCCATCCTCCCTCCTGAGCTTGCTTTGGTCGAGCCACTTCACGAAAACGCTTTCCCAGCCGTCGTCGTTGATCCTGGCGGAAAGCTCCGACACGTTATCGAGGGGCGAATACGCCTCGAACCCGCAGAGCTTCCGGAAATCGTTGACGGCATGGGAAGCGTTCGCGGCGCTCCCCCCGACTCCGAGAAAAAAAAGCCGGCCGCCTCCGTCCCTTACTCCCCTGAGAACGCGGACCATGTCCGCGATCCGGCCGCGGTCTAGACCGGCCGCGATCTCTCGGACTTCTTGAAGATAGGCGTCAACGAATTCCATTTTTCCCCCTGATTTCAAGGCCATAGTTCGGGTCATTGGGGATCTCCCGAACGATCTCCTTCATATATCGCCTCCCCGTCTCGCTTATGGCGAACCCGGCGGGGTCGTAGAATCTTCGATCGACCATTCGATGAAGCGTCTCGATGGAGCCAAACTCTGAAAGCGACTTTTCGGCAGGATAGAACCCCTCTTCGCTTTTCTGGACCGCAAGCAAATTCGGGCCGGTCGCGCCCTCGGCCAGAACCCTGACCGCCCTTTTTCCGAGCTTTTCCGCCCAGAGTGCGTCCAGGGCGTTGGGCGCGCCTGAACGGTAGAGATACGAAGGATTCACGGCGTTGATGTTCCGCGTGTCGATCCGGCCCGAGAGGCGCTCTTTGAGCTTGTCCCGAAGCGCCCCGCTCGATCCCCCGAAACGCGGATGGCCGAACTCCTTGTTTTCGTCCTCGGTGGCCTGGAGGTATGTGCCCTCCCTCCATTTCGCCCCCTCGGCGACCACGATGACGGCGTGCTTCCGGCGCGCATAGATTTCGAGGGTCCTGCCCGCAACGACTTCGATGTCGACCGGGAACTCGGGAATGATGATGAGGTCGGGGTCGCCGAGCCCGGAGGCGAGGGCCAGCCAGCCGGCGCTCATCCCCATGGACTCGACGATGACGATCCGCTCATGCGAATAGGCCGTCGTCCTCAATCCCTCCGCCAGGCTGACATACGAGACGATCTTTTCGGCGGCAGTCGGGAAACCCAAGGTGAAGTAGTTGAGGATCTTTTCGGGCTCGAAAGCCGCATCCGGAGCGCCGGCCGCGCCGACGTCGTTGTCGATCGTCTTCGAGATCAAAGCCTGGGGAAGAGAGCCGAGGAGAAAAGCGTTGGAAAGAGTGTCCTCGCCGCCGACGACGATCAGACCGGATAATTCCAAGTCCGCAAAGGTCCGGAGGGCTCGATCGGGTCCCTCGGCTGTTTTGCCGATATGTACGCGGGAGGATTTGAGGATCGTGCCCCCCACCCGGGAAGGGACTTCGCTTCCGCTCAGGCTAATCCAGTCGTTGTCGAGGACGCCCCGCCAGCCCCGGACGAAGCCGATGAGCTCGACGCCGAGCGATTCGGCTTCAGCGGCTGCCGCGGCGATCACGGCGTTGAGCGGAGGGACGTCGCCCCCGCCGGTGAGGATCCCGATCCGTTTCTTCACGCCCTCATTTCTCTCTTTCGAACGGGCCAAGACGGACCGGGACGTTCCGGCGCGCCGATTCATAGACCGCCCCGACGAGCCTGTTGGCCATCAAGCCGTCATAACCGGAGCCGATGGGCTCGCGATTTTCCATGATCGCCGACGCGAATTCTTTCATCTCCTCGCGCCAGGAGATGTCGGGACCGGGAAACTCGATAATTTCTTCATCAGGGGCGCCGCCACTGACTTTCCTTTTGCCGATGACGAGCCTTTCCGTTCCATAGCTTCCGCCCAGGCCGTCCACGACGAGGTATCCCTTCTCTCCGATGATCTCAAGAAGGAACTTGTTCTTCCATTGGGTCCAGCTCGTGTGCATCGTCGCCACCTGACCGCGGCTTGTCCTGAACATGGCGAACGCGTTGTCTTCGACTTCCATCGGCCAGTAATATGTAGCGATCCGGCCGTACACTTCCTCGAATTCCTCCATGAACCACCGAAAGAGATCGATGACGTGGACGCCTTGGTCGAGAAGCTCGCCGCCGCCGCAGATGTCCCGGCTGGCCCGCCATTCCTTCTCATATCCCGGCCGTCCGCCATGGCCGTAAACCGCCCGCATGAGATAGATCTTGCCAATGCCGCCGTCATCCGCGATCTTCTTCGCGGCGCGGATAGCGGGATGGAACCGGTGATTGAACCCGGTCTTCAGGACAAGCCCCCGCTCTTTTGCTTTCGCCCAGATCGCTTCGGCTTCCCCCGCGTTTCTTCCCAACGGTTTCTCGCAGAGGACGTGCTTCCCGTGTTCGAGGGCGGAAAGGGCGATCTCCCGGATGAACTTGTTCGGTGTGGCGACAATCACGCCATCGATATCATCTCGCCGCGTGAGCTCTCTCCAATCGACGCATGGAGCAGCGCCGCAAAAACGGCCGAGTTCGGCCGCTTTCTCCGCGTCGATATCGCTGACCAAATCGACCTTCAAATTCGCTGAGAGCGAAGCGATCGCTTCCGCCCTTTTTTTCCCGATCAATCCGGCCCCAACGATCCCGATCCTGATCATTAGCTTTTATGTGCTCCCGTGATTTGGATCACGTCTTTTTAAAGAACGATTTGTCGTCGATCCTTCTTATTGTGCAAAAATCTTTGTCAGATCGAAGCCTGCCTTGAAATTCTAAAGAACCCCAGGGGTCCCAGGGAGCGGATATGAACTTTCCCGTGATCCCGTCGGAATCAGCGGACAAAAGAAAAGCGGTCAGGTCGGCCGCTTTTTCGGGGGGGATCCCCCCGCTTTCCATCTGTTTCTTTGTTCCCTCATAAAAAGAAGCGCCCGCGGCTTCGCTTCCTACGGTCAATGTCTGTTGATGTAATCTCGTAATGACAAATCCCGGCGCTATGCAGTTAACATCTATGTTCTCTGCCGCCAGTTCAATCGCGATATTTTCCGTATATCTGACAACGGCTATTTTGCTGGTCGCATACGCGGAATAGTTTGGAAAAGGAGTTGCCGCGCCTCCCCCGGAATAATTGACGATTTTTTTGCGCGACGATGATTTCATTATTGGGACAAAGAGGCTGCACATGTAAACAACGCCCATAAAATTAATGTTCATGGCCTCTCTGAATTCTTGAAGATCGACGGCGGTCGTTTTACCGATCGGCCCGTAAACGCCGGCACAATTGACAAGACCGCTAATATCTCCCACATTGGCTACGCACCAGGAAGCGAATGCCTTTACTTTATTGAGGTCACTGACATCTAATGAATAGGAGTGAACGGAGGCGCTCGGACTTCTCTTTAACTCGGCAACGGATTTCAGAAGATCTTTTTGATTCCTGGCCGCAATCACTACGTGAGCTCCCTCGGCCACGCATTTTTTCGCCACGGCAAAACCGATCCCCAGGCTTCCTCCCGTAATGACAATGTTCTTTCCCTGAAGCTTCATCTTTATCCTCTTCCCAAAGAAATATAGCGAAATCCGATCTTTTTCATTTGATCCTCGTCAAGACAGTTTTTTGTATCAAAGAATATCGGCTTTCTCATCTCCTTCTTTATCGAACTCCAGTCGAACTGCTTGAATTCTTCCCATTCCGTCAATAAAACAAGCAAATCCGAATTCTTGGCGGTTTCAAGGATATTTTTTGCTACCTGAAAAGTTGGCGCGGCGCTTAATTCCTCATAATCGGCTTTGGGATCATAAGCGCTTACGCTTATACCTTCCTGGACAAGCCTGTTGGCGATCTCCATGGGAAGGCTCCGTCTCAGCGTGCTTGTTCCCGGTTTATACGTCAAGCCGAGGATACCGATTCTTGCGCCTTTAATTTCTCCCAGCGCGGTCTTGATCTTACTTACGATCCCATTTATCCTTTCCTTATTCAGATCTAGAACATAACCAAATAAACTTCTGCCCACAGAAAGAGCGTGGTCCCGCCGGCTGAGTACCATAAGATCTCTTCCAAGAGTGCCGCCCGAAAATCCGATCCCCGGCGTTAAATATGCTTTTTCCCCGATCCGGGGATCCGATTTCATCCCCTTGATGACATCATCGATCCTCGCACCATGGGATTCGCAAATATCCGAGAGGCCATTAGCGAAGACTATGCTTGTCGCAAGGAACGCGTTGATCCCATGCTTGACCAATTCCGCGCTCTCCAGGCTCATAGAAATGATCTCAGCGGTGACTTCCTGAAATAGCCGTCGGCATTTTTTCTCGGTTTGGGCATTATCGACGCCAAGGATTATTCTTCCTGGCGTCATATAACACTCCAGGGCGGCGCCAAGCCTAAGATTTTCAGGGGAATAGGCAAGATCGAGGGTTTGATTCTGCATCATGAGTTCTTTCCTTAAATGAGCGCAGAACCCAACCGGAGATTGGGAACTTATGATGAGAACAGCGCCATCCTTTAATGGGTCCCTTACTCTCAGGACAGAATCCTCGAGTATGGAGGTATCGCTGCTGTCGTCGTTTCCGACCGGGGTATCATAGGCAAGAAACACATAATCACAGGACCTCAGGGTATCTATCTCGGCAGAAAAGGACAAGTTGTTCGATGCGATCCCCTTTTTGATCTCCGTTTCGAGCATCGGTTCATAAATTGGAGGAATTCCTTGCTGTAATCGAGTGATTCTTGAGGCATCAAAATCGACACCATAGACGCGGTGGTTCATTTTTGACCATGATGCGGCAATAACGCAGCCTAAATGCCAAAGTCCTATTACCCCGATATTTTTCTTCACGAGATCTCCATATTTCCATGTTAGGCTTTTATCTGACACCGTTCATTAAATTGACAATAACTTTTGCCCCATCATAAAAGAAACGATAGCGCATTTCCCTCAACCCGGCCTTTTTCATCGCTTCCTTCAGTTTATGATGGTCTTTTTCGGTGTAAAACAGGAAAAATCCCCCGCCGCCCGCTCCCGAAATCTTCCCCCCCAGAGCTCCGTTCGCCTTGGCCAGGGCATAGATCTCATCCAGCCATGGGTTGGTCATATTCGTTGCCAGTTTTTTTTTGCGCTTCCAGTGCTCGTCAAACAGGAGCCCGATGTCGGTGATGTTCCCGCTTTCCGCGGCTTCGAGGACCTTATAGCCGAGTTCCTTGATTTCATGCATGTTTTCGACAACGGCGCTTTTCGGCTCGCGGGCGCCCCGGCTTTGTTCAGCCAGGATCGCATCCGCGCTCCGCGACAAACCGGTATAGAACATCAGAAGTTTCCGGTTCAAGGCATCGGCGGTTTCTTCCTGTATTTTGACCGCCCTTGTTTTTACCGTCCCGTCTTTTTCGATCTCTATGACCCTCAGCCCGCCGAAAGCCGCCATGTATTGGTCCTGCTTCCCGATCGGCTTTTTCAGCCTATCGATCTCGATGCAACAGGCTTCCTCGGCCAGTTCGCTAAGCGACACATGATTTCTCTTCAGGCTGTGGAGGCCCGTGAGAAGTCCCACGGTGTAACAGCTTGAAGAACCGAGCCCCGTTCCGGCCGGAATGTCCGCCATGGAGATAATTTCGAGCGAATCCTCGATCTCCATCATCCGCATCGCTTCTTTGGCGATATCATGTTGAAGCTCTTCCCGGTGTTTTACCGTTTCCGACTTCGAATATTTGACCCTTACCAGGCTGTCCACGATCGGAACATTGAGGTTAATGAACATGAACTTGTCGATAGCCGCGGCGAAAATGAATCCGCCGTATTTGGAATAATAAGCGGGCAGGTCCGTACCCCCGCCGCCGAGTGTAATTCGAAAAGGCGTTCGCGTGATAATCATGTCAACCCCCTAAAACAGTGAATTCAGGTTCCCAATCGGCGACTCAACTCATCCAAAAGCTCCGGATGGTCAATCGCCCAGACCGGCTCCGTCGATCGATAGGCGAAAAGCTTCCTTCCGCGTTTGATGGCCTCAGGAAAAATATCGTGCCCGAAATCCGAATAGCCGGGGGGAATATCGTCTAGAATATCTTCGGAAAATCGATATATTCCGGCGTTCACCCAGTGGCTTAATGCCTCATTCGACGCGGGCTTTTCGAAAAAACGTTCGATCCGATCGCCGGAGCCGATATCGACGACTCCGCTTCCGGCGACATCCTTCTTCTCAAAGACGGCAACCGTGCCCAATCCGCCGGCTTTTTCCGACCAGGAAATGAAATCTACGAAATCGAACTCCGAGAAATTGTCTCCGTAAACGACAAGAAAGGGCGCGCCGCGAAGCTCGGTCTCGAGTTTTTTCACCGCTCCGGCCGTGCCCAATATCTCGGGTTCGAACGAATACCGGATCCGTACCCCCCACTTCCGCCCATCCCCGAAATAGGACGTGATCCGTTCCGGAAGATGATGGAGGTTGATGAATATCTCCCGGATTCCCGTTCCGGCCAGATGCTCAACATGATGCTCTAGGATGGGCTTCCCCGCGATCGGAACCATGACCTTGGGAATCTCATCGGTCAGCGGACGGAGTCTCGTCCCCTTGCCCGCCGCGAGCAGGACGGCTTTCATCTCCCCGCAGTTCAAATCTTTCCAGCGGCCATTTCGGATTTGATGTAATGGACGGCGTGGAGCAGCCCGGCTTGGAGGTCCGTCTTCGGCTTCCAGCCGAGAGCCGAAGCCTTGGAGATGTCGGCGAGCGTCATTTGAGCTTCGCCCGGCAAGTCAGGCTTGAATTCCGGCTCCATTCGAACGCCGAGAATCCTGGAAACCCTATCGTAGATCTCTAAAACCGACTGATTCTCTCCAGAACCGAGATTGAATGTTTCATTATCGGTCCGGGAATCGCGAAGGCAGAGAAGATGGAAATCATTGACATCATCGACATAAACAAAATCCCTTCGCTTTTCGCCCGTCCCATAGATGATTGGCCGCTCACCCTTTAACAGCTTGATTATAAACGCGCTCATGACCGGCGGGATTGTCCGGCGATAATCCTGAACGGGACCGTAGACGCAAAAATAACGCAATGCCGTGAACGTCATGCCGAAATATCTCTTGTAGGCCTTCGCGAAATGCCTCCCGGCGAGCTTGCTCACGGCATAGAAGCTTTCGGGTTGGACGGCCGATTCCGGCGTCGGCAGAAGTCTGCTCCCTTCATAAAGCGCCGAGGATTCCGCGTATATGATCTTCCGGACTCCGGCCCGCCGCGCCGCTTCGAAGACATTGATCGATCCGGTGACGTTGATATCGGCCGTTTCGAGCGTATCCGCCTGGCAATCGCTGATGCAATTCTTTGCAGCAAGGTGGAAGACAAAGTCAGCCCCGACAAAAAGCTCCTCGATCTTTGAATCCCGGATATCCCGATTATGGAATTCAACGCCGGCGGGAATATTCTCTCTCAATCCATAAGAGAGATTATCGATTCCCAAAACATCCATGCCGGTGTCGATCAACTTTCTCGCCAAGTTCGCTCCGACGAACCCGGCGACACCTGTTATGACGATCCTCATGTTCTGTCAACTCCCCGTGCCCCGGAGCACGGCCGGTATTGTCTTGAGCAGAATCTTCATATCGAGCCCAAGAGACCAGTTCTCGATATACTCCAAATCCAGCCGGACCCATTCGTCGAAACTACTGATCTTGTTTCTTCCTTTTACCTGCCATAAGCATGTCAGCCCGGGTTTCACGCTGAGTTTTCGCCTGTGCCAACTCTCATATCTCGCCAATTCATGGGGACCAGCCGGACGCGGCCCGACAAGGCTCATGTCCCCCTTGAAGACACTCCAGAGTTGGGGGAGCTCGTCCAAGCTGAACTTTCTAAGAATTTTCCCGATCTTCGTCACTCTCGGGTCATTCTTGATCTTGAATACAGGACCGTCCATCTCATTTCGATGCAGAAGATCCGTCTTTATTTGGTCCGCGTTCAAGACCATGGTCCTGAACTTCCAGCTTTTGAAGGGTTTCTTGTTCAGCCCAACGACTTTCCATTGGTATAAGATCGGGCCTTTCGAAGTCGCTTTAATTAATATGGCAATTATCAATAAAAGCGGGGTTAAAACAATGAGTATAACGGTCGAAACCGCGATGTCCATAAGTCTCTTGATATACAGCCTGAGTTCATCGTCCGTACTCGCCATCAAGCTGACGATGTTCATTCCATACGCATTATCGACCCGAACCTTTTTTACCAGTTTGCCGAAAAAGTCCGAATAGATGCGGATTTGAACTCCCTCGCGCTCACAACACTCTATGACTTTCCTGATCAGACCAAACTGATCGATGGGGACGCAAACGATAATCTCGTCAATGATATTGTCATGGAGAAGGGGTTCTATGTCTTCATAAGTCCCGAGGATCTTTACGTCGGACGTGTCACATGTAAGGCTCTCGGCAGCGGCTTTAACGATCCCGACAACGTCCAAACCCCATCCAATATTTTTTTTCACAACCTCTATAAATTCATGCGTTTTATCCCCATTTCCTACTATTAAGATGCGCTTCCTGTTAATCCCTCTTTTTCGCAGTTCTTTGGCCACATAAAAAAGGGCTATTTTTTCGAGTGCCAAGAAAAGAAGGTTGACGAAGGAGAAAGCGAGGATATAGGTTCTCGGGATCTGCCCGAACCGGAGAAAATAATGAGCCGCGAAGAATATGCTGACACCCATGAAGGCCGCTTTTATGACAATGGTCAATTCCTTCCATAGCGACGTGAATCGTTGATAAGAATACGCGCCTAGCAAATTGAAAATAATCACCCACAGAAGTGAAAACCCGATGATAGCCGTTATTTCATACCCGGTGACGCGAATGGGAAAAGAGATGTCGGTAAGGCGCCGGAACTTATCCCAAATGAAAAAGGCGACAACGAAGCTACCAGCTGTCGTCAGGGCGTCCGCCGCTTGCGCGAGTCTTCTATGATGAGTGGGACGCCAGATCATATTTTTTTGTCTTCTTTCTAGACCGCTATAGAACGATATTAGGCGTCACAGTAACTTCAAATAGAACTCTTCAAGAGTTTTTGTGATATGGGGCCAGGCAAGTTTTGTCTCAGCAAGTACGCGTGCTCTCCGCCCTGACTCTATTCTCCGATCCAAATCCTGTAATAAAACTCCAATGCCAATTGCGAACTCTTCTGGTTGTGGTTTTGTGACAATACCAACATGCTCTTTCAAAAGCAACTCAGCGACATCTCCAACTGAAGTTGCAACTACCGGTCTACCTGCTGATAGATAGTCATTCACTCTTGAAGGCCAGCGAGCCCTATTGGCCAAGGTATCTGCTAATGGTAGCAGTAATATGTCACATGCAGATAGATAATGGACGAGCTGTTCGTGAGACAATGGCCCGGTTTCAATCCATGCATCATGACTAATCCGGTACTTAGAAAGGTTGCATCGGTGTTGACCAATCAAGGCCAGCTTGCAATCGAACTCTTGCCGCAATATACCAAAGGCTCCAAACAGAAATTTAGCGTCCTTAGGTTGCAAGATTCCGAGATGACCAATAAGCATTTCGTCTTCTGGTATCCCAAGAACCTTTCGCGCTTTTTCCTGGTCAACTGGCTGGATTTTCTCTACGTCCGATCCTTGGTTGAGAAGCATCAATACTTCAGGTCTTACGCCCAGCCCCAGTGCGCGTTTATAAAGAGCTGTACTAATGACTGTATTCCCATCAGCCCTTCTTCGAAATGTTTCCTCAAAGAAAGTTTCAATGGGAGCAATAGCGAGATTCAGAAGGCGACCTGGTCGCTCCGTGTTCGTTCCACCTCGCCCCCACCAATCTGCCCAATCGAGCACTAACTTGCTGCCGAACAGGGCTCTCTGCCACAAGGCAGGCAGGATGGCGACTGGACGCGAATCAAAAGCATGCACCAGATCCCATGGTCTTCTGTGTACATACAACATTCTTTGCAGAGTGTCCCACGGATCCCAACCTGTTCGACTCCGGCCCCAGAGCCAATCAGGAGTCTCGACAATTTCCACTCCATCGCGAATCTCTCGGCGAAAACTAAAATACTGCCGAGGCGAAATCGTCAGCAAGGTAACAGCATGACCACGCTTAATCATTTGCCGGGCAAAATTGTAAGCGCGATAAAATGTCCCCCCCCTCCAAGCAACATTATGATTGAGCATTAGGATGTCCATGACAATATGATTTATGAATACTAGCTCAAGCGTATCCTGAAGTCGTCCCCAAAAGCTGGACAGGGAGGATAAGGTATCTAAAGACCCGCCTTATCTTCAAAGGAGGCATAGCATAATATATTCATGATACAAAAAAAAATTCAATAATCGGTCTTTAAAGCCGAGTTCGCTCTGACCGTGGCTATATTTAAGAAATTATGTATAATTCTTTTATATTTTTCGTGCTTCCACAAATAAACTATTTTCTCGAGTATCCAGTTTTTCGCAATACTTCATTTTACCTGTTTTGTATGAACTTTGCTCAATATCGACGAAACCAACAGAAGAAAGTAGACTCCCCAATTCATTATAGTCGTACATATAGCGATGAACACTATATCGGTTCGTATAACCCGGCCGGCTTTTTAAATATTCCATAACTGGTTGACTGTTGCCCTTTTCGTATTGATTCAACGCAATACGCATATTCCTAATTTCATATTCCAGCGATGGAACTGCAAGACGTACCCTCCCTTCCGGCTGTAAGACGCGGAAACACTCGCAAATCAGATTTTCAGCTTCTTGACGAGACAGATGCTCCAAGAAATGCGACGAGTAGATGTTAGGACATACGTTGCTTAGAAACGGAATACCATGGCTCAGGTCGTGATATATCAAATTTGAATCCTTGAGCTTCCTGCTAAACTCAGCATAAGTATATATATCGGACATGTTAAGCGATCTGAATGCCAAATGTAATACAATGGAGGGCATCTTTTTAAACAAAACATAGATGCCCCCGTCAATCCCTACCCAGTCATCCAGGACATCTAACCCACATCCCAGATTGACACCTTGCCATTCTGAACGCCATTCATATATTTTCCTGCTCAATATTCTAAGTAGCGTAGGATTTACAGCATCCCATGCAATTATTTTTATTATAGTCCTAAACACACTGCTATCCAAAATAACGTAAAGTCATAGAAAAATCCATTCTTTTACAGGCATATGGGACAAAATTTTCCCAAATTCCAACTGAGGTTCCCTCTTTTTTCTTGTCATATGCTGTCCAACTAGGCAAAAGCTCAGCTCCATCAGCTCTTGTTCCAGAACGACGGGCGGCGGCTCCGTCGGGTTATCGATCCATTCCCATAAATCCCGGTAAGAAAAAAGATTGAGCCTCAGCAACGCCACCAGATTACTCAAAGACCAGTGATAACGAGACCGGATCTTCAGGTACTTCAAAAGCAAGATCGCAATCAATGCAATCCAAATCTGAATCTTGAGCGCGTTAGCCGTCGTCCCGACAAACGTCTTAACCCGCAGGTTCTGTTTCAAGATCTTGAAGAAAATCTCGATCTGCCATCTGTCCTTGTAGGTCGCGGAGATCGTCGTCGCCCCGAATTCTAAATAATTCGTCAACAGGACGATTGTCTCGCCCTTCTCCTTGTCGAAGACCTCGATCCTTCGGAAACGACACGAACAATGTTTTTGCGCCTTGAGGTCTGTGAGACGCCCGTCAAGCATTCTATCAAACTAGGACCGCCATTTTTCATATTAACTGCTAATGTGATTTTTTTTGTGCAATAATAAGGAGTGAAGGAAGAAAAGTTAAATAACCGCGGTACCATATATCATTTTTGATGAATCTGTTGAAAATTTCATCGATAGTTCTAGAGTAAAGGAGCCTTATGATCCAATACAGGGGTAACGCTTTATAGCCAAAAATCGGACCAATGTATATTGTTTCACGAACAATTTGAAAGTCAAGATTGATAAGCATTTGCCTCAGTCTTCTTATGGTAAATGGCAGATGATGTGTATAATCACAATCGTAGAAATCTGTTTTCCATTTGGAATAGTCCGGACTAGCCATTATGAGTTTGCCATTTTTGGTCAAATGATTACTGACATCTTCAATTAATTTTGAAGCAGTATACATGTCTTTCATATGCTCGATAATATGCAGCATAAAGCAATAGTTGAATTTACCAATGCCTTCTGGCAAGGGAGGGACGAAAGTCCTATTAATCGAATAGCCTTTCTTGATAAGTTTTTCGGCCACCTCCTTGCTTGCCTCTATCCCGAGGTATTGGCAGCCTATTTTTTCCACAATGTTCGCAATGTATCCATCCCCAGGTCCAAGTTCCAGGACATGACAGTTTTCTAATAACGGATTAAGAGCCATTTGCGATATTATTCGAGCTTGTCTCATTTTTATTTTGACGCCTGTGGGGTTCCTCTTACGTTCAGCGAAATGACTGTAAAATTTCATATCATCCCATCCATTGGCTATTGTCTATTCCATATCAAGGCTTTTCAATACACCGTCCATGAAATTGTTTACCATTTGTTCAATGGTGTATTTTAAAGCTGATTCACGGCAATGCTGTTTCAAATCAGCTATCATCTTTTTACTGTTGAGGACCCTTACAACAGCTTCGCTATAGGACTCCAATGTATCCGGCACCATTAAACCATTCCAATAATTATCGAGGTATTCTATTTCCGGGCTGTGGTAAGAATGGTTCGTTGTTATCAAAGGTGTTTTCATGGCAAACGAATCCAAAATTACTAATCCTACCATCCCCGGCATGAGCAGTACATCTGCGATTTTAAAATATTTAACCCGTTCTTCACCCAGTTTTGGCCCGACAAAATGCATCCAATTATTCATTACGGCTTCCGATTCTACTTTCCAACTCTCTTCTCCGGCCCCAATAAAAATCATTTGGAAACGCGGCAATTCCTTTTTAATCTGTTTGCACGCGTTGATGATAAATTCCAAACGTTTTTCTGGAATCATACCTCCACAAAATAGCCCAACAGGACAATCATTAATTAACATTGCTTTCTGAAGGGCCCAGATATCCTCTTGGGTACAATTATCGTAAGCCTTTATTAAATTTTCTGTGTCAATGGCGTTTTGCAGTATAGTGATTCTATTCTTTGGGAACCCCATTGCTTCTACTTTTAACGCGACACCTTTGGTGTAGGCAAACCACCAGTCTACATTAGTGGAATAAAGGCGCCTAAATCGATTCCCGAGGCTATTATTATTCAGTCCATGGCCCCATAGGGCAATTTTTTTTCGATTCAATTTGGCTCTAAATAAAATGGGATAATTACTTAAGATTTTATTCTCCTGCATCAATATGATTAAATCAGAATTGAAAACGGATCTCGATGCCGCTGGGACCCAAAAAAAACTGCTATTCCCTATTTTAACCTCAACATTTTTAGCTGAAACGGCCCAATCGATATCTACTTCATCCTGTCGAACCGGATTCTTGCTTTTTCCATATATTAAATTCAAATGGATCCCTTTTTTTTCTAACGCCTTATATAGTCTTTGGAAAAACTCATACCGATAATGAGGAAGGAAACGATAAATGATGGTGACTTGTTTGTTTATAGTCTTTCTCATGTTTTTTAGTCTGGAATAATAAACAAGTGTCGTATTGTTAAAACGGAGGAAATTAGGCTTTCCCTAGGAGATCAAGCAGGCGTATGCTTAAGAAGAATGCCGGCCTTGTAAATCCAGGCTAGTGGTATTTCCATAAATAGTAGTTTTAAAATAACCCCCTATAACTCTCAATAAATCTAATATTATAAATTGAATAAAATACTTTCGTGGAACCATCTGCCTCGCCGCGTACCATCTTACTTTTAAATTGCCTGGTGACTTGATATGAGTAAGATATTTATAAAAATTAGCGAATGATAGCCTTTTTATAAAAGATGAAATCCCCGTGTTTTTTATATAAGAATAAATTATCGCTTTGGTGTTGCAATAAAGTTCAAATCCGTTTTGGTTGGCTTTTGCAGTAAAAACATAGTCAGCAGCATATTGCGGGAGCTTAACTTGATCAAATAACCCAATAAGTTCAAAAGCATTTCTGGGTATCAGCAGCCCCCTTCCTCCCAAGACATTGGTTCTTTTTAAATCTGATAAATCATTTTGTAATTTAAAAATGTTTTTTGATAGTTTTGCTGTTTTCCAATTATAATTTGCTCCAATGTCACAAATTAATCGTGTCTCAATATCATAAACAGCAGAACCCAAAATCAGGTTCTTACGGTTATTCATAACTATAATCATATTTCTTAAGTAATCTTTATGAAGAACTAAATCTACATTGAGCGTCAATACAAGTTCACAGTTGTTATTCAACGCAAACCGAATTCCTTCATTTACGGACGTAGACCACCAGCAAGTACCATCACCCCTTAAAATATGTGTTCGTGGAAACAATTCCATTATTATATTAACACTGTCATCTTCTGAACCATCATCAAAAATTACTAATTCATATTGTTGATAGGTTTGTTTTTTTAAAGTCGCTAAGAAATCAGGTAAATATTTTTCTGCGTTATGTATAGGCACAACAATAAAAAGGGGGTACATTGCCATTAATCCTAATCAAAGACTCGTGTATAGATTTCAGAAGACTCTATTAAACGCATAATTCTAATCATTAATATAGAGCAGTATTGTTAATCACTTTAGATTTAATCTAAGAACATCTATAATTATTTGACATAACCTTTTGTTAAAATGAGATTGATCCCATTTGCTTGCCTGTATGAGACCGCGCTCTCTCAATTCCGCGCACAATAAATCATCTGTCCAAAGTCTCTCAATCGCTTCAGCAATCTCATTTATTGAAAAGGGATTAAAATAAAGCGCAGCGGCGCCTAATTGTTCAGGCATAGCGTATATATTAGATACAGCAACAGGGCACCCTAAAGCATTTGCTTCCAAAGGGGGAATATTGGTAGGTCCAAAGAACGTCGGCATAACCATAGCTCTTGCCCGTCGATAAAGCTCTGGCATATCCTCGTCCGGAACGTAGCCGAGAAAAAAAACAACCTTAGAAAGCTCTAACTCTTGCACCAAGCGAAGGGTTGATTCATACCCGTTTTTCTTAGCACCCACGAAGACCAAATTTATATCGGGATACCTCTTTCTCAGCATACTCAAAGCCTTCAGCAGGTTCTTATGATTCTTATGTTTCCAAAACTGAGTAGGGTAAAAGATAAATTTCTTGGGAAGTTGATAACGTTGATCAAAACCGTATGGCAAATTGCTATTATAAATATATTTTGGAGGAACAAACGGTAAGACGTTGATCTTTTGAGGATTAATGCCGTAACTTTCGACGACTTGCTGTTTACCCACTTCTGAATCGACAAGGATACCTTTAGCCCATTTGCATATTTGCTTATAATGCTTATCTCTATCGGTATGGGTATGCACTTCTGGAAAACGTTTTTCATACCGATGCATGAGATCATAAATTGTTACAAGGGCGGGAATAGGCACTTGATAAGACCATACATCTTGTGAAGGGAAAATCCATAAGTCACAATTTTGAGTGATTAGTTCCTTTGCAACAGGGTGGATAAAATAAGATATTTTCCTCCATATGTTAAGTGGCAACCCTCCCGAGAACCACCCTCTATGAAAAACCTTCGCTATAAAGCTTCGCTCGATTTTTTTTGTCGGCAAGTTATATCTTTTTGCAATATCCTTCCAGACGTCATCCGCATAGACAATGATAGATTGGAAAACATCCTTAGGAAGAGAAGCTACAGCCTCAATCATAATTAGATTATATTGATATGAACCTCCTTTGTAAGGATATTCTGTTAGGTACAATCCAATTTTCTTCATTTCTATCCCAACTAAATAAACACTCCAACTTTCAAATACTGGAAGCCGACGCTGTCCTTGCGACGTATAAACGATGAGGAAAATATTATTCAGTTATCTTCGTGGCCGTCAACGACGGCCGTATCTTGTGATGATCTCCTTCAATTCCGAGAGCATGCGCTATGCCGCTTGACTGTAATCAATTTATCGTTCCCTGTAATAATTGATTATAGAATCTCTCAAAATATATTTCAAAGCGGAATTTTTCCTGATAACAAACAAGAGCGTTCTTCTTCAAAACACCGAGTTTCTCACCAATCTGTTTCATTGCCTTAGACAATTCTTCAACAGAAACACTCACTCCAATCCGGTTCTCTTCAACAAAATCTTTTAGGGAAGGAAAATCAGAACAAATGATCGCAAGTCCTGCCTTGAGATATTCGGCAAACTTGTTCGAGGAAAATAGAATTTCAGTAAAGTTTGCATCTATTGCCTCGTAAAACAGTAGACCAATATCAGCAGACGATAGGGCAACTGCCAATTCATCATATTCAATATAATCTGTAGAGAAATAAACTGGCAATCCTCTCGCTTGATTTATCATTTCCTTGCCATATGGTTTTTCAAGGATTGACTTGTTCCATGTGTGCATAATTAGGGCAAAGCCTTTGGGCCAGTCTTTCACGCTTTGTATAATTTCTATGCTCAGAAACCATGGTTCAATATTTCCTAAATATACTACAATCTTAAAATCCTCCGGAATACCGAACATTTCTCTGAAATATTTGCTTCTCCTTATTATGGGTTCTCCCATCAAAGCGACAGGCAAAACATATATTTTATTTATATCGAAATCATTTATTTGGGAAAACAATTCAGCCCGAAGGGGACTTGTTATAACAACACGAGAAAGTTTTTTGATCATTCTATATTCCAATTTTTTCAGCTCCAGCTTGTAATTATATAAAAGATTTTTCTCACTCCAGTCTAATAGTTCCATATTGTAATAGACAATATTTCCTCTTACTTTAACGCGGCTCAGACACAACAGACTCCTGCATTCAACAGGAAAAAGATAGCTATAGCTATACTTTCTCAATTCTTTTCTTAGCCATTGCGAAAAAAGAAGAAGATCGGGAAATAAAACAACAAACCGGAATTTTATGGGAACCATTTTAGCCAGCAGCGATAATACGTTTTCTGCTCTAACTAAAAGAAATTGATATCCCCTCATAATTATATTTTGACTGTCATCATACACGATAAGTGTAACATGAGCTTCATCGAACTCTATCTGGGCCTTTTTTAAAGAACTTTCGTTAATATATATATCAACCATGAAGCCTTTTTCCACAAAAAGCCTTATACTGTTAATAATCATAGATGAAACGCCAAGTGGATATCTGTACAGAATGAATGCAACTCTCGGTTTCATCAAAACTCCAATCCAAAACATAACACTATGCTCGCCTTTGAAGTAAATTAAGGAAGTCTGTCAACGAGGGTCTAGCTGGAATATGATTATGTTGTAGCCTTGAGGCTAACTGTGGTGTCAATTCTTTAATAAAAGTCTCTAACTGAGAAATTGTTTCTAAATAATAGATTCCTTCATATCCCTTCATCCCATCTCCCCCGGGATATTGAAATATATTCAAACTTATTGGTACCTTACCTTTGATAAAACTTGCTGACCACAAAACGGTTGACACGTCTGATAAGATGATCTTCGCCCTTAGGATCAATATAACTGCCTTCGTAGACGGTTTTATTACAAGGATATCAGGAAAGTGCTGCTGTATTTTGGAGGTAATGGCCCGTAAAATACTGTCTTTCTCTGCGACAGGGTGCAATTTCCAGCCAATTCTCCACCCACTAAAATGTTTTCGTAGCACTTCGATTGTTTCACACCATTTCTGTGCAATTCGAAATATTGTATCAGATTCGTTAGCTCCGGTCTGAGAAACCAGAGCATTTGCTTTTCCATAACTTGGTAGGATGATTATGAGGTTTTCTTCATGTTCCGAGTAGAGTTCTGTATTACATTCCGTGCCGATGGTCTCAAGAGGATGACGGATCACGAAGCGTTTAGCCGCACTAGTGGAATCCCCCCCTTCTAGTTTCGTGGCCACTTCCATTTCGTTTTTCTTATAATATAACTTGAAATCAACATCCTTCCATATGTTTTTAAGAATAAGTTTTCCTGTAATTAGATTCATTTTGGGAGTAAAAACTTCACCCAACATGATTAATGGCAAAAGTTTGAATTCAAGGAGATGCTTGACTCTACCCTTAAGGTAGTAAATGAGTTTCGCAAATGAGGAAGGGATGTGAAGACTATGCTTCAACCTATCGACTATAAAGGAGAACCTGACACTGTAAGCGAGAGCGTAGTTCAGGGGAAGCATCTGTCCCAGTTGAAATATCACTATTTTGTTGATAGCGTTCTGCTTCTTGGTAAAATGCGCCAGGTAATAGTTGTCAACGTACACATCGTTATGCTGAAGCACAACAACACTCGGGTGCTTCAAAACAAGCCCTTGTAGAGTCTTTGCATAGAATCGATGCCTAGCGATAATATTGGATCTTTCCGGCAAATATATGACCTCTTCTACAGCGCAGAGCTTGATCACGTGGTGAAAGAGCGAGTCATCTTTATAATCCTCATTTACGATTAAGCTCAATCTATTTGTCCTGGAAAGCTCCCAGAGATAATACACTCCTGTCGTCCAAAATAGGTGTACTGGACCTGTGGATAAGATTATATGCGGTGTTACCTTGTGATTCATTATAATATCAGCATGCCGTGTAGCAAGCTACAGCGTTAACGTCGATATGCGTTTCTCCACTTTTCACATGCCATTTTGAAGCTGACGATTTCTAAAGCCTTCAGTGGAAAATTTATTGGAATGGCTTGTTCCAGCATTTCCATGCATCAATTCGAGGTATGTTTTCTATAAGACTTATGCCAGCAGTGTGGCATCTTTTTGGACCTCCGTCTGGTGAAACTCCCAGCCTACTCTATTCGCGTTATCAATCTTGTTGAACATCCCGTCGTATCGCTTATAGAAGAATTTATTTCATCAGCGTCGTACATCTTCCTCATAACCGAGATCATACCATACCTCCTTTTGAGATATGGCAGGCCTAAAAACCACCTTAACCCCCTATCCAGTTTTTGGGGAGTAGTTCACAAGTATTCCTGTAAAATATTGTGGAATAATATTGATCAAATGATATGGCAATTTTGTAAACATATTTACCATACTGGGATGCTACGTACAAAAACCACAAGCTACAATCGTAAGGCCTTATCTGCATGGCTTTCTTGAAACAAATACGCGCTTTTTTAGGATCTGGTATTAACATGAAGTAGTTTCCAGCCCTTTTTAGGTGTTTTATTAAAGTCTTTACCCCTGCGTATTTTATGATTTCCTCAGTATGGGCGTTCACGACGTCCATATATCCATCTGCGCTGAGATACATATTCTTGGAAATAGTCTCACAATCTTCAACATGATAAATAGTAAGCAGCTCGTCTAGATAATCGAATTTACCATGCCTTGCCAAGCGAATGCATAGATCCCATTCTTGCCAGGCCCTGATTCGCTCATCAAATAATCCTGCTTGCAATAAAGACGCTCTTTTGATGATCAGTGTACTTGTTTGGATATTGATATATTGAGAAAGTGCATTCTTATATATATTGCCGCGAAAACGGGGTTTTTGTTCTTCTTCAAAATGGCCATCAGCATATTTCCTTATAAAATCAGAATAAACAATATTTATTTCATTGCTCCCATACTGGAATAGTGCCATTTGCTTCTCAAGCTTTTCTGGTACCCATTCATCGTCCGAGTCCAAGAGGGCGATATAATCTCCTTTGGCTTTCTGAACACCAGTATTACGAGCCGCTTGGGCGCCTCTATTAATTATGTGACATACATAATGAACACGATTATCATTAGACATTATAGCGGCCACACGACTTTCCGTATCATCTACAGACGCATCATCGACAATGATCACTTCCAAATTAGAATAAGTTTGGGAAAGGACACTGTTTAAGGCTCGTTCAATGAATTGCGCCCGGTTGTGGGTTGGAATTACTACTGAAACAAGTTGATCTTTCTCAGTCATCGAATAAATCTTTGAATTTTTCAAATGATCCTCTGATCCCTTAACCAAATCATCGTTTCCTTCATACCTTGTTCTAGTGATACGCGGGGGCGATAACCGAGAAGAGTCTTGATCTTTGAGGTATCTAAGCCGCCAATTCTGGCATACTTTAGCATATCCCATGAATCAAAAGGCAGAAGACACTTTATAAACGGACGTCGAAGTATCTTTAGCCCAAACCTCATTCCGCGCGTGAGGGTTCGCGCTGGCTCGAATGTTGGGGTATGTCTCAGTATTTTTGAAATATTACCTAAAATTTTTAGTGGAACTCTTGATATTCGATCTACTTGAGTCTTATATGAATTACTATAAACAGAAGGTAATTCGTTCTTTTTATTCATTCGAGCGTAATAACCAAAGAATTCCGACCATGTGCACGGCTGATCGCCCGTGACAAGAAAAGCTTCGCCGATAGCTTTCTCTTCTATGCCGGCTAACAGGATCGCATCCACAAGGTTATCCACATAATTGGCATGACAAGTCCCTCTTCCTCCGTCAACAAGAAACCATTGATTATCTTTCATCAATCGGACCGGCCAAACCGTAAAGTATGACGATCTTGGCCCCCATATGAAAGTCGGACGAATTACCGTAATAGGAATATGCTTTTCTTTCCAAAAGGACCAAATTAACTCTTCAGCAGCAATTTTGGAATCTCCATATGGGGTGCCGATTCGGCGAAATTCATCACGCTCATTGACATCATTGGGCGGGTTTGGACCATGAACAGCAATAGTGCTTAAATATATAATTCTTTTAATATTTGCCTTGATGGCATTGTTTAGAATATTCTGCGTACCGTCAAGGTTTACTCTCATGCACTGTTCATAAGAGCCACCAACGCCAACGCAGTGAAAAATAATGTCGCATCCTTCTATTGCCTGCGCTACCGACTCAGAATCGGTCACATCACCTTGAACTAATTCGACATCAGCCCTACTGACCCAAACCGCATTTCGCCAGTCATGAACTAAAACGCGGACTTCAGCGCCTTCTTCCACGCATAGTCTTTCAGCCAAACGCCCCCCAATGAATCCTGTCCCGCCTGTAACCAACGCTTTGTAACCAGCATATCTTTTCATGGATTAATAGCTTCCAATTATTCAGCCCAAAGAGTATGGGGATTCACTGGGCCACTTTATTCAAATGCCCGATTGTTCACGGCAGAATAAGTCGCAGCAAGAATTAGCCAGCAGGAAAGAGCATATATTTGAAATCCGAACAGATACCTCTGTGAGAATCCACTTACCAATATCAGGATAAGTGTACCAAGACCCAAGATAGCCATTCCCTTTTGTTCATCGCTTCGGCTATTCAAAATGCCCGCGATAAACGAATATAAGAGTTTAATCATAATCAATATGAAAACGGAAAATCCAATCAACCCAGTTCCACTAATCACATTCGAAAATAGGATCGCCTCGTCGATACCCCCCGATTCATAATAACCAAACCCATGACCTAATGGTTTACTAAAACCCATAATGAATGTTTCAGAGAAAATATCAATTCTATTCATATAATTAGTAATACTAGATAATTTACCCCCCAGCTCAGAGTACTTTTCACCTCCGAACCCCGGAGTTAAAAAGGAAATTATTCTTTCTATTGAAGATATATTTAAAACTACTAACATTAAACATACGGCACCTATATAAAGTATTAATCGGCGGGAAGTTGTAAATATCATCATGAACAACACTGCCAAAGTAGTCGCAATTAATATTGCACGCCCAGTCGTCCAGATAATCAATATAAATGATGTTATAAAACTTACGAATTCAATAATCCTCAAGTAATATGGTTGGCGTTTTTTGCTAAACAACCAAAAGAATATTATACATGCTATTGACAGTACGCCGGCCTGCATGTTGTGGCTAATAATATAATAAAAAGGCCCAAAAGTAACGAATCTCGAACCTATACCCCATCCTGTTAATTCAGAAGTATCCGTTACTCCGGCATACTCTTCTGATAATCCGATAGGATTTATATTGCCCAGATAGGTTGATAGTAAATAAAGACTTACATAGCCAACTAACATAAATAGGACAAAATGAATCAGGTTTTTCTTTTGTTTTTCGTCGTAAAACATTTTCTCTACGGTCAGCATGCAGAGAAAAGGCATTGCGCCATAGATCCAAAATGGCAATTCTTTATGCATAAGAGTAGCGACAAGGCTTATTATGGCAAAAACTCCAAAAAAGCTGTATTTACGATAAACTCCTAATTTTAGATTATCGGAATGTTGTAGAGCACAAAATATAAACATGAGCGCCA
>Ga0315279_10000380_pt1 | contig 91747 bp, 100 predicted proteins | sample YL17G06_20_MG_FD_203694 | JGI IMG/M metagenome (GOLD analysis project Ga0315279, IMG submission 203694) | Sediment microbial communities from Yellowstone Lake, YNP, Wyoming, USA - YL17G06_20 | ecosystem: Environmental > Aquatic > Freshwater > Lake > Sediment | place: USA: Wyoming | collected...
GCCTCCGGCAATGCCGGAGGCGCCCTCGGTTTACGCTATAGCCGCGTAAGCGTCCTGAAGCGCGCTGACAAAGTCGCCCATTTTTTCCTGAAATACCATGATATGGTGGCGTTCGAATTTGTCTTTTTCGATCAACTTGCTTTCAGTTAAAGTCACGTACTTGTTTTTGTTGCTGGCTTCTTTTACCGTGATAAAATAAGTCCTTTGTCCGGCTTTAACCATCCGATTGAACAGCTCGTTCTTTTCGTTACCGTTTCCTTTTCTTTCCATCTTTCTCACCTCCTCTTTTTTGTGATTAGCTAAATGTCCCTGTTGTCAAACCAACAATCCAACAACCTAATCACCTGTCTTCTTCCAAACTACTGCCTAACAAACTTTTTCATAACTGATTATTCTTTCCTTCAGCCAATTCCACCTCAGCCAGGCTTGGAGTTCTTCCGACCGCATGTAAATTTCCCGAATACTGTTAAACGGCAACTGATAAACTACTCTATACATTAAATTTCACCTCCTTTCCTGTCTAATGTTCTATACTGGGTTGCCTCGGCTATGTGTCGAGCCTGAATGTTTTCCGATCCTTCCAGGTCCGCGATGGTGCGAGCAACCTTGAGGATCCGGTCATAAGCGCGGCCGGAAAGTTGAAGATGCAGAATGGCTGATTTCAGCAGTTCCTCGCCCTCCTTTTCTAAAACACAAAATTCCTTCATCTGCCGCGGCGTCATCCGTGAGTTGCAAAAGGCTTCGGTCCCTTTAAATCTTTCCTGCTGAATGGTTCGAGCTGCCGCTACCCGCCCCCTTACCATTTTAGAAGGCTCTCCATCGGGCTGGGCGGCCAGTTCTTCTTTTTTCAACCGCGGCACTTCAACGTGCAGATCAATTCGATCCAGCAGCGGTCCGGAAAGCTTTCCCCAATAGCGCTGAACCGTGTAGGGGGAACAGGTGCAAGTTTTTACCGGGTCCATATAATTTCCGCAGGGGCAAGGATTCATGGCGGCAACTAACATAAATTGGGCAGGATAGGTCAAAGTTGAATGCGCGCGCGAAATAGTCACTTTCCCATCTTCTAAGGGCTGTCGCAAAACCTCCAGGACGTTGCGCTCAAATTCAGGAAATTCATCGAGAAATAAAACGCCAAGATGGGATAAAGAAACTTCCCCGGGACGAGGGATACGACCGCCCCCAATAATCCCGATATCTGACGTGGTGTGATGAGGAGAGCGGAACGGCCGGGTGGTAACTAAAACTCCTTTACCGTCAAGCAGCCCGGTAACCGAATAGAGTTTGGTAACTTCCAATGCTTCAGAAATGGAAAGCGGCGGCAAAATGGTGGGAAGGCGGCGGGCCAGCATGGTTTTCCCGGATCCGGGAGGACCGACCAGGAGCAGGTTGTGTCCGCCCGCCGCCGCTACCTCCAGCGCCCGCTTAACATGCCCCTGGCCTTTCACATCCGCAAAGTCGATTCCATACTCCGGTTCCGGCGGAAATAAGGCATTGATATCTATTTTGTGAGGATTAATAACCTTTACTCCGCACAAAAATTCGGCTGCTTCTTTTAAGTTTTCAACCGGGAGAACCTCGATCGCTTCCACCAGCGCCGCCTCGTCCGCATTCTCTTTTGAAACTATGACGCGAGTCCGGCCTTCCTTCTTGAGGGAAAGACAGATCGGGAGAATTCCATTAATGCCCCGCACCCCTCCATCCAGTGAAAGCTCTCCAAGTATTATTGTCCCATTCAGATTCTTCGCCGAGATTTGCTCCGAAACCAGAAGCATGCCGAGCGCAATCGGCAGATCATAAAGCGGGCCTTCCTTCTTGGTATCCGCCGGCGCCAGATTGATGGTGAAGTAGCCGGGAGGGAAGGCAAACCCTGAATTTTCGATCGCCGCCCGTACCCGATCACGTGACTCCCGCACCGAAGCATCCGGCAATCCCACAATTGATTGCCCCGGGAGTCCGCGCTGCGAATCGATCTCAACTTCAATCAGGTAAGCTTCCAAACCTAAGATTGCCGCCGAAGCTATTTTTACTAACATTTTTTTCTCCTAGTTGATCAAGAAAGCATTCCGGTATAAATCTACCGCACGGGAGCCGTCCGGCTTCCGATAAATCGTCAAAACGTCAAAGCGGCAAAAAGTATTTTTTATATTATTCTTATAGAGGTAGGTCCGGGCCGCGTGGATGATGCTTTGTTTTTTGCTTTTTCTGACGGCTCCCAAAGGCGAGCCATAACTTCGGAAGGAATAATTCTTTACTTCGACAAAAACCAGAAATTCACTGTCACGGGCGATAATATCAATTTCGCCCTGCTGGGAGTGAAAATTCTTTTCGATGATTTTATACCCTTGCTGGATGAGATACTTTTCTGCAACCTCTTCCCCCCTAATTCCCTGTTGATAACTTTCTTTGCCCATGACGTAGGACTGGCAGCAATCTTATTGCCACGCTCAGGATCAAGTAAAGTGACGAAAATTCGTCAGGTTGGGACAAAAAGAAACCCCCTACCTTCTATCATTACCCATAGAAAATAGGGGGGAGGTAAACTAGTTTAGTTGATCGAAAAGGTGTTGGCCCATGGAGAATTTAGCCACATTGCGGGCCGGTATGGTCAATTTCTTTCCGGTTTGAGGATTGCGTCCGGGTCGAGCCTTTCGGCGGATCTTTTTCCAGGTTCCAAAGCCAACCAGGCGAACCGCCTGCCCTTTCTTAAGCGAATTCTCAATTGTGTCGAAAGCGGAATCGAGGACCGACATGCAGGAAGCTTTTGACATCTTGGTCTGTTTGGCAACCTGCGTGCAGAGTTCTTGCTTATTCATAAAATTCACCTCCTTTTGTTTTTAAAGTGTAGCAAGCCATACCCCGGAATGTCAAGCCAGTTAAAGAAAGCCTGCCTGCCGGCAGGCAGGGAGCTCACCGGGAAAAAAGAACGGCGATGGATGGGACAAGGGCCATATTTTGCCAATTTTTGCATATGCTCCCTGGTCCCGTAACCTTTGTGTCTTAAAAAACCGTAATGCGGAAATTTTTCATGATATTTCACCATCCATCGGTCCCGCATTACTTTAGCAATAATCGAGGCTGCTGCAATCGAGGCGCACCTGCGGTCACCGCCTGATATCCCTCTCTGTGGAATACTAAGATCGATTTTATTTCTTTCTCCATCCACCAAAAGAAAATCGGGGGCAACTTTCAATTTTTCAACCGCGATTTTCATGGCCAAAAGGTTGGCCCGGCCAATATTAATTTGATCGATTCTTTTATGGTTGACAAAAGCCACCCCAATACCGATAGCGCACCTCTTTATCTGGTAAAAAACTTTTTCTCTTTTTTGCGGGGCGAGTTTTTTGGAATCATCAAGATCAGGCAGCGAGCAATCCAGGGGAAGAATAACGGCGGCCGCTACGATCGGGCCGGCCAGCGGACCCCGCCCAACTTCATCCACTCCGGCCACCAGCTTAAAGCCTCGACGGGTAAGCTTTTTTTCGTAAATGAAAGGAATCACTCTGTGGGAATCGAACCAAACTCGGTCAGCGGCCAGATCCTTAAAAAGGCTTTACCGATGATGTTCTTCTTGGGCAAGAAACCCCAGTAGCGGCTGTCGGCCGAAGCCGGACGATTGTCTCCCATGACAAAGTATGAATCAACTGGTATTTGCACCGGACCAAAAACCGCAGGCAGGCTGTTCAAGTCATAATAATTGTTGTAAAGCGGATGGGCTTCTTTTAAAAGTTTATCGTTTACATAAACTTCACCCTTTTTGACTTCCAATTTTTCACCCGGCAAACCGATAACGCGCTTAATCAAGTCCTTTTTCGCTTCGGACATAGAAGGCACTGCTCTAAAGACAATTACCTCAAGGCGCTGCGGCCGGCGGAAGTTATATACCACTTTATTGACTACGATACGATCGCCGATATCAAAAGTTGGCTCCATTGAACCGGAGGGGATCCAGAAAACCTGAAGAAAAAAAGCGCGGATGATAAGCGCCAGGATCAGGGCGACAACAATGGTCTCGCCCCAGTCAAAAAGCCAGTGATTAAGCCGCGGCACTTTCAGCTGTACCTTCTTCGACCCGAGTGGCCTGGCTGCCGATTCTCTTTCTCAAATAATAAAGTTTTGCTCGGCGGACCTTCCCGCTGCGGACCAGCTCAATTCGCTCAACCTTGGGTGAATGGACCGGGAACGTGCGTTCGACGCCAACCCCCTGGACGATCTTTCTGGCCGTAAAATTCTCCCTAACCCCGCCATTGCCCCGCTTTATGACTATCCCTTCAAAACCCTGCACCCTTTCCTTGCCACCCTCAACAATTTTTGAATAAACCTTTACGGTGTCTCCCACTTTAAATGAAGGGAGATTCTTCTTCATTTGTGATTTTTCGATATCTTCAATAACTCCCATCTTAAACTCTCCTTCTAACTACCCAACAACCTGTCCAGTATTATAGCAGTTGCGGAGCGAACTGACAAATGGTTGTAGTCGGTTGGGCCATTGATCGGCTCAAGCACTACGTCAACCTTTTCAAAGACCTCTTCCGCCATACCCCAGCCAGTCCCGAAAAGCAGCAGATAGGGCGCAGTTGAACGCTTAAGCTCCGATCTTAGGGCCTCATATTTCATCTCCCCCTTCGGCTTGGCCGAAGTGGCGATGATCCGGGGTCGCTGGCCCTCCTTTTCCATAACCGCTTCGATCGCTTCCTCTAGGGAAGCCTTAATATCGATCAGCTTAAAAGCTTCCGCCCGGGTCCAGTTAAATTCGCGGCTCCCGTCTTCCATCCAAAATTCAAAGATCTTTTGAGCAAATTCTCTCTGCGCCGGCAAAGGATTGATCACAAAATATTTTTTTATCCCGTAAGTAACCGCGCTTCGCGCGATATCATGCAGGTCAAAGCCAGTGATGCAGGTGGTGACCACCTCTTTTCGCTTGTTGTAAACGGGATGGTGGAGGAGCGCGATGTAGACCGAGCTCATTTAAAGATTTCTCCGAGAAATTTTTTATCTTCTTCGCTTAATTCGGCTTTTGCCAGCAGATCCGGCCTTCGATAAAAAGTTCGCTTTAGCGATTCCTTTCTCCGCCAGCGGTCAATCTCTGCGTGATGGCCGGAAAGCAAAACTGCGGGCACCTTCTTTCCTTCATAATCCTCCGGTTTAGTGTAGCTGGGATAATCGAGGAGGCCTTCATACACCCCCACACCAAATTTTTTGGTGTGGGGGTAGAAAGAATCTTTTTTAACCGATTCTTCCTCTTTAACGATTCCCGGAATATGCCTGGCAACCGCGTCGACTAAAACCATGGCCGGGAGTTCCCCTCCCGTCAACACGTAATCGCCAATCGAAATCTCTTCGTCCACAAAATCTTTAACTCTTTCATCCACTCCTTCATAATGCCCGCAAAGAATAATTAAGTGTTCAATTTCGGCTAACTCTTTAATCTTTTCCTGAGTTAAAACTTTTCCAGCGGGGCACATCAGAACGACTCGCGACGACTCGGCTGAGCTCGTCGAAGTCCCGCGACTCTTGACGCGCGACAGTGCTTTAGCAATCGGTTCCACCTTCATCACCATTCCCGGGCCGCCGCCATAGGGAGTATCATCGGCGGTCTTATGCTTATCGGTGGTAAAATCCCGGATATTAATGATATTCAAATTCAGAAGGCCCTTTTCCCGGGCCTTCTTGATCAAACTTTCATTGAGCGGTCCCTGAAACATCTCAGGGAACAAAGTGAGGATATCAACGCGCATTAAAACTACGCGCCGCGGATTTCTTGAACGATCCCGTCTTTGACTATGATCTCGGCACCGCCGACCTTCTTATAAAGATTGTCGCCCATGCTCACGTTTACCGGGCCTTCCAGGGGCCCCTGCACAAATTCAGTATTGAGCTGCAGGCGTTTGGATTCTTCGATCTTCATCAACAGATCCGATTTGGCTGCCGCCTGGCGGGATCTTTCATCATCAAGCTGGTGTTTGAAGGCCGCTGCTTTCTGCATCAGCCCTTTCTTTTTGAGGTCTTCCAAATAGTTTTTGCTCTGCATTTCCATCTGGTTGGTCTGGGCATCCAGGTTTGCCACCGCTCGCTCCAGTTCTTTAACCAAATTTTGTTTGAAGGCCTCGGTAACAATGGCCTTAACCATTACCACGCGCTTTAGTTCAATCGATTTTTCTGCCATTAATTTGCCCCTCCCATTTTTTCTTCGGTCAGGATCTCTACCGTGATCCTCTTTTGTTGTTTGGCCGCCGCGGCCTTGACGATAGTGCGAATGGCATTGACAATCCGTCCTTCGCGGCCGATAACTTTACCCGAATCTTCGGGTGCGGTCCGAATTTCTAAAATGGTGACGCTTTCTCCCTGGGTTTCTTTAACGCTGACCTGATCCGGTTTATCCACTAATGACTTTGCGATATATTCTACGAGTTCTTTCATTTCTTCTCCTCCTTGGCCTCTGTGGTTTCAGCAGCGGCAGGCGCCGGGGTTGGGGCTTCGGCCGGTTTTTCTTCTCCCGCTTCAGCTTTGGTTTTTCTCTTGGGAAGCGCCAGGAGATCCACCGGAGGAAGGATTCCGGCTTTTCCTAAAAGGATCCTTACCTTATCGGTAGGTTTGGCGCCCTTTTTAATCCAGGCAAGGGTTTTTTCTCGGTCCACTTCAAATAAAGTTGGCTCTTTAAGCGGATGATATATTCCTAAAACCTCTACCACATTGCTGCGGGGCGCACCCGCTTCTTCCTGTACCACCACCCGGTAATAAGGTTGGTTTTTTGCGCCTTTTCTTTGTAGTTTTATCTTTGCTGCCATTGAAGTTTATTATAACACAGAAACTCTTTTTTGATAAGAGGCATAATTAGCCTGGATTTCCTCCAGGCTGTCTCCGCCAAATTTTTCGAGCATGGCGTTAGCGATCTCAAACGCTAAGGCCGCCTCCCCCACCACCGCTGCCGCCTCCACCGCGCATACGTCCGCGCGTTCCACCTGCGCCTCCACTGCTTTCTTTGAAAGGAGATCAACTGATTTAAGCGGTTTGCGAAGGGTTGAGATAGGCTTCATGGCAGCACGGATGATAACCGGCTCCCCGTTGGTCACCCCACCCTCCAGTCCTCCGGCGTTGTTAGTTATATGATAAAATCCTTTTCCCTTTGTATAATAAATCTCATCGTGAACCTTGGAGCCGGCCAATTTTGCCTGCCAAAAGCCAAGCCCGATTTCTACCCCCTTGACCGCGGGTATAGCCATGACCGCACGTGCCAGGTTCCCGTCCAAGCGCCGGTCCCACTGGACATAACTTCCCAGGCCGGCCGGAACGTTCTGCGCCACCACTTCAAAGATACCTCCCAAGGAATCCCCTTCCTGTCTCATTTCGTCTATCAGCCGCTTCCATTCTTTTTCCGTTTCGGCTCCTCCAATTTCCACAATTTTGCTGGAGATCTTTACATTAAATTCGGAAAGTAGCTTTCGCGCTACCGCCCCTACCGCCACCCGTGCCGCCGTTTCCCGCGCCGAAGCTCGCTCCAGAATGTTGCGAATGTCGCGCTGATTATACTTAAGCGCTCCGGCAAGATCGGCATGCCCGGGACGCAGCTTAGTGATAGTTTTTTCAAATAGTTCCGTACTTTTATTGGGGATCAGAAGCGCTATGGGGCTGCCTATGGTTTTTCCTCTGCGGATGCCCGAAAGGATTTCAGCTTTGTCCTTTTCGATCTTCATGCGTGGTCCACGGCCATAACCAACCTGGCGGCGAATCAAGTCCTTATCGATATCCGCTGAAGCAAGGGAAAGATTGGCCGGGCAGCCATCCAGGATGGCCACCAATCCTTTTCCGTGCGACTCGCCCGACGTTAAATATCTCAGCATAGTAGGGAAATTATAACATGCTGAAAAATGATGGGCAACATAAATAATTTGAGCTATAATAAGGCCATGGCCAAGCTGGCGGAATATCTGGGAAAAGTTGATTTCCAGGACAAAAATTTTGTAGGAACCATCGCCTTCCGCAGCGAAGAATTGACTTTGCCGGATGGCAGCAAGGTAGCGCTGGGGATTGATGGATCACATTGTGTTTTGGTTTACCAGGAAATGGCCGGAAGCCCTTTTCAAGTTTTCGAATGCGATTATCAAACCCACAAGATATTTTTAGATAAAAAACCGGGCGGAAAAGAAGAATTTGCGCTTTTCAAGAAACTGCTGCAATATTTTCTTTCGCAGGGACAAGTGGATGACCTGGTCACCATTCTGCCGCCTTCGTCTTAGGAAAGAATTATGAAAGAAATTTACGGAATCGGTGCTTTTGGTTTTGTTCCGTACTTGAGCGAAGACCTGTTCAAACAGGCGAAATACGCCAATATAAAAGCCCGAGCAGGAAAAATTGCTTATCTTTTGACGCTCGGAGAAAAAGCTCCCAAACCTCAAATTAAAGAAGGGGTCTACGAGGCGCGCGGAGCGCTGAAATGGATTTTAGAAATTCTTGAAGAGGAGGAAAAACATCATGAGAAGTGAGGCTCTAAAAAAGCGCGCTCCCATCCGCTCACTGCTGCATGCCACCGGAGTTTCAAGCGAAGAAATGGAAAAGCCGTTCATCGGACTGGCTTCCAGCTTTACTGATCTCGTCCCTGGCCATGTCGACATGCGCTCGCTGGAAAGAGTAATCGAAAAAGGTATTCACGCCGGTGGAGGCGTTTCTTTCACCTTCGGCCTGCCCGCCATCTGCGACGGCATTGCTATGGGACACAAAGGGATGCATTATTCCCTGCCTTCAAGAGAACTGATCGCGGATGAAATCGAAACTATGGCCGAAGCCCATCAATTAGACGGTTTAGTTCTGTTAACTGCTTGCGACAAGATCACTCCCGGAATGCTAATGGCCGCCGCACGGTTAAATATTCCAACGATTGTAGTTACCGCCGGTCCTATGCTGGCTGGCTGCTATAAAATGACCAGATTGGATCTGGTACATGACACCTTTGAGGCTGAAGCCGCATACAAGCAAGGAAAAATTGATAAAACGGAATTGGACAATTTAGTTCTCAATGCCTGTCCGGGAGCGGGAGCCTGCTCAGGTTTGTTTACCGCTAATACTATGGCCTGTGCCACCGAAGCGCTCGGAATGTCCCTTCCCTACTGCGGAACTTCACTCGCGGTTTCCTCCAAGAAGAAAATGATTGCCTACGAAAGCGGGAAGAAAGTTGTCGAATTAGTCAAAAAACAAATTCTGCCGCGCAAGATCATGAATCCTAAAGCCTTTACTAATGCTATTCGGATCGATATGGCGCTGGGTGGCTCGACCAATGCAGTTTTGCATCTGACGGCCATCGCGCACGAAGCCGGCATTAAACTACCCGTTGAACTGTTTGACAAAATCAGCAAAGAAACTCCTCATATAACAAACATCCGGCCGGGTGGAAATCATTTTATGGAAGACTTTGAGCACGCCGGTGGAGTTCCGGGGGCGCTTCACGTGCTGCAGAAGATGCTAATTGATAATCCAACGGTTTCCGGTTTAACTATCAAGCAGATTGCAAGGACGGCTCCGGTTTACGATCACGAAATCATCCGGCCGCTCTCAAACGCTTATCATAAGCAGGGAGGTTTAGCGGTTCTCAGAGGCAATCTTGCTCCTGAAGGAGCGGTGGTAAAACAAACCGCTGTCTCTTCCAAAATGCTCAAGCATACCGGGAAAGCTAAAGTCTTCGATTCAGAAGAGGCGGCACAGAAAGCGATCCTTGGCGGAAAAGTTAAGCACGGTGATGTGGTGGTTATCCGTTATGAAGGTCCGCGAGGCGGCCCCGGCATGCGCGAGATGCTCTACCCCACCTCCGCCATTGCCGGAATGGGCTTATCCGAATCGGTTGCGCTGATAACGGACGGAAGATTCTCCGGCGGCACCCGAGGTCCCTGCATCGGTCACGTTTCTCCCGAAGCCGCGGTCGGCGGACCGATTGCGGCGGTCAGAGATGGCGACATAATCGAAATCGATATTACGAATCGAAAGTTAAATTTAAAACTCAGCACGGATGAAATTAATTTGCGGTTAGCTAAGTGGAAACCGCCAAAGCCGAAATTTACTTCCGGCTGGTTGGCAAGATATCAGCAGCTGGCGACTTCGGCCAGCACGGGAGCGGTTTTGAAATCATCTTTATAATGTGGTAGAATCCGCTTATGGAACTTTCCGGCGCAGAAGCATTACTTGAATCGCTGAAGAACGAAGGGGTAGAGATCATGTTCGGCTACCCCGGCGGGGTAGTCCTGCCCCTTTATGATGTCCTTTATTCACGTAAAGATATAAGGCATATTTTAGTTCGCCATGAGCAAGGAGCTGCCCATGCGGCCGATGGCTATGCCCGAGCTACCGGAAAAGTCGGTGTCTGCTTAGCAACTTCAGGCCCCGGTGCTACCAATCTAACGACCGGCATCGCCAATGCTTATATGGATTCTATCCCCATAATTGCCATCACCGGACAGGTCGCCACTCCTCTTCTGGGGCGCGATTCTTTCCAGGAAGCTGATATCACTGGAATTACTCTGCCTATAACCAAACATAATTATTTGGTAAAAAAGACAGGGGATCTGCCGCGAATCATAAAAGAAGCATTTTACATCGCAAAAAGCGGAAGACCGGGGCCAGTACTCATTGATATCCCAAAAGATGTTTTCGTAAACAAGATTAACTATAAATATCCGGATAAAGTTGACATCCCCAGCTACCGACCAAAATACGAAGGGCATCCCAAACAAATTTCGATGGCGATAAAAGCGATCCAGGCAGCTAAGAAGCCGGTGATATACGCTGGCGGAGGAATTATTTCTTCCAATGCCGCTAAAGAACTTAAAGAATTAGCAGAAAAATGTAATATTCCGGTAACAAATACTTTGATGGGAAAAGGCGCTTTTCCTGAGGATCATGAGCTCTCGCTCGGAATGCTCGGCATGCATGGCACCGCTTATGCCAATTACGCTGTAACCGAAAGTGATCTGCTGATCGGGATCGGCGCCCGTTTTGACGACCGGGTAACCGGCCACATTGAAAGGTTCGCTCCCAATGCAAAGATCATCCACATTGACATAGATCCGGCCGAGATCGGCAAGAACGTCCGAGTGGATATTCCAATCGTAGGTGATGTAAAAACAATTTTGCGCTCGCTGGTCGAAAAGATCGGTCCGAAAGAAAAGCATACCGCCTGGATCGAACAGATTGATGATTGGAAAAAGAAGTACCCGCTTTCATACAAAACCGATGAATATCTGAAGCCGCAGTATGTAATTGAACAAATCAACGAACTCACTAAAGATCGCGAGACCATCGTCACTACCGAAGTGGGACAGAACCAGATGTGGTCGGCACAGTTTTATAAAGCAGCAAAACCGCGCAGTTTTATTACCTCCGGCGGCTTGGGAACTATGGGATTCGGCTTTCCCGCCGCTATCGGCGCTCAGTTCGGCCGGCCCGAAGCTCTGGTAATTGATATCGCTGGCGATGGTTCCATTCAAATGAACATCCAGGAAATGACGACCGCGGTCAATAACAAACTTCCCATTAAGATTTGCGTGCTTAACAACTGTTTCCTGGGAATGGTGCGCCAGTGGCAGGAATTGATTTATAATAAGCATTATTCCCATACTAACCTCTGCAACAATCCGGATCTGGTGAAGATCGCGGAAGCTTATGGCGCGGCCGGCATACGAGTAACCAAGCCGGAAGAAGTTAAGCCGGCGCTTGAGAAAGCTTTTGAAGTGAACGACCGGCCGGTCTTGATCGACTTTGTCATTTTTAAGGAAGAAAATGTGTTCCCGTTCGTGCCACCGGGGCAAGCGATTAACGAGATGATCATTGACTAACATGAGACATACCATTTCGGTAATAGTAGAAAATAAACCAGGGGTCCTTTCCCGAGTAAGCGGATTGTTCAGCCGCCGTGGATTCAATATTGAATCTTTAGCGGTCGGAACCACCGAAAATCCTTCCATGTCGCGCATGACCATCGTAGTTGAAGGGGACGAAAGGGATCTTGAACAGATCACCAAACAGCTTTATAAACTGGTCGATACTTTAAAAGTGTTTGATCTGCCGGCCGAAAAAGCCATAGAGCGAGAGCTGGTGCTCATAAAAGTTGCCGCCAACGATAAAGCCCGCAAGGAAATCACCGAAATCGTCGACATCTTCAGAGGAAAAATCGTAGATGTGGCGGAAACCTCGCTGACGATCGAGATCACCGGCGACGAAAGCAAAGTCCAAGGCGCGGAAAAATTACTTTCTAAGTTTGGCATCAAAGAGCTAGTGAGAACCGGCAAAATCGCCCTTCAGCGCGGCAGCGCGGAATAGAAAGGAGTTATCAAATGGCAAAAGTTTATTATGATAAGGATGCGGATCTGGGAGTTTTAAAGGATAAGACAATAGCAATCATTGGATTCGGTAATCAAGGGGGAGCGCAGGCGCAGAACCTTAAAGATAGCGGCTTAAACGTTATCATCGCTGAAGTTGAAGGAACCCCCAACTGGAAAAATGCCCAGGAAGCTGGATTTGAAGTGACGGCTGCAGCCGAAGCCGCCAAGAAAGGAGATATCATTCAGCTCCTTATTCCGGATGAGCTTCAGGCCGGCGTTTATAAAGAATCAATCAAGAAATATATGAAGAAGGGGAAAACCCTGATGTTCTCCCATGGTTTTAACATTCATTTTAAAGCCATCAAGCCGCCTAAAGATGTCGATGTAATCATGGTTGCCCCCAAAGGTCCCGGTTTTATGGTGCGGGAGACTTATAAAGAAGGAGCCGGAGTTCCCTGCTTGATCGCGGTTTATCAGGATGCCAGCGGAAAAGCCAAAGAGACTTCCCTTGCCTACGCCAAAGGGGTCGGCGGGACGCGCGCCGGTGTCTTTGAGACCACCTTTAAGGAAGAAGTTGAAACCGATCTTTTCGGAGAACAAACTGTGCTTTGCGGCGGCTGCACTTCCCTGGTCAAAGCAGGATTTGAAACGCTGGTCGAAGCCGGTTATCAGCCGGAAATGGCTTATTTTGAATGCTGCCACGAATTGAAGTTAATCGTCGATCTGATCTACCAGCAGGGGCTGCTGGGAATGAGAAAAGCCATCAGCAACACCGCTGAATATGGCGATTTGACCGTTGGCCCCAAAATCATTGACGAAAAAGTTAAAAAGCGAATGAAAAAGGCCTTGGATCGGATTCAATCCGGCGCTTTCGCCCGCGAATGGATCAAAGAGAACAAAGAGGGCTGCAAGAACTTTAATGCCCTCCGCGAAAAGGACAAGAACCACCCCATCGAAAAGGTTGGCGCCGAACTCCGAGGCATGATGCATTGGTTGAAGAAATAATTGTTTTAATCCTCGCCGCGATTCCGGTTTTCGAAGTCAGGGCTTCCATTCCTTTGGGCATCGCGGCTTACCATCTACCCGTGGCAACAACCGTGGTCTTAAGCATTATCGGCAGTGTCCTGCCGGTTTTTCCTCTCCTTTGGTTTCTGAATAACCTGACCGAACACCTGCGGAAAACACCGGCTTTTGACCGCTTCTTCACTTGGCTCTTTACCCGCACCCGCTCCAAAAGCAAATTGATCGAAGACCTTGAGCTTGTCGGCCTAACACTTTTCATCGCGGTGCCGCTGCCCGGCACCGGGGTCTGGACGGGAACCATCGCCGCTTATCTTTTGGGACTGCGCTGGATTCCAACTTTTTTCGCGGCCACAGTTGGCACTGCTATCGCTTCCCTGTTGGTCCTCGCCGCAACCATGGGGGTAATCAACTTTATCCTATGAAAAAAGGGATTTCGATTCTGGGCTCAACCGGCTCGATCGGCAAACAGGCGCTGGAAGTGGTTTCAATTTTCCCCAGCAGCCTGGCCGTAGTTGCGCTCGCCGCCAAAGATGAAGTTGATTTAATTGTTGAACAGGTCAAAAAGTTCTCCCCAAAAATCGTCTCCGTTGAAAACGAAGAAGTGAAGCAGAAGGTTGAGCAGAAGCTCGGGGCAACAAAGGTTCAGCTTTTTGCCGGTCAGGAAGGATTAATAAAAGTTGCAACCGCCGCTGAAGCCAAAATGGTGGTGGTCGCTATCCCCGGCGCCCTCCCCCTTACTGCCGTTCTGGAAGCAGTAAAGCAAAAGAAAGACATCGCTCTCGCAACCAAAGAAGTTCTGGTCGCCGCCGGTGAGATTTTCATGGGGGAAGTCAAAGCCGCCGGCGTAAAAGTTTTTCCCATCGACTCCGAACACAGCGCCATCGCTCAGTGCCTGCGGGGAGAAGACCGAAAAACCATCAAGAGAATAATCCTCACTGCCTCGGGAGGGCCTTTCTTAAAAACTCCGGTCGAAAAGCTCTCGCAGATGACCGCCAAAGAAGCGTTGAAGCATCCTACCTGGAAGATGGGACCCAAGATCACGATCGATTCCGCCACTTTGATGAATAAAGGTTTTGAGGTTTTAGAGGCGCATTATCTTTTCGGGCTGGATTATTCCCAAATTGAAGTTGTCATCCATCCGGAAAGCATCATTCATTCAATGGTTGAGTTTGCCGATGGTTCGATCAAAGCTCAAATGGGAGCACCCGACATGCGGATTCCGATTCAATACGCTCTGCTCGAAGAACAGAGGCAATCCAACCATTGGAGCAGACTGGATTTCGGAAAAGTCCCGCAGCTTACTTTCGTCAAACCGGATAAACATAAATTCCCCTGCCTTGATTTCGCTTATGAAGCCGGCCGCAGGAGCGGTACGCTCCCCGCTGCCCTCAATGCCGCCAACGAGGAAGCGGTCAGCCGGTTCTTGAAGGGAAGCTTCCCTTTCGACCAGATCGCCGTCAAGATAAGGTCGGTCCTGGACCAGCATCAGAATAAAGAAAACCCTTCCTTGGAAGATATTTTATCCGCCGATAAATGGGCCCGAGAGAATATCTCTTAATACCCCAAAATATTTCCCTGAAAAAATGAAATAATAGAGCTTATTTCACGATATTATTAATGAGGGCAATCCATGACAAAAGTACAATCTTCATATTCATATCGTAAATGGGGTGTAGGGCTGGGGGTTCTGGCGGCATCGGTTCTGTCAGCTTATCTGGCATTAAAGCCAACAAAGAAGGCCGTTATTCTTCCTTCAACTCAGCCGGCGGCAAAAGTGTTAGGCCTGGGACAACAAAAAACACTAAAGAATATTATTCCTCTCCCAACTCAACCAGCGACAAAAGTTTTGGAGCCAAAACCACAAAAAACACTCGAAAAAACCATTGAGCTTGCAGAAGCAGTAGAAAGAGCCAAATTGGCAAATTTCGATAGCGGGATTGAGCCCAAACCTAAAGATGAGCCATTACAAGAAGAGATCCCTCAGGAACTCAAACCAAAGATGGGGCTAAAACAACTTATAGCAGAATTAAATGATGATCCTATCCCCACTCTAGATATTTGGGGAAATGAAATAGAAGTTAAAATTGATAGGGAGGGCGTTTGTAGCGGGGCGAACGGCACAGATGTTGCTTTTTATAACATGCAAGGCGGGCTTTTGGGCTACAAGCTTGTTGGGAATTCTGAGGCCCCTTACCCTTATTTTGGCGGAGACTTATTTTACAGAATAGTTGACGATAAGGGTAAAACAATCGGATTTAGATACAGAGCAACTTTAGGCGCGAATCTCCCTTTCGTTTCTCGCAGTGGTAATTTATCGGGAATCAAGGAAAGCATTACAACTTGGGATAAAGGCAATATCTATTCAGAAGAGGGCAATCCTATCGGCAGGACAAACGAAGAAGGCCAGTTTGTTGATCAAAACGGAACAATTTCAGGGAAATTAGACACAACTAGTGTTTATCTTCCCTTGTGGAATGAGCCTTATTGTGAAAGAACAAGTGATGGAAAAGCAAATAAGCTGCTAAAGTTTTCGTCTTTTGAGGAGTTTAAATTATTTGAAGCCGAACTTACAAAGCAATTAGGCTATAAATTATAAATAAAAAGTAGCATACAAAAAATTGAAAAATTCGTCAGCCGCCCAAACAAAAGGATGAATAAAAATGAGAACGCAAAATACTTCGTATAGAAAATGGGGCATAGGACTGGGGGTTCTGGCGGCGGCGGTTTTTTCGGGATATTTGGCACTGCGACCGGTTAAAAAAACTTTAATACAAGGAGAAAATCAGCCGACGTTACAATCATTACCAAAAACAGAAGCGAAACCTAAAAGTTATGCTTGGGAAAGAATAATTGATTTAAAAACCGGTCCCAAATCGATGATGCCGGAAGAGGCAGCGAGTCACGCAAGCCTGTCAACACAAAAGGCTGAGATTAAGAATTTAATTGACTTTTTTGAGCAATTAAATGATAATCCGCTCCCAATTTTTGACTTTGATGAAAGTGTAAGAGTAGAAACGGAGGGGGTCTGTATATGGCCACGATCTTATGGAAACGTTGCGCTTTATGGCCATGGGAAATTTCATGGTTATCTTAATGATAGTAGCGCCCCCTTTTTCAGTTCTGTCGAATATTCTCTACTTAATGAAATAATAAATAGCCGGGGGGAAACAGTTGGGTTTCTAAGGGATTTTCCTTTATATATGTCTTCAACGCGGGAATTTGTGTCCCGGGGAGGGATTGTAAATGATTTTGTCAATCTAGTAGGAAGTAAAATTTATAAAGATGAAAAAGAAGGCGCGACTCTAATCGGTAAGTTCAATGAAGAAAAAAACCAATTTGAAGAAGAAGACGGAAATGTTTTAGGCAGGTTAAGCCAGACACATTTTTATGTCCCAATATTTTATGACCCGGCTTGCGAAGTCAATCTGGTAAAAAGTGAAAACCGAGTTGTAGGTATTTTAAGATTTAATTCGAAAGAAGAGGTTGAAAAGTTTGTGGGATATATTGAGTCGACAACCAAAAGGGAGGAGCTGGAGCAAAGAGATATTGAAGCTCGTCATGAAAGAGACAAATTGGAAGAAGAAGCTGAGGATAAGGGAGAGATCAATCCTGATGATAATGATAATGTGGTAGAAAGAGATGAAACAGGGCGTAAATATTTTCGAAAAAGACAGTAGAGATATGGCCAAGATCAAAGAAGTGATCGATAAGCATCAAAATCAGGAGAACCCCTCCTTAGAAGACATTTTAGCTGCGGATAAGTGGGCCCGAGAGAATATCTCTTAATACCCCAAAATATTTCCCTGAAAAAATGAAATAATAGAGCTTATTTCACGATATTATTAATGAGGGCAATTCATGACAAAAGTACAATCTTCATATTCATATCGTAAATGGGGTGTGGGGCTGGGAGTTCTGGCGGCATTTGGTTTATCAGCCTATTTGGCTTTAAAACCAACCAAAAAGAATATTATCCCTCCCTCAACTCAACCGGCGGCAAAAGTATTGGAGCCAAAACCGCTGAAAACACTTGAAAAAGCCGTTCAGTTATTTGAAACCATGAAAAGAGCTAAATTAGCCAACTTCGATGGCGGGGTCGAGCTTAAGCCTCGAGTTGAACCAAGCGAAGAAGCCTCACAAAAACATAAACCAGCCAATGACTTAAAACAACTTTTTGCTGAGTTAAATGATGTCCCCATCCCTCCTTCCGAAGCTAACGGCCGAAGCATTGAAACCAATACCGAAGGGGTTTGTTATATGCCTTTTATATTTAGCGAAGAGTATGGGCATAAAGAATATGAATTAATTATCGGGGGCAAATCCATCGGTTATATATATTTAAGAAGAGAAAAAGATCCTTTCGATCATTTGAAAAGTCAGGTTTTTTATGGAGTGTTAGATACTCAAGGTAACCTTATGGGTTACAGACAAAAATCAATTTTCATGAGTTCTTGGCTTAAATTTATCACTCGAGGAGGAGAAGAAGCCAAATTTTTTGAAGATGGATCAAGCAAGAGCCATTTTATTTATCGGGATGGGAATTTGGAGAATCCTATTGGAAAAGTTAATGAGGATACTGGAGAAATCATGGACCTAGAGAGAGAAGTAATAGGAAAACTAGACAAACAAGCCTTTTATCTGCTTATTGAGTCTATACCAAAATGTGAGGGAACAGAAAGTAAAATAACCACTTTTCTAAAATTCAATTCAGAAGCAGAATTGGAGAGATTTTTAGGTGGGATAAAGCGATCGATTGGCAGTGATTGGGAAAAGCTGGCCAAAAAACCTCAAGCTGAAGAAAATAATCAAGAAGAAGATTAGTATTTAATTAGTATTTACATCTATGTTTTTTGCTATTTTTATGGCATATTTTTGATATCTACTAATATCATATTTACATATTAGTAGTTGTATGCTATGCTTAAGCAAATGGAAAATTTGCTTAATAAATTCACCGAAAATTATTTAAACAAACTCGAAGTTGGATACAGGCTCCCACCGGAAGTAAAATTAGAAGAATTTTGGGAAAGTTTAATAAACTTTCGAAAACAAAAAGCAGAGCTAACCCCTCTAACCGACCAGAACGGAGATAATTTTTGGTATGCGGTGCCGCATTCCCTTCAAAAACTATTACACGAGATAGACTCTTATGGGCGTGATTCGCTTTATTCCATGGTAAAAAAAGAAATAGAAAGCGAAATAATAAGAGAATCGCTGATCGAGGAAGCTTTCTACTCCAGTGTCATAGAAGGGGCCTTTTCAACTCTAAAAAAGGCGAAGGAATTAGCGGCAGAGAAAGAAAAGCCAAAAGACAATAGCGAACAGATGATTTTGAATAATTATTACGCCATGAGATACATTCTGGAGAATAAAGATAAAAAGTTTTCAAATGAATTGATTTTAGAACTTCATAAGATCGTTACTGATAACACTTTAGAAGAAAAAGATCATGCCGGCAAATATCGTGATGATATGGTTTATATTACAGATGCCCAAGGAAAAACGATCTATACCCCCCCTGCCGCAGAGAAAATACCGGAGGAAATGCAAAAATTAATAGATTGGGTTAATCAAGGCAATAAAGAAGAATTTATCCATCCGATCGTCAAGGCCTCCATCTTACATTTTTATTTTGTTTACCTCCACCCCTTTTTTGATGGCAACGGAAGAACTTCCCGGGCCCTGTTTTATTTCTATTTAATTAAGAATCAGTATGAATTCTTTAAATATTTTTCAATCTCTTCCATGATTAACACCTCCCGCTCGAAGTATTATGAGAGCATTAAAGAAGCTGAAGATTATAATGCTGATCTTACCTATTTCCTGATTTATATGGCCGAATCAATATCCAAAGCGATTGATGAGGTAACCGCTAAGCTCACCGAACATTATAGAAAAGATTATTTTCTATCGAAGATTAAAGAGAAAAAGATTCCCTTAAACCGAAGACAAGATAAATTTATCAAAAAAATTCTTCTTTGGAAAGAAAAACAGATAGATATTATAAAATATAAAGAATTATATGAAATAGTATATCAAACTTCCCGGGCCGATCTATTAGACCTGGCGAATAAGAACATTCTAATCAAGCAGAAAAAAGGGAAAAAATTCATCTTTTCTTTAAATTTAAATTTTTAATATGCTATACTTAATCAGCTGATTATGAAAGAAATCGACCTCGAAACCTTAAGGCATTCCACCTCCCACATCATGGCCCAGGCGATGATTGAACTTTTCCCGGGAGTAAAATTGGGCATCGGGCCGGCGATTGAGAACGGATTCTACTATGATTTCGACTTACCTGAGCAAATCACCCCCGAAGACCTCCCCAAAATAGAAACCAAAATGAAGGAGATCATCAAAGCCAGCCAGAAGTTCGAGCGCATCGAAATGGATAAAGAAAAGGCCATCGAACTTTTCGAAGAGCGGGGAGAAAAATATAAAGTCGAACTGCTACACGAAATCGAGGATAAAACCGTAAGTTTATATAAGAGCGGGAGTTTCGTCGATCTCTGCCGAGGACCACACATTGAACACACCGGCCATATCAAAGCTTTCAAACTCCTCTCCATCGCTGGCGCCTACTGGCACGGGATCGAGACCAATCCTATGATGCAAAGGATCTACGGGACCGTTTTCCCCAGCCAAAAAGAACTGGATGAATATTTAAAGCAGATCGAGGAAGCTAAAAAAAGAGACCACCGCAAGTTAGGAAAAGAACTGGATTTATTTTCCATACACGAAGAAGCCGGCGCCGGCTTTGTTTACTATCATCCCAGGGGCGCCATTCTGCGAAACGTCATTGAAGATTTTTTGCGAAAAGAAAATTTAAAACGCGGCTATGAGTTTGTCTATATCCCGCACATCGCTAAAATTGATCTCTGGAATACCTCCGGCCATACCAATTATTATCGCGAGAACATGTATTTCATGAAGATCGACGAGCAGGATTACGTCGTCAAACCGATGAACTGCCCCGGCCATATTTTAATTTTTAAACGAAAAACACGAAGTTACCGCGACCTGCCCATCCGTTACTTTGAGCTGGGAACGGTTTACCGTTATGAAAAATCCGGGGTGCTGCACGGACTGCTCCGCGTCCGGGGCTTTACCCAGGACGATGCCCATATCTTCTGCCGCGAAGATCAGCTGGAAGAGGAGATCCTGCAGGTGCTTGATTTTGTCGCATATACCATGAAAGTTTTCGGCTTTGAATATAAAGTTAATCTTTCCACCCGGCCGGAAAAGTATGCTGGGACCGTTGAAAATTGGGAGCATGCCACTTCCGTTCTTCAGAAGTCATTGCAGGATCGGGGAGTCCCTTTTGAAATCGATCCGGGAGCAGGAGTTTTCTATGGTCCCAAAATAGACATTAAACTTAAAGATTCCCTCGGGCGGGAATGGCAGGGGCCGACCATCCAGGTCGATTTCAATTTGCCGCAAAGATTTGATCTAACCTATGTTGCAGAAGACGGCAAAGAAAAAACTCCGGTTATGGTTCATCGGGCAATTTTGGGAAGCCTTGAGCGCTTTATCGGCGCGCTGATCGAACACTATGGGGGAGCTTTCCCCGCCTGGCTGGCGCCGGTCCAAGTAATTATTCTTTCCATTTCTGACCGGCATAATGATTATGTTAAGAAGATAAAAGAAGAACTGCAGAAAGTGGAAATTAGAGTTGAAGCCGATCTTCGGCGCGAAACCATTGGATCCAAAATCCGTGATGCCCAGATGCAAAAGGTCCCGTATATGTTAATCGTTGGAGATAAGGAAGAAAAAGAAGAAACGGTTTCAATCCGACACAGAAGCAAGGGAAGCTTAGGAACAAAGAAGGTCAGCGATTTTCTTTTTGACCTGAAGCACGAAATAAGTTATAATCTATCGGGGGGTTAGCCAAGCATTAGGGAACATATTATAAACGAGCGGATCCGTTCCAGGGATGTCAGACTCATCGATGAGGAAGGCAATCAACTGGGTGTGGTTGCGACCCCCGAAGCGCTCCGGCTGGCGCGTGAACGCGGCTACGATCTCGTTTTGATTTCCCCAACCGCCATCCCGCCGGTGGCTCGGATCGCAGATTACGGCAAGCTGAGATACGAGCTGTCAAAAAAGGAAAAAGAAGCGCGTAAAGGTTCAAAATCGGGAACCATCAAGGAGATTAAGCTCTCGGTTAAAATCGCGCAGCACGATTTTGACGTCCGGGCAGAAAAGACCAAAGAGCTTTTAAGTAAAGGACACAAGGTAAAAGTGAACATCATGTTTCGCGGGAGAGAAATGGCGCATGCCTATCTCGGTAAAAAAGTTATGGACCGGTTGGTTGAGGCGGTCGCCGAGTTCGGAAAGCCTGAGGCCCCTCCCAAAATGGAAGGTCGCAATTTGAATTTGATGGTTGCGCCAAAGTAAAATGCCTAAAATAAAAACCAGAAAAGCGGCTGCTAAAAGATTTCGGATCACTAAAACGGGGAAAGTTCTTCGCCGGCACTCCCGGCTGCGGCATCTTTTGGAGTGGAAATCTCCCAAGCAGCACCGCCGTTTGAAAAAAAGAGTGACGGTTTCGCCATCAGACCAGGAGCGCGTCAGGCAGATGCTTCCAGGAGGATAAAATGGTTAGAGTAAAACGCGGGTTTGTCGCCCGAAGAAGAAGAAAAAAAGTCAGGGCGCGCGCCAAGGGATTCCGCATCACGATACGGACGCAGTTCCGGCGTGCAAAAGAGGCAGTCTACAAAGCGCTGAGACATGCCACTCGCCACCGCCGGGCCAAAAAGCGCGATATGCGCCGGCTCTGGATCGCTCGGATCAACGCCGCGGCTCGTATGTCTGGAGTAAAATATAACCAATTAGCTGCCGGTTTGAAGAGGGCCAAAATCAACCTCGACCGTAAAATTTTGGCCGATCTGGCAGTAAATGATCCGCCAGCCTTTGAAAAAATTGTAAAGTTGGCCGTGCCTGCCGGCAGGCGGGTGGCAAAACCTTGATCGAAATGCAGGTTGGGGGTCTGGGGTTTGACCCTCGCAATTTATCTCCCTTGGTACTTCTTCGCGATCAGGAAGAATTAAACTTCTTGCCTATCTGGATTGGCGTTTTTGAAGCTGCGGCTATCGCGATGGAGCTGCAGGGGGTTCAGCCGCCTCGCCCCATGACTCACGATCTTTTAAGGGATGCGGTAGAAAATCTGGGCGGAAAAATACAAAAAGTTATCATCAGTGACGTTAAAGACGGAACCTTTTTTGCGGTGATTGAGATTGATAACAAAGAAGGGAAAGTCATAAGTCTGGATGCCCGTCCTTCGGATGCCATTGCCCTGGCCGTGCGCTGCCGCGCCCCGATCTTCGTCTCAGAGGTTGTCATGATGCAGGCCAAGCTGGTTAATTCCGAAAAAGACGCTGAGGAAACCAAAAAGTTCAAAGAATTCCTGGAAAACCTTCGTCCTGAAGACTTTACCAAATACTATAAGCAGGATTAATTAAACGATCCCCTTTCGCGCGTGAACTTCTGCCAGTTTTGATCTCAACTCTTCCAGTTTCTTGCCTCCCAGCGGATATGACATCATTATACTAAAACCCAAAGCCAAGGCGACGATGGGGAATCCGGCAATCAAGATCCGCAGTCCGGTTTCGAATCCCCGCGGCTGGGTAAAAACATAGGGGCTGTAGCCGCTCAGAATAAAGATCAGGCTCATGCTTGCCGCCTGCAGCCCGATGGCAAAGCGGGTGATAAAGGCATTAGTTCCAAAAAACATCCCTTCGCGGCGGGCGCCGGTATTCACTTCATCTTCGTCAATGATATCCGAGATGATCACGTCCGAGACCAGAATAAAACCCGCCAGACTACCGCCGATCAAAACCGAGGTCAATAGAACCGCCACAAAGCTTTTGGCGAAAAAAAGCGGGATTAAAAATACCGCCAGCAATAACATCGAAGCCATAAAAGCTTTTTTTGCGCCATACTTTACCGCTGCTCTTTCCCAAACAAATAACATGGGAATGGCCGTAAGAAAAGCGGAAGCCAATATCAGACTCGTCCCCACCGGGTTCTGATCAAGGACATATTTAGCAAAAAAAGGAATGGTCGCGAGAATAATTAGAAAAGAATATTGCACAAACAAGTTGGAAATTACAAAGGTCATAAAGGACCGATTCTTAAAGGTGGCTTTTAATGCCTGCCAGAGTCCCAGCGACCGCTCCTGACTGAATTTTTTGTTTTCTCGGCTCCCCCAAAGCGCGATCAGCAATGCGAGGGAAATGACCCCTCCAAAGACCGCCCCCATAGAGCTCCATCCCCACCGACTATAAAGGAGCGGCGGCAGAGCAATCCCTACGATAAGGCCAAGCATTCCAAAACTCTGGCGGTAGGCATTGACCTGCGCCCGCTCCTCCAGGCTGGGATACATTTCTGGATAAAGCGATGCCCAATTTAAAATAGTTACTGTATACAACCCATCGAAAATACAAATCACTACTATAAAATAAAGGAAAAGAAGTGAAACTTGCTCTATTCCGCTAAAGGGAGGGGACCAAAGCAGAAAAAAGATGATTCCAAAAGGAATTGCTCCGGCCGCCAGATAAGGAATTCTTCTGCCAAACCGGGTGCGGGTGCTATCCGAGATGAACCCGGCAACAGGATCATTGATCGCGTTCCAGACCGCGAAAAATAGCATCCCGATCGCCGCCAAATAAGCAGGAAGTTTCATCACGTCGACGTAGAAAAAAATAATGTAAGTGGAAAAAGCTTGATAAGAAAGCGCGGTAGCCACCGCACCAATACTATAGGCGAGTTTTTTAATCAATATTCAATTCCCTTTCGAGCCGGGAAGCCGCGGTCGAAAACATGTTTCACCTTTTTGATGACTGAAACTCCGTCCGCCAATCGATAAAGACGGCTGGAAGCCCGTCGACCGGTCAGGACCACATCCACCGACTTGGGAACTTTGCGCAGGAAAGAAATTAACTCCTTTTCAGGGACCAGCCCTGCCGCCATAGCCAGATTTACCTCGTCTAGAATCAGCAGCTTGGGCTTTAATTTTAGCGCTTTTTTGGCAAATGCGAATCCCCTGCTGGCGAGCAACTTATCCTTCGGATCGGGACTTTTAAGATCCACAAAACCCTTGCGCCCGAACTGAAATATATTCAGGTAGGGTTTTAAACGCTTGGCGACCTTATATTCACCCGTATCTTTTCTTCCCTTAAGAAATTGAACAACAATGACCTTACGTTTCTGTCCGACCGAACGCAGCGCCAGTCCCAAAGCAGCAATGGTCTTTCCCCCGCCCTCACCCGTAAACAGATAAATCATATTTCACACTCCGGACAACCGCTATCTTCTACATAAAGAACCTGTTCCGGCTTGCTACCGTAGCGATAAGCAGTTATTCCCTTGCATCTTAACTTGTAAGCCAGCCAGTAAGACTTGCGTACGTCCTCTAGCGTAGCGTTCTCAGGCAAATTAATCGTTTTTGAAACGGCATTATCCACATTTTTTTGAAAGGCCGCTTGCATGCGCACATGCCATTCGGGAGCAATCTCCAGGGCGGTCACCACCGCATCTTTTTGCCTGGTATTAAGTTTATGTTTTAATCTTACCCCGCCCAGCACCTCTTTAACAAATTCTTTGGCAAAAAGCGGCTCGATTCCGGAAGAGCAATCCGCAATCATGCTGATGGTTCCCGTCGGAGCAATGGCGCACACCGTGGAATTTCTCTTTGAATTTTTCTTCGCTACCATATAGATGAATTGCATTAATTTCCCGCCCAAATCAACCGCCTGCTCCGAGTCATAACGGATCCCCATCTCAATTAACATCTCAGCAAAGCCCATGACCCCTAATCCGATTTTGCGGGTCAATTTAGTTGCTTTTCTGATTTCAGGGATTGGATAACGATTCTTATCAATCACATGGTTTAAAAAGCGAATAGCGATCACAGCCGTCCTTTCAAGTTTATCCCAATCGATTTCCTGGCCCTTCAACATTTTTGCCAGATTGATGGATCCAAGGTTGCAGCTTTCATAAGGCAGAAGCGGAACTTCACCGCAGGGATTGGTCGCTTCGATCCTGCCGAAACGCTTAGCCGGGTGACGACGATTAATTTCATCGATAAAGATCATTCCGGGGTCACCCGTCTTCCAGGCCATTTCCACAATCAGGTCAAAGACTTTATTGGCCTTCAGGCAATCTACCGTCTTGCCGGTGCGCGGATTGACCAACTCATATTTTCCCCTCTCCTCGGCCGCTTTCATGAACTGATCGGTTGCGGACACCGAGATATTGAAATTTGAAAGGGTTTTTTCCTTTTCTTTTGAAGTTATAAATTCAATAATGTCCGGATGGTGGACCGAAAGGATCCCCATGTTGGCGCCGCGGCGCCGCCCCCCCTGCTTGATCACATCGGTCGCAGTGTTGTAAACCTTCATAAATGAAACCGGACCCGAGGCAATACCATGGGTGCTCTTTACCACGTCGTTCTTCGGCCTGAGATGAGAAAAAGAAAAACCGGTCCCCCCTCCGCTTTGCTGGATGATAGCCATATTCTTCAAAGTGGTAAAGATCGATTCCAGCGAATCCTCAATGGGCAGGACAAAACAGGCGCTCATCTGACCGAGCTCGGTCCCCGCATTCATCAGGGTCGGGGAATTGGGGAGAAATTCAAGTTGAGAGATCAATGCATGGAACTCTTTTTGTTCGGATTTATTTCTGGCGATGGCTTTTGCGACTCTATGAAATAATCCTGCGGGGGTTTCGATTATTTTGCCGGTCTCATCCTTCAAAAGGTAACGCTTTTCCAGGACGGTTAAGGCGTTCGGGGACAGCTCCACTTTCAAATTCACCGCCCTTAAACGTTTATCGCTTCGACCGGGCAGGCGTCGGCGACTTCCTCGACGCTGTGAATTTCGCATTCATCTTTAATGGCTTTGGCTTTTCCTTCTTCCGTCATCTGAAACACTTCGGGACACATGTCATAACAAATTCCGCAGCCGATGCAGAGCGCCTGGTCGACCGAAACCATTGGGAACCTCCTATTTTATACCTAAAGATTGATTGATTTTTGCCTTATCGAATCCAACAATAACCTTCCCATCGATATCGATCACCGGAACCCCCATCTGCCCCGACTTTGATATCATCTCCTGCGCTGCCGGCTGGTTTACGGATACGTCGATATCCTCAAAAGTAATATTCTTCTCCGCCAGATAAGACTTGGCCATTTTGCAATACGGGCAGGTAGGTGTGGAGTAAACTTTTACGTTTGCCATCGCAACCTCCTTATTCCTTGTTCAATTCGACCAGCAGCTCGTCGAGGGGGATACCGTGCACCTCGGCTGCCTGAGCAATCGTCTCTCCCTGGGCAATGATGCATCCCAGACAATGCATCCCCTTGCTCATCAAGACGGCTCCCGCTGCGGGTTTCAACTTTAAAGCCTCGGCAATGGTCATTTCCGCAGTAATCCTTGGAGGAACTTCACTCATACAATGCCATTATACCACAAAAAATTATTTTTTCGGAGCGTGCTTGATCACTTTCCCTTCAACCATATACACCACGTCCTCGGCAATGTTGGTGGCATGATCGGCAATTCGCTCGAGGTGGCGCGAAATTAAAATCAACGGAAGCGCGCGCGAAGTCGTGGACGGATCTTTGGACATAAACTCGATCAATTCTTCATGGATGAGGTCGCGGTAGCCGTCCGCTTTTTCTTCATCCTGCCACAGAGATCGAGCCAGATTCGCGTCTCTTTTAACGAAGGAATCCAGGGCTCTATGAACCATTTTTTCCGCCAGCTCCGCCATTTTGGGAATATCGATCAGGGGTTTGAGCAGCGGCTGGGAAGAGAGCTCGATGGCGCGCTGGGCGATGTCGACCGCCAGGTCCCCTATCCGCTCCAGGTCCGAACCGATCCGCATGCCGGTGGTGATGAAGCGCAGATCCACCGCCATCGGTTGCTGGGTTGCCAGAAGCTCAAGGCACAGATCGTCGACCTCCAGTTCAACCACATCAATGGTATCGTCCATATTGATCACGTCCTGCGCCATTTTAGCGTCGGTCCTTTTAAGCGCCTCGACCGAATTAAAAATACTCTGTTCAACCATCCCTCCCATTTTTAGAATCAGATCGTTCAGCTTCAGCAATTCCCTTTGAAAATGTTCCCTTCCATCGCTCATTATCCAAACCTCCCTGTTATGTAATCTTCGGTTCTTTTATCGGACGGAGCCGTAAAAATTTTCTTGGTATTGTCAAACTCGACCAGCTCTCCCAGCAGCATGAATCCGCACTCGTCCGAGATGCGGGCCGCCTGCTGCATATTGTGAGTCACGATAACGATAGTATACTGCCTTTTCAGCTCAATCATCAACTCTTCGATCCTCATCGTAGCTAAAGGATCGAGCGCCGAACAGGGCTCATCCATTAATAAAACCTCTGGCACCACCGCCAACAGCCGGGCGATACAGAGCCTTTGCTGTTGTTCAAGGGTTAAGCTTAGAGCGTTCATGGAAAGTTTATCTTTAAGCTCTTCAAATAAAAGAACTGCCGAAAGGCTTTGCTCAACCTTTTCTTTCAGAATATTTCGATTTTTTTCTCCGTGGACGCGCAATCCATAAATTACATTCTCAAATATCGAAAGCGGAAAGGGATTGGGACGCTGAAAAACCATCCCCACCTTTTTACGCAACGAAATCAAATCGATCTGGCTGTCCAGTATTTCCTTCCCAGCAATCTTTACGCTCCCGGCGGTTTTCACCCCTTCGATCAGATCATTCATGCGGTTGAAAACTCGAAGCAAGGTGGATTTCCCGCACCCGGATGGTCCTATCAAGGCCGTTATTTTATTTCTTTCAATTTTAAGACCGATATTGATTAAAGCCTGAAAATTCCCGTAAAAAAGATTTAATTTTTCGGTCTCAATGATGTAATCCATTTATTCACCTTATCATACCCCACACTTAAGTGTGGGGTATTTTCGAATTTATCCAAACCTTCCCGTTATATAATCTTCCGTTCGCTTGTCTTTTGGGGCGGTAAAGATCTGCTTGGTTTCATCGATTTCAATTAATTCCCCCATGAGAAAAAAGGCGGTGCGATCCGAGACACGGGCCGCCTGTTTTACATTATTAGTTACTAAAATCTGAGTATAATTCTTTTTTAGTTCCTGCATGGCTTCTTCGATCTTCAGGGTTGAGATCGGATCCAGCCCGGAGCAGGGTTCATCATAAAGGATCACTTCGGGCTCAACTGCCAGGGTTCTGGCGATGCAAAGCCGCTGCTGCTGACCGCCGGACAATCTGAAAGCCGAGGAATTGAGGCGATCTTTTACCTCATCCCAAATTGCCGCTGCTCGCAATGCTTTTTCAACTATTTGAGAAAGATCCTCCTTATTTATTATCCCGTGCAGGCGCGGTCCATAGGCCACGTTATCATAAATTGAAAGCGGGAGCGGGAGCGGAAGAGCAAAAACAATTCCAATTCTTTTTCGCAGCAGATGCTTGTCTATCTCAATAAAGATATCTTTGCCGTCCAAATAAACCTCCCCTGTCGTTCTTGAATTCAGATAAAGTTCATTCAAGCGATTTAATGTCTTTAAAAAAGAAGTCTTTCCGCTGTTCGAAGGACCGATGATTCCCAGAATTTCATTGGCCTCAACCTCAAGCGAAAGCTCTTTGACTACCCGCACGGCATCAAAATAAACGTTCAGATTTTTAACTTTTATCTTGCTCACCAGGTTTTTCTCTTTCTAAAACGGGCACGGATAATAGAAGCGATCACATTCAAAATAAAAACCATGCCGACCAGAACCAGAATGGTGCCGTACTGAATTTTTACGCTTACATTGGGCACCTGGGTGGAAAGCACATAAATATGATAAGGAAGGGCCATGGCTTGATCAAAGATGGACTGCGGCAAACGTGGCAGGTAAAAGGCCGCTACCGTAAAAAGGATGGGAGCGGTTTCTCCGGCGGCGCGCGACAGTCCCAAAATGGCGCCGGTTAAAATTCCAGGGATAGCATTGGGCAGCACCACGCTCCTTACTGTCTGCCAACGGGAAGCCCCCAGTGAAAAGCTCACTTCCCGAAAAGAACGCGGCACCGCGATAAGCGCCTCACGGGTAGCCGTTATGATTACCGGCAGGGTCATAACGGCTAGAGTCAGAGAGCCCGCTAAGATCGAAGCTCCAAATCCCAGAAAAGTTACAAAAAGGCCCAGTCCAAAGAGCCCATAAACAATAGAAGGGACGCCGGCTAAATTAATGATGGCGATTTCGATCACCCGGGTCAACCAGTTCCTCCCCGCGTATTCGTTTAAATAGACCGCCGCCATAATTCCCAGAGGGATGCAGAAAATGGCGGTCCCCAAAACCAAAAAAGCAGTACCTATAATCGCGGGTAAAATCCCACCTGCGCGCATACCCTCGCGCGGCATGCCGAAGATAAATTCACCGGTTAATGCCGGCAACCCTTTGATCAACACCATCAGAATAATTAACGCCACCGGAACAATGACCAAGATTGTCGCCAACAATAAAATTATAAAAGCTGTTTTTTCTGTACGCTTGCTGTCCATTATTTTTTATGCAAAAATCTATCCGCCACTAAATTTATAATAAAACTGATCACAAAAAGGATGATGCCGATAGCAAACAAAGCATAGTAATGATTGCTGCCGGCCACCGCCTCTCCCATTTCAGCCGCGATGGTTGCTGTCAGTGTTCGGACTGGCTGCAGAATGCTGGTTGGAATCACGGCGGCGTTACCGGTGATCATTAAAACCGCCATCGTCTCTCCGATAACCCTGCCAATTCCAAGCATGATCGCTGCCAATATACCGGAAGCGGCCGCCGGCAGTGTCACCCGGTAAATGGTCTGCCAGTGGGTTGCCCCCAGCGCCAGTGAGCCTTCTTTATAGCTCTTAGGGACAGAAACAATGGAGTCTTCTATGATGGAAACAATGGTCGGCATCGCCATAAAAGCAAGCATGATTGAACCAGCCAGAGCAGTCAAACCGCTGGGAAGCTTGAAAACATTCTTTAGAAGCGGAGCCAAAGTGACCACTCCGATAAATCCCAGAACGATGCTGGGGATCGCCGCCAGCAGTTCGATCCCGGTCTTCAGGATATCCCTCAGCCACAGCGGGGCCACCTCCGCCACATAAACCGCCGCCGCTATCCCCAAGGGGACAGCAATGACAATTGCGCCGAAAGTGACTAAAAGTGAACCTAAAACCAGCGGCAAGATTCCAAATTGAGGTGGATCGGAAATAGGATACCAATTTTTTCCAAAAAGAAAATTTATCGGATTAACCGTAGCAAATAAAGAAAGTCCTTCTTTCAAGAGAAAAATAAAAATCAAAACCACAAAGAGAATCGAGGCTATGCCCGATAAAAAAATCATCTTTTCGATGATAGCTTCAAAGGTTTTTTTCATCTGACTGGAACAAAATCCATTTTTAAGACGATTTCCTGACCTGCGGAACTTAAGACAAAATCAATAAAAGGTTTAATCCTTTCATTTGGTTCACCCTTGGTATAAAAGAGAAGAGAGCGCGAAATCGGATAACGCTTCGATGTTACACTTTGCACGGAAGGCTCGATATAAGGAGACTTTTCATCCTTCGCAATCGCTAAAGCCTTCTCTTTAACGGTCAAGTATCCAAGCCCGACATAGCCGATTGCTTGCGGATTGGCCGAAACTTCTTCAATGATTGTTTGCGAAGAAAGCATCATTAAAACACCGGTCGCAAATTCGTTGGGGTTTTTCTTCTCTCCCAGTTTGACCACATGCTCTAAAAAGAAGACATGGGTTCCGGAGTTCCGCTCGCGTGAGAGGGCAACGATTTTCTGATCTTTTCCTCCCAGTTCTTTCCAGTTCTTGATCTTGCCGGTGAAAATATCGGAAAGCTGTTTAAACGTCAATTTGCTTACGGGGTTGGAGGGATGAACGACCACGGTGATTCCATCATTGGCAACCTGAATTTCTTTCGGATCCACTCCATTTTTTTTAGCCTGATCAATTTCTCTTGGTTCCATATTCCGTGAGGCTTCGGCAATATCGGTTGTTCCAGCAATCAAAGCAGCGATACCCGTTCCAGACCCTCCCCCAGTCACTGCAATCGCAATCTCGGGATTCTTTTGCGTGAAAGCCTCAGCCCAAGCCTGCCCGAGATTCACCATGGTATCGGAACCCTTGATCTGAATTGCCTTTTTGCCGCGACCGCAACCGCTCAACGTTATACCAATCAGAATCATGCTTACCAAAACCCCTACTCCAATCTTCTTTAACATCAAAAGTCCCCTCCTTTTATAAATTAACCTTCATGCCGGCACTAACTACGTTGGTACGCGTCCAATCGTCAGTCGGCTTCTGTCTCTGCCGCCGCAATATGTAAGATATAGAAAGCTCAAGGTTGTTCGCCATTTTAAATGAATACCCTGCACAGGCTCTCCCCTCATCATTGAATCCCTTTTTAAAATTATAAAAGAGCTCGTCTCCGACGAACCAATTACCTTTCTTAAATTGATAAAAATTCCTTATCTTTAGCGTGTCGGATGAAATATCGTACTCAAACCGGGTTCGGTCTTTAAAATAAAACCATGGAATTTCATTCCCGTAGATTGTGTCCAGATACCCCAGACTTTTTGCCTCCCAGCCATCACTTCCTTTAGAATAATTCAAGGCGTAATAAATATCGATTTCGAAATTTTTGCTCAAAAGCAGTGCCGGGCCGAAATAGGTTTGAGAATAATAAAGTTCGCCACTTCGGAAACGCAGCTCGGGAATAAGATTCAGCTTCACTTTTTCTCTGAGCGGGAATTGAACGGCGTTGACCGACCAGAATTCTGTCTCGCCAAACGCGATCTGAAAAGCTCCAAAAGATAAAAATATCAGCGTAATAAAAAATAGTCGCTTAGCCAAAAGCCGCCTCCTTTTCCAAGAATTATGAAGCAAATGTATTAATTTATGATGAAGGGAGTGTTAAGAAAATGTAAATTCTTTTACGATTCGGGAGATGGGAAAGCAAGGGTAAAACGGGAACCTTTTCCCTCCTCGCTTTCGACCGAGACCGAGCCGTTGTGGATGTTCATGACGTGCTTGACAATGGCGAGACCGAGGCCGGTGCCGCCGAGCTCCCGCGAGCGAGCTTTATCCACGCGATAAAAGCGCTCAAAGATGCGCGATAGATGCTCGGCGGAAATTCCAATCCCGGTATCCGAAACCGAAACTTCAACTCTATCCGCCAATCGCCCGAGCGCAATTGAAACTTCGCCGCCTTCGTTCGTATAATTCACCGCGTTATCCAGAAGGTTCAGGACGGCGCGGTAGAGGTGGTCTTCGACGCCGTAGACATAAAAACGGCTCCCCTTGCATTCCATTTTCACCTCAACCTTTTTTCTGTCGGCCTTCCCGGAAACGGTTTCCATCGCGCGGCGAACAATTTTTTCGGCATCCGTCTGGCCGAAAGCTCCGAGTTCCCGTTTGGATTCGAGCCTCGATATCTCCAGTAGATCGTCAATCAGGGCGCTGAGATTATCAGTATGTTTTTCGATTTTTTGGAGAAAACCCCGATTGTGCTCTTTATCTTCAATCGCTCCGGAAAGGAGAGTCTCAGCGTAATTGCGAATCGCTGTAAGGGGTGTTTTGAGTTCGTGAGAAACGTTCGCCACAAACTCGCGCCGTAAATTTTCAAGCTTTCTGATCTCGGATATATCATGCATGACCAGCACTACCAAAGCCTCTTCCGCTTCGCTTTTGATCGTATTAGCCGAGCACGAAAAGACTTTTTCAGAAGGGAAAAAAAGCCTTATTTCCTTTTCTTTTAGTTCCGCCGCTGCCCTAACTTCATTAATCAGGTTAGCCAATTCTACCAGTCGTGTAACTTCCAACAACCTTTTATCAATGATTTCAGAAAGGGGAGCGGCAAATATTTCGGCCAGGGATTGATTTGCGTATATGATTTTATTCGAATGATCCAGAACCATAACGCCGTCGCGCATGCCGGACAAAACCATTTCAAATATCATTAAATTTATACCCCACGCCGCGCAGGGTCAAAAGACAGCGGCCCGCTTTTCCGAGCTTTTCTCTCAAACGGAGCAGGTGAACGTCCACCGTCCGGGTTTCGATTGCCACCTCGATTCCCCAGACGGCATCCAGCAGCTGTTCGCGGGAAAAAACTTTCCCTTTATTTTCCGCCAGATAGCGCAGGAGTTGAAACTCCCTCGCTGTCAGTTCAACCAGCTTACCCTGGGCCTTAACTTCATGCCGCGCAGAATCAATTTCCAGATCCTTAAATCTCAAAATCTGACCGGCAGCCGGAGCAGGGTTTTCATAGCGGCGCAGGACCGCCTTTACCCGGGCGATCAACTCTTTCATGCTGAAAGGCTTAACGATATAGTCATCGGCGCCGAGCTCGAGCCCGACCACCTTGTCGGTTTCTTCTGCCTTGGCCGTCAAGATCACAATAGGAATAGAGGAGGTCCTGGGATTATTTTTTAGCTGGCGGCAGACCTGAAACCCGTCCAACCCGGGAAGCATCAAATCGAGCAAAACTAAAGAGGGGGCTTGTTCTTCGGCCAGTTTCAGTCCGGCTGTGCCGTCATAAGCTTTGGAAACCCGGTGGCCTTCTTTCCGGAGGTTATATTCAAGGCTCTCGACAATGTCCCTTTCGTCTTCGATTATGAGGATTTCAGACATCTTGGTCAATTATACTTCAGCGGGATTAAACAAGAAAGAGTTAAAAATACAGATCCCTTTCTCCCTGCTCGATCCTTTTAAGCCGCGCAAGGGTTTCTTTTAGAACGGATTTTGAATTAAGCTCCTGTACGGCTTTATTTATGGCATCTTCTCCTATTTCTTTGTCGCCGTTTGAAGCGTAATCTTCCAGATATTCTTTGAGGGTCAGGATCGCGTTGGGCATACAGTAGTTATGAATGAAGCCGGGGACGGCAAACTCCATAAAATGCTCGCCGGTGCGGCCCAGACGGTAGCAAGCCGTGCAAAAAGAGGGTGTGTAGTTGTTTCCCATTAGCTCGCACATGACTTCGGCCAGTGAACGCGTGTCCCCAAGCTGGAATTGTTCGCGGTCAATTTGCTGTTCATCAAGCTGATCGGAATATCCGCCCAGCTCAATCCGCGAGCCGGCGTCAATCTGCGAAACGCCAACTTCAATAACTTCTTTTCTAATCTCCGGTCGCTCCCTGGCAGTCAGGATCAGCCCGGCATAAGGCACCGAAAGCCGAAGAATGGCGACCAGTTTCTTAAAATCCTCATCCGATACCTCATGGCCTTTTGGGAATCGAGTGTTATGGGCCGGCTTGACCCTGGGAAAAGAAATAGTATGCGGCCCCACCCTGAATTTTTCTTCCAGATAAATAGCGTGAGCCAGCAAACCCAAAACTTCAAATTTCCAATCATATAATCCAAACAGAGCGCCGATCCCGACATCATCCAGACCGGCTTCCTGAGCGCGATCCAGGCTGTAGAGCCGCCAGAAAAAATCGGCCTTCTTTCCGCTTGGGTGGCATTTTTCATAAGTTTTTCTGTGATAGGTTTCCTGAAAGACCTGATAAGTCCCGATGCCGATTTTTTTAAGCTTTCGGTATTCTTCAACCGCCATAGGCGCAGCGTTGATGTTGACTCTCCTTATTTCTCCGCCTTTTCCATATTTGGTCGCATAAGACAGTTTTACGCATTCAGCGATAAAGTCGGCGTTGTATCTCGGGTGTTCGCCAAAAACCAGGATCAGCCTCTTATGGCCTTGAGCCTCAAGAGTTTTGATTTCCTTTATAAGTTCATTGCCAGACAGTGTTTTTCTCACAGCTTCTCTGTTCGATTTTCTAAAAGCGCAGTAAACGCAGTCATTGGTGCAGTCATTGCCGATATAAAGCGGAGCAAAAAGCACGATGCGGTTCCCGTAGACGTCCTGCTTTAATTTCTTGGCGCCGGAAAAGATCTCCTCTAAATGCGCCTTATCTTCCACGTTAAGCAGGGCGGCGGTTTCTTCAGGTTCCAGGCGTTTTTTGCTGATAGCTTTTTGGATTATTTCTCTTACCCGGACCTTGTCCGGCCTGACTTCTCTTAGCAATTTTTCAATTTTTTCTTCATCAATAAACGATCTCATATGTGTTCCTTGTAAGTTACATCGGGGCCTGGTTGACGCTCCCGGCCTTAACAGCAAAAGCGCGGTATCAATCTTAAAGGTTTACGCAGCCGTAAGTCAGGGAGAGGAGCTGAATCCGGGTTTCCTTAAGCTTATGGGCAATGATCTCCGCCAGCTTGTTCATGGTGAGATAGCCGCGCCGGCAATCAGGCTTAAATATTTTTTCGATCAGATCATCCGCTTTGATAGTGACAAGTTTTACCTTATCTTGAGCACGAGCATAGGTAGTAAAGTTATGCGGCTTGATGAGGGAAGGATACCCGAACATATTCCCTTTGGTTTCGGTGTAAATAACCACTTTTTTATTGGGTCCGATCTCAATCTCCACCGTCACCCGGCCCTCAAGCACCATATAAATTTTTTCTGCCTTGTCTCCTTCTTTAAAAACAAAATCACCGCTGTTAAATTCTTCAATTTTCGCCAGCGCCGCGATATCTTTAAGCTCCTCCAGCTTTAAAAATTCGAAAATATCCATTCCTTTTAGCATTTCCGGTGTTACCGACATTTTAGCCGACCTCCTTCTTTACCATTGCTATAACTTCAGGAATACTTTTTTCAACTTCTGGGCTCAACTCTTGCTGGTTAAGCTCCTTGGGCTGAACCCCGACAATTATAACATTATTAAAGTCTTCACTAAGATTTTTACCGATTTTCAATACTTCCACCAAACCGATCTCGTGGAGCGAAAAACTCTGGCTTTCGGGGAGACTGAGGAGCTCTTCCGCCGAAAATCTGGCGATCGATCCCGGAATTTTCCCCATCTCCACCGCATCTACCACCACTACCTTTTCATAATCATTTATTTTCTCAAGCAGCGAAAGCCCCGCCGTTGCTCCATTTATAACTTCCGCTCCCGAAACCGAACCTTGCAGCTGTTCAGCTACCCTTACTCCAATCCCGTCATCCCCCAGCAGTGTATTGCCCAAACCCAAAATCAAGGTCCTGATCATACAAAATTAATTTTGAGCATATGAGTAGAGCAGGAAATACAGGGATCGTAAGCGCGGACCAGCATCTCAAGCAGAAGAGTTATTTCTTCCTTGGGTTTATCCAAGATGGTTGGGACCAATTCGCGCATATCGGCTTCGATGTTAGCTAAATTCTGTCCCGTTGGAATGATACAATTCGCTCCGGATATCAGCCCATCTTCATCGATGCGATATTCATGAAAAAGAATCCCCCGCGGCACTTCGACGGCGCCGACGCCCCAGCATTTCTTGGCCTCGGGCAATTTTGCCGACCAGCCGGCGATTGCCTGTCGCTCATTAGCTTCATCCTTTAAACCTCGGCGCAGAAGTTCTTCCATGAGATAGATCATTCTTTCAATGTTATGAACTGATTCCACGATTTGAGCCACCGAGATCATGTATGGATTGTAATTGGGGGCGGAAAGACCCAATTTTTTCGCCGCTTCTTTTGCCAGCGGCATAAGTTTATCCGCATTGTTGTTAAAACGAGATAAAGCTCCTACCATATAAGGTTTAAAGGGCCCTTTCGCATGCTTGGCCGAAGAATGAAGCACTACTTCTTCCTTCACCTTGTTTTTATAATCCCGGTGTTTGGTGGTTCCGGTCTCTGAAGAATAAATGATGCCATCATAATATGCATATTCATCCGGATGTTTAAGTGAAACATAATCGGTCTTGCGGCTAAATTCCGGGAATTTAAGCGAAGCAAAGAGCTCCAAAGTAGGAGGAATATCATTCTTGAGTGATGCTTTAAGTTCGTCGACGCATCGGCGTAGTTCACTTTCAGTGGGAATTCGGGTAAAACCGTCGATTACCATTGAAATCGGATGCGGATGCCTCCCGCCAATAACTGTGATAATGTCATCGGCCAGTTTCTTCATGCGGAGGGCTCTCTTAATTACCTCCGGATGGCTGGCCGCTAAAGGGATCACGCTGGGGGCATTGAAGAAATCCGGCGCGACTAGAAAATAATAATGCAGAACGTGCGATTGCAGCATCTCGGCTTCAAGCACCGCTTTTCTCAAGAGAATGGTTTGTTCAGAAGGTTCTATCCCCAGCGCATCTTCCAGTCCTCGCAAAGAAGCAGTGGTATGCCCAACCGCACAGATCCCGCAGATGCGGGAAGTGATTTGCGGAGGCTCGGGGTAACGTCTGCCCTTGAGCATGGCTTCAAAAAAACGGGGCGCTTCGATGATCTGGAGTTCAACCTTCTCCAGCTCTCCGTTTTTGACATTAATGACAATATTGCCATGCCCTTCTACCCGAGCTACATGATGTACATTAATATTAATATCTTTTGGCACTATTTCCCTACCTCCATCATGCCGTTCAAGAAGCGATAGAACTTCAAGATATCTTCAGTGGAAAGTCCGGCCTCGGTAAGCGTCTGCTGATGGGCGTTTAGATTTGGGTCATCCACCAGACCGCGGCAGCCGATGCAGGCGTTGCCAAAGCTGGGACAGGGCGCCATGCAGCCGGCGCGCGTCACCGGGCCCAAACAGGTAATCGGATTTTCTTTATGGAAAACACAAGCGTTGCCCTTCATTTTGCACTGCACACAGACCGGATAATTAGGAATATAAGGCTTTTTTCCCTGCAAGAGGGCCGTCACGATCTCCAGCAGTTCTTCCCCATCCCGGTTGGGCGGGCAGCCCCGGGAGTAGTAGTCAACCTTGACCACCGCGTCCAGCGGCTGGGCCAGGATCGAATCAAAATTCGAAGCCTTGTCGCCATAGACCGCTCGCTTGATTTCATACTGGTTGTCGAAGTTTTTCATGCAGTTGACGCCGCCGATATGGGCGCAGGCGCCGAAGGCAATTAAAATTTTGGCCTGCTTGCGGATCTCGATCAGCTCCTGGATTTCGTGCACGGTGGAAACGGCGCCTTCCACAATGGCAACGTCATAATCCTGGCCCTTATAGCTGGAGGCCTCGCGAAAGTTCACGACTTCCACTGCGCCGACGAGGTCGAGCAGCTTATCCGCCATGGAAAGCACTACCAACTGACAACCCTCACAGCTGGTAAAACTGAAAAATCCGACTTTTGGCTTAGTCGTCACTAAACGGCCTCCGGAATATTTCTGATCTTCGACAAGTTAAAAACCGGCCCATCCTGGCAAACATAGATCTGGTTCATCTGGCAGTGACCGCATTTACCCACGCCGCATTTCATCTTTCTTTCGAGGGACACCCAAACGTTCTCCTCCGGCACGCGACGGGCGACCAGTTCCTTGATGACAAAGCGATACATGATCGGCGGGCCTACAATGACGGCCTGCGTCTTACTGGGATCAAACTCAATCCGGGGGATGAGAGTTGTGATAACTCCCACATTCCCCATCCATTTTTCATCAGCTATATCAACTGTATGATGGTATTCAACCCCATCCGTGTTTTCCCAGCTTTTGAGTTCTTCCTTGAATAGAATGTCTTGCGGGGTTTTGCAACCGTAAAGAATAAAAACTTTTCCGTAATCTTTGCGATGATTTATAACCTCCAGGATTAATGAGCGCAGCGGGACCAGCCCAATACCGCCGGCCACAAAAATAATATCCTTGCCTTTAAAATTTTCAATTTCAAAGCCATTGCCAAAGGGACCGCGGATTCCAATTTTATCACCCGGCTTCAGGTTTAACAGCGCATTGGTGACGTTCCCTACTTTACGAACACAGAGTTCAAGGGTGGGCTTATCCGGAGCCGGGGCTGAAGAAATTGATATCGGCGCTTCGCCGACGCCAAGGATCGACAGTTGCACAAATTGCCCCGGTTTATGTCCCAAGGTTTTTCGTCGAGAAAGCTCTACTTCAAAGAAGGTTTCAAATGCCGTTTGAGGAACGACTTTATTAATTGTAGCAAGCTCAGGTGTATACAATGTTTTCATCTTATCTTTTCTCGAATGCCTCGTTCGCGATCTCCAATGGACTCACGATTTTCGTCAGGCAGGCTTTGATGCAGCGGCCGCACCCGGTACAATAAGATTCCCCCCATTTATCAAATAGGTAATTTAGTTTACGATAAGTTCGATGACGCAGCCTCTCCGACCGGTCTTCTCTAAAGTTCTCGCCGGATGCCACTTTGGCAAAATCTTCCAGCATGCATCCGTCCCAGAAACGGTTGCGCACTCCCCTGACCAAACTAATATGCATATAATCCTGCACGTCAAAGCAGTAGCAGGTGGGACAGACCATATTGCAGGAACCGCAGGCATAACATTTTTTACTGTGTTCCTCCCAAAGCGGATGGTTATAGCTCGCTTTCATCAGCTTGGGGAGATCTTTTAGTTTTGGAAGCAGCTTCTTCTGCTTTTTGTTAAAGAGCAGATCCCTGGTTTTACGGACCTTAGCCAATTTCTGCTTGCTCGCAGCAGCTGCCGCTTTACCCAAACCTTTGATTAGCTGCTCCCCTTTCTCAGTCGCAACCTCCACCAAAAATTCTTTTCCCAGATCGTTCAGAAATAGATCGAAGCGTCCTTTGGGATCCAATCCGCCCATTCTTGAGCAGATTGACTCCGGTGAGCAGGGCTCCAGACAGTCCACCCCGATTAAGGTTGCCGCCTTTCTTTTTTCTAAATAATTTTCATCTCGATTTTTTTCTTCAAAGACTCGGTCCATCTGGAAGATGCCATTCAGGTCGCAGGGATGGACGCCGAAAAGAATTCGCTCTTTTGCCACATTTTCCCCTTTGACCTGAGGACCGGATGCTCCAAATTCGTAAGCTAATAATTCTTCGGATTGGGGGTATAGATATTGCTTGGGAGGAATAACGGTTTGAGGGGGACCCCATATTATTTCTTTAGATGATCTTATGGGGTAAAAATTAGTAAAATCTCCCTGTTTTACCGGGGCGATGACTTCATTGCCTTTTTGAATGAGTTCATCAAGAAGTTTTAAAAGCTCGGACTTTGAAATTATAAGATTTTTCATTCAGCCGCCCTATCCAACGGAATTATAATATAAATTTAAGCTTTTCTCAAATCCCTAAATCAGTGGGGGCGCGGCCTAAATCATAAAGCAGCTTTAGGGTTTCCTTGATCTGGTCTTCAATCCTCTCTTCCGCGTGCGCCCGATTCGGATAGATGTCATAGAGCTTACGGTATTTTAAGGGGGTTACGTTAAGCATGACCGAGTTAGCGCCCGCCAGCAAACCTAACCGGCGCGCATTTTTATTTAAGGTTTCGAATCCGGTAGTGACCACAATTTTGGCATTTTCAGGATCAATTATTCGGCTGACCGCCAGCACTTTTAAAACCAGATCCGTCTTATGTCCATCCGGCAGAACCGGTCCAAAAGTGTACATCTCTGCTTTCAGTTCCTTGGTGAGCAAAATATCATTCAACAAGTCTTCCCTTGTTTGCCCGGGAAGCCCGATCAGTCCCCCGGTTAAGATCAAGTAGCCGAGCTCGTAAGCATCGCGCAAATCTTGCAGACGATCCGCGAGCTTATCTCCGCAGTGAAGTTTTTCATAAAGAGCCTGGTTGCTCGTTTCGAAACGAAGCAGCAAGCCCCTTGCCCCAGCACGATAGAGCTCCTTCAGCCCTTCCTTCCCCACTTCACCCACCGAAATAAAAATCAAGACCGCGTGTTTTTCCTTAATTCCTTTAATTAAAGAAGATAATCTTTCAATGGAAAAATTAGGATCCTCTCCCGACTGCAAAACCAGGGCCTTGAAGCCGTGTTTTTCGACCGCTTCCCCTACGGCGGCAAGGATTTCGTCATCCGTCATGCGGAATCTTTCAAGGATCGAATTGCTGCGGCGGATGCCGCAGTAGACACAATCATTCTGGCAATAATTGGAAAACTCGATGATGCCGTGGACGCAGCAGGAATTGGTCAAATATTTCTGCCTCAGGAAATTTGCCGTCTTATAAAGAAGGTTTAATTCTGCGGGATTTTCGGTTTTGAGCAGCGCCAAGAGCTCTCCCCTTTTAAGTTCACGCCCTTCAGCAGCTTTGTCCAGGATCAAAACAAATTTCTGGTCCACGCCGCTTTCCTCATGGCTCATGCGCGAAAGACGGAGGTCAGTTTCTCGGAGCTCAAAGAAAAGCTCTTTCCAGGTTTCCAGGATATCGAGGGCTTCGGTTGCTGGAAGGCTATTAATCACGTAGCCTCCCTGGGCATAAATGTAATCGCCAACCTTTAAACCGGGAAATTCATTTACGGCTTTCTTTTTTTCCCCGAAATAATCTACGATAGCGGTCTTGCCGAGGAGTTCCACCACCCTGCCCGGAATGGCATAACACATTGCTAATCGACCTGAATAGAAGCAAGGATCAGCTCATCGCCGGGAATCGTGGTTATTTCAACTTCAGCCTTATCAGCAATGGTGCCGCGCGCCGCCTGTCGAAATAAAAATTCGATATTCTCCGGCCGGGCATGGCAGTTTTCTCCCACTTGAAAGCGGACCAGCGTCACTTTTTTAGCCTGGTTTTTCTCTGCGGTCTTTAAGACACTTTTTAAGACATCGGATACCAATTTAAATTCATGCATTTAAAAATAACCATTGAGGAGGATATCTTCTTCAAGGCGTTCCAGGTGGACTTTTTTCAATTGGATGGCCTGAGAAGGTTTCGCTACTCCCTGCCCTTCCACACAGGTCTTGGCGTCCCTGCCCCCAAAAATCTTGGGAGAAATGGTAAAAACCGCTTTATCTACCAAACCGGCTTCGAGAAAAGAGGCATTAACTTCTCCTCCGCCTTCAACCAATACGCTGGTAATTTTCATTTCTCCCAGCTTTTTCATTAGCACTTTCAGATCGAGCAACCCTTTTTGAGCCGCCACCCTTATGACCTCAGCTCCTTTGCGCCGCAGCGCATCCGCTCTTTTCTTCGGCGCCTTTGGCCCAACCGCAATTATCGTTTTTGCTCCTGTTGCCGCCAGAATGTCTGCATAGAGCGGGGTCCGAGCAAAGGCATCCAGAACCATTCGGATCGGATCTTTGATCTTTTTAACCAGCCGGACATTCAATTTTGGGTTATCAATTAAGACCGTCTTTTCCCCGACCAAAATGGCATCATAGATATTCCGCAGGTGATGAGCATATCTGCGCGAAGCGATAGAAGCTACCCAGCGGCTGGCTCCGGTGCGCGTGGCAATTTTCCCATCCAGGGTAATTGCAGTTTTCATTACGATAAAAGGCAGCTTGGTAGTAATATATTTTGTGAAAACTTCGTTCAGCTGCCGCGCTTCTTCTTCTAATAGCCCCACTCTAACTTTTACCCCATGCCGCCTCAGGATATTGAATCCCTTGCCGTTCACCAAAGGGTTGGGATCTTTCATTGCCGCTACCACTTCTTTGACCCCCGCCTTCGCGATTAGATAGGCACAGGGAGGATTGTTCCCGTAGTGGGCGCAGGGCTCAAGGTTTAGATAAAGGGTCGATCCTTTGGTTTCTTCTCCCGCTTTTTGTATCGCCCAGGCTTCGGCGTGGGGCGTGGCAACTTCGCCGTGGTAGCCCATCGAAATGATCCTGCCACCTTTGACCAACACCGCTCCCACCATCGGGTCGGGAGTGGTTCTGCCTTCGGCCGATTTAGCCAGCGAAAGCGCCTCGCGCATGAATCTTACGTCATCTTCAGTCCACATAGGGATTATTTTATCACTCCGGAGGTAAATTTACGAGCGAGGATTTAGATCAAGAAAAATGCGCCAGGGCTTCGGAAGCAACTTCGCCGAAGGCTCTGGCTACTTCAATATCGTCTTCAGTAATTGGCTTCCTTCCATAGCTCAGGCGATTTGATAGAAGCAAAATTCCCAAGGTCTTACTTCTATCATCAGAAACTAAAGGTATGGCCAGGAATGCTTCCGCTTCTGATCCCCCGCGAACAATATCTTTAGTTTCCTTGGCTTCCTGAATTAACTCTGGTTGGAAAGGATGTATTGCCTCTCTGCCAATCTCTGCATTCTGAGGAAAGGGGGGGCGCTCCTGCGGAACGGTGAGCGCGGTAAATTCATTACGAAACCAAAAACCAGCATATATTAAGGATTTGCTAGAAAAATTGAAGTTTTTAAATGCTAATTCAAAAATCTTTGCTCGAAGCTCAGGCAGGTTCTGGCAATCCGCTAAAGTATGTTTGGTGCGAGCCAGGTATAAGAATCTATCCGCAAGTGAACAGCCTTCTCCAACAATTAAACTTTTCTGCTGATCTACAACCGGTCTTCTCGGGGAAGTAAATGGGCCGCGATAGACTTTAGTAGGAATTATAGTCATAAAAAAACCTCACTTATCTTTCGTGAGGGTTTCAAAAAAATTTCAGTGTATTTCACGCAACTGCCCGCGGTTCCGCCACCACTGTGTTTCTGCCGTTTCTCTTAGCGCAAAGTACGGCGTCATCCGCGGCTTTAATAAACCTTGCAATCAATTCCTCTCGCGGGCTAATCAATCTTTCTGAATTTAATTTTGGATCGAAAGTAGAAACCCCTATGCTCACCGTCAAAGGGACCCTGACCGAATTTTCGAAAAAGTCATGCCTCTCTACTTGCCCCCTAATTCGCTCAGCTAATGCCAGCGCCTTACTGGCATCTGTATCATGAAGAAGGATTACAAATTCTTCACCGCCATATCTTGCGCAAACATCTTCTTTTCTAACCGCATCTCTTAATATCGCTGCCAGCTCTTTAAGCACCCGATCACCAACCGGATGCCCAAAAGCATCATTAATGTTTTTAAAGTGATCCGCATCTATAAATAGTAAAGATAATGGATTAGAACGGCGATAACAATTGCTTTCAAAGGCTATATTTATTTGATCATTAAAATAACGCTTATTCCACAAGCCAGTTAGATCGTCAGTGGTTGACAATTCAGCGAGTCGCAGGTTATCTATCTTAAGTTGGGCTTTTTCGGCTTCACTTTGAGTGATCCGGGTTTCAAGCTGATAGACCTTTCTTCTCAGACTCCCCAGTTCTTCCATTTTGCCTAGGACATCTCTTAATTTAATGCGGAAGCTGTCAAAGCGATCCCTAAGGTGGGCAGTACTATTGTAGACAGCACTATATATGCTTCCAGGTGATATGATTCTTGGTCTTGTTTTTGAGACTCTATCGAACATCTTATTACTCCCGGGCTCTGTCAGCCCTTCCCTATATATATCGTTACCTTATTGCAGAAATTTCAGTTTAGAGAAGTATCAAAAATAGGGGTTTTTAGCAAAAAGGGGCTTCAAAAAGACTTCATTTTTTGGATTATAGTTTTGTAGTCTTTCGCATAAAAAATTGCCGATCCGGCCACCAAAACGTTAGCCCCCGCCCTTACCACTTCTTTGGCGGTCTCAAGATTGATGCCACCATCGACTTCGATATCTACTTTCAACTTTCTACTGTCTACTATCTTTTTTAACTCTCGGATCTTAGGCAAAACCTCCGGCATAAACTTTTGCCCCTCAAATCCCGGATTGACCGACATGAGCAAAACCATTGCCACTTTGTCCAGGATGTGAAAAACCGATTCGATCGGCGTTGCGGGATTCACAACCACGCCCGGCTGGACATCGTTCTGTCGGATGAGTTCGATGTCCTCATCCAAACTCTTGGAAGCCTCAACGTGAATGGTGATGATATCCGCCCCCGCCTTCGCGAAGTCAGGTATGTAGCGGTCTGGATTCTCAATCATCAGGTGCACATCCAGGGAAAGCCTGGTAACCTCTCTAATCGCTTTTACCACCAGTGGCCCGATGGTTATATTGGGGACAAAATGTCCATCCATGACATCAACGTGAATCATATCCGCTCCCGCCGCTTCGACTTTATTAATCTCTGCTTCAAGCTTTCTAAAATCCGCCGAAAGAATGGACGGGGCAATTTTAACTACCATAATTTAAATCCTCCCTGCTCCGAGTCTTCTTCGGTAGCTTCGGCCTCCGGGGTAGACCCGGGGATCATCACTTCCATTGTAGTCGAAACCAGCAGGTCAACCATTCTCCCGGTTTCTGCCTCCTCCCCGGGAAGCGGCTCCTGTGCCAGGACCGTCCCTTCCGAAAGATCCCGATTATTCTCCATGCGGACCTCTCCCAATTGCAGCCCGGCAGCTGAAAGAACCGTATCCGCCTGTGAGAGCGGCCTTCCCAAAAGATTGGGCACGGCAACCTTTCTTTTGCCGGAGCTTATCATTAGATTCACTGTTCTTCCCACCTTAACCCTTCGCCCCGCCTCCGGACGTTGGGAAGCCACGCATCCTTCAGGATATTTCATCTCAAAAACACTTCCCGCCTCCCTTGCCTGCAGTTCCAGGGCTTCGAGTTTTTCTTTCGCGCTGTCAAAATTTATCCCCGTAACATCCGGGACCACTACCTCCGGCAAAGAGTCAAAATAAGCCAAATAAAAATAACCGATAAGTAATGGCAAAAGGACAAAAAGGCAAATCAGTATAATAATTAAGCGCAGTGAAGGCAGCTTCGATTTCAGAACCACCAAAGTAACCAGCAGTGCAGCCCCGATAACCAATATCAAATATAAGCTTAAATACGTGATAATCACAGCTACATTCCGAAAAAGAAAGCGTATAATATGCCCAAAATTACGGAAGCCCCTACTATGACCGCCAAAATCCAATTACGGTGCTTTTCTTTGCTCCAGCGGATACGTATCCTTCCCACATCCTCGAGCGCTTCGCTTTCTTTATCGATTCCCTCGCCTCCGTATTGGGTCACCACGTTCTCAAATATTCCAACTAACTCTTCATTGCCGGAAGGCTTTTGCACCAAGTTTTTTTTCTCTAAACTCTCGCGGAATTCAGCCGCCGAAGCAAACCTTAAAAGCGGGTCTTTCTGCAAGGCTTTTTGAATGATCTCTGCCAAATAGCGAGGCATAGCAGAAAAAGCTTCCTTTGGCAGAAACGAAGAATTTTTAAGTTTTTGAATATTTCCAACCAAGCCCGATTGGGCTGGATGGGTTTTCCCGGAAACCATTTCATATAAAATCATGCCTAAAGAAAAAATGTCCGAAAGGGGAGAGGCCGGCTTTCCCTCCAGCTCTTCGGGCGATGCATATTTAGCGTCCTCCATAATCTCTTGTACTTTTTGCGGCAGAGCATCTTTAACTTCGCCCTCGATCACAAAGTCCGTTAATTTTATGAGCCCCTGATTATCAATAAAAATGTTGCTCGGCTTCAGGGCAGCATGAACAATGCCTTTCGCATGCACCACCTCCAGCGCCGCCAGGGCCTGATCTGCAATAACACCGGCTTTCTCGGCTTCAAGCTTCCCTTCTTTTTTAATAATTTCCCGGACACTCTGCCCCTCGATAAATTCCCTCACATAATAAAATCCCTGCCAGCCATAATCACCATCCAAAAGTTTTGCGATTCCATTATGCGCAATTAAAGAAAAATCCCTGACCCTTTGTTTCATGCTTCGGATAAGGGAGGAGTTTAGCGTGCCCCGTTTATAAATTTTGATAAGCACCGGTTTGTCGGTTCCAATAAAAAAACCGCGGTAGGTTATGCTGAAGGGATTCTCCGAGATCTTTTCTCCGATTTTATAGCGGCTTTTGAGAATTTGTTCCATTTTAAGTCTATTTTATTATAACACAAACCTGAGTTAAAGATGTTACAATGGAACTGTGAAAGTTTTCGTTATTAGCCTTGGTTGTCCGAAAAATCTAACCGATACCGAGGTCTTGATGGGAAAGCTGGTTGCTTCGGGATATGAGATAACCAGTAACCCTTCTCGGGCAGAAATGATTATTATTAATACCTGCGCATTTATCAAATCGGCCCGCGATGAAGCGAAGGCTGTTATCGAAGAAATGTCTGCCTGGAAAAAGAATGGGAAATGCAAAGAACTGTATATTGCCGGATGTTTGCCCAAATGGATAAAGGAAACCAATTCGCAGGGTTTGCTTAAAAATGTCGATGGGACCATTGAAAGCATTGCCCTTTTTGATTACTGCACACCGAGAATTAAAGCCACCCCTCCCTGGACGGCTTATGTGAAAATTGCGGAAGGGTGCAATAATTGCTGTTCCTATTGTCTCATCCCTAAGATCCGCGGTCGGCTCAGAACTAGAAAACTCTCTGATATTATAAAAGAAGCCAAACTATTAGCCAAAAGAGGGGTAAAAGAACTCATTTATATTGCTCAGGATACGACCGCCTATCCAAAACTTGCGGAGCTTTTGAAGAAAACGGCGGATATTTCCGGCATTCGCTGGATCCGCTTGATGTACGCTCACCCGGCCCATTTAAAGGATGACGTCATTGAGGTTATTACTTCCGAAAAGAAAATCGTCAAATACTTGGATCTTCCCATTCAGCATGTTAACAATAAAATATTGAAGCAAATGAATCGTCGTTACCAGTTAGAAGACTTCAAAAATCTGATTGGCAGATTGAGAAAACGCATTCCCGATCTTGCCCTGCGAACTTCGATGATGGTTGGTTTTCCGGGTGAAGGCAGAGCGGAATTCGCAGAACTGTTTAGCTTCACAAAAACGGCGAGGTTCGATCGATTGGGTGTTTTTACCTATCATCGGGAAGCCGGAACCCCAGCCAGCCGAATATCTGGCCAGGTAAGCGAAAAAACCAAGAAAGAGCGGTTTCGAAAACTAATGCGGCTGCAAGCTGAAATTTCAAAAAATAAAAACAAAAGCTTTATTGGAAGAACTTTAGAGGTTCTTATTGAAGGAAATAAGAAAGATTGGTATTTTGGAAGAACTTATCGAGATGCCCCGGAAATTGACGGGAAAGTGCTCGTCAAAAGCCCCAGGCCCCTCAACCTGGGTGAAATAATCGGAGTCAAAATAATCGGAGCCAGAACTTACGACCTAATCGGTGTCCCCGTCCCCTCCTAGACTTCATCAAGAAAAACTGAAATTTCCGCCAAAACCTGCCGATATATATATGAGAGGGAAAGACCATGAACCAGACAAAACAAGACAAAAACCAATATGATGTCGCTTCCATAAGCCGGACCGGCTCTGAGAAGCGCGCCAATTATATTCAGGATGCGCTTCATACCAGCAAGCCCCATAAAACCTCAGGACAGTTCGTAAAAGTTTTTGCGGACATGTTTTTAAAGCACGAGGCCGGTAAAAAGAGCTATTTTTAAGGGAAGCTAAAATGAACACTATGGACAATGCCAAAATAATCGAGACCCTGGAGAAATACACAATTTACTGTTATTTTGAAAAGCTGGTTGATACTAAAGTGGATAGAATTGTGCTTTTCTCAATCTTCCCCTACACCGCTGCGGCCAATCTCTCCGACCCGCGCTACTTTGCGATGATAAAAGACCTTTCTAAAATCTCATCGCTCAATAGCGGCAAATTTTTAAACTAGTTCCCCTCACCAAAACCAAAAGTTTTTTTAACTTTCTGAAAAAAGTTATATTCTTTAAGGCGAATAAATTTCGTTTTCAATTTTGATTTTCCTACCACGATCTTTTGCCCAACCTTAATTGGCAGCACTTGCTGGCCATCCGCAGTTAAAATCACTCCTTCCCCTCTTCGCACAACCATCGTTACCGGACCGTCCAAAATCAAGGAACGATTACTTAAGCTATGCGGACAGATGGCTGAAATAACGATGCTTTCTGCTTGCGGAGCAAGCAAGGGCCCCCCCGCCGCAAGATTATACGCGGTTGATCCGCTTGGAGTTGCAAAAATTAAACCGTCAGCGGTGTAATTTGCAATCCCTTCCAGTTCGAATTTTATCACCCGGGCAATTCCGCTTTTTGCGACCACCACGTCATTTAAAGCCAGGACCCTTTTCCCTCCGACCTCAGCCTCCAGCATCATCCTCTCATCGAACTTGAATTTACCGGCGCGAATTTTTTCTAAAGCTTCACTAAGATCTCCCAGTTCTAATTCTGAAAGGAAACCGATCCCTCCCAGATGCACCCCAAGGATGGGTATTCCCCGTCGTGCCAGCATTCTTGCCGCCCGCAGTATGGTTCCATCTCCTCCTAAAGTTATTGCGAACTTAGCCTTCTCCAAACTGATCTTGTGCCCGGCTTCTTTTAATTCCTGTATAACCTGCTTCGCCGTCCCCGCAATAAGTTTATCTTCGCTCTTATAGATTACTCCGATGGTAGCCATATTTCCTCCTAACACCCTAAAATAGTTTCAGCCAAATCATCAGCCAAATTATACCAATTACCACCAGGATTACAAAGAGAGTAATAAAAAACCGGAAAAAAGAATCGATGCTTATGGTTCGAGGAAAATGGAAGCTGATCGAAGCCAATTCACCAGAAGAAATGTCCAAAAGCAAAAGGCCATCGGGTATAAAGACGTGTTCTAACTCTATAAGCTTTCGACGGAAAGCGGGTTCATTTGGATCTGAAGCCCCCTCCCCGGTCTTAATCACTACCAAATAATCCTTCTTATCCTTCCGAACCAGGTAATCGGCTTCAAGGTAGCCCAAATGTTCTTTCCCATCGATCGTTGTAATGATCGTTTTTCTGGGCTGTTTATCCTTGATCTCATAACCGTATTTGACCAGCAAACTCTCCGCATCTTTTTCGGAGAACCGGTGCGGGCTGGAAACCTCAAATTGCTTCTGCCCCATTCTATTTAACAAATAAAAAGCAAATGCGCCCAGAATTATTCCGATAAAAACGGAGATCAGGATTTGTTCATACATTGGTTGATTCGTTTCCTTTCAAAAGGTAAATAAGAAATTCAATATTGCCGTCGGCGCCTTCAATTGGCGATTGAATAACCCCTTTGATTTTGAAGCCAACTTCCTGAGCTGACTTCTTAGCCTTTTCAATCACCTCTTCGTGAACTTTTGGGTCTTTTATAATACCACCTTTGCCAACCTGCTCCCGCCGAGCTTCGAATTGGGGTTTTATGAGAGCAATAACCTCTGCTCTCTCCGCCAATAAATCATAAACAGCAGGAAGGACTTTAGAAAGCGAGATAAAAGAAACGTCAATCGTACAAAGCCCAATATCTGAGGTCGCAAGTCCCAGGTCCTTTAATGTCAAATATCTGATATTTTTACGCTCGATAACTTTAACTCTGGGATCTTGCCGAAGCTTCCAGGCAAACTGGCCGTAGGCAACATCGACGGAATAAACTTTAGCGGCGCCATGCTGAAGCAGGCAGTCGGTAAATCCGCCGGTAGAAGCGCCGACATCAATGGCAATTTTTCCCTGGGGATTTATATTAAATTCTTTTAGTGCGTGTTCGAGTTTAATCCCGCCGCGGGAAACATAATTCATGCCGGGGTTTCGCGCAAGAATTTAGCCGCCATTTCGGGAATAACGGTATTTATATATATTCCGGAACCAAGCTCAAATCCCGCCACCGCACTTACCCGGGGAATAATCTGGATGTGCCAGTGATAGTATTCCCCGTCTTTTTCATGCGAAGGAGCCGAGTGAAATACATAGTTGTAATCAGGATTGTTTAAAGACTTATAAATTTTAGCCAGGGTGGTACGCATCACATAAGCCAGTTCTTTTACTTCTTCGGGAGATACATCTTGAAAAGAGGCACGGTGTTTTATCGGCATCACCCAGGTTTCAAAGGGTGAACGAGACGCAAAAGGCTCAAAAGCGGCAAAATTATCCGTCTCTATCACCATTCTCTCCTTAATGTGCTTTTCTGTTCTCAACATTTCACAATAAACGCACTTGCCATTATCGTCATAAAATCTCATGGCTTCTTCAAGGCGATGGCGGATATGCTGAGGCGTTACTGGAGTGGCGATAATCTGGGAATGGGGATGGAGCAAGGAGGTGCCCGCCGCCACTCCGTGGTTCTTGAAGAGGATGACCATTTCAAACCTTGGGTCTTCAGACAGCGTCAGGTATCTCTCGCGATAGGCCAGAAATATTTCTTCAACCTGTTTCTGATTCATGGTTGCAATGGTCAGGTTGTGATCGGCCGATTCGATGATGACTTCGTGCTCTCCCACGCCGTTCATGTACATGAAAAAGTCTTCGATCTTCACGCGATTCAGACTACCCTGGGGCACCAAGGCAGCAAATTTATTGGGGATGATGCGGATCCACCAACCCGGTGAATCAGATTTAGTTCCATAAGTCCGGTAAGCTAATATTTCATTAGGGGTAAAAGCTTCATGCCCGGGGCAAAAAGGACATTTTTCTTTTTCTTCGGCTGGCGATTCGCAAATACCAACGCCGAGCTCTTCCGGCCGCTTGGCGCGTTCCGTTGCAATAATCACCCATTCTTTGGTAGCGGGATTTAATCTAAGTTCTGGCACGGCAGGTTGTATTATAACACATTAAATGATATAATTTTCAATCCAACTTTATGCGTTTTTCATTCATCATCGTCCTGCTTCTTGCGTTATCCCTGCCGCTCTTCGCTCAAACCGATGAGGGGTTTGCGAATGCAGTTGCGGCGCGCCAGGAAGGAAGAATCAAAGCCGCGGTTTCGCTTTTCAGGCAGGCAACCGGAGAAGCTCTGGGCGACTACGCTCAGTTTGAAATCGGCGAAACTTATTTTGCGAGCGGGGAATATTCCGCCGCCATCCCGGAATACTACAAAGTTGCCACCAATCATCCTGAAAGCATTCTGCTTCCCAGAGCTTATCTCATGCTGGGGAAAAGCTATTATAATTTAAAGAAATATCCACACGCCGTTCGATCCTTTCGTTCCCTCCTCCAAAAATACCCTGAAGCAGACGAAGCCGCCGAAGCGCGGTTCCTGATCGCAAAATCCCTGCAACTGGAGGGAAAATGGAAGGAAGCTTATCTGGCATATGAAGAAACAGATCTATATCATCCTTTAAGCAACTTTGGTAAAAGATCACGCTTGGCTATAAAATCTTTAAAAAAGGCGCACAAAAGAAAGTTGCCGCGATTTAAGGCTTCGGCCGCGGCGCTCTTTAAGAAAGGCATAACCTATTTTGAGCAGGATGATTTTGAGATGGCGGCTAACATCTTCAATCGTCTGGCGCGGGAATATCCCAAAAGCAAATATGTCGGTGAAGCCTGGCTGATGCTGGGACGCGCCGAGCTGCAAACCAGTCAATACTCTTCTGCCATTTCTGATTTTAAACGAGCTTCACAGGGACCTTCGAATCTCGCCGGGCGCGCCAGTTACTACCTGGGTTTAGCCTATGGCCGCCGAGGTTATTTCGACTCCGCCATCGCCGCGCTTAAGAAGGTGCCCGCCGATTCGGGTCTTGCCGATGACGCCGCTTACTGGGCTGCCTACTATTATGAACTTAAAGGCGATCTAAACACGGCACTGACCAGCTATTATGATCTCATCAGCAAGTATCCTTACAGCAAGGCGGTACCTCCGGCTATCTGGCGGATGGGGAAAATATATTACTGGAACAGCGATTTTAAAAACGCCGCTACCTATCTGCATATGGCGCAGCTTTACCCGCCGGGAGAAGATACTCCGCGCTGCTACTTTTTTGAGGCCAAGGCTTTGGAGCGAACCGGGAACCGCACGGCGGCGCTTGATGTATATAAGAAACTGATTCAGCGTTTTGACCACACCTACTATGCTTATCGAGCGCAGGAAAAACTAAAGGGCAATGGCATTCCTCTCGAGCAAAGCCCTTTTGATGATGAAGAATTTACCAGGGCGATCGATGACCTGGGCAATAAAGACAAAGATGAACTGGCCGCCATAATGGAGATCTGGGAACAAACTAATGCCGATGCCATTCCGTCCGAGAGCAGCGAAGAAGCGCGCGTCCATCTGGAAAAGTATAAAGAGTTGATGACCCTTGGTTTGACGAACTACGCTGCTGACGAAGCCCGCTATCTGGTGAATATCACTTCGGCCGTAGAGAAGGAATCCGCCCAAATTAAACTGGGGGAAGTGCTCATCCGGTCCGGCGAATACCGAACCCCCATTCGTTTTGCTGATCCGAAGATCAAATCGGCCATCATGGCCGGCAGAACCGAATCGCTGCCCAAGAAAATCTGGCCGCTGTCCTATCCCAAAGGCTACTGGAGCCAGGTTGTTAAAAAAGCGGGAGACTTCGGCCTTGATCCTTACCTGGTGCTGGCAGTTATCCGCGAAGAAAGCCGTTTTAACCCAAAAGCGACCTCGCGCTCCTCTGCTCGGGGTTTGATGCAGATCATGCCGAGGACCGGCAGTGGGATAGCCAAAGACCTGGATGTTTCCCGCTATCGGACCTCCCGTCTTTATGAGCCGGCGCTGAACATTGAAATGGGGGTTTATTTTCTCTCCAGCCTGGTCAAAAATTTCAAGGATAACGCCTATCTTGCGCTGGCTGGATACAACGGCGGGCCGAATCGGATAAAAAGATATGTCAATAGCTGGTATAATGGCAACCTGGGCTTGGTTGATATCGATGAATTCATAGAAAGCATCCCTATTCGTGAGACCAGGCTTTACGTTCAGAAGGTAATGGGAAGTTATTTTGAATATAAGAGGCTTTATGACCGAAAACGAGGATAGAATTATATCTTTTGAGCCCAGGGAAGAAGATCAGGCTTTTGCCGGACTGCGGCCCCGCAAATTTGAAAATTTCATCGGCCAGGAACAGATTATCAAAAATCTTACCATCCACATGGATGCCGCCCGCTCCCGCGGCGAAGCGCTGGAACATTTGCTTTTTTATGGACCACCGGGATTGGGTAAAACCACTCTCGCCAACATCATTGCCAACGAAATGGGAGTAAATATCAAGATAACTTCCGGTCCAGCTATTGAAAGACCGGGAGATCTCGCCGCCATTCTTACCAATCTAAAAGAACAAGACATCCTTTTTATTGACGAAATCCACCGTTTGAACAAAGTTGTCGAAGAAGTCCTTTATCCAGCCATGGAAGATTTCGGGTTAGATATCGTGATTGGCAAAGGGCCGAGCGCCCGCTCCATCCGGCTGGATCTGCCCAAATTCACCTTGATCGGAGCTACCACCCGCATTGGCCTCCTTTCGGCTCCGCTGCGCGATCGCTTCGGTATTGTTAGCCGCTTAGAATTCTACAATCCTGATGAATTAAATAAAATCATTATAAGGGCGGCGCAAGCCTTGGAAATCGAAATTGAAGAAGACGGTGGGGCCACTGAGATTGCGAAACGTTCGCGCGGCACTCCCCGCATCGCCATTCGCTTCCTGCGGCGGGTTCGTGATTACGCACAGGTGAAAGGGACAGGCAGAATTTCCCTTCAAATTTCAAAACAATGCCTGGATTCGATGGAAGTCGATGAATTCGGGCTGGATAAGATTGACCGCAAATATCTGATTACCATCATTGATAAATTCGGCGGCGGTCCGGTTGGGGTTGAAACGCTTTCGGCCGGGATTTCGGAGGAAGTGGAAACCATTGAGGACGTATATGAGCCCTACCTGATGCAGATCGGATTTATCGAAAGAACCCCGCGCGGGCGGATGGTCACTCCATCGGCAGCCAGCCATGTGGGAAGGAAGTTGAAAACCGAAAACAAGAACCAGGCACGGTTGTTTTAGTATCTCCCTCCCGTCTAAAAGCTGCCGTTTTTTATTTTAGGTTTATCTGTGAAAGGGCGGTTTTTGTTATCAAAATCCCCCGGCACTCCAGCTCGATATGTACACTTAGGTCCAGTATATAGCTTTTCCCACCAAGCAATTTGTTCGGCAGTGGATAATTTCCTTATTCCTCCCATTCTTCTAATATCTCGCATTACTTCTTGCATTGCTGCTTTTATACTTGACATATTCGTTTCACCCTCCTTAAATTTAATAGGCCCTTTAAGAATTATCAAATATCTATCGACACTTCTTGCCAAAATTTCAAATTATTTGATAATTGTCTTTCACCGGTGGCAGTCACATCCAAAAATTATCTTTCCTAACTTTCCAAATGTTTTCCTTTCCACTTTTCTTTGATGGCAAAGAAAAGTGGATGAAAAGAAACCACCAAGGGGCTCCGCCCCTTGGATCCCCGTGATGGAGGCTCCGCCTCCATACCTCCGAGTATTACCGTCCGGTGGAGTGTCCTATCAGGGGCATGGGGACGGAGTCCCCATCTCGGGATTGTTAAGGGCGGAGCCCTTAACGAGGTTTTCTTTGCCATTCTTTTGCCGATACAAAAGAATGGCGGGAAATAATTATATTTCATGATCTTGCTTGGCCCCAGCATACCTTTTGCGGAAACCTTTGCGCTTGTTATCTGTAATTCAATAATTTATAATGTTAACAAATATGAGAAAACGAACCGCCAAAATCCATCGCAAGACTAAAGAAACCGACATCAGAATCGATTTAAATATTGACGGATCAGGGAAAAGTAAAATTGAATATCCAATTCCCTTTCTTGGACACATGCTCCAGTTATTTGCAAAACATGGATTATTTGACTTAAACATTTTTGCAACCGGGGACTTAGAAGTAGATATACATCATCTAATTGAAGATACAGGGCTTGCTCTCGGAGAAGCATTTAAAGATGCCCTAGCGAATAAAAGCAAGATAGAACGTTTTGGTCATGCAATAATTCCGATGGATGAGGCTTTGGCGGAGGTTAAGGTTGCCATTGACATTAGTGGAAGGCCTCATCTTGAATTTACAGCAAAAGGGTCTTTTAAGCAGATAGTTTATGTGCAAGTTTTTCAAACAGAAAGAAAATATGTAATTGACCATGACCTTCTTAGTGACTTTTTTGAGGCCTTTGTTGATAAATCTGAAATAGGATTACATATACAACTTACAAAAGGTAAGACAGCTCATCACAAAATCGAGGCGATTTTCAAGGCCTTCGGGGTCGCACTTTCAAGGGCCTGCCAGATCAATCCCCGCAAGAAGGGAGTCCCGTCAACCAAGGGGATGCTTTAACTATCTTCCGTACTGGAGCCTGTCAATTAACGATTGAGGCAAGTCCGCCTGTCGCATCTTTTCTTGCACCCTTTCGATATTATATTCAACTCGATGCAAAATGAATTCTTTTTTTTCGGAATCATAGATTCCAAAGCTGGCGCGCGGATCGCCATCCCTTGGTTGCCCTGCTCCACCAGGGTTGATGATCGCTTTTCCCTGATACTCAAACCTTGCCGGCCGGTGGGTGTGGCCGACAAAGCAAAGCGGTTTGGACATCAATTCCATGGTTGCCGCGGCTTCAGCCAGGGTAAAAATATATTCCTCCAGAGGATTGCGCAAGCTGCCGTGAACGATCTGAAAATCATCCATTTCCAGGGTGAGCGGCAGCAATTTTAGATACTGCGCGCTGTCGCCCGTTAGCTGTTCGCTGGTCCATTCAACCGCACGCCGAGCATTCTCATTAAACCACTCCAAGTTCATTTCGCCGACCGCCGCTTTATCATGGTTGCCGGCAATGCTTCGAATCCCCTTCTCTCGCATCAGCTTAATGCATTGGTTGGGATCCGGCCCATAGCCAACCATATCTCCCGCGCATACGATTTGATCAACCTGGCGCAGCTGCTGGAGAACGACTTCGAAAGCTTCCAAGTTACTGTGGATATCTGCTATAATCCCGTAAAGCACGGGGGTATTATAACATGGCCTATGAAGAAAGAGCCTACCGTAACTACGTGAAAGCTGAAAACCTCATCAAGTTTGAGGTTATCGAAAAAGAAACCGATTTATTAATCTTAGCTGAAGAAAATCTTTTCGATAAGGCTCTGGCTTTTACCATAAAATATCGCACAGAATTAGAAAAATATATTGAATCCGACCCTCAGTTCCTTAAATCTTTTTCTCCGGTTAGCATTCGTTATGACGCGCCAAAAATAGTAAGAGAAATGGCATCTGCCGCCAGAAAAGTAAAGGTGGGCCCCATGGCCGCGGTAGCAGGCGCCATGGCCGAATTTGTGGGCCGGGATCTGCTGCCCTTTACCAACGAGATCATTGTCGAAAACGGCGGAGACATCTTTTTAAAGATAAACCAGCCGCGAAAAGTCGGAATCTATGCGGGCAATTCCCCCTTTTCCGAAAAGATCGCGCTCGAAATCGAGCCCCGGCCAAAACCCTTTTCCGTTTGCACCTCCTCCGGAACGGTTGGCCATTCTTTCAGCTTCGGGAAAGCGGACGCCGTAGTCATTATCGCTGAAAGCGCTTCATTGGCCGACGCCGCTGCCACTGCGGTCGGGAATGTCGTGAAAGGAATCAATGACATCGAGCAGGGGTTGAAAGTCGCCAAAAAGATCAGAGGGCTGGATGGGGTTTTGATCATCAAAGACGATCAGCTGGGAGCGCTGGGAAAAGTCAAGATCGTTCCGCTTTAGATTACGTAAGGTGTTATAAGAAATACGATTTCAGTTTTTTCCTTCTCCGTGTTCCGATTTTGAAACAATAAGCCCAATCCCGGCAAATAACCCAGGATCGGCACCCTGGTTGTATTTTGCCGCTCGGTTTCGGATAGCAATCCTCCCACTACGATGGTCTCACCGGTTTTAACGCGGACGGTGGCCGAAGCATTGCGAGTGGATATCACGGGAAAATCACCGGCAACGGTCGTTCTCCACTCAGAGATGGATGAAACCTCCGGCTGGATAAAAGTAGTAATATAGCCCTCTTGTCCAAGCTGAGGAGTAATTTTAAGTTTTACCCCCGCATCGATATATTCAACTGTCCACTGCGTGGTGTTTGAGCCGCTGCTGACCGGAACCGCAAAGGGAATGCGGCTGCCGATATTGATAAGCGCTTCATGATTATCCAGGGTGGCAATCCGGGGGCTGGCAACCACATTGGCTTTTCCTTCGGTTATCAGCGTATTTAAAGTCGAAGTTATATTTTCGGCCAGTGAGGTCTTTTTCGAATCCTTGTCGGTAATAAACTTGAAGATCCCGTTTCCATAAGAAATTCCCAATCTTTTTGAATCACTCTGTGAGATTTCCACCACTTTGCTTTCAATCAAAATCTGCGGAGCCAGTTTATCGATCGAGGAAACCAGCTTCTTTGCATCGTTAATTTCTGAATCTTTCCCTCTTATAATTAGTGAGTTTGCCCTTTCTCCAACCTGAAAAACAGCGGAGGGAAAAATCTTTCCTAACAGTTCAGCCGCTTTGCCGGCAGAAAGATGTTTCAGTGAAACCACTTCAACTTCGGCTTTATAGGCAGTTTGGCTCAAATCCTGAGGAAGGGAAGAAACTAAAAGAACGCTCCCTTTCCTTTCATAATTAAATCCGTTTGTCCGCAAAATATAATCAATTGCTTCTTCAACTGTTACATCTTTTAAATGAATGGTTGCCCTTTTGCTTTGAGCAACATTCTGATCTCCCGCCAGGACCAGATCAAAACCTGCGCTTTTGGCCAGTGTTTGAACCACACTGATAACCGAAGCGTCTTCGAAGTCAATGTGCGAGATTCTTTCTATGGCCCGAGCTGAAAATCCAAATGTCAAAATCCAACATCCAAATAAAAACCCAAGCACCAATTTCCAAATTGGGTTTTGGTTATTGGTCATTATTTCGTCATTGAATATTTGGAAATTCGTCATTTTATTATCTCCTTTCAGGTACGACATTATTACTGCCAATCCCAACCACTCTATAAGCATCCACAAGTTCCCCCTCTCCCAAGGCGAGCCCCCTCCCTCCGATCTCTAAACAGGCTATCGGTCTTCCCCCACTGACCACCCCAACTAACCGAACATAGCCGGACGGAAGGAGGACGGGCTCGCTGGAAAAAGTTAATACCAATTTTGACGGTGAATTCTTTTGGTTTCCATAAACAAAAACTGCCTCCCGGCTGGGAATTTCAGCCGCTTCGGTTTCTTCGGTTGCAGCTGTTTCTTCACTTAATACGGGCTTATGACTTTGCAAGGAACAGGATGAAAGCATAATTCCGGCAAATGCTATCAGGAGCACGATTCTAATTCTCTTCATGCCGGGGTAACAGCAATTTTATTGCCACGCTCAAGGGGAACAAAATTGACGAGATTTCGTCACTTAAAGGGGGGTAAATTCTCTTTTCAGACGCTCAACGATCCTTTTCGCAAAAAACCCGAGGTCGGTTCGCTTTCCCATAACTTCATAAATAGTCCTGAGAACTTCTTTGGCCCGGGGAGAAGCATCACGGCGCCAGCGTTCAACCTCCCGGCTAAAAACTTCTTCCGCTTCTTCTTCGATCCCATCAACCTGACGTTCTTTCTCTTCGAACTCTTCTCTCTGAAATCCTGGATAGAGCTGGCGATTCAAGGTTCTCCTCCACTCACGAGCCCAACCTCTTTTGCTCAAATACTGATTGGCGATACGCCGGCCTTCTTCGGTGGGATTAAATGGTTTTTCTTCCGCCATTAGAAGGGAAGAGTAGTGGTAGGTATGGTTGGGGTGCCCGGACGGGTGGTGAGAGTTAAATTTACGGTTACAGTTTCGCCGCTCCCAATTGTAACTTCGCTTGAAGCCGAAAGATAAAGGACCGTTTCTTTGGTTTGAACCTCATAAGTTCCCGCCGGAATATCCGAAATCAAATATTTGCCGGCAGAATTAGTAATATCAAGGAGAGAAGGAATTTCTGTAAGATAGACTTGTATCCCCTGAACATTGCCCACATTTAAATCGGTTACCGTCCCGGTGAGCCACCCTTTGGCAGTAATTGTCACATTTGCTCTTCCGGATAGCGCGCCATATGTGGCTATAACTTTACCGGTTCCTTCTTGCGATCCCGCAGTAAGCGTGCCGGAAGATGAAATGGCCCCGATATTTCCTTCCGTGCTCCAAGTGGGACTGATCGATACAATTTTACCAACACTATCTTTCCCTATCGCAGAAAAAGATTGGGGGCGGTTTATGCCAATAGTAACGGTTGAAGGAGAAACCTCTATGCTAGAAACTTCGTTCGTTATATCACCACAACCAACCGTTAGCGCGGCAATAATCAATAACCAAATCCCAATTTGGAATTTAGACAAGTTTGCCATCTCTAACGACAACCCTGCCGCCGACGATGGTGTAAAGGACTTTGCCATTGAGCTTCCAGCTGTTGAAAGGCGTGTTTTTGCTCTTCGACGCAAATTGTGAAGCATCAACCACCCATTCCGCTTTGGGATCAACAATTATCAAATCGGCATCCATCCCAGATTTAAGGCTGCCCTTAGTAGAAAGCCCAAGGATCTTTGCCGGAGCGCAGCTCAGCTTTTCTACCGCCTGGCTTAAGTTCAAGGCTTTGCTACCTACCAATCCAGTTAAAACTAATGAAAGGGCTGTTTCGAGACCAACCATTCCGTTCGCTGCCAAATTAAATTCCACATTCTTTTCTTCAATGTTATGTGGAGCATGGTCGGTTGCAATTACATCGATGGTTCCATCTTTTAATCCTTTGATAACGGCAGCCACATCGGAATCCGATCTCAGCGGGGGATTGACTTTAGCATTAGTATCATAATCTCTGACCGCCTCTTCGGTTAAAGCGAAGTAATGCGGGCAGGTTTCACATGAAATTGGAACTCCCTCCCTTTTTGCCTGCCTTAGCAACTTTACCGAACCAGCGGAAGAAACATGTGCGATATGAACTTTCCCATATTCCCGAGCCAGCATGATATCGCGAGCCACCATGATTTCTTCTGCCAGAGAAGGAATTCCGGGCAGTCCTATCTGGGTGGAAACTTTGCCTTCGTTCATGGAACCATCCTTTGATAAAGTGGCATCTTCACAATGTGAAATCACCACCCGGTCGAATTGCCTGGCGTACTCAAGCGCATGGCGCATGATGTTTGCATTCATGATCGGCTTGCCATCGTCGGAAAAAGCGATCGCACCCTCCGCGGCGCACCTTCCCATCTCCGCCAGCTCCTCACCCTTCAATCCCTTGGTAATCGCAGCGACCGGCAAAACATTAACCACCGCTTCATTTTTGGCTTTGGCGATGATATATTCAACCACGGCCGGATTATCGATCGGCGGACTGGTGTTGGCCATACAACAAACCGTGGTAAAACCACCTAACGCCGCCGCGCGGGAGCCGCTGGCGATCGTTTCTTTGTCCGGACGACCGGGATCCCGGAGATGCGCATGCATATCGATCAGTCCAGGCAGTACCAAACAACCCTTGGCATCGACAATTTGAGTATTACCGCTTACCGCCTGCCTGCCGGTAGGCATGGCTTTCTGCTTTCCGCTTACTGCTTTTATCTTCCCATCTTCAATCAAAATATCTCTTACCCCGTCGATTTTTGACGTTGGATCAATTACCCTTCCCCCTTTAATTAAAAGGCTGTTCATGTTAATTTAATTCTCTTACTTACACGAGAAATAAGACCGCGAATTCCTGTTGCTGGCTTGCCGGTTTGCCCGGTCGGATGGTGCTTTTCCTCCAGCTTTAGTCTCCTGAGCGCCATCGTCGCCGCTCTTTGTTCGGCTTCCTTTTTATTCCTTCCCCTTCCGATCCCAAAACGCCTCCCCCTTACTTTTACCTCCACCCAAAAAACCCGCCGGTGCTTGGGACCGGTTTCTTTGATAACCCGGTAATGAGGCAGTTCCCCTTTATTTTTTTGCGCATATTCCTGGAGCGCGGATTTATAATCCCGAATATAACCGGCGCGGGAAACCGTTTCCACTTCTTCCCGCAGAAACTCAATGACTAAATCCCGGGATTTGCCGATTCCCGCATCCATATAGGCCGCCCCGATCACTGCTTCCAGCCCATTCGCAATATTAGATTTTCTTTTCTGACCGCCGCTCCTTTTTTCATTAGCGCTGAGGAGAAGGTACTCCCCCAAGCCAATCTTCCTCCCAATTTTTCCCAGGGTTTCGTCAGAAATTACTGAAGCGCGTATTTTGGTAAGTTCGCCTTCGGGATGGGTCGGGAATTTATTATAAATATATTCACTTACTACCAGTTTGAGAATCGCATCGCCTAAAAATTCTAAGCGTTCATTATCAGGACACTTGTTTTCATTGCCGTAAGAGCTATGGGTTAAGGATTGATTAAGCAGGGACTTATTTAGGAAGGAAATACCCAGCTTTTCTTCGATCTCACGGAGTTTATTTTCGCGCTCAGCGGAAATCTGTTCCATTGACAATATATTCTACATCAGATAGAATACGATTGCAAATGTTCCCGTCTCCACCAAGGCGGGAAACAGAAGGTGATTAAAATGTTCGTGCTATCTCCCATTATGAGTTATGTTGTCGATAAAGAAATCGGCTTTCCCATCCCTTCCGAAAGAGAAAAGATCAACAAAGCCCTCCGGCGCTACCGCAATATTTTATCCCATCACGCCGAGCGCGCCGATGCGCCGGAAATCATGTTCGGGATCGCAGATCTTCTGGTTGGCCGCGGCGACCCCGGCGACCATGCCGAAGCCATGAAAACTTATGATCAGATCCTGCTCAGAAACCCGCCGGAATATCTGAAAGCCCGCGCCCTGGTTGGAAAATCCGAATTATTGATCGGCGTCCCGGAAGAATTTGGCAATGCCATCTCTCTCTGTGAAAAAGCCCGACAAATCCTGAATAGCGACGTCTCCGAATTTTTTGCCGCCAAAACCTTCATTGTGGAAGCGGAGCTACGGCTGGCGCGAAAGGACAAAGGCGACTGGGCCAAAGCCCTGGAACTTATCAACCGCGTAGTAAAGGAAAAAGATGCCCACTGGTACTTCCGCGGCCGGGCGCTCCTTTCCAAAGCCGAAATCATACTGTACCGCAATCCGGAAGATTTCAGTCCCGCCCTAAAACTGGTGGATTTTGCCCTTAAAGAGCTGGCCTCGCGCCCGGATGACTATTTCACCAATAAAGGAAAGCTGGTCAAAGCCGAGATACTATCGCACAGGGTAAGGAAGGGCGATTTTGAAAAAGCCGAAAAAATTCTAACCGAAGTATTGAAAATGCCATTCGCTTATAAGGATCTAATCGCCCGGGCCAAGCTTGACCTGGCCGATATCGTGTCCCATCCCAAGGCAGCCAAACTATTGAAAGAAGTCCACCAGATGGAAGGAATCGATCCCTACCTCATTGAAAAAGCCTCTCTGATCGAACAGGCCCTCAAACAACGCAAGAAATGATGGGCAAAACCATCTCGGAAAAAATCTTATCCGCTCACTCCGGCCAGGACGCCAAAGCCGGCGACATTGTTATCGCAACGCTTGACTTCATCATGGGGCAGGACGGGACTTCGGGCATCATCGTTGACTCTTTCAACCAGATGGGCGGAAAGAAGATGGCGGATCCCTCCAAATTTGTTATCTGTATCGACCACAGCGCCCCCTCTCCCAACGAAGGAGTTTCGGCTATTCATAAAAAGATAAGGGATTTCACCAAGGCCCAGGGGAACCTGCTCTATGATATCGGCTGTGGGGTCTGCCACCAGCTCCTGCCGGAGCAAGGGCTCGTCGTCCCGGGAGATCTGGTGATCGGAGCGGACTCGCACACCTGCACCTACGGGGCGATTAACGTTTTTGCCACCGGAATGGGTTCAACCGATGTGGCGGCCGGCATAATTTCGGGAAAGCTCTGGTTTAAAGTTCCTGAAACGATCAAAGTGATCTATAAAGGAAAACTTACCAAGGGCATTTATTCAAAAGATATGATCCTTAAGTTTATCGGAGAAATTGGCGCCGATGGTGCCACTTATAAGGCGCTTGAATTTTACGGCGAGACCATTGACGTCCTTTCGGTTGATGCTCGCTTCACCATTTCAAACATGGCAATCGAGTGCGGAGCCAAGGTGGGCCTGATGCGGGCGGACCAAAAAGTTCTGGATTACGTGAAAGTTCATTCTAAAAAGAAACCAAGCCCGGTTGAGGCTGATCCTGACGCCACCTATGTTAAAACTATCGAGATGGACGTTTCGAAACTCGAGCCGATGGTGGCCAAACCGCATACGGTTGATAACGTTTCTCCGATCAGGGAAGTGGAAGGAACTCCTATTCAGCAAGGATATTTGGGAACCTGCACCAATGGCCGGGTTGAAGACTTAAGGATTGCCGCTTCGATTTTAAAGGGGAAGCAGATCAATCCAGAGACCCGCCTGATCGTTGCCCCCGCTTCCAAACAGGTCTTGATGGATGCCATGAAGGAAGGGATCGTACAAACACTGCTCGAAGCAGGAGCGGTTTTTGTGACCCCAGGTTGCGGACCCTGCGTTGGGACTCACAACGGGGTTCCCTCGGACGGAGAAAATGTGATCTCTACTGCCAACCGGAACTTCAAGGGCAGGATGGGAAATCCCAATGCCTTTATTTATCTGGCTTCGCCTGCTACTGTCGCCGCTTCCATGATCGAAGGAAAAATTACTGATCCGAGAAAATACCTTTAATGAAATCTCTCCAGATTAATCAATCTAAAGGTCTTAAAGGTGAAATCCACATTCCCGGCGACAAGTCAACTTCTCACCGCGCTGTCATGATCGGGTCGCTTGCGGGAGGAAGAACAAAGATCGACAATTTTCTTCCGAGTGCCGATTGTTTGGCTACCGTAGACTGCTTCCGAAAGCTGGGGATTGAAATCAATCTAAACGGAAACCAGGTTGAAGTCTTTGGAAAAGGACTGAGAGGACTTAAACCATCCAGGGAGACGCTGGACGTTGGCAATTCGGGAACCACTATTCGCCTTATCTCCGGAATCCTGGCCGGGCAGAATTTTAAAACCATAATTACCGGGGATAAATCAATTCAGCGGCGGCCGATGGCTCGGATTGTTAAACCCTTGAGATCAATGGGGGCGAGTATCGAAGGCCGAAGGCTGAATAACGAAATATTCGCCCCGCTGAAAATCTCAGGAGGTGATCTAAAACCTATTAACTATGAGCTTCCGGTGGCTTCAGCCCAGGTTAAATCTGCCATTCTTCTGGCTGGTCTTTTTGCGGAAGGGGAAACGGTGGTAATCGAGAAAAACCCTTCCCGGGATCATACCGAGCGGATGCTTTCGCACTTCGGAGCTAAGATCCAGGGAACCAGGATCAGGGGTAACCGTGAATTCAGCGGCGCGGATATCGATATGCCAGGGGATTTATCTTCAGCCTCTTTTTTAATGGCGGCGGCGCTGCTGGTCTCTGATTCTCTGCTTTTGATAAGAGAGGTCGGGGTAAATCCTACCCGGACCGGAATAATTGATATCTTGCACCGCATGGGGGCAAATTTTGAGGTTAAGGATGAAAGGATGATTTCAGAAGAACCCCGGGCGGAAATTTTAGTTCGGAGCTCGAAACTGAGGGCGGTCAAGATCTCGGGCGAGATCGTCCCTCGGATCATTGATGAGATTCCAATTATTGCCGTGGCCGCAACCCAGGCGGAGGGCCTGACCGAGATTCGGGGAGCGAGAGAGTTAAGGGTGAAGGAAAGCGATCGTATAGCTACTATCAGTTCGGAACTAAAGAAGATGGGGGCGGACATTCAGGAGCTTGAAGATGGGATGTTCATTGTGGGGCCCACCAAGCTGAAGGGAACAACCGTCAAAAGCTTTGGCGACCACCGCATCGCCATGGCGATGGCGATTGCCGGCCTGATTGCCGATGGCGAAACAGTCATTGAAGATACCGAGTGTATCGAAACTTCCTTCCCAGGGTTTGAGGCAATATTACGTGAAACATCAATTTAAATACCGCGTTATTTATGAAGATACTGATGCTGAAGGCGTTGTCTACTACGCCAACTACCTGGGCTATTTTGAGCGGGGCAGGACGGAACTGATCCGAGAGCTCGGAATCTCACTTAAAAAATTAAAAGAAGAAAAAGGAATGGTTTTTGCGGTAGTAAAAGTAGATTGTGAATATAAAGCTCCGGCACATTATGATGACGAAGTAACAGTTGAAACGGAGATAGAAGAAGCCGCCGGCGCTACTATTGTATTCAATCAGAAAGTTATGCGCCAAGATAAAGTTTTAGTGACTGCCAGGATAACCTTGATCGCGCTCGATACTGAAAAGTTCAAACCAAGACGGCTGCCGCAGGAATTTATCGATGCAATAAAAGCATGAACGAGCCCCGCATAAAAATATTGCCCGAAGACCTCATCAACAAAATCGCCGCCGGAGAAGTGGTCGAGCGGCCGGCCTCGGTAGTGAAGGAGCTGGTTGAAAACTCGATTGATGCCGGCGCCACCCAGATTGTGGTTGAGGTTCAAGATGCGGGGAAAAAACTGATCCGGGTTTCCGATAACGGTAGCGGGATGACAGAAGAAGAAATTAAAATCGCGCTTGAGCGCCACTCAACTTCCAAAATTAGCTCCACCGAAGATTTGTTCAACATCAAAACGCTGGGATTTCGCGGCGAGGCCCTCCCTTCAATTGCCAGCGTATCAAAATTAAGGATTGAGCCAAATCCCTCGGGAGCCGGCGTCACCGTTGAAAGCAAAGATCTCTTTTGCAACGTTCCGGCAAGAAAGAAATTTTTAAAATCAGACACCACCGAGGTTGGACACATCGGTGAATTTGTTTCCAAGTATGCCATGGCTTATCCTCAGATCGCCTTCAAATTGGTTTCGGATGGAAAGACTTTAATCTCTTCTTCGGGAAACGGGAAACTAATTGATGCCATTCTTTCTATTTATGGCGCGGAATTAGCAAGGGAGCTGGTTGAAATTGATTCTCAATTTCAACCGGGCAGGATCTTTGGCTTTGCCAGCCGGCCCACCCTTTCGAGAATCGATAAAAATTACGAGACTTTCTATGTTAATGGAAGATTTGTGCGCAACTTCTTGCTCAACCGAGCCCTGGAAGAAGCTTATCGGACTTTAATCCCGGGCAATCGTTACCCGGTAGGCATCCTTTTCATAGATATTGATCCCCGGCAGGTTGACGTTAATGTGCACCCGACCAAGCGGGAGGTTAAGTTCTTAAAAACCCAGGAAGTCATGAATGCGGTAACCGCTGCAGCAGTAAAATGCCTGTCTCAATTTAAGGAGCATCAGAATATCAGAATACCTGCCTGCCGGCAGGCAGGTCAGATGGGAGAGAATCAGAGAATCAGCGGGACAATGGACGTTTTTTTCCCGGTCGTCAGCCAAAGTATCGAATTAGAAGTGACCGCGGTTCAGCCACTGATCCCGATCTATCAATTCAAGCAGACTTATATCATCGCAACTGACGGCGAAGAGCTGGTGCTGATCGACCAGCACGCGGCGCACGAACGCATTCTCTACGACCGACTTGGTCACGAGTCACGAGTCACGGGTCGACAGTCGTTATTGATACCCGAAACCCTGGACCTGCGTCCGGAGGAAGCCGCTATTCTGCGGGAAAATATTGTTTATCTAAAAGATCTGGGTTTTGAACTTGAAGAATTCGGCGGCAATTCTTTTATTCTTAGGTCGGTCCCTGCGATCTCTTCCAAAGTTCTTGCCCGACAACTTTTGATCGATATCGTTTCTGAATTACAAGCTTCAGGAAAGAGCGTAGGGCTGCAGGTAAAGCAGGAGAATATCCGCAAGCTAATTGCCTGTCACAGCGCTATCAAAGCGGGAGACAGCTTGACCCGGGAAGAAATGAATCAATTAATTAAAGACCTTTACGCTACTCAAAATCCCCTCACCTGCCCCCACGGCCGGCCTACCCTGTTCCGAATAACTGAAGAAGAACTTAAAAAGAAGTTCGGAAGATAAAATCGTTCACATTACATAATTTCTTAGAGTGATCTTTCTTCCACTTTCGGTCGTGATATGGAGTTCTTGCTTTGCTTCATCATAGACAGTTGTGTTATGTTTTCCGGGATCTGGATCGATAAAATCTGGTAAACCGTCCCCATCTCCATCATTAGTGGGGTTATAAGCATACCGCTGGGATTTGCCATGAACTCCACCCTTTGATTTATTGACCTGTCGATACATTTTATCGGCCATCTGACCGTCGAAAGGTTTCCCGCCGGTCAAGCCGCTTACCAGGCCGTTTGCGAACGCAAGGTTAAGCTCCGCGGTCGGGAAAACCTTATCATAAGTTGCAATGGGGGCATGCACATTGTTGTATCTGGCCAGCATATATCTCAGGTTCGCCTCCCAGGAATCGCAATGGTTCGCAAAATAGGCAACCGGGGTTTTCCTGCCCGAATATTGAGGGAGGCATCTCAAGTGTTCTTCTAACCTGCTCCAGCGGTGCCCCTGAAGCATGACGGCGGCAACATCTTCATTCCCCAAAGATTCCAAAAGCGACGCATATCCGCTTTGGGTATCGGAAAAATATTCCATCTTCATTTTTACAGTTACGTTTTTCCCTTTCAGGGAAATGTTTCTTTCCATGTGCATAACATAGCGGGGCGAAACCACATAGGTCCTAAACCCATCGGTGCCTTTTTTTTCCGCTGGCTCTTCAACCTTAACCAGACTCCATCCGCTTTTAGGTCGGGTAAATACAGTGTAAGCGCCGCCCCCCTCAGTGAAATAGAGGTCAGAAAGGGCCACCAATCTTCGCAGCGCTTTTTTAAGCTCGGGATTTTCTTTGAATCGGCTTGGGATTTCCTGGCCCTTTTTTATAATTTTCCCAAGTTCTTCACGGTCTTCCCTGGTTAACTCAGGGAATAACTTGGCATGGAAACTGAGAGCCCTAATCATGTTCCTGATCTTTTCTGGAGAGGCCGCTAGAAAGGTTATCGGAGGATGGTCCTTATGGGAAAGCACCACAGCATCTATTTGAACTTCCCCCTTCGCTTGCGCGCGCTCCAATAGACTTTTCTCGTACTCTCCCGAGCTAACCATAGGGGTCCTAGAACTGGAAAAGCCCTCTTCCGAGCGGGAAAGAGAATAGCTGCGGACGACCTTATCTGAGTCGCCCACGATCTCAAGGTTGAAATTAGCGCCTGGAGGGACAACGCTTAAGATTTTCCAGATCGGGATCTTTATTCTCACCAGGAGGGGATTTTTTTGATATGGCCCAACGTCTGTGGCAAGGTCTATCGGAACCTTATAACTATATTTACCGACTTTAATGTGGGCAGAATAATATGCATTTTCAGTCTTGGGGGCAATGATTTTTATCTCTTCTCCCAGGTGTTTGTTAGAAAGCGGACCATCCAGCCTGCCGCCGGCAATCGAAATGACCCATTTAGGAGCTGTGGCGGCTGCTTTTTGGAAGGCGATCAGCTGTGCCTTCAAGGCTTTGGCTTCGGGTGGAAGATTTCCTAAGTTGGCCTCCAAATAGCTGATGATCTCATTTACGCTTTTCCCCGTAACTCTACCGGGATCAACAAAAATGTATTCAAGAAGATTTATCCCCCGGTTTTCCTGATATTCACTGAAGCATTTTAGCTGAGCCAGTTTGGGCAGGACCGCCGCAAAATTATCCAGAAAAGAAAGCTGGCTTTCATATCTAAGAAGCTTGGCATAGGTATCAAAACGCCCTTTCAAGTTTTGGCCGGAAGCCGTTTCTGCTTCGCGATATTCAATCAAGGCCAAAGTATAACGCCCGGCTCCCATGTAAATCCTTGCTTTAATATCGGCCAGGTAAGGAACGGCTTCCCGATTCCTGCTTGCCAGGACTTCCATCTCTTTCAATTGATGGGGGGTAACCTCATGGCCAGCAAACAGTTGGCTTATGATATTATTGTAATAATCTTTAATGATCTGCCTTTGGACAGCCATCGGATTATCAAAATATTTGGGCGCCATAGCATGAATTTCAGAAGGGTCGAGACGCATGTTGCCATTTAGATCCTCTTCTGTCCTATAGGCCTTGTCTCCCGAATCGAGGATCCCATTCCTATTTGTATCGCCACCACCCAGTTCGTCGTAAATCCTTCTCATCTCGGGACTTACCGCTTCTTTATATATTTTATCGGCCAGTTCATTTGCGCCAGCCTGCCGAAGAAAGTCAAGAATGGCGGCTCGATCTTCATCTGGCATCCTTATGACCAGGTTCTGTTTTCTTTCCGACGCCTTTGGATCCGAAGGGGAATTAATAATGAGCGATGCTACCTTCTCGAGTTTCTTTTCCATTGGTTCCGGGTATCTCACCAAATAAGCGCGGACGATGAGCCCTAATAGTTTAGGGTTCTGGCGCAAAAGGGTATTAAATCTTTCCTGGGTTAAAGACAGGTTTGCGGGCAGGGAAGTCCCTGCTTGTACAGATCCCGGATTTGTTACTCCTTTTAGAGCGTTCATCTACAATATTTATCGTATTAAGAGGGGTAAAACTTGCGTGAATTTAGAGGGGAATATTGCTTATTTTTTGCTGTAATAATACCAATTTTTAAGGAGTTTCAAAGTAGGTTTCTTTCTCCAGGCTAATAACGATCCTTTTTCCGGAAGAAGTGGTTATGATCATAGAATCTCCATTCCGCTCAAATTGGTTCACTTTATCCGGTTCCGGGTCAATTCGGTTATCTATACCGTCCTTGTCTGAATCCCCCTCATAAGGGGAACTAAAATCCTCAATTCTGGGTGATTCCGAAGTAATAAAAACCCTACCGGGATAATTATCATGGTAGTCGGCGTAGGCGCTGGCGACACCGCGGCTGATTTTATCCCCCCTCGCCCCGCGTGCAATTGCGTCGAAAAGGGCATTTTGAACGTAGGCCTCGGGAGCAAGCAGGCTAGTAGTGAAGAGCAGTCCAAAGTTGTTTTCATCAAGCACTTCGCGGGAAAAGATGGGCGCGCTAAGGCAGGAGGTCATAAAGACCCCCTTCGCTTCACTCGAATTTGTGCTTTGGGAATTGCGAACGGCTTTGATGGCTTTTTTGCCCTGAAGCGTCATATGCCCGACATACCCCACAATCCGGCTTTGGCTGCCCGCTTCAATCACCCTTCCGTCTTTTAGAGTTATCCGCTGAGCCCTGTTCCCAAACAGATTCTGGGCGAAATCCCGGTAGCCTTCGACGATGTCATTCGATCGATACAGATTAAAAACCACATACATTTCAAAAGGTTTTTTGACCCCTCTTTCCTGCCAGAAGGCATTAGGAGTAAATACTTTCTTAAAAACCGCCATTTTATCTTTTTCTTCCCCGACCAGCCGCCAGCCGAAAAGTTTCTTGAAAGCATGATACATTCCGTATCCCGCTCCCCAGTAAAGATTATGCTGGGGGTCATTTCCGTCAGTGATCGGGAATCTCCTGCGGCCGTTAAAGGAGGCGTCCCACAACACCACATTGGCGGTTATGACCAGGGGCTTGCCCGCCACTAAATCCCTGGCTATCTGTTGATAAAGGGGCAAGATGCTTTTTTGAGCCCTTCCCGGGTCCGGAGTAATGCCTGCCGTGCTTCGGTAAAGCTGAAGCTTTTTCCTGGAATTCTTTCTCCCGCTGCCGGTAATGGTCAGTGTCGTGTTTCTGTTAAAAGGCACATATCTTAATATTTGGGAAAGTTTTACCTTTACGCAGTTCTGGTCATCAACCTGGGCCGAGAAATCGTAAACATATCTTTGGTTTTGATCAATGCGCAGGTTTATTTTTTTTGTGCCGGAGGGAACCCGAATGGTTAATTCGTCCTCAAGCATGGAGTTGTCGAGGGAGAGCTTGTTTTCCACCCTCTTGTCTCCCAGAAAAACCGTCATCCTTTCCGCATATCTGGTTGGGGTAGGCGGCGTGTCCGTTAAAGCTTCTAATATGGGTGTTTTCATGGTCTTTTATTCCCTTTGACTTCTGATTCTTCATCGATGGTAATAAAAGAAAATTTCATGAAATTTCTGGAAAAACCTTACGAAGAAAAGCTGAGTAAGGGGGAAGACATGGCTATCTATTTACAAACGGATAATATCCAGTTGCAGCCCATGGGAAAAGGAGATGCGTCAATAGTAAAAACGATCTCCGCGCAAAGCTTGGTTGACATTCTTAGGTCAAAAGAGAGTGAAATCAGCCACCGGATTACTTTTTCCACGCCGCCACCCCCAGACCGGGACGATTTTTACCATGAGTATCCTTTCCGCAAACCCTGCGATAAAAACAAGGAGCAGAAATGCGATCAATTAATAAAAGTGGATCTGAAAAATAAGAAGGCAAAGACCAGGCTCGAGCTGTTTTACACTTTGATTGAGGGTCGGACAGAAATAACCGCGGTTCGTGTCGGCATTCGGCAGGTGATCGAGGATTTCCCCTACCCGGTTAGAGTAGGAGTGGTCTCTCCAAGAACCCATTCCCGCCTGTTAACTTCAAAGGTTGATCTGAAAAGGCAGCAAGTTACTGAAACCAAGAATATGCGCCTTACTCCGTCAGAAGAAATCAATATTCATGACCAGCTGGAACGGACTTTGAAGAGAATCTTGGAAGCAGAAAAGAAATAGCGGCCTGCTGACCCCGCGCCGTCTGGTGCGGGGCTGACGAAATCTCGCCATTTTCATCCCCTTTGAGCGTGGCAATAAAATTGCTGCTGATCAAACCATGGAAACCAACGGTAATGGGATTACCAGTCTTTTGGATGAAATCTTAGCCAAAGGAGTGGAGCTTAAGGCATCCGATATTCACCTGGAACCGCGAGAGGAATACACCCGGGTACGTTATCGGGTTGACGGGATGCTGCAGGATGGCTCTCCCATCCATAAATCCAGGCACAATGCTTTGATCTCAAGGGTCAAAGTTATGGTCAACCTGGATATTGCTGAAAGCCGGCTTCCTCAAGACGGGAGAACCAACCTAAAAATTAAAAAAGATCATATTGACCTGCGCGTTTCAACCATTCCGACCATTCACGGAGAAAAAGCAGTGATCCGGCTGCTGAATCGAAATCACGCCCTATTAAGCCTTCAAGAATTGGGCATGGAAAATTATGACCTGGAAACTTATAAAGCTATTATTTCAAAGAGAACCGGCATCGTCCTGGTTACCGGCCCGACTGGATCAGGAAAAACCACCACTCTTTATGCAACCCTAACCCAGTTGAATTCAAAAGAGGTTAACATTATCACGATCGAAGATCCGGTGGAATACCAATTGCCCGGCATCAATCAGATCCAGGTTAACGTGAAATCCGGTTTAACTTTTGCGCGCGGTTTGCGCTCGATCTTGCGCCAGGATCCGGATATTATTATGATAGGTGAAATTCGTGATCTTGAAACCGCAAAAACCGCCATCCAGTCCGCGCTGACCGGCCATCTTGTCTTCAGTACCCTCCACACCAACGATGCCCCTTCTGCCGTGACCCGTCTGCTGGAAATGGGGATTGAAAAATACCTGGTGGAAGCTACCCTGCTCGGCGTAGTCGCCCAGCGCCTGGTCAGGAAGATCTCACCAAATGGCTATGAGGGGCGGACCGGAATTTACGAAGTCATGATTGGAGCTTACCCGCAAAAGGGAATGAGGACGCTGCTCGAGGATGGTTTGCTAAAAGTAAATAAAGGAATTACTTCCCATGAGGAAATTGCCCGGGTGGTTTCCCTTGAAGGTTAAAAAGGGCCCTGACCGCTTTAGAGATTTCACGATTTTTGCTATACTATTTTAAATGGCGAACGACAACTATTTAATCATCGTCTTCCGTATGCTTCATAATTTCTTTCTTTATTCAATAACGGTCATCAGTTTTTTTGTCGGCCTGGCGATTACTCTGTGCATTGTTCCTTTCTCAAAAAATAAAGCTGATACTTATCATTCGGCTGCCCTTATCTGGCTGAGGTTTGCTATGTTCTTTTCGGGAGTAAAGGTTAATGTAAGCGGAAAAGAAAACATTCCGCGAAACCAAGCCGTGATTTTCGTTTCCAACCATCAAAGCGCCGCCGACATCCCTATCCTGATGGCAAGTCTCCCCGTCCCTTTCAGGTTCGTTATGAAAAAAGAGCTCCGCCGTATTCCTTTGTTTGGCTGGTGCATGCAGCAGGCGGGCCATCTTTTTATCGAACGTGAATCAGCTTTTTCGGCTTACCGAACACTTGATAAAGTGGTTGAAGCGCTCAACTCCGGAAAATCGCTTCTGCTTTTTCCCGAAGGAACCAGAAGCTGGGATGGCAGTTTAGGGAAATTCAAGCGCGGCAGTCTGCTGGCGGCATTAAAATCCGGCGCCTCGATTATTCCGGTTGCAATCTCGGGAAGTTTCTGTCTTATGCCGCGAGACACCAGGTTAATTAGGATGGGAAAAGTAAAATTTTCGATCGGAAAACCGCTTCATATTAAAAACCAGGAAGAGTATGAGGAAAAACTCGAAGAGGTCAGGAATGCTATTGCAAGGATGATTGAACCGCTTCCCTGATCGAAGAAATCCCTATCAATTCAATTTTGCTTTTTTTTAATTCTTTAAGATTGGTTTTAGCCAAAAGCGAAGATTTAAATCCTAGTTTTTCGGCCTCTTTAATTCTTTGTTCGATCTGATTGACGGAGCGGATCTCTCCCGCCAGACCGATTTCTCCAACCGCAACGGTGTGCGAATCAAAGGGTCTGTTTTGGTAGCAGGAGGCGATTGCCAGAGCGATGGGTAAATCGATCGCCGGCTCCGCCACCCTTACCCCGCCGGCGGCGTTCACATAGATATCCGCAGAAGACAGCTTTAAGCCGGCATGCCTCTCGAGCACCGCGATTATTATCGATACGCGGTTATAATCCACGCCGGTAACTTTGCGGATCGGGTAAGCCATTTTGGTCGGCGCCACCAGCGCCTGAATCTCAACTAACAGCGGGCGGGTTCCCTCAATGGCAGCGGTCACTACCGAACCGGAAGCTTCCTTTGACCTTTCCGAAAGAAAAATTTCGGAAGGATTGGCGACTTCAACCAGCCCCTGCTCTTTCATCTCAAAGATTCCCACTTCATTGGTTGAGCCAAATCGATTCTTGGTGGCACGCAACAAGCGGTACTGCTTGTGCTGTTCGCCTTCAAAGTAAAGGACCGTATCGACAATATGTTCGAGAACGCGAGGTCCGGCAACGGTTCCTTCCTTGGTAACATGTCCAACGATTAATATTGGGATCCCCGAAGCTTTCGCGATCCTCACCAGATAAGCAGCGCATTCTCTGACCTGCGCCACTGAACTGGGAGCCGATGCCAGGTCTTCGCGGTAAAGAGTTTGTATGGAATCAATTACGACAAACTGCGGCTTAACTTCACCAATCGCTTTTTCAATTGCAAATAGGTTGGTTTCGGGAAGAAGCATAAGGTTTTCTGAAAGGGTTCCCAGCCTTTGCGCTCGGAGCCGGATCTGTTTGGCCGATTCTTCCCCAGAGACATAAAGGATTTTTTCTTTCTGAGCGAGAGCCTCCGCCGCCTGCAGCATCATGGTCGACTTCCCGATCCCCGGCTCCCCAGCCACTAAAATCACCGATCCCGCAACAATCCCTCCACCCAATACTCGATCTAACTCTGAAATATTGGTGGGATACCTTTCCTCAGCTTTGAAATCAACTTCTGTGATCGATATAGGTGTTTGGGATTTTGTAATTGGGATTTGGAGCTTGTTTTGCCCGCCTGCCGGACGGGCAGGGATTTGGGATTTGGGATTTTGGATTTCCTCAACGAGGGAGTTCCATTCCCCACAAGATGGACATTGACCGTACCAGCGGGGAAAATCCTGTCCGCAGGACTGGCAGACAAATTTGATTTCAGACTTTAGCATTAGCGAGAAGCTTCCTGAAGCTTTTTGCTTTCAGGCTTAGCAGCTTCAGTTTTATGTTTCCGCAGCTTACCAGAAAAGACCATCCGATCACCCTTGATATCGGCTTTTATCTCCGTGCCGTAGGTTAATTTGCCTTTCAAAACCTCTTCTGAAAGAGGATCCTCAATCTGTTCCTCAATGGTCCGTCGCAGGGGGCGGGCGCCAAACTTGGGGTCGTAGCCTTTCTCAACTAAAAAGTTAGTCGCTTTTTTATTCACGGTAATCGAGAGTCCTTTTTCCTCCAGGCGGTGATTCAAATCCGAGAGCATGATTTCCACAATGGAAGAGAGATCTTCTTTGGAAAGCGGCCGGAAAACAATGGTCTCATCGACCCGATTTAGAAATTCTGGCCGAAAGGTTTTCTTTAATTGTTCTAAAACCGTATCCTTCATTTTGTCGTAGCTGGCACGGGCGTCGCCCCTTGTGACAAAGCCGATCGAGGTTTCCTTGCGGATCAACTCCGCCCCCACATTGCTGGTCATGATGATGACGGTGTTTTTAAAATCGATCACGTGTCCCTGCGCATCCGTCACCTTGCCGTCATCTAAAATCTGAAGCAAAATGTTCATGACGTCGGGATGCGCTTTTTCAATTTCATCAAAAAGGACCACCGAATGCGGACGGCGGCGCACCGGCTCCGTCAGCTGGCCGCCTTCTCCAAATCCCACGTAACCCGGCGGAGAGCCGATCAAGCGTGAAACGGTATGTGATTCAAGATACTCAGACATATCGATGCGAATAACAGCATCGATATCCCCAAAAAGAAACTCGGCCAGACGCTTCCCCAGCTCGGTTTTCCCGACCCCGGATGGCCCCAGAAAGATAAATGAACCGATGGGTCGCCGTGGATCTTTCAGTCCCGCCCGGGCACGGCGAATCGATTTGGCGATGGCCTTGACGGCTTCCTCCTGCCCCACTACCCGCTTTTTAATTTCATCTTCCATCTTGAGGAGCCGCTCGGTCTCTTCTTCGGTCAGCTGCACCACCGGCACCGAAGTCCAGGCCGAAACCACCTGCGCAATGGCTTCGTCATTCACCACCGGATAACTTTCGCGCGGAATACTCGCCAGCTTGCTCGAAGCCGCTTCATACTGCAGCCTCAGCGCCTCTTCTTTGTCCCGCAGCTGCGCTGCCAATTCAAACTCCTGATTTTCAACCGCCTTTTCCTTTTCTTGCCTGATTTTTTCTAACTCTTTGGTAATTTCGACCAGCTCCGGAGGGGAACCTGCGAACTGCAGCATTACGCGGGATGCCGCCTCATCCATAAGATCGATGGCTTTATCCGGAAGATGACGATCGGCAATATAGCGGGCCGAAAGGCGCGCCGCTGAAACTAAAGCGTCATTGGTAATTTTAACTTTATGAAATTCCTCATAACGTCCGCGCAAACCCTTCAAAATTTCTATGGTTTCAGCAACTGAGGGCTCCGGCACCATCACCGATTGGAAGCGGCGCTCGAGGGCTGGATCGGACTCAATCCTTTTCCTGAATTCATCAATCGTGGTCGCGCCGATGCACTGAATTTCTCCGCGGGCTAAAGCCGGTTTTAAAATATTGGCCGCATCCATGGCCCCTTCGGCCGCCCCCGCTCCAATTAATGTGTGCAGCTCATCGATGAACAAAACTACCTTCCCGTTCTTTATAACTTCATCAATAACTTTCTTCAGCCTTTCTTCAAATTCTCCGCGGTAGCGCGTCCCGGCAATCAAAAGTCCAAGGTCAAGGGATATCAGTCTTTTTCCCAAAAGGGTGGACGGAACATCGCCAGCGTAAATTTTTTGTGCCAGGCCTTCGACAATGGCTGTTTTTCCCACCCCCGCTTCGCCAATCAAGACCGGGTTGTTCTTTTTTCGCCGGGACAAGATCTGTGTAACTCTCTCGATTTCCTTGCCCCTCCCAATCACAGGATCTAATTTTTTGTCTCGCGCCAGCGCCGTCAGGTCCCGGCCAAAACTATCGAGCAGCGGGGTTTTGCTCGCCCGCGGGGGCTTTTTCTGAAAAGCCATAACCTCTCCCAGAAGAGAAACAATCTGACTTTTTGCCGACGCGGCGGTGATCCCAACCTCATTTAAAACCTTGCCGGTAATACCCGTTCCCTCGCGCAGTATCCCCAAAAAAAGGTGCTCAACTCCCACGTAGCTGTGTCCCAGTCCGCGGGCCTCATCCCACGCTAATTCAATTACTTTTTTCACCTGCGCATTAAACGGGATTTCGGGTCCGGAAATTTCGCTCGGGGCTTCCGGCAAGATTTCCTCTTCAATTCTTTCCTTGATAACCCCCAGATCAACGCGGAAATGTTCCAGAGTTTTGAGGACAATTAATTCGCCTTCGCGCAACATTCCCAGGAGAAGATGCTCCGCTCCCACAAAGTTGGAGCCGACCCGCTTGGCTTCTTCCTGGGCGGCCATGATAACCCGCACGGCACGCTCGGTAAATCGCTCAAAAATCGCCATGGAAAGATTATATCAGCCCCCTAAATAAAGCGCAAGTTTTGACCGGTTTATTACGATATTTATTACGGAAGCCGTTATTATGAAAAATAGCGAAAAAAACAACGAAAATTGTACCACCTCGATAACCGTTAACGGTATTCTTTACCGTACCGGCGGCAATATTCTCTTCACTGAGGATCATTATTTTTTAGCGGAGAGCCCCCTGCTCGATAAGATCGATAAAGCCGTTGAGCATGGGATCCTCGAAAACGGCATGCAAGCTCTCCTCAATAAAATCCGAGGCTAAAACTTCTGCGGCAAAGTTATAATAAAGGTGGTTCCCTTCCCCGGCTGACTTCTTACTTTAATTGACCCCTTATGTTCCTCGATAATACGCAGAGTAATCGGCAGCCCCATTCCGGTTCCGGTCATTTTGGTGGTAAAGAAAGGATCGAACAGACTTTTCAAATGTTCTTCTGAAATGCCTTCACCGGTATCGGTGACCTCGATAAAAACCACCGGTATCGGTTTAGGAAGCTCTTCTTCCTCTCCCCAGACCATTTCCTCGCCCGATTTTTTGCCCTGGCGCTGAATCTTTCCCAATTTGATTACTTCTCCCACATCGGTCTTGGCCATCAGCTCTCCGCCTTTTTCCTGCATGGCCTCAATGGCATTTTTAACTATATTGACAAAAGCCTGGGAAATCTGCCCCGGATCGCCGGTAATTTCGGGAAGCTCGGCAAACTTTTTGGTTACTCGAACATTGTATTTTTTGCATTCGCTCTCAAAGAGCAGCAGAACTTCGTCCAGCAAAGCGTTGACATCTACTTTGGACATTTCGGGCTTCATCGGACGGCCGAACTTAAGCAGGCTCTCGGCAATGCGGTTGATCCGCTCAATTTCATGCGGAATGATCGAAGCAAACTTTTCGCGAAACTCTTTGTCTTCCCACTTTTGCTGCAGCAACTGGGTGAAGGTGCGCAGAGAAACCAATGGATTTTTGATTTCATGCGCCATACCGGCCGCCATTGTTCCCAGGGAAGCCAGTTTTTCGGAAAGAATCAGACGCTCCTGGCTGTCGCGCAGATCCCGGGTCATCTGGTTAAAGGCTTGCGCTAATTTGCCGATCTCATCCGCGGAATCAACCGAAATACGATATCCAAGTTCTCCGCGCGCTACCGCCTCCGTTCCTAAAGTCAGCTCCTTGATCGGCTTTTCGATGGAGCGGGCAAAAAAGATCCCGGTCAGGGTGGTTAAAATGATCCCGACGATAACAAAAAGAAGTGAATTGGTCTCAAGCCAGCGCATTTCAAAATAGGCGGAAGCCATCGGCTCTTCCACCACCACTCCCCATCCAAATTTTTTAACCGGGACATAAGCTCCTGCCATTGGGCTGCCTAGCTCGTCACGAAAGCCGGAGGCTCCCTTTTCCCCGGCCAGCAAACGGCTTACCGCTTCGTTCTCCCGCAGGTCTTCATGCTGCAGCGCCCGTTTCTTATCCGGATGGGAAACCAAAGCCCCGTTGCTATCAACGATGAAAGCCGCCCCGCTGCTGTCAATCTTGGTTTTCGAAACCAGCGACTGCAGATAATCGAGCGAAGGTTTTTCTAAGGCTTCAATTTTTCCCGCCAGATCTTCCGCTACTTTGAGATAGGCCGCCTGGATCGATTTAGAAAGGGCATTCTTGCTGATGTTGATCGTTGCCAGGGTGGTAGCCTCAAAAAGAATCACAATCAAAAGAACAAAGATCAGGGTAAGCTTAAAAAGAACACGAGTGCGCAAATATTTCAGCGGCGTTTTTGCTTCCGGGGCTTCGGGCGGAATCAGCTCCGCCAATAAAAGACCAAGTATGGAAAAAAGGGTCAAAATCCAGGATGCCAGCAGATAGCCGGGTTCGCCAAAGTTAAGATAGAAAAAAGCTAAGAGCTGAGAAACCAGCATGAGGATGGCGGAGCCGCCAGTGTAAAACAAAAGCTTTCTCTTCCCGCCGACCGAAGAAAAAGCCAAGCCCAGAGAAAAAATTGCCAGCACTATCCATGCCAGCACATAAAACTGCTCAACCGGAATCCAGGAAGAAAAATTGACAATCGGTTCGATGATGTTTTCGCGGTAGACCAGGTTAACTGACGAATCAATTACCAGATAGGTAAATAATCCTGCCAGCAGGACAAAAATGATTGAAGCGTAGCGAAGACGCTTAATTTCAAATTTTTCGATGACAAAAAGCCAGAGGAAAAGAGAAGAAAAAATCAGAGAAATCGAAACTGCCTTTTGAGCCAGGATCAGCTGGTCAGTTATCCCCCAAACAATATTGTATATGAGCTGGGAAGCCAGTGTGGATGCGACATAAGCAAATAAAGAAAGCAAGACCAGTCCAAAGAAGAGTTCCTTAAGCTGACGGGAAGCAATAAAACTGCGAAGAAAAGTTATTCCTCCGGAAATCAAAATCCCGGCAGCGAAAATTTCTGTAAAAATACCAATAATTGTTAATGTTGAAAGCATTTATTTGCTTACCGTAACGGCAACCGCTCCGGTCCCTCTACCGCCCGCCAGGTTAATGACCTCCAGGGGAATCGAATATTCCCCCGGAGCTACGCTGTCCGACAAATTAAACTGCAGGGTCCAGGTATCATCCCCGGCGCTGAGATCTCCCGCCAAACCACTGTTGCCAAGGTAAGTTCTTTCCGATAAACCTAAGCCGCTCAGATCGGCCACCACACTCTTGACATCTTCGACGCGGCCAGGATTATCAACTTTTACGGTTATGGAAACCAAAGTTTCCCTCCTTGCCGCCTGCGCTTCGATTATAGCCGGATTCTTTCTAATATCCAAGGTGGTTTTAGCCAAAGCCAGCCACCCTTTCTTATTCGCTACTGCGATCGATATATCCTTGGGACCGAGGCCCACCTGGGGAGAAACGCTGGTCTGGAGGGTGAAAATTCCGTCCCCGGCTTTCTTATCGCCAAAAAGACCATTATCCACCAGGGTGGTATTGGGAAGCTTTCCAATTGAGCTAAGATCGGCTCTCACTCCGGCAATATTTCGCAGTCCCCCGGGATCATCCACCGAAGCCAGCACTTCCAGCACCGTCCTACCGTCCGGTGGAACTTTTTTGGGAACCGCCTTTACGTAATTAATGGTCGGCGTCAGCCGCACCCGACTGACTTTATTTATGTCATAGCCAATCGTCCAGGAAAGAAGCTCGCTGATCTTCTTTTTCATAAAATCGGTGGCGGAAATTAACATGACCGCCTCACCCTTGGTCATGTATTCCTCCGCTTCCGCCGGCTTCTGTGCGTGAACCGGCGGGATCGCAAGATTAAAAAATGTCAATGCAATTATTAAATACTTGTGTTTCATCCTTTGACCTTAAGAATCTTGAAAAGTTTTTCTCCTTCTTCTTTCGAAACCGACGCTTCCGGCCGGAAAGTTCCGTCCGGATAAGGTTTCAGCAGATCCCAATCTACCACCAGCTTAATAAAGGGTGCCAGAGGATGGTCCCGTTTAACGTCCAAAAAAAGATCCCGTTCAACTTTTGGCAGCGGCAGGCCGGTCGATTTAGCGAGCCAGGTGGCCATCTCTCCTCGCGTCACGCTGGCCTGCAGTTTAAATTCCGCTTCGGGACTAACTTCAATGACTCCCAGGGTCACCAATTCCTCGACCTTGCTGCGGCGCTCTTTGATTTCCTGCTCTTTTTTCCTGAGTGCTTCTTTTTCTTCGGGGGTCAACGCTTTTTTAAGCTGCTGCTCAATCTGCTTTTCTTCTGCAATCACTACCTTTGCCTTCCGCAAAACTTTATACTTCCAGACCTTTTTCTCGCCTTCATAGCGCGCTTCGACCACGATCAGGTTTTTCTCCGGCTGCAGAGGAATGACCACCTTAAAGGTATTATCTTCCGCCGTAAACGCTCGCAGCCCATTGACGTAAACTTCCACTCCGGGTTTAACTTTTCCAAAAACTTCGATTCGATCGTTGTAAGTAACGATGTTGTCTTCAAGGGAAATTTTTTCAATTGCCGTTTCCAGCATCACTGCCGGCTTTTCAACTTCCAGCTTCTCCACTACCACCCATTCCTTAGGAAAATATAGAATTGAAATATAAGTTTGAGATTCCTGGCGCAGGGGTTCTCGATAGCTGACAACATCTACTCCCCAATCAGGGTTTCTATATCCGGCTCCCAAATTAAGCGCTGCGCTTACCTCTCCGGGCTTATACTGCTGCATCACGCCGGCGCGGAAAAAATAAGTTTTATTAAAGCCGTATTCTCCTCCTATCCGCAGGAGTGTCGGGTGCAGGCTCGAAAAATCAAGCTCGCCGTTTAGAACCAGTTCCCTCTCCTCCATAAAAATGGGAGAGCCGAGGTCGCCTATGATGCGCGCCGAAAATGCCAGCTTTTCGGTGGCGGGAATTCCTTCTTCGCCGCCTACATCCCATTTTAACAGCCCCCCGCCCAAAGCTTTGGCAGGAAGAATATTTTGCAGAGAAATTCCCGCTGTCCACCAATCCGACCCCTTCCAGAGCAGGCCCAGATCCATATCCCAGCCGGTGGCCGAGCGATCGGGCTGGCCGGTCCGGCGCAGCGTCTGGGTTAACAATCCTTTGATGTTGATCCCTATCCCCAATCGCTGAAGCGCCGGTTGCTTATAAAATACCGGCAGGAAATTTAACTTGGTGCCGAAGGATAGGACCAAGATATTGCTGTTCGAGTTTGCCGTGCCTCCCATGACTGGAACATCAGAAACTTTTGAAGTCACCACCGCCAGCCCCAGGGAGGAGCCAAGCCCGGTTGGGTAAGCTTGCACAGCAGTAATATTATCGAAGTCTCTAAAAGTTAAGGAAATCCCTTTGGCCCAGGCCATGCCGCCGGGATTATAAAGAAGACAGTTGACATCATCAGCCAATCCCGAAAAAGCCGCCCCCATTCCCAGTGGCCGCGCACCCATCTGCAGATCCAGGGGGTAAATTCCAATTTCCCCCAGCTGGGCGTGAGCCAGACGGCAGTAAAAGGTCAGGGAAAAAAATAGAAAAAGGCAAATACGCTTCATTCTAATATTAAGATCGTAGCCTGTTTCTTCCCTTCCCAGCCGAGAAGATCGGTGGCTGTTACTTCCAAAGCATATTCTCCGCTTTGCTCGGGTGAGAATGAGATATTGAGCGAATAGATCCTATCTCCGCTGATATCGTCTCCATGGGTGCCGTCGTCAAACATTTCAGCATCCGGCAGCCCACCGATTCTCGATAGATCCGCCTTCACCTTTGCCATCGGGGAGAATTTTTCGCGTGGGGCCATCCAGGCGCGCAGTTTAACGCTGGTCGTATTTTTTAAAGCTACTTCCCTGGGATCAATAGAAAAGGAAATGATTTCGGGAGGAACATTCAAATCGCATAACCGCTCGTTCGTATAGCCTTCTTCAAAATCAACTAGATACTTAAAGCTTTGCTGCGCGTAAGTAAATCTGGAAAGCAGCATGGCCGCTTCGGCCCGCGTTAGAGCCCGCCCCGGTTCATAGATGGGTATGTCCCTGGAAACTCCGATCACCAAACCCCTCTCCTGCGCAGTATAGATGGGGGGCGCCCCTTTTTCTGCCTCTGGAACGTCTTTAAAGAGCAGCTTGATCTTTTCCACGATCCCCAAACCTTCAATGATCACCGCGATCTCCGCCGCTTCCCGGCGAGAAACCGGATCATCGATCCCAAAGATTTCTCGGCTGTACCCCTTCATATACCCCGCAGCTACCGCCGCTTTAATAAAAGGAGCTCTCCAGTGTTCTTTGGGAACATCAAAGAATACATCCTCGGTCAATTTTGGGACGGGGAGTTTTTTAACGCGCGCCAGCCAGGTGGCGAGCTCGCCGCGCGTCACCGGATTCCCGGGATAAAAACTCAAATCCGGATAGCCTTCGATGATCCCGACGGTGGAAAGATAAACGATCTGGCTCCAGGCCCAATGTTTTTCCCCACCGTACAGCTCTTCGATGTCGGGATAAGTTATGAGTCTCAAAATGCGAAGGCGCTGTTTTGCTTCACCCCGCCGGACTTCCACCAGATTTTTCCCGGCCTTTAAAACCAATCCGCAGGAAAAAGTATTATCGGGGTTAAGTTTAATTTTTTGGTCGTTGACTTCCAGGGCGCCGGGTCCCTCGGTTCTGCCGCGCAGCATCAGGATTTCCGAATAAGTCCGCAGTTTATCCTGCGGCTCAAAAATCTCCGCCGTGGCGACGGAAGCTAAAAATAGCAGCAGCAGAATCCAGGCCAATCTTCGCATGCGCAGGTATTTTAGCATACTTTTCTTGCTCAAGCGAAGTATTTTTGTTATATTATAATGACAACATGTTCTTAAAATCTTTGATCCTGCGCGGCTTTAAAACTTTTGCCGATACCACCGAAATAGAGTTTGGCCCGCTAGCGCGGATTACCGCCATTGTGGGACCGAACGGCTGCGGTAAAAGCAATCTGCTTGACGCCACCCGCTGGGTGCTGGGAGAAGAAAATCCGCGGGAGCTGCGGGTCCCCCAGCTGGATAACATCATTTTCGCGGGAACCGCCGAGCGCAAGTCCCTCTCTCTGGCGGAAGTCACTCTACTGTTTGACAACGCTTCGGCCAGGCTGCCGCTCCCTTTCAGCGAGGTCTCGATCAAGCGCCGCACCTTCCGCGAGGGCGAGAGCGAATTTTTCATCAACAAAAATCTCTGCCGCCTCAAAGATATCCGCGATCTCCTGCTGGATACAGGGCTGGGAGAAGGGAGCTATTCCATCATCACGCAGGGACAGGTGGACTCCATTTTATCCAGCAAAGGTGATGAGCGGCGGGCGGTTTTTGAAGAAGCGGCCGGGATCAATAAATATAAGACGCGTAAATTGGCCGCCGACAAAAAATTGATCGCCGCCGAACAAAATCTGCTTAGAATCAACGATCTGAAAGTAGAAGTCAGCGAGCATCTCCTGACTCTGGAGGAGCAAGCCCGCAAAGCCCGGGAATATCTCGACATACAATCGCGCGTCAAAGAAATTGAAATTGGGCTCAGCAAAAAAATCCTCGGCAATCTGCTTGAGAAAAGAAGCAGGCTGCTGGCGGATCTGGAAAAAGCCAAAAAAGAAATTGAAGAAAAAATCGCCTCCGAAAAAAAAGAGGAAGAAGGGCTCCTCTCCCTCAAAGCCGCGGTCCGGAAAATCGAAATCGAAATTGAAGAACAGTTCGCCAAACTCGAAGCCGAAAAAGATCGGCTGCGGGACCTCGAGCTCGATCGCCGCTTCACCGAGGGGGAGCTGCAGAGAGAAGAAAAGCTGCAGGGGGAGCTCAAGCGAAAAAGGGAAGAAATAAAGCAGAAGCTCGCTGCCTTGGAGCGCGCCGGCAATTCGGATTTTAATTTTTTCGACAGTCCGCTGGCAGAAAGCATCTCGCCGCTGATCCAGCAAGCCGAACGACTGGTTAATTTGCTTTCTTCGATCATCTCTTTCTTCGGAAGGGGACCGACCTTTTCTCTCTCCGGTCCGGCGGAAAAAGAGGAAGCGCGCAATCTGAAACTGGAGCTTTACCAGGAGGAAGAAAAAAGGATCGAAGCAGAGCTCGAAAGAGTCCGCTTCGGACTGCAGGCGCACCGCAGCCAGCTGGAAAGTCTGGCCGCTGCTTCTTCCGAGAACAGCGCAAAATCTAGCCTTAATGAATCGATTGCTAAGCTAAGGCAGGAAAAAGAAAATTTTAACCAGAAAATCAACCTGCTTGAAGAAAAATTTCGCCGCGAGCGTAAAATCGACGATGCCTCTTCCGCCCTGGAGATCGCACTGGCGAAACTCGAAGGTGAGATGACCGGCCTGGCGGAAAAACTTTCCATTGAATACAATCTGACTTTGGAGGAAGTCTCTGCTCAGCCCTATGAAGTCGCTAATGCTGCCAAAGCCAAAGCGGAAGTTGAGGAAGGAAAACAAAAACTGCGGGCGCTGGAGCCGGTAAACCTGCTGGCGATCGAAGAATTCGAAAAAACGCGCGAGCGGCTTACTTTTATCGATGCCCAGCTCAGCGATTTGAACCATGCCCGGGAAAATTTAAATAATTTAATCGCTGAACTGGATGCGCAAGCCGAATCAACTTTTCTGCAAACCATGCAGCAGCTCTCCGTTATTTTTTCGGAAACTTTTTCCAAGCTTTTCGCCGGCGGCGAAGCCAGGATATCGCTGGCTCCCGGCCTGCCGGCGCTGGAAGCCGAAATTGATATTTCGGTGCGGCCTTCGGGTCGAAAATGGCTTCCTCTTTCTCTGCTTTCCGGCGGCGAGCGGGCGCTCTCCGCCATCGCCATTCTCTTTTCTCTTTTGAAGATCCGCCCCTCCCCCTTCTGCTTTCTGGATGAGGTGGACGCCGCCCTGGATGAAGCCAACATCGGTCGTTTCACCGAGATGCTGAAAGATTTTTCACAAACCACTCAGATCATTGTCATTACCCACAATAAAAACACCATGGCGATAGCCGAGCACATCTACGGGGTCACCATGGAAGAACCCGGCGTGTCAAAGGTAATCTCCATGAAGCTGGCTGAGGTGGCAGCATGAGGCTGACGGTTGCGTTCTTGCTCAGCCTTTTGATCATTGGTTTTACCGCAGCCCAGGCGCAGGAAGCTGCCCGGCCCGCGTTGGAAACGCCTAAGGCAGCCTGGGGAGAAAACGGGCTCGAGATTAACAACACTCCCGGAAACACACCTCAACAAAACCCTAAAATTATCAGCTCCGAATATGGTTACTATTACGCGGTATGGGAGGATGGAAGATTTGGCCAAGAAAAACTTTTTGCTCAAAAGATGGATGAAAGCGGCAATCGATTATGGAGCGAAGGCGGGGTGCAGGTCTGCGGTGCCGGAGGCAATCAAAATTCCGCTCAGATCATCGGCGACGGCGCCGGAGGTCTGATTGTAGTCTGGCAGGATTATCGCAAAGAAAATGCGGATATTTACGCGCAGCGCCTAAGCCCCCGGGGAGAAATTTTGTGGGGCAACGAAGGCATTCCGGTTTCGAAGGCCTCCGCCGGACAGTTCGCTCCGGAGATTATCTCTGACGGGGCCGGTGGAGCCATCGTTGCCTGGTATGATTACCGCAGCGGGACCGGTGAAGATATCTACGCTCAAAGAATTAATTATAAAGGGGAACCGCTCTGGCAGATTGATGGGATTTCGATTTGCGCCGCCCCCGGCACACAGTGGTATCCCAAGATTGCCAACGATGGCGCGGGTGGAGCTATCCTGGTTTGGACCGATGGAAGGCTGGGCTCGGCCGACAACAATCTCTACTGCCAGAGAATTTCTGCTGACGGGAAAATTCTCTGGGAAAAAGACGGAATTTCAATCTGCTCTGCTCCGCAAAACCAGGAGCGGCCGGAGATTTTGGGAGTGGAGGGAGGAGCCGTTATCGCCTGGAACGATTCACGTTCCGGTAATCTTGACATCTATGTGCAGAAAATCAATTTAGAGGGGGCGCCGCTATGGGAAAAAGACGGAGTTGCTTTAGCAACCGCTCCTTACTCTCAGGAAAACCCCAAGTTAGCCTCGGATGGCTTGGGCGGGGCGACTGTGGTCTGGTCGGACAACCGCGAAGAGGAAAGTGCTGTCTATTTTCAAAAAATAACTAAAGAAGGCCGAAAAAGTTGGATCGAAGGAGGGATCCTCACCGCCAGGTCCTCCGCTAAGCAAGAGAATCCGGCTATTGTCAAATTGGGAAATGAAGGCTGGGTGATCTTCTGGGAGGATTATCGCAAAGGGAACTCCGCCATCTATGCGCAGAAAATAAATCGGGACGGAACCTCTCTCTGGCAGGAAGGAGGGCTTCCTCTGGCAACTATTGCCGGCGCCCAGGAAAAATTTTCGGTTTCAGCCAAATCCAACGGAGAAATAATTGCCGCTTGGCAGGACCGGCGCAGTGGCAGCCATGATATTTATGCGCAGAAGCTTACTGCGGGCGGCGCTCTCGCCTGGAGCGACAAAGGCAGTCTGGTTTGCAATGCAATTGGTGCGGTTATACATCAAAATGCAGACCTGATCGATAACGGACAGGGAGAAATTATTTTAGTTTTCGAAGATGCCCGCTCCGGTTATCTCAACATCTATGCGCAAAAGATCAACCGGGCCGGCAATCTCGCCTGGGGTAGAGACGGCATTGCAGTGGCAAAAGTGAAAGCCCACCAAACTAACCCCCGCTTAGTTAGCGACGGATCCGGCGGAGCGCTCGTGGTTTGGGAAGATACTCGCGATCCTAATTTTCAAAAAATATATGCGCAGCGCATCAGCGCCGCAGGAAGAAAAGTCTGGGAAAAAGGAAGCCTGCAACTTACGAAAATTAATTCGCGCCAATCCCGTCCCCGCTTGATTTCTGCCAGCAATGGCGGAGCCGTCGTGGTTTGGCAGGACGAAAGAGATCCTCTCAGTCTCAAAGATATCTTCGGTCAAAGAGTTTCGGGCAAAGGAGATTTGCTCTGGAACCGGAACGGAGCTGCAATCTGTGCAGACAACGGTGACCAGGCTGAAGAAGAAATCATTGCGGACGGCGGCGGCGCTGTTATCGCCTGGACCGACTACCGCAACGGGGAAAGAAACCCCGATATCTACACGCAAAGGATCGACGAAAATGGAGAGCTTCTTTGGAAAGAAGGCGGCATAGTTGTTTGCGGCGCCCCCGACATTCAGCGCACGCCGCAGTTAATCGGGGACGGAGAGCGAGGCGCCGTCATCGCCTGGACGGACAAGGGAGGCGGCAGCTACGACATTTATGCTCAACGCGTCAACCGTCAAGGGCAAACTCTCTGGTCAACCGACGGCATCCCCATCTGTCAAATCGCCCGGACGCAGCAAGAGCCGATTTTTTCGAACCAAGAAATCATGGTGTGGGAAGATTATCGTTACGGCAATTGGGATATTTTTGCCGGGGCTCTCTCGCCACAGGGAAAACTTTCATGGGGTGAAGAAGGAGTTCCGGTGGTATCGCTTCCCCTCACCCAATATGCTCCTCAGGCCATCCCCTGGAAAAACGGCAGCATTATCGTTGCCTGGGAGGATTATCGCAGCGGAAAACAATATGAAGTTTATCTGCAAAAAGTAAACTCCTCGGGAAAAGTTTCCTTTCAGGAAAACGGCGTTTTAGTCAAGAGTTCCAACGGCGCCCGGGTGCCAAAAATTGTTGCTCTTTCCGAAGAAAACTCTTTGGTGGTAGTATGGGAAGACTACACTGGCGGCGGCAAAGCCATCTTCGGCCAAAAATTCACTGTCGAATAATATATCCATGGAAAATTTACCCCTATCAGCCATTCCTTCCGCGGCGCTCAAGCTTTTTTCGGCACCGATGGTTTTTGTTGATTCGGTCCTGGCTGGCGTTAGACTCGAATGGATGAGGATTCTTCAAACAACTTCGGAAGGCGGAATGCTGACTGTCGGAATGCTCCTGCCGCTGATAAAATGGATTGCTCTTTTACTTTTCATTCTGGCAGTGGTTATATTCATCTTATACGACACAGTGAAGCGGGTTATTTATACTGAGCCGAAACCAATGCCGATCTCCGCGATCATTTCTGACAGCATGGTGATAATTCTGGTTTTATTGATCTATTACGCAACTCTTTCCTTCGCCATTTACGTCTTTTTCAATTTTCTTCTGCCCTTATACAAAAATCTCGAATAATTTTTGCAAGCTCGCCGCTACCCTTTCGGATAAATGCTATAATACCCAACATGAAAAGAATAATCATATTTATCATCTTCCTAAGCTCATTCTTCGCTGGCTGCGGAGAAAGAGAAAGGCAGAAAGTTTATAAAAACGCCGATTTCGGCTTTTCCATAACCTACCCTGTCGAATATCAGGCTAAAGAATTAAAGTGGGTTAAGGAATCAACCGGAGTTATTTTGCAGAAAAAAGAAGGTTCGATCACCATCCAAGCCATGGCGGCTGGGACCAACTATGAGAATATGCCTTTTAAAGAATATGCAAGAATCGCCGCGGCGGCGGAGATCCAGAACTTTAATCAATTGATATCGATCGAAAGCTTTACTTCGGATTATGATATCAAAGGATATAGAACTTACTGGGAAGTGGTAGAGCACGAAGATACCGACACGGGCGAAATCAATGCCCTCACCACCGTGGGGCCGATTTATTATTTCCCGCCACTGCGAAAACAAAAGCTCGGTAGCCAGCCGGTAAAGACTATTATGCTTTCATGCAACCCTGCCCCGGCACAGGGATGCGCGCTTCAGAAAGATGCCGAGGAGATCGCCCGAAGTTTCCGGTACTTGAATTCCCTCAAGAGCTATTTCAAAAAGGGTCAACACGGTAAACTGTTCTTTGTTAAGAAAAATAAACCTTTCCGGATCAAGCTTCCCTCCAACCCGACTACCGGTTACAACTGGTTCATCGCCGACATGGATGAAAATTATTTTAAGGTTCATGAGTCTGGTTATGAGCCGCCCTCAGCCAAATGGTTAGGAGCGGGAGGAAAAAGTTACTGGGAGATAATTCCATTGAAAGAAGGCTTAAGCAGTATCCGTCTTCTCTATTATCGCTCCTGGGAAGGGAAAAGCAAGGCGGTGGATGAGTTTAAGATAAGTGTGATAATTATATAGTCCGGCCTTTCGCGCTTTTTCATTTTTTTCTTCAAAGATTGCCAAATTCCCTAAAGCCGGTAAAATCCTGATTTTAGGCTTTATTGCCAAAGATCTAACCCCAGGGCCGCTTCTTTTTCCCTGGTGGGTTTCTCTTGGTCGAGCTTCCTTTGCAAAGGTTGTTCCAAAACTTCCTAAAAGATGTATAATATCCTCATCTCAAGCAATGACAAAAAGATTTATCGCATCCTTATTGATTTTTCTGATTGTATTCTACGGTTCGATCCCGGCTCTGGCGTTCAACCGAGAAAATCTACTTAGGCTCAAACCTCTGCTCTCCGAAAGATTCTCTAAAATCGCCCGGGACAATGAAAATCGAAAAATTTGGCCGTCCCTGGGAATGGGATTGCTTGGGCTGGGGATGATGTCTCTCCAAGGCGTCAGCCAAACGGTTTCTGAAAAATATTTCACTTTATCGTACGGCTACTGGTTTTTATTGATGGGGGTGGAATATTATCTGGCCGGGAGCGATTATAAAATTGACCGAAAAGTCCTCGATGAAATAAGCCTTCCCGGGATTGAAAAAGAAATGAACTCTTATTATCTTTTAAAGACCTATGCGCAAAAAAGCGAAGCCAGGAGAAAGTACGACGGCCTTTTCCTGATCGCGTATGGTCTGGGCTGGGCCTTCCTGATCAATAATTCAGACGTTACCCAGGCTCAAAAAACCTCCGTCAATATCTTTGGCGCTCTGTTTGCAGGTCTCGGGCTTTTGTTTTATTCCCATCCTTCTGACATTGAAAAAGAAATGACGCAGATCGACAGCGAACTGGGCAAATAGTGGGAAAGTTCTGGATATTGCATCAAGGCGAGAGCCGCTTCATAGACTGAACTTGAAATAACTTCTGATCTTCTGATATACTAATATTCTGACCATCTGACATGGCCCCATCGTCTAGGGGTTAGGACATCAGCTTTTCAAGCTGACGGCCGGGGTTCGAATCCCCGTGGGGCTACCAAGTTTTCCAAGCGAACCGTCGGATTTAATAAATCGGCGG